>Ga0129315_1000054_pt1 | contig 126389 bp, 136 predicted proteins | sample Cm827metagenome_FD_94432 | JGI IMG/M metagenome (GOLD analysis project Ga0129315, IMG submission 94432) | Eastern black-and-white colobus group fecal microbial communities from Wisconsin, USA - Cm827 metagenome | ecosystem: Host-associated > Mammals > Digestive system > Large intestine > Fecal...
AAGCAAAAGCAATTTGAGGTAAATGATTGTATAGGTATCTCCTCCTGATATTTTTCTTAGCCTTTTGATTCTCTTATCTGTAAAAAAATCTTCTTTCAATTTTAACCAATAGTATCTTCTGTTATCTGCCATTTTTCTCTCCTTTCGTTCCTCTTATGCACCGAAACAGTGCGTCTGCTTATCTTATTTACGATGTTATCCCATTTTGGGACTTCATCTTTCCTCATTCCTGTAATAGTTCTTTGTCTTTTCCTTTCGTTTTTCGTAGGCTTCTTGTTGCTCCTGATATTTCTTAATCTGTGCAATGACACTTTGTTTTTCTCCTCTCTTGATTGCCTTGTCAATCTCAATGGATAAATCTATTCCATAATCCTCATTGACTGTCTTGACGGCATACTTGATATGGTTGATACTTTCGTACTCTTCTTTGATTGATTGTGATTGTCTGTTGAGTTTCGATATTTCATCTTCAAGGCTTTGGATTTCTTTTTTCCAGTCTTTAGACTTAATCGCCGATGAGCCTGTTATCTTTTCAAGAATTGCCCTTGCTCTTTTATATTTATCTATCTCATCTTTATGGGAATTGTAAAAGCTGTCTTTGAATAGGGATTTACTGTTCCATTCCTCAAAGACTTTTTTGTTATCCTTGATGATGTCCGCATAGGCAAAGCATTTATTTAAGTTTTCTATTCTTGTGGTTTTCGCCTTAATGTCTTGACTAATCTTCTTATTTTGGGATTGTAATGTGCTTATCTTTTCTTGTAGGTCGGCTATGGTTTTAAGATTGTTGTCTTTCAGATATATTCTTGCTTTGGAAAATCGTCTTAGGTCTGCACCTATCTTTTTGTTGCTTGCATAGGGATTTAACTTTCTTGCTTTTTCTCCCTGTAAGTCATAATAAATACTGATGTACTCATAGAGATTAAAGAGTTCCGCCTTGTTCTCATATTCTTCTTTTTTCTCCTGTTTGTATTCATCATATTTTACTTGCAGACTTCCAAGTAACGAGCCTATCCAAGACGTAAGTTTGGATAGCTCCTCTTTTAATTTTCTAAATTCTAAATTCAAGGCGATGATTTTTCTGTTTTGGTTTCCTCTCTCTGTCTGTATGCCTTTTTTCTCCATCTGATAACTGCTTGTGCCTAAATGAATTTGCGGGAGTTCTTCTCTGCCTTGTTCTTTAAAGGTGCGTGGATCTATCCTTTTATTTATGTTGTTTCTTGCCAAGTATTCGTTTGCTTTCTTTGAAAAGTTTTCTCTCCACTCTTTTGCTTTGTCAGGTTCATTCCAATCGTTCAAATTTACTTTTCTTGATTTATAGTTTCCACTTTTCAGTTTTATCTTTTCTCCGTTTTCATCAAGGATATATTCTTTTCTGCATTTCGGTTTCCAATTCCCTTTTTCGTCTATTTCTCTAAGGGTAAGTAGGATATGGGCGTGTGGTTGTTCTTCATGATCGCTTGCCATAGGATTATGAATATTACAGTCTGCTATCATACCTTTAGAAGTAAAGTTTTCTTCTATAAATTCGCTGATTAACTTTATTCTGTCCTGTTCATTTAATTCTCTTGGAAGTGTAAAGAGCAGATTTCTTGCAAGTTGTGAATTTTTACTTTTTTCGATTTTCTCAACTTCATTCCATAGGTATTCTCTGTTTGAAAACTCTTTCGGGATATGTTCCGGCAGAAATATTTTTGAGAATACAAGGTCTTCTTTTTTAGAATAGTCATGTGTTTTTCCATAGTATTCATCTTGTAATTTATCTCTTGCATTGTATGCAGCTTTTGCAATCACGCTATGCCCTTTTGACCTTGCCACAATATCTACATGGGTATGCAAACTTTTGATTTCCATTGTCTTTTCCTCCTTTATCTGTTTTCAATTTTGGGATTTTACTATCCTAATGTTCAGGTCGTATCTTCGCTCCCTTTTTCAAAGGGCGCAAAGATACACCGTTTGACTACGGTGCTTTGCGTTCCTGCGGAAAGCTTATAGCTCCGCTAAGGAAACAAAAACGCTAAAGCATTTTTATTTGTTCAAGGGGGCTACTCCCCCTTAGACCCCTGTGAACTTTGTTTTTTGTAGATTTTTCAAATCCACAAAAAAGCAAAGTGTTAAAATGTTTCTCACTTTACTCCATCTCAGTTTCTAATACATTTTCTGTTTTTCTTGTTCTTCCTCTGCCAGTTCTTCAAAATCATCATTTGTATTTTCCTCTTTAAGATTTGGATTTTCTTCTAAAGAGATTTCTTTTTCTTTTAAATGAATTTCTGTAAGTTCTTTTAGCTTTTCTCTATTTCGATTATCGGAAAGTACATAATCTAAAAAGGCATAGATTAAATCATTGTCGGTACTTTCTTCTGCTCCGGTTATCTGTTTTTCAAATTTCTCAAACACGCCTCCTTTTTCTACTTTTCGTTTCGTGTCCGCCTTTCTTTTTAGCTGTGATTTCTTTTGTCTTAGTTGCTTAATTTTGTTTTCCGCCTGTTCTTTTTTCTTAGTTTCTTTTTCCAACTGGCTCATTACATTTTCTAACTCTTTCATTTTTCATTCCTCCATTTCAATATTGTTGTGTTCCAAACAAAGAAAGGCTAAGCACCTTTCTTTGATACTTAACCTTTCATCATTTTTTAGAATTTATCTTCTAAAAGTTTTCTTAGCTTTTCTAAAATCTTATCCCTCCTTTTTCCGATTGCTTGATAGCTTACTTTTTCTTTTTTGCCAATCGACCTTAGACTTTCTTCTCTGTAAAAGATGGCTTCCATTAACTCTCTTTCTTTTTTTGTGAGTGTAGCTATCGCCTTGTTTAATTCTTCAATTTGCATTTTTACTTCTACAATTTTTTCTAAGTCTATTCTTTCATCTATGATATTATCTACAAAGTGTCCATCGTTATCCAGTGTTGAAAATGGAATCACGCCATACTTCCAATCCTTTCTCAGAAGATATTTTTCATGCTCTGTTATCTTCCAATAGGCTTTGTAGACTTCTTCACTTACGGGTACAGCCTTCCCTTTGACATAAAGGTAATATTCTTTCTTTTCCACCCAGTGTTCCTCCTTTTTTATTTCTCTGTTTTGGTTTTCCGAGAATAAAAAAGGAGGACTTCTACACTTTTGCGTAAAAAGTCCTCTCGGAATTATTTCTTTATTTAATTTTACTATTAAGTCATGAGTATTTTCTTCGTATCACTTGCACAAATTTGCAGATAGAGTAACTTGGTATAATTTTTTACAAATAATCAGCATTAAGGTACATATCATAAGCATCGTTATTTGATATGACAAATTCAAGAAAATCATCATTATAACAGGAACTGCAATCATAAATATTGCAATAAAATTGGTTAGTATGGCTGCTGTACTATGCTTTATTACGCTTATCTCATCGTTCCATTTTAATTTCATATACCTTATGTTAAGATACAGTCCTACTACAGAAATAAATAACGAGTAACATATCGGAACAACCAATACCAAAATCATTTGAATCACATTTAATTTAACTTTCAAGAAAATCATTGTAACTGCGAAAAAATATCCTATAGAGTGTATTAAGATATTTACTGCTATTTTGCTGTTTACAACTTTTGCAATAGACACTGGTGATGATTGCAATATCCATAGGTTGTTGCCTTCTAACGATATAGAGGATGATGTAGTGCAAGACATTATTAGAAACGAAGCAATGACCAATGATCCGTATTGAGTGAGGATTAATTCCAATGAGCTTATTCCAAACAGATTTTTTATATTAGAAATTCCAAATAGAATACATCCACACGATACAAAACACAAAACCATAATTCCCAAAGCAGTATTTATTACATAACTGCTTGAGCCTAAATACCGTCTCAATTCTTTTTCAAACAATGCTCTAAATGGTGTCTTTATCTTAATAGTTAAGTTAGCATCTCTTTTCCCTTGAAAACTTCTATTTAGAAACAGGTGTATTTTATCATAATTTTTCATCGTCAAAGTGCAATACAAACCGAATATTACAGCTGAAGCTAACACGAAAATAGCAAGTCCAATGTATAAACCTTCTCCTATATAAAATAACTTTGCTAAAGGAAATATTTTTATAAGCTTATTCTCAATAATTTTTTCTAACGCTGAATATTTCACCCCACGATTCATTGATATAGCTATAAAATATCCCATGAAAAGCAAGAATGATAATATGATATTCACAATATTTTTTCTTTTACATAAACTACCTAACATCTCGATTAAAATCGCTAAACCAGAAGCTACACACATAGGGATGATAGGGATAATTATGCTTGTTACTAAAAAAATAAAAAATAGTTCAATTGAGATGTATTGTTTAAATACTAAGAACATCACATCCGGTAACAATATGCTTTCGCATATAATTAAATCTATTAAATATAGTATAAAAAACTTACTTGCAATGATTTCAGATTTTTTTACCGGGAAAGAACTAAGCATTTCAAAGTCTTTGTTATAAAAGAAAATAGAATTACTTTTAAAAATCGTTGCTAAAACCACAAAGAAAAATGATATGGAGACCCCATATGATACAGCATACTTATATAAACCCATTTCTATAATCGATTTTATTGAAAAAAAATTATACAAACAAACCAACAAAAATACAGAAAATAAACTTAATGAAGTATATATCAATGTTTCTTTTTTATTTCTCTCTTCGTTTCCGATATTAAGGAGATTAATAACTTGATTTTTTACAAGTATGATAGTATTTTTCATTTTTTAATCATCTCCATAAAATATTGCTCTAATCCATCAGAATTATTTAATATTTCTGTTGTTTCCCCCTCAACAATCAAATGTCCATTATCTATCATGGCAATCTTATTACACAACTTTTCTGCAACTTCTAAAACATGTGTTGAAAAGAAAATTGCTCCACCATTTCTCGCTAATTTTCTCATTTCTTCTTTTAGTAAATATGATGATTTAGGATCTAATCCCACAAAAGGCTCATCCATTACTAATAACTTAGGGGAATGAATCAATGCTGAGATAATTACAATTTTTTGTTTCATCCCATGTGAATAGGATGAAATTCTATTGTTTAGAAAGGATTTCATTTCAAACAAGTTAGAGAAATATTCTAACTTTTCTTCTCTTATATTTTTTTCGACCTCGTATAAATCAGATACAAAATTGGCATATTGAAATCCTGTCAAGTTTTCATATACATCCGGATTATCCGGTATATAAGCAATATCTTTTTTATAAATTTCATTTTTTCTGTTTACTTTTTTACCATTAACAATGATTTCACCATCAAAATCATGGATTCCCACGATAGCCTTTATAGTTGATGTCTTACCTGAACCATTAGAGCCAATAAAAGCATATATATCACCCGCTTCTACTGTTAAATTTAAGTTAGCAATTGCAACATGACCATTACTATAGGTTTTCGAAAAATTACTTATTTTCAGCATAATTCCTCCTAAAAATAGCCCCAGCAGAATAATCTGTCTGGAGCTATTTTACTCTGCACTATGTTCTTATCTCAAAGCTAAAAATATTACCAAGAAACTAATTGCTATTACACTTAATGGTACAAGATAGTATTTCCATGTTGCTTTTTCACTCCCTTGAAACTTCGCAAATGCAATAAAGTTAATAAGTAAATATGCAAATGGGGCTCCGTAAGTTAAATAAGTTTTAGCAATCGTACCATTAACATTTCCAGATGAATCCCAGTGTACCGGTACTACATCAGGTAAATTTTTACCAAATACCAAGAAAATGCCAACTGTGGCTAAACATAAAATACTACTGATAATCAGGTGCTTAATCTTTGATGATTTCATTTTTCTCCTCCTTTTCTTTTTTTAATAACACAATGGAATATATCAACGGAATGACATATAGCAGCGTTGCATAACCCACTATCCAAAACCATTTACTTGAAACTCCAAGAGAGAGCATCAAAACTCCAGATAAAATCCACAAATAACCTGCCAACCTATGCACTTTAAACCATAGTACAGGTTTATCTAAAAGCCAGAAAAATTTTAGACCTATAAACCTACTTGGCTTTGTTTTAGGCAAATAATTTCCAACTGCGATAATAATTAAAGCTACTAATACATGCATTATTTCCTGAGTATAGTTTTCATTCGATTGATCAAGAATATACTTCCCATATTGTGATATGGCGAATAGCACCGGAACGCTCATCGCAATAGGCAATACTAATTTATGCGGTAACCTATCTTTTTTTGCAAGTCTACCAGATATAGTACCTAAAACTATACTAAATACTGAGATTATCATTGGTAATATAAACAACTTATAAAAATCAATTTCTCTATTTCCAGTAGTTAATAGATATATACTTGCCGAAAAACTAAGTAGTATTATTACTACATACCATTTTTTATTCTTCATTTTCCACCCCTTGAAACTGTGATAACCAAATTACCATTTCCTCAAATACGGATATATTTATGTCATAGTATATGAAATTCTTGTACTTCCTCTCTGTTACCAAATCTGCCTTTTTTAGTAAGGATAAATGATAAGATATGGTTGATTTAGATAAATCATATTTTTCAGCAATTTCTCCCGCTGTGAGTGATTTTTGCTTCAAGGAAAGTAAAATATCACGCCTCACAGGATCTGCTAATGCTTTAAATGTATTCGGAAATCCCACTAAATTTTACCTCTTCTAATTTATTTTAATGCTCGTCACAAAGCTATTTCGATTTATTTCTAAATAGATTATACTACCCTTCGCAAACAATGTCAATTCTATTTTGAAATTTTTCGAATTACCTACATACTATTCGATCACTATTAGCTATTGCTAATACGCTCATATTCTTTTCCCGGTATCCCTGTTCTTTTCAAAACCTTTAGCTTCTCCTGTTTTTTCTCCTCTCTCCTTGCCTTATATCTTTTCTCATATTCTTTTTGCTTGCCATTTGCTTTACGCTTGAGGTAGTTTTGATGAAGTCGGTCTTTTCTTGCTCGTTCTTTTTCTTCCTCCTCTGTTAATTTCTGCATTTCTTCTTCAGATAATTCTTCTTTCGGCGGTTCATAATTCCCGATAAAGTTGAAGTAGATTTCGACTTTCTGATTGGCGGTTTGACTGCTCTTTCGATCTCGTTCGTGGACTAAGATTTTTTCTACAAACTCGTTAATGATGGTCGGTGTCAGTTCGTCAAAGTTATCATAGCGTTCAATCAACCGTATAAACTTCTTGACTCTATTGGTTTCTTTTTCGTATCGCTTGATGGCTTTTTCCAACCCATCGATTTCTTTTCTAAGTTCCCTTTGCTCTGTTTCATACTGATTGTTTAAGATTTCATATCGGGTGTTCGGTATCTTCTCCAATATCATATCTTCGTATATTCGACACATTAAGCGTTCCAGTTACTGAAGTCTGTTTTTACTATCTGTGAGCCTTGTCTTTTTCTTTTCCATTTCCATTTTCTCGGTTTCTTCCATTTCGTTTTGAATGGAATGGAGAAAGGCTTCATTATCTTCATCAAGATAATTTTTTATATCTTTTAATGTTTCTTGGATAAGGTTTAAGACTACTTCTGCTTTTATCCTGTGAGCTGATGGACATAGCGTTCCGCAAGGCACTTTCTTATAATTACTGCAAACATAATAAGGAATATTCTTATAGTTATTTGTCCTATGAACATACATCTTGCTCCCGCAATCTGCACAATACATCAATCCTGTTAGTGGGTGATATTCGCCCCAACCATCAGGATACCTTTTTACATTTCCTCTTATCCTTTGCACATTATCAAAGGTTTCTTGGTCTATGATTGCTTCGTGAGTATTTTCAAAGATGAGCCATTTATCTTCGGATACATATTTACTTTTCTTATCCTTGAAATGCTTTCTTGTTTTAAAGTTAACTGTATGCCCTAAGTATTCTTTTTTCTTTAAGATACTGGCAATTGTGGAACTACACCAACGATAAGGATATTCAAAGTTTTTGCTTTGATGTAATCCATATCCCATTTTTTGCTGATGATAAGCGGGTATATCTATCTTATCTGCTTCCAGTATCTTTGCTATTTTGTATGGTCCTGCTCCGTCCATTGTAAGATTAAATATTCGTCTTACTATCTCGGCTGCTTTTTCATCTACAACCCACTTATCTTTGTCTTTTTCATCTTTGATGTAGCCATAAGGTGGAGTGCTTGCCGTATGCTTTCCGCTTTCTCCTTTTGATCTAAATGTAGATTGTATTTTTCTTGAAGTATCTCTTGCATACCATTCATTCATAATATTTCTAAAAGGGGTAAAATCATCTTCTCTGTAAAAGCTGTCTACATTGTCATTGATAGCAATCAGTCTTACGCCCTTTTGTCTTAATATCTCCATACATTGACCGACTTTGAGATAATCTCTGCCAAGTCTACTCATATCCTTTACGATGATACAACCGATATTTCCAGTATTTACTCCATTCATCATTTCCATAAAGCCTGGTCTATCAAACTGTGTCCCGCTTATTCCGTCATCTGTAAAATGGATGATGTTGGTTAAATTATTCTTACTTGCATATTCTTCAAGGATTTTCTTTTGATTAACGATTGAGTTACTTTCTCCTTCAAGTTCATCATCTCGACTTAATCTCTCATAGAGTGCTGTTATCTTTTCAAAATTCCTCACTTTTTCCTCCTTCCTCTTAATTTCTTAAATAAAAAAGAATTAAGAAGTCCATATTTCACTAAAACAGTGATTAAGTGTTCTCCTTAATTCTATTACTCCTGCTGCCAGCTTATATTTCTTGTATTGCTTAACTGCAAAATGACTCGGGTCTTTCTTTTCAAGAGCTTCAAAGAGCCTATCAATTGGGTTCATATAGGTTTCGTCATCTTCTCTGACTTCACTTGCGTCAATCATATCTAAAAGTGTCTTAAAGTTCTTTTCTTCTTCTGGTGCTTCATAATAAATATAACCGATGAGGGCAGTGTAATATAACTTTTCAGCCTTTACCCAAAAATCTTCTCCTGCCTTTTCTCCATCTCCCTTGGTGTTGGCGATAATTGTTTGGACAAGTTTTAAAATATCTTTTTCACTTCTCAAGTATGCAAAGGGATTGTATTTCATAGATTTTTTAAAGTTTATTGTGTTTAAAATCTTTATGTCATACCCATTTTCATAAAGCATTTTTCCACACTCTAACACAAGTGTGCCTTTAGGATCTGTTACTACATAGGAAGAATGCATTTGCATTAGATTTGGCTTTACATAAAATCTTGTTTTACCTGATCCAGAACCACCTATTACTAATACATTTTTATTTCTAGCATATTTTGGGTTTTTGGTTCTTGAATTCATTGTTAGTCTTTCGGTATTAGTTATAAGAACATTATTTTCAAACTTAGGGTCTATATATGGAGCAATATCCTTGCTTTCTCCCCATCTTGCAGAGCCATATTCCTTACCTTGCCTATATTTCTTTTTGTTTTTACCTTTACTATAAACAATTAGCTTAACAAGACCAGCAACTGAAATACCTACTAACAAGTCCCTTGGATTAAGGCTTGGTATATAAGATAAAGTTCCTATATCAGAAATTCCTACCATTATTCTATCAATAATATCTCCTCCTACATAAGAATTGATGTGCTTAGAAAAGATATTTCCAATGTAGCAAAATGATAGATAGGGAATGTTTGATAATAAAAATTTCTTTGGGTTGTCTATTTTAATTAAGTTTTTAATATCAGAAAGAATGGCTTCTAATACCTTATTCATCGTAGAAACCTTCACTATCTAATAAAATTAGTAGGTAGTGCCTTCTTTTTGGTGTTATTAATGTTTGTATTCCTACAAGTGTACCTAGTGGATCAACCCATTCTTTTACTTCAAAATATCCCTTGTTCTTATCTGCATAAGGTAAGAGTTTCTTTTTCTTATCCCTATAAATTAATCCCTTATCCATTAAAAAATTTATAAATTGATTTTGTGGTATTCCTAGCTCTTTAGCAGTATTTCTAAAGTTTGTAAGTAGGTTATAATCTACTAATTTGTCATAATAGTCTGCCTTTGGTCTTAATACTTCAATTTCTTCTTCTCTTTCAGCAATAATTCTATTAGCTACAAGAATTGCATCTGCAAGTAACTCTTCATTAGTTTTCTTTTCTTGCCCAGCTATATATCCTCCATTTTTTCTAATACTTGGTAAGACTTCTCTAGTTACCCAAGCTTTGAATATTTTTGCTTGTGGTAGTTTTGATGAAAGGATAAGTGAATACAATCCTGATTCATTAATTATTGAAATATTCTGTATTCCTCCAGGGGTGTTCCATTTCGTTACACCCTTATCTTCTTCATCTACATGGTCATAAACAGCTTTTCTTGGATTGACATATCCTAGCATAGTTGCTACTTCATTAGCTATAAAGAAAAACTCACCGTCTTTTTCTATAACAGTGAGTTTCCCAAAATTCTTATTTTCAAATGTTTTTAAATTACTTATCATAAGCTTTGCTCCTTATGTTTATTTTTAACTTTATCTTTGCTAATGGTATCCTTAGCCATATCTTTAAACTTATTTATAGTCTTCGTTATTGAATCTTTTCTATCGGCCTTTCTTTCAGATTCCTTAACTGCTTTTTTAAAGGCATGTTCCATTACTTTTATATCCTTAGATTGAAAAAACACAGAGTGGTTTCCAGTTTCCTTATCTTTCATAACAGAAAACTTCACTCCGTGTTTATTTAAAATTTTCTTTAGTTCTTTTAACTCAGGATCCTTTAGATTAATTTCTTCTAACTGTCCCTTTTTAACCATATCTTTTAGTTTTACTTCTTCTCCATTATTTTTTATTACATTTTTCAAGCCTCCTTGTTCTTCTATTTGCTTGTGTACTTTCTTTAAGGCATCAAGAATTGCTTTACTTGTTGCTTTTGCAAGCCTTACTTCAAGATTAAGACTCGACCTAGATACTTCTTCATTAATCATCTATTCCACCTCCATATAAAAGTAACTCTTTGTATTTTCTTAACTTCTCTTGTTGAATTTTTCTTCTAAAATCTTCTCCCGTAACTTTAACTGGTATTGTCATTTCAAGTATTCTTGAATATATTCTCTGATACTCAAGGTCAATGTTAGGATTTTGAATAATTTCCAATGATAAGTTTGTAGTAAAAATTGTCGGCTTACCCTTTAAGTATCTTGAATTTATAATGTTATATACTTGTTCTCTTGCATAAGATGTATCCCTTTCAATTCCAAGGTCATCTAATATTAACAATGGAATATTTGATAGGTTATCTATAATTTCGTTTGAATCAACCTTAAATGCAGATTTTTGTATTTGATTTATAACCTGAGATAAATTCATAATCTTAACTTTAACTTGTTCTCTTTCAATTAATTCATTTGCAATGGAACAAGCAAGATAAGTCTTTCCACTGCCAACATCTCCATAAAATAAAAGTCCAACATTGTCTTCCTTCATTTGCTCAAAACTTTTGGCATAGTTATAAGCAACCTTATAGGCTTGACCTTTTTCATTTAAGAATCTCTCAAAAGTATATTGGTGTTGGTTTGGAGATGAAAAACAATCTCTTTTTAGCGATGATATTTTCATCAGTCTTTCTCTTTCTTCGTTTTCCTTTTCTCTTTTTATTTCACATTCACATTTAATTCTCGGAATAAACTTTGTAAATCCAAGGTCAACTAATTCTCCATCGACTCTTTTACCACATACCTTGCAATAGATATGTCCATTTCTTTCAATATCATTTTCTCTTAATACAAAATCTTTTAAGCTTATCATAAACTCTCTCCTATATCGTAATTCATTTTTCTTGTTGAATTGTCATTAATATTTTTTGCCTGATCATTAAGAAACCAATTAATTATCGTTGCCTTGTGGTCTTGATATTCTCTGTTATTTGCCTTCATATATGACGACAATCTATCAATATACTCACTAATTCTGCTTCCTAACTCATTTGTTAAGTCCTTATAATCTTCATCAGTCAAAAATATGTTTTTATATATTCCATAAGGCTTTTGCCCTTTACTAAAATCATTCTTTCTTAACTCATTATTACTAATATTGTTATAGTTACCTTCCGATTTTCGGAAATCTTGAAGTCTGTTATTCGGAGTTCTTGAATTCCGATTATCGGAAATCTGGACTTCTGCTTTTCGGAAATCTGGATTTCTATTATTTGAATCAGAGAAAACACTCATAAAATCTTTAACATATATCCTATTTGGTTTTCCAAGTCCTTGTCTTTTCTTTTCTATCAATCCAATTCCTGATTTTGTATCAAGCTCATTTATAATCTTTAAGGCTTTATCATTAGCACAGTTAAATTGCTCTTTAATAGCATCCATTGTGTAGTAAATAAAGACTTTTCCATCTTCATCTATCCAGCCATTTTTATATGAAAGACCCATTCGATTAAGCATATATGAGTACAAAACTTTTGCTTCAATAGAAATGCTCTCAAAAACTTCATCTTCCATTAATACCATAGGTAACCTAATGAAGTTATACATCTCAGATTGCCTATTATAAAAATAATCAAAATTCATTTCTGCCCTCCTTTCTTTGAATTAAAAAAAGAGCAGCCTTATTTAAGCTACTCTTGTAGAAAGTATAAAATGGGTTTTATCTTATTATATTTTTCTTTGTGTCTCCTCATACTAGTCTCAAAACTACTCTCACATCCATGTAGTTTTTTTGAGTCTTTTTGACGTATCCTTCTTCATCTTTATCGAAGACAAAATGCTTATAAAACTGCTTAAAATGCAGGATTTCTAAGTTTACATCTTTTGTATCAACGCTATAGTCTCCACATGGCTTGAGTGGTCAGGATGGATAAATTTACTAATTTTTAAAAAGCCTCGTATGTGGGAATATATTTATTCTGAACTATTTCTAAATTCTTTTAACATTTTATTTAAAACTAATGCATTTTTATATTCTTCAACAAATGCTCCCTCTTTGTATTGAGGGAAATTCGGAATATATGGAATATTTACATTATTTAAATATCCATCTCTTTTATACCAATTTTTCTTAACATATTCTTTAAATATCATTCTCTCATTTTCCGATTCAAATAATAGAAGGACACTAAATAGTTTGACTCTTGCATACTCACTACTGATTTCTTGTAGATAAAAAAATTCATTTAACTTATATAAAAAACTTCCCTTTGTGAAATAACAATAAGATACATCTTCACTTTCATTATCATTTATTTGTATAAAATCAACTTTAGGACTAGGAGTAACATAACGTCCACCGTCTAAAGAATTTCCTACAATACTAGTTAACAATGTTTGATGGTAATAAAAATTAATATCTAGCCAGCTTGGTGTTTGATCATATTGTGAAAACATATAGTACTCAATTCCATCCTTCATATTGTTAAAATCATAATTGATTGTAAACTCAGGAAAATATTTATAATATTTTTGCATCTCTCCATAAGGTCCATCAACCCAGTTTTCATAATCATCTAAATATATCTCTAATCTACTTATTACAGATTGTGTTAGTCCAAATCTTTTTTTCCACAAATATTCAACTTTATCTAAATCTGCTGATCTATCTATAGGTGTGTTAGTATCTTGAATTCTCGTGTAAATATAATTTGCTCTAATTCCCTGAAAGTTATCTGTCAAATAATATGGTGTGTTATTGTCATTCAATATCACTATTACATCAATTGTTTTACCTAATATTTGATAGCTTTTTACATATACGGTTGGTCTTAAACCACCAGCAAATTTCTTATCTTTTAGAAAATCAACGATATTTTGTGTATTTCTTCTTCCTTCATCTTCGCTTACATCTCTAATGTTATAGTTGTCATCTTCATCGACTCCAATTATTATAAATGCATCCTTACTTTCCAAATTATTAGACATACAAATAATATCATGGAGTAAATCTTGTTTGCCTTTACTGTCAGATTTATACCATTCTTTCTTAAAATCCCAGTAGCTACCTTCTTGTTTTAAGTTAATTAAATCTATAATTTTATTCATACATACCAAAATATCACCTACATCATTACTTTTTCTTATTTTATTATACCATCCTATATAATATAAAAAAAAGCTCACTTGGAGCTGCATTTTAATAATCATTTATTTGGCATATTCAGAAATCATTAAAGAATAGTTTTCCATTTCTCTATAAATCCTAAGTGTTTTAATTCTACTGATGGATATTTGTTAATTATTTCTAACAAGTCACTATGAAATTTATCGTAATAATCATCTTCAGCTAGAATTTTAAGATTAATTATACTAGCAAAAATGGTATTATTAGATATTCCTTGATTTAAATATTCTTTATATAACTTTGGAGTCTTGGTTAATTTAGCTCCATACAATCTACCATAATGAGCACATATATTTCTGACATAAGACAAGTTCTCAATCCAAGATTCTAAATAAATATAGTTAACCTCGAATTCTTTGGCAATCTCTTTCTTATCCTCATTCTCCATATTCTTGTACATTTTAGAAAGTGTTCCAAAACTTGCTACCTCTATTGCAGCATAGAACGGAATCTCTCCGCCTTCATAATTATTTTCGAAGTTATGTATAAATGGCGATTTCTTATTTCTTTTTATTTCTCTTTCTAATTCCTTTATTGTAATCTTCTGAAAATTCTTTTTCTTATAGTTACTTAAATCTTTATATCCAAAGTTCCCATATTTTAATGAAAAGTAATTAGTAATTACAGCTCTTAAATAAACTTCTATATGCTCTATCAACGAAAATAAAATATGTCTAAGTTCCATATCAAATAAATATAGGTCAACTATATTTTCAAAAGTCGTTCCATCTATATACTTTCCATTTTCTTTTAAAGTTATACTATAAGCCTTCACAATCCTATAATAGGATACTCTGTTAAGCACACTTTTTGCATAATCTTTATCTTTTATTTGTAAATCTAAAGATATTAAATTTTCTATTTGCTCGTTTACATCAATGGGAGCTTGATGAGATTTCTTCACGCTATTACTCCTTATAATCAAAAGACCCGACTTGGTCCGCATTGTTAAGAGGCGAGTCGGGTACTGTTAGTTATTATGATACACAAATCTAGATATTTTGTCAAATCTTTATTTCTCATTCAAGTTTTCAAACTCATTATACATAAGTTATTTCAGTACTTCAATTTCAATCCCAGACTTGAATATTACCTTTAATTTCTCATCGTAAATAACTATCTTCTCTATAAGTTTCCTTACCAATTCTTCATCATAGCTTTCTATTTCTAATTCTTGATTGTCTAAAAACTCTTCCAATTCCTTTAGTCTACTTTGTTCATTCTTCTCTTCTGCCAATTCAAGAAGTATCTTTTCTTTTTCATTCCTTAATTCTTCTACCTTATTTGCAAGGTCTGTATAGTCTTTCTTTGCATTTGCTACTTTTAAAAGTTCTTCTTGCAATTTCAACATTTCTTTGTCTATTTCTTCTATTCCACTACTTCTATCACCTGTGATGGTTTTTTCTATATTCCCTTTAATTATTTCTTTTAATTCACTACTTTCCGATATAAGCTGATTGATGGCTTCTACGACTGCCTCTTGTAGGTCTTCTTCTTTTATGGTTCTTGCTTCACATGCTTCTGGTCCATGGGTTACTCTTGTACAACATCTCCAAACAGTATATTTCTTTCCTCTATTATTCCATGCTATTCTCCTGTAAATATCCCCACATTTAGAGCAGTAGACAATACTTGAAAGAGCGTATTTGCTAGAATAAATTCTTCTCTTCCCTTTGCCACTTACCATATTAGCTCGTCTGTACATTTCTTCCCCGACTCGCATGAAGATTTCTTTAGGTATGATGGCTTCGTGGCTATTTTCTACATAATATTGAGGTGCTATTCCATCATTTTTTACTCTTTTCTTATTTAGAAAATCTACAGTATAAGTCTTTTGTAAGAGGGCATCCCCCATGTATTTCTCATTAGTTAATATTTGATTGAGGTTTGATACATGCCACTTCTTATTTCCTGCTCCATTTACTATCTTATCTTTTTCAAGTCCTACCTTTATATCTCTTAGGCTTGCTCCTTCTAAATATTCTCTGTAGATCCTTTTTATAATTTTTGCTTCTTCAGGAACGATGACAAGTTTTCCCTCTTCGTCTTTTGTATAGCCTAAAAATCTATTATGGTTTACCTGGACTTGGCCTTGTTGAAATCTGTATTGAAAACCTAACTTCACATTTTGTGATAAGGACTGACTCTCCTGTTGAGCAAGAGATGCCATAATGGTAAGGAGAACTTCTCCCTTGGCATCCATGGTGTTGATGTTTTCTTTTTCAAAGTAAACTGGGATGTTGTTTTCTTTTAGTTTACGAATATACTTTAAGCAGTCTAGGGTATTTCTGGCAAACCTAGATATGGACTTTGTAATGATATAGTCTATGTTTCCTTCCATGGCTTCTTCAATCATTTTATTAAAGCCAGCTCTTTTCTTGGTGTAAGTTCCACTGATTCCTTCATCAGAAAACACTCCTGCAAATTCCCATTCTGGATTTTTCTTAATATAGTTTGTGTAGTGGTCTACTTGAGTGTCATAAGAAGTTGCTTGTTCATCACTATCCGTTGATACCCTTGCATAGGCAGCTACCCTTAGTTTCTTCTTTTCTGATTCCTTGATGGAATTTCCTTTTTTCTTCTTCGCTGGTATGACTATGACCTTGCTATTCATCATCTATCACCTCGATTAACCTATACTTATAGCTTGCTCGTTCAAAGGGATCTAGAGGCAAAGTCTCTTCTTTCTTATATCTAAACTTACAAGGAACTTTAATAATCTCTTCTTCCTTTTCCCAAACTCGTCCCATGGCCACTGCCCTTTCCTTTAACATTTGACCTGCCTTTTCAAAGCTTTCTCCATCTATTATCTTGGGATAGATTTCATTTCCTAAATATTTTTTGTTGGTTAAGATCCTTTTTACACTTGAGCTGTTTTTCTTTAAGCCTGCAAGGTCTGCTGACTTTATAAGGGCGTTGCCAGCAAGATAGTTTTTAAAGATTTTTCTTATATTTTCCGCTTCTTTTTCCTGAACTTCTAATCTTCCGTCTCTTATGGTATAGCCATAACATAACCTAGACATTATTTTTCACTTCCTCTCTTAGTACAAGTCCACACTTTAAATTAAAATCAAGGGTCTCTCTATTAACAACTTGAATGTGGTCAATGATTTCTTCAAACAAGCCACCTTCAAAGTGATCTAACATTTTGCTTTTATCTAAGATTCCTATTAGTTTTTCAAGTTCTCTTATTTCTTCATCATTTCCAAGGATGGCTTTTTTAATTCTTTCCTTTTCCCTGAGTAGATAACTTTCTTCACTAGAAATTTCACTGCTTTCTTTTGCGTAAACACTTGCATCTAAAACTCCTGATCTTATTAGTTTGCTTAGAACCTCTTTTCTTTCCTTTAGTTTTTCTAGGCTTTCTTCTATTTTATTTATCTTCTGGGCTTCTTCCTTACTATCTACTTTCTTTAAAGATTCTAAAAGTGGTTTAAGAATGATATCTTTTCCAAAGATTAGCTTGTTTACTAAAGTCACAAATGCCAGTTTTATGTCCCTATCCTTAATAAACTTCATAGAACACTTATTGATGTCTTTTAGATGTTCACTACAAGTCCAAGCTATATATTTATCTTTGCCATTATAGTGATGTCTTCTTTTAAAGGTTGAACCACACTCGCCACACTTTATTTTCCCTGATAGGCTATATCTATTTTGATATCTTTTGGTGTTTTCTCCATTTCCTTTTGCTATAGCCCTTATCTTTATTAGGTCTTGAACTTTCTCAAAGTCGTCTCTACTTACAATAGCTTCATGATTATCTATTATCTTATACTTGTCTTCTTCTCCATTGTTTTTATGTCTCTTGTAAGTATCGTCTGTATAAGTCTTTTGGTAGATGACGTCTCCTATATATTTTTCATTTTTTAAGATTCCATTTATAGTCGCCCCGTGCCAGCTTGCTCCTTTTTGTCCTTTAATCTTTCTTTTATTTAAGTCATCTGCTATTTTGTGCGTTCCCTTACCTGAGAGATACTGTTCAAATATTTCTTTTATTATTTTTCCTTCTTCTTCATTCACTACCATCTTTCCGTCTATATTCTCATAGCCATAGGGTGGACTTGATATGATAAAGGTTCCATTTTGAAATCTTTTCTTTATGGACCATTTGTTATTTTCTGAAATAGATCTGGACTCACTTTCTGCAAGGGATGAAAGTATGGATAACATCAACTCGCTTTCCATAGTTCTTGTATCAATGTTTTCTTTTTCAAAATAGATACCAATGTTTAAATCTAGGAGTCTCCTTACGATTTCCAAACAGTCTGTTGTGTTTCTTGCAAGCCTTGAGATGGATTTAGTTAGGATAAAATCTATTTTTCCGTCTTCACAGTCTTTTAGCATTTTTAGAAGACCGTCTCTACATTCTTTCTTTGTTCCAGTAATGCCTTCGTCAAAGTATAGACCTGCAAAAGTATATGATTTATTCTCTTCTATCATCTTTTCGTAGTGTGCCTTTTGTGTTTTAAGACTTACAAGCTGAGCTTCCTCATCTGTCGATACTCTTGCATAGGCAGCAACTCTTAATATAGATTCTTCTTTTTGATTCGCTTCTATTTTTGTTATCTTTTTCATCGTCTCACCTCTCTTTCTCTTAGTGCTATATTCCCGTACAAATGAGTATATATCAAGTCTTATAGCAATAATTCTGAAAGAATAGGTTTGAATTTTTTAATGTTTTCTCTCCTGATTTTCCTATATTCTTCAAGGCTAATTTCATCTAAAAGAAATAGGTCTTGAATGAATTTATCCGATAGATAAAAGTTAAGCTCTGCCTTTAAATCTCTTTCAGTGTATTCAGTTTTTTTAACTTCTTTTTCACCTTCAAGCTTTTCTACTCTCATACTCCACCTCCTATATCACAGGCAAAGAAATTAAGACTATTTTTAACCCTAATTTTCTTTCCTCTATATTCCTTAGGACATAGGGAGTGGTTTTGAGTAAGTATTCATTCTATTTCGTATGTATTATATGAATTTAAAATTATCAAATAAAAAAGACTCCCTAATTAAAGGAAGTCAGTTATCACTAATATATTTATAGGATCTTTTGTTTATTTAGAAATTCAGAGCTACTATTGTATATCCTTATACAACCATTTTCTACAGACCAAATTTCATCAAATTTATCTATAATTCTAAATGGATGATGTGATATCACTATATTTGTCAACCCATTATCTAATATATCGTTTATGATACTTTTTCTTGATTTATCATCTAAGGATGAATCAGGTTCATCATATATCATCAATTGTTTATTTGCTTTTAAACTTCTGAGATATATCAATTTTTGTTTTTCTCCATCCGACAAATCATTAGCATTTTTCTTTAAAAAGTCATCTTTCAAATTAAACAATTTTATGTATGACTCATCAATTTTAAAATGTCCATATAATCCTAAATTATTTTTAACTGTATCATCAAATATCTGATTATCTTTAGATATATATATTATTTCTGATAAATGGCAACTATCTCCACTAATTATTTCCCCTTTATAGTTATCTGTAATTCCAGATATTATTTTAGCCAATGTACTTTTACCTGATCCATTAGATCCTAAAAGCAAATAATTTTTACCCTTATCTATCTTTAAATTCACTTTATCTAATATGTTTTTATCTTCGCTAGAAAATGAAATATTTTGTAGTTTTATTGGAAATATATCTTTTTTTATATTCGATTTAGCATTATCTCCATTATTCAACAAAGCGTTATAAGACTCTCTAATAGGCTTAGATGAATTTATTTCATTTATTGCCGATATAATATTAGTTAAAGGAAAAGTTACATTCGCCATAAGTTGAGCTACTGCTATCAGCATTCCAATGCTTATAGTTTTTTCAAAAACTAGATATCCTCCTAATATATATATAATTAACGTTACAATTAAATTCAAGAATGATATAGCTCCATTAGCTATACCTATCTTATTTTCTAAACGTTTTTTTGATTCTGCAGAATTATCAACTACTAATTTAAAATTATTCAATATTTTATCCATGATATTAAAGGATTTTATTAAATAAAACAAATCTATATAGTTTTTACTAATAGACATATACTTTTCATAGTTTTTAATCCTATATTCACTTTCTTTATTAATCCATTTTTTTAAAATAAGTGGTGCAATACATAATATTAGTCCAATTATTAATACAAGAGGTAAAAATAATACATTAAAATAAATTATTGTTATTGTAGAAATTATCAACAATATTAAGTCACTAATAATTTCTAACCTTATTTTAATATATGATTCTTCTAGTACGTCTAATTGATTTGTTAAAAAACTAAAAAATTCAGATTTATCCTCTTCATTAACATCTATAGTATTAGTATTATAAAAATATTTTAATGCGTTAAATCTAATAGTTTTCATATATTCTGATGAAATACTATTTTTTAGCACTATAGATATTAGCAATACAAATATTAACAGTGCAACAGAAGTAGTTGTTTTAATAATATTATTTTTAAATACATCATAATTTCCTATCGTTATTGAATCTGTAATATTTTTTATTGAGATAGCAAACCCAGAATTTAATAAAGAATAAATAACCTGTAATATAATTAGAATTACTATTTTTCCTTTTCCTTTATATAATTTCATAGTTACTCATCTCTAATTCTATCAAGCACTAATTTATGACCAACATATGATAATACGAGAAATATAAAAAATGATAGTAAAAAGTTCGAATTTTTTGAAACTGTTATATATTCTGTTTGTAACGTTTGTGCTTTTGAAACTATATCATTAATTATTGTGCCATCTCGTAACATTATAAAAAGGAATACATAGAATATAAAATTCATAAAAAAGTATAGTACATTTACCTTAGTCTTATCTTTTTGATTAATACTATAGCCCTTATTTAGAAAATAACACATTATTATACTAAATAAAACTGGGCTTATCACAATCAGCATAAAACTAATTACTTCTAACTTTTCTTTTAGCATAGATAAAATAATTATCATTGTAACATTTACAAGTAAAGATCCCATCAAGTTTTTCCTAATAATCTTTGACATTAAATACCTCCTATCATATTGTTTGCAAAATGTATTAAAATCGGCAACTCAATTTTTTGAGTCCTATAATATATTAACCCCATAATAATGGCAAAAGGAAATCTATTGGTTAGGTTTTCATATACAGGTCGATTTTGATGTGTTATAAATGCAAATATTAGGCTTGAGACTAAAACACAAATAATTTGAGAAAACTTACTTTTTTTTAACTCATTAATAAGCATACCCCTAGCCCATAATTCTTCAGATATTGATACCACTAATGTTTGCAGTGCAAAAAATATAATCGAGTAATCCCATTTTCCTAAACCATATATGACAGCAGTTATCAATATTATTAATAAAGAAAAAATACATATTGTTTTAGAACTAAAATTTCTAATTCCGATGTTCTTCAAGCTTATTTCTTCTCCTGATTTTACCAAAAATAAGTATGGTAGTATTACAAAGGATAATGGTAATATTAGAAAAGTTTGTATAACGCCATACTTATCAAACTGCAAATCTAAAGCTATAAAAACTAAGCTAATTGCAAACACTAAAATTTGTGGTAAAATACTTAAAAATATAAAACGACTTAAATCAAGTTTTTTAATTTTTTCAAGCATTTATATATCACTCCTTGTGAATTTTCTACTTCCGATAAATGAAAAAATAATAACCAGACCCCAGTTTAGAATCATAAACTTAATAAAGTCTAAAAATCTCCCAGAATCTATTAGACTTTCAAGATAGTATATTGGCGAAATGATTTTAACACCAGGAAACTCTTTAAAATATAACAATATTATCCAAACTACAATAAATATCCCTATGGAAACATAAGATTTAAAATACATACTCATACTTTGAACCATGCTTATCACGAAAATATATGATGAATAAATAGCGATAATTGCTAATAACTCGTTAGCCCAATTTGTTCCTATTAGTCTACCATCAGATATATCTAATCTTGAAACAAAAATATAGTAGCAAATTATTGAAAATAGAATGAACAGAATTGTCACTATCGCCCAATAAATAATTTGTTCATATAGTTTTGCATTATAAATCTTCTTTCTATTATTTATTCTTGTTAACATAATTGAAGTACTACCGTTATCTATCTCTCCTCTCAATATGTTAGAACTATTTATAGCTAAAATCAAATAAAACACAAACACCATATAAACGAAAACATACATGCTATTTGCAAAAGCTAACCCATTCACTGCTTCATTGCTATTGTAAGTTATAACACTTGAGTTGTTATAAACACCAATAGAATAAAGTAGTGGAATTAAAAACATAAAAAGAAGAATAAAGTTTTCTTTTCTTTTTAACTGTTTAATTAATTCAAATTTTATTATTTTTAGCATCTGTTCTCACCTCTAACATTTTTTCTAACGGATTTATTATTCTTTCTATTTTTGTAATTTCAGTCACTTTAGCTATATATTCAAGTTTTTTATTTAAATTTTGGTTTGATACTTTTACAGTAAAATCATCTAGAATCTCTACATAGTTTTCATCCAAATCAATTGTACTTTTAACCTTAATCAATACTGAACTCTTAATGTCTAAATCCCCATCATATATTTTTTCCCCTCCTCTTATTACTATAAGTCTATTACAAAGTGATTTAACTTCATCTAAATTATGGTCTGAAAAAATAACAGCTAAATTTTTGTTTTTAACCATTTTTTTTATGTATTCCTTAACCATTGATCTTCCATTAATATCAAGTCCAACAAATGGCTCATCTAAAAGCATTATAGATTTTGTATTCAAAATCGCTTGTGCAAAACCAAGTCTTTGTTTCATTCCGAAGGAAAATTCCTTTATCTTTTTTCCTTCTACATTATTAAGACCAACTACATTTAAAACATTTCTTATCTTTTCGTCTATTTCATTTTTATCTTTCTCTTCGCCTAGAAATAATATTGAACTTAAATTCTCATAAGTATTCATATAGTCATAGAATCCTGGATTCACTGAAATTCCAAAATTTTTTCTATATGAAGAGTCTATTTCTATTTTATTCTCTTTATAAAAAAGTTCTCCAGAATCTGGTATGATATTTCCTGATATCATATTTAATAAAGTAGTCTTACCCGCTCCATTAACTCCAATGAGACCTACAATATCTCCACTATTTAATTCCATTGAAAAATTAAATAGACCTTTTTTATCCCCATAATTTTTAGTTAGAGAATCTATCTTTAATAAACACATTCTTACACCCCTAATTAAATTATATTTTCGATTAAATTTTTAAAATATCTATAATTTAATGCACAATATGCGTCTTTTTCTTGTATACTGTCATACTTAAGAAAACTTCTTCCTCTACATCCTCCACCACATAGATATTTGTATTCGCACTCTTTACAATTATTTATTTTGCTAACTTCAATTCCTAAGAACATATTGTTTGGACTTTTTAGTAATTCTTTAATATTTTTTGTCTCTAAAGCATTTCCTAATTTGAATCTGCTAGAATGCAACATATGACATGGATAAATATCTCCTTTTGAATCTATGCTTATAAGTTTCTTACCAGCTTCACAGCTTTTTCTACAATTAATGCCAAAAGTCCCTATTGGTGTGTCCGATATTTTAGTATTTACATTTAAATCCATAAGTATCTTTTCTATTTTTACTAGATCATCATCTCCTAGAATATAATCTTTGAACACCTATCACTCTATGATCTCGAAGTCTCAAATCATAAATAAAGATTGACCTTAGACCTTAATAATTAATAACTGATATTGGAAATGATTTATTATCCATATAGCAACCACTAAGTAATTTTTAGCAATTATTTTTCAATGTTATATAATTGCTGAGTTATAATGTTTACCAATTCTTTCCATAGCTTATGCATACACCAAAAGGACCAACGCTAATACAACCTGGTGCTAAAGCTTTTTTGCTTCTGAATAACATTTAATTCACCTCCATTTCTTTGATATCTATATAATATCAGTTAATTATTTCTCTTATATAACAGCAACCTTACATTAGATTAAATCTGCTTTACTTTAACATAAATATTCTTTAAAAAAAACAGAGCTAGCAACCTGATATGTCCCTCCTTTCATGAATCATCAGTAAGGTAAGGACATATCATAGATAGGTTACTAACTCTAATCTTTAACCGTTTGTTTATCATAATTATATATTTCTAGCTCAATTGTAAAGTATTTAGTGTAACTATTAGTGTTCTGCTGAGTTAAGTATATTCTTCCCTGATGTAACTCAACAATCTTCTTTGTAATAGCTAAACCTAAGCCTTTATTTTTATTCGCACTGTTTCTGGAACTATCATCGGTTACAAATGGATCAAATATATTTTGAGCTATTTTTTCATTTATTTTACCTCCTGTATCTCCAATTATCACTAATATTTTATTACTACAACACTTTATTTCAAAGTATGCTTTTATACCCGCCATATTATGATCCACTAAATTCTGCATTAGATTTTTTATAGCTCTATTAAATATATTCTTATCAATTTCTACAAATAATTGTTCCTCTGGTATTTTTATTTCTGTGTCTATATTTTGTTGTTCAAAAATGGGTAAAAAATCTATAATTGATTGTCTCATATATTCACAAATATCTATAATTTCAAGATTTAACTTATACTCATAGTCTTCATACTCAATTATTTCTGACATCTGATTTAATAATGAATCAATAATAATTGCATTTTTATTTATAGCTTTTAAGTACTTATTTAAATCTCTTTCTGATATTTTCTTATTAATCAGCGCTTCAGAAAACCCCTTAATCACTGTTATAGGAGTTTTTAGATCATGTCTTATGTCTACAAATAATTGTATTCTTCTAGCTTTATTCTCTATCCTTTCATTTTTCAGTTCTCTTAAAGATTCAACCGTTGAATTAAATGTATCTCTAATATAAGAAAATTCAATAATTTTTATTCTATTATTCGAATCTTCAATAAAAGAATATTTCTCTTCTTTTAATTTTGAAAATCCGTATTCTAATTCTTCTAATGGTTTATGCAATCTATCGAATAGTAATCTTGAAAACAAAAACAATACAATAAAAGTCCCTAATATAAAAATCAAAATTCTTATTACAAAAAATAAAATAAAAAGATTAAGATTTTGTTTTTGAGGGGTAAGTAAAATTTGATTCTTGATATATTTAGAAGGCACTACCACAACTCCGTATTTATTATTAGTTAGACTTTTTACAGATCCAAAATACTTTTTCCCATTGTATTCATAAATACCTTTGTTTAGGTTTATAATATCTTTAAAATTATAATTATTTGGGGCTATATCATTAGAGGTATAATCTAAACTTAAGTCTTCGTTAATAATAAAAATCCATCCATCTATGCCTCTTATTTTATTTAGATTCTCTTTGTCTACCCTATTATTATCAAAAATATAGTCTGCTGAATACTGGTTTGCTACTTTTGAAAAAATATTACTTCCTATTGAATCTAAGGTAATTGATGAAATAATGTAGTATCCATATACTATCGACACTATTATTATTAAGTTTAAAAATAAAAAACTATTAAACTTAATTTCTCTTCTAAACTTAATCATCGAATTTATACCCCAATCCTCGAATTGTTACAATATAGTTTTCTCCATCTGAATTTTTTCCAATTTTTTCTCGAATACGACTTATATAAACTGACACAACATTTTCATCATAATAGTCATTTTCCCAAACTCTTTCCATGATTATATTTTTCGTAAAAACTATATTTTTGTTTATCATAAAAAACTCGAGTAATTTAAATTCTTGACCAGTTAAATCTATCTTTTTTCTATTTTTAAAAACTTCACAAGAGTCCCTATTTAATTCTAAATTGTCACAAGTAATTATTTTATTATCTTTTTCTGAAAAACTTAGTCTCCTTAACAAAGCATTAACTCGAGCAAAAAGCTCCATCGGATTAAATGGTTTTACAATATAATCGTCAGCACCTTTATCGAGTCCTAAAATAATTTCAAAATCTAAGTTTTTAGAAGACAATATTATAACTGGAATATTACTTTTTTCTCGTATTTTTTCTAAAACTTCATAACCATCTACTTTTGGTAACATTAGATCTAATACTACAATATCAAATATTTCTTTTGAAAAATCTTTTAATCCTTCCTTACCATCCTTAGCTTCTTTTATATAAAAATTATCTGGTTTATACAATTTAATTAAATCAATTATTTCTTCGTTATCCTCAATAATAAGTAATTTTATATTATTTTTCATATACTCTCCTGAATAATCTATTTACTGTGACTTATATGGAAACAAAAGTATTTAACGAATTGATACAATATCTCCAATATCAACATTAAATGCTTTGCAAACCTTATACAATGTTTCCATACTTACAAATTCTCCTTTACCCATTTTTGCTATTGTTGCTGGTGCAATATTAGCTACTTCTTGTAAGTCTGTTTTTTTCATATTATTATCTATAAGTATTTTCCATAAACCATTATAATTAACTCTCATAAATACTCCTCTATGTTCATACATCTATATATATTCTTCATTAATTATAACATATTATTTAGATTTTTTAAAATCTCATATTAACTCATACTCCATCAAAATTCTGCAATCATATAATTTGAAAATTATACTTCATCCCCCATTTTTAAAAAAATACACAATAAAAAACAACCTGCTCCAAATAAATTAGAACAGGCTTATTTGTCTATAATTTATAAGAGTTGGTTTACTCTTCTCTGAACAGCATAATAATTATATCCAGCGTTGGTTAACCTTCTTTTTCTTTCTTCTCCATTTCCCCATTTTCCAACTATAACCTCTCTTGCTAATTGGTCAATTGTCTTTCCAACTGGATACACTATATTGCCATTAGCATCGAATACTTTTAATCCAAATCTGTCGGCACATCTTTTGGCATTTTCTATATTCTTAAATGCACCTTTCTGGCTTTTTACATCAGACCAAGATTTTCTAACTCTATATAAGCCACCTGTAGGTTTACTAATATTCTTATTGCCTCTTAGTCTTTTATTAACCTCATTTGCTATATATGGAAACTTACTACCAAGGTATGGTCCTGGGCAATTTGTGTTAGAATACCATTCATGTTTTTGAAGGACACCATCTTTGCCTCCAGTATAGGTACAAGGATAGATTCCATTTCTTCTACAAATATCTGTAACTAAATCAATTAGTCTATTTAAAACGTAATCAGAAACTAACCACTGAGGTCCTCTAGTAGAATTCCCTACTTCAATTGTTACTGCTTGGTTGTCACACCATCCAGATGAGGTTGTCCATGCTCTATTGCCTTCATCAACTCCTAAAACAATAACTCCATCAGAGCCTAAGTTGTAGTTAGCTGAAGCTTGTCTTGATTTAGGAACAAAAATTCTTGCCAAGTTTCTACCACTTATAACCCCAGCAGCATGATGTATTGCAATTTTTGTTATCTTCTGATTTCTTCTTCCACTATGGTTTGGTGAGAGAATCGTTGCTTGTATTAATGAACTATTACTCATTTATTTTTCCTCCTTAAATTGTTTTAATATCTCCTTTAATTTTTCTGGTACTGGCAAGCCTAGTGCTACAGAATTTTCCAAGATGGAAAGCCCTTCATTTGCTATATAAAAAAAGATGATGGCTGTTCTTATCATTGTTCCATCACCTTTAATTAAATTTACATCACATAGGTTTGCGATACCTACAACTATAAAAATCATTATCTTTTTAGCTATCCCTTTAAATCCTATGGATGAGGATAGCTTTCTTTCGACTCCTGCTCTTAAAACTCCAGTCAAATAGTCGGCTATTACAAAAGCTAGCAGCGTATAAATAAAAGCATCTACACTTCCAAGATAAAATCCCAACCATCCTCCAATAGCTGTAAAGCATACTTTTAGTATTTCAAAAAATTTGTTCATTTTATTCCTCCTCTGTTAGTGTGTAAGTTATTTTCATTGTCTTGTCCGGCGTTTTTAATATTGGGCTAGATAGATTATTAATTGTTCCTAGATATGGGGTGTGCAGATAAAGAGTTTTATATAGAGTTTCTTCATCTGAACTATAACCAATCATAAACGGCCCCATTGGAATTAAAGACGTCCTTATATAATCTAATCCAATTCCTAAAAATTGATTTTTTCCATAATTTTTAATTAACTCATCGTTAGAATTGATTATAAAGTCATAGCCTAAAATATAATCTCCCCACTCATATAAATAGTTATAAGTATATTTACCATAGTCAAAATCCGACTTAAAGCCTAAGTCAATTTTAGTGATATCTACAGGATTATTTGCGTTTATCTTATATACTTCCTTTTTACTATCAGCCATTACATACAGATATCCATTCTTCATTAGACTTGCTGTCATCTTAAATGGATAATTTGCATCGTTACTTCTATATTCCCCAATCCTATTTAGATTAATATTATTTAGAGTCCATTTATTGTAAGTTACAGAATAATCAGTTTTATTTATTTTTACTCTTCTTAATACAACATTATTATTAGTATTTTTTGCGTTAAATCCATACCAGTAACCATCTTTACCATCCATGAAATTAGCATAATACCAGCCATATTTTTCTTCAAAAAATTCTTCAAGACTTACGCTTACCTTTTCTATAGTTTTATTTCCGTATCCATTAATAGGATCATTTAATCCTACACTCGAAAGAGGCTCTTTAAATTTGATTATATCTAAAGTTTTATTTTCTCTAGGGTATAAAGATATTAAAACATTATTAGATAGATCAGCCTCAACTAATCCAAGATATGCTCTTAAGACATCATATTTATTTGAATACTTGTACAGCCTGTTTAATCTAAGACAGGCTTCCCTGCCATACTCATCCCCGTAAAAATTTCTTCCAGCTCTATAATGTGTTAATGCCAACGAAGAGATTCTTCCGTTTGCCTGTGATGTAGAAAAGTCCCACACAAACTTGTAACCATTTTCAAGATGGGTTGATTCATTAAGATTTGCTGAACCTCTTCTTGGTGCATCCGTTGAATTTACATCATTAGATGCATAACCTATGATTTGATTATCAGAAGGAGCAAATATTTTATTTGGATCTTCTTCTAATTTATCCTCAAAAAGAAGTATTCCTCCATAGCATTTAGTTGCTATAGGAAAAATCTCATCTTCAAACTTGGTCAAATTGTTCGTTTGAATAGGATACATAAGTCCTGATGGATTCAGTCTTAATAAATCTGGCACAGCATTAGTTATTAAGTTTTCATCTTCATAAATCTGCTTTTTATCTGTTCTCACATCAGTTAGTTCGATGACTGATTTACCTTTGAGCATTCTCTTCCTCCTTATCTTTAAATTCTGCATTAAGTTCTTCCTTATATTTACCAAGCATCAATCCTTGATATTTAAATCTTCCTACCTTTTCAGTGAATATTATCGGTCTCGGAACTTGTCTTTCTACTTTGTATTCAGCCTTCAATTTTCTAAGAAGGAATGAATGACTAAGTTCTATTCTCTTCCAAGATTCATCAATCTTAATCTTTCCATCCCATGATGCTGTAGAACCAAGAGACTGACCAGAAATAGCTGCTAGAGCGTTATCTTTTCCAATCATAGCCTTACCTGATTCAAGCCTAATTAATACCGAGAAATTGTTCATAGTCTTTTCCTGTAGTTTAGTTAGTGGATAGAAAAGATTTAGAATGTGGTCGCCACTTAGGTAGGTTTCCTTTGGAATGTGATGCTCTATTTTCGTATCATTGAAAACATAAGTAATAACTATCCTTGTTGGTATTTCTATGTTTTCAATAAAGTCTAATTCCTCTACTTCTTCTTTTTCTTCAAACTTTGGAGGATCATAGGATTTTCCATCATTATTTAAAACCTCTACTTGCTTCTTAACGTTTCTTGATATCTTTCTAGTTTTTTCTTCAGTATCACAAATTATATTTAACAAAATAGACGCATTAAAAATTGCCTCCGTTTCTTTATTGGAGGCAAATTCTATACGAATAATTGGGGTATCTGTGGTAGAAAGATTAAAGGCAGAATAGTTTGAGTAGGCATGAACTACTAATTTTTCAGATTCAATTTGATTTAACAGTCCTACTATATTTTTATCATTCTTACTCTTAGCTTTAGATAAATATGGATTCTTACCTACACCAAGAATTCTATGCTTGCTATTTATTTTATATTCTATGTCAGTGATAAGGCCTTCAATCTTTTCCTCTTCGTAAGAAATAGCTATCCTATCTCCTACATCAAGACTGGGGTCTCCTATAGTTACCATATCAAAAGGTGTATGATGAATCTTACAAATTTCAGTAAGAAGTGCCTCACACATCCTTTTTCTTTTTTCTGGAAGTCCTAATTGCATCAATGGATTTATTCCAAGGTTCATAGTTAGTCCATCATCATTTTCTAAAGAATAGTATTCAGCTATTTTAGTCTTTGCATTTGTTGAGTTGATAGCTGTATATCTTGTCTTAAAATCTGAAATGGATGAAGAAAATCTTTCTTCTGTTTTAATTTCAGTGGATATACTTTCTGCATACTTTTTTAAAACTAATTTACCATCACGAGAAACCTGTGCAAAAGCACCAAGTGTTGATGCTATATAGTGAATAAAGTCCCTGTAAGTTTCTATATCATGGTCTTGATAAATAGCTAGGACTTCCTCACCATTAACAAAAGTTTTTACTTCATCTTCCGTCATGCCTAGTTCTACCTTGCACTTCTCACATGATAGTGTAAGTAATTCAAAAGCTGTACCAAAGGTATCTGTTACTGGGAAATTCTTATCAAACCTAAGCATATAGTCATAGCCTTTTAGTTCTAAAATCTTCTTAGACCTATTTGCCTCAGTAACATCAAAGATTCCCATCGGTATGGTTTCAATCTTTTTATTTTCTAATTCTTGATGGTAAAAAAGTTCTAGCTTAGAATCCTCTAAAGAATATCTGTCAATATCTGAAAAAAGACTAATTCCAAATTCTCCAGCATAAACTGTCCCTATTTCAAGTTCAGAAGATCCAGAGCAAGAACGATGGATATATCCAGATCCTTTTAAAATATCTCTATTTGTAAAGGGAATAGTCGTTTCATCTTTTAAAATGAGATTTCCCGTCCAGTAAAATTTACGAGAATTCTTTTTGATTGCTGTTTTATATTCATTACTTGTTGGATACAAATTACCATCCCCCATCTTATATTTATCTATTTATGTTCTATAAATACATATCCCCCTATTAAATGGATTCTCCATAAAATAGGGGGATAAATTATAATATTGATATTAATTTAAAAACAAATTATTTGTTGTCTTTAAAATGAAACCTTTCTCTATTAAATTCAACTTCATTACTATATATATCATTAAATTTATCGTATACATCTGAGTCTGATGATCGTGTAGTAATCTGATCAAATATCTTTGAAGAATTCGGACCTGATACTAATAAACTTCCATCTGGTTGAGCAGATGCTGTCATAACATATACTTGACCAACATCAAGCAAACTATCCTTTTCATATAATACTAAATCTCCTGTTTCAGATAATCCTGCTGCCTTTGTAATTGTTATATTCTTATTCATTGGAAGATTACCTTTTATATTTTTTATTACTTTTATTTCGTAATTAGTATATGGAGATGTAACCTCTTCAGTACCATTTTCAGTTTCTACATCAATAGGATCTCTATATTCTGTACCTTTCTGACTTATAACTTCTCCAATGAAATAATAATCAGAATATCCTACCAATTCATAAGGACTGTCTATATCAACAGCAAAATCACCTCTCATATATACTACTTTAGATTCATTATCGATATTTCCTTTATTGCATGAAACAGTAAATAAAACAATAAATAAACCTAATATTATTGATATTATTTTTTTTATATTAAACATTTTGTTCATACATATCTTCCTTTCATATCAATATCTTCTGTAAGCTTCATCATAGGATTTTTTGTCTGTATATGATAAGCTTGTAATACTCAACATCCCTTGTTTCATAACATCATATTTTCCATATGTATGATCCAAACCAAGAGCATGTCCAAATTCATGTGTAACAGTTTTAGTACGTTGATCTCTCGTCATATTTTTAAAGTGATAATCATTTAATTTCATTGTTCCTCTTGAGCTTGTTACACCTAATGTAGTACTCACCTCATTGTAATCACTTATGAATACATCTTGCAATTTACTCCATGAATCTCTTCGAATTACTCCTTGGCGATAATTTTCCCAGATTCCACAACTTCTATCTATTATAGAAATATATTTGGAATTGCTATCCCAATCAAGATGTTTTCCACTATCAACTAAATCCCAATCTAGTAAAGCAGCTTCTACCTTAAAGGGTACTAGAATACTTGCACCAACAAGAATACTCAACACAACTTTCTTAAAATTGCTTCTCATATAAACCTCCTATCTTTTTATCATGAAACATTCTATTTTTTAATTTTCTATACCCACTTTTTAAATAATTTAAACATCTTAATACTCCTCCAATGAAAAAGATACTTCCCACAATCCTTTATAAGAAGTATCTTTTATTAATTTAACTTGAAACTTATCTATATACATTTGTGTTTCTATGAGTTCCAACGTTTCTGTATCTAAGTATTTAACTTTAAGATTAGACTTATTGGCAAAATTACTTAAGATCTTTACAAGTTTAGGACTGCAAGAATAACCTACAGATATACTTGCCACTTTATTTCTAACAATATCCCTCTGAATTGTACCAGCCTCTGTCTCGCCTCCAGTATCTGCCTCGATGTCTCGATATTTAAGGGAATAAGAATTCGGTAGAGGTAAGTCTATTCCTTCTATTATTAAATATGATTGATGTTTCATTTTATCTGCCTCATCTTTATATTTTTCCATTCTAAAAGCACATGATGTAAAAACCATGTGCTTTTTAGTAACTATTATTTTTCTATCTTAGAAACTCTATTATTTTCACTACGAAAACTAAAATAATCATAATGATTGAGACAGTAATTTTTTCATTAGTCTTACTTTCTCAAATAACTACGGAGTTAATACTAATTTCATCTTTTATTTTTTTAATAAATTAAATATTGACTGATGGTAAAAATAGAACAACAGTAAAACCAATATAATAATAACTACTATAATTATAATTTTCTTTTTTTTCATCTTTTTCTACCTAACTGAGAAAGTTGTGTTATTATTAACATTTCCTGTTATCTCTATTTGATGAGATCCATACGTTAGTCCTATTTTTTCATGGACAAATGACCACGTGCAATATTCTATATGGTGTGCTGTCCTTGAACCTACTCCATATGTTGAACTATCATTCCAAGAAAAGTCTACCAATGGTAAAAAGTTTCTTGATATCCAAATATTAGCATGATCAATTGATCTAATTGAGCTTCCGTTATGTTTATATCTTATTTCTCCACTATATTCAAAAACCTTTAAACCTAATACTGATACTGATCTTGATGCTGTTGCAGTTCTAGATTGTATAGAACTCCTTGCTTGAATACTGTCTTCTTGGTCAAATTGTTCATTGCTAGATACTACTATATCACCATTATTGAAAGCCACGTAAGTTTTGTTTTCTGAAAGAGCTTTTAGTATTTCTAAATTTAAATCTGGATCATTGATATAAGAAATAAATTTTTCTCTTTCATTAGATGATAAGTTTTCAAAATCCGATAATACATCTTTAGTATCTTCGACTTGTTGATTATTTGAAATTCTTTCTTCTAAAAAATCTCTATATGATTCAACTGAAATATAGTTAGATTTCTGTTTATAGTTGTTACTATCTTCTGCTGCAAAAACATTTGTAAATCCACTCACTGAAAACACCATTATAAAAATCAGCATTGAAGCGACAAATTTTTTTAATATTTTCATTATATACCTCCTAGTATAAAATCTATAGTTTGTAAATTCCAAAGTAAAATTTATTCAGTCTCCATTTTTATACCTCTGAGGATTCATGGATCTAATTATACAGTAGTTCATTTTATCTCCTTTTAAATCTTTCATTTAATCATGTATCTAAAATATTTATAAATTTCAGCTAATTTTTTAGTTTTTCTAAAAAAATATCAGCCTAAACCTTTATATTATATATTATACCCAATTTGCCTAATATCTAACATATTCACATCTTAACTCTATTACCTACCTCCATTTCTTAAATTGCTTCTTTGATTAGCATTAACAATTACTTCATCAAGGAGAGTCCCTCCAAGATAAACTGGTATAACTATATCTCCAGCATTTTCAGATTTTAAGTTGATGTTTGCAATTGCATCAGATATTTGTTTACCTACATCAATTCCATTTGCAGCATCTCCTTTATCGTATCCACTAATACCAACGGATGATATATTTGGACTTAGAACCATATCGCTTGCCACATTTTTCATAGAAGATTTAACCAAACTCCTACTCTTCTCAATTCCTTTTGATAAGCCTTCCATAAAGTCTGGCATCCATGATTCGTAGTCGGTAAGTGGCCCAACATCTGGTACTGAAAAGTGTAGGTAGGATCTAATAGTTGATGCTACATTAGATACGGCAGATATTACATTCCCTATCGCATTTGAAATTCCTCTAGCAATTCCATTAATCATATCTGCTCCCCATGTATAGGCTTGTGATGCTAGATTTCTAATGAAGTTCACTGCATTATTAAATCCATTTCTAATGCTAGATAAAATATTCGACATACTAGAAGAAATAGCTGACTTCATCGAATTAAAGGCAGATGTGACTGCTGATTTTGCAGAATTTACTGTTGATGAAATAGTAGATTTGATACTATTCCAAACATTGGACACTAATGTCATAATTCCATTTAGAACTCCAGATATAAAGGATTTGATGGCATTCCAAACATTCATAACTATTGATTTAATAGTATTTAAAACTGTTTGAATTACTACTTTTATATTGGTCCAGGATGTAGATATAAATTCTCCAATGGTAGTGATGACTGTTGTTAAAAACTCTTTTAGTCCATTCCAAATGGTCTCTACTTTTACTTTAATTGCATCAAGAACTGTTGAAATTAAAGTCTTAATACCTTCCCAAGTAGTTTTTATAAACTCTCCAACTGCTGTAAATACTTCTGTAGTTGTAATTGATATAGCTGTCCATATATTGGTAAAGGTAGTTTGAATTCCCGTCCAGAGACTTGTAAAGAATTCTCCTAAACTTTGCCATAGACTCTTGGCTCCCTCAATAAAGGTATTCCAAGATTCAGTTAGAAAAGTTGTTATAGATGTCCAGATACTGTTCCATCCTTCAGAAAGTCCATTCCATAAGTTGGCAAAGAAGTCCTTGATGCCTTTCCAAGTAGTCTTAACATCTTCAATAAATCCAGACCAGAATTCTGATAGAAAACTTGTGATTTCAGTCCAGGTACTTGTCCATGAATCAGATATCCCTTGCCATAGGTTTACGAAGAATTCTTTTATTCCATTCCAAATGGCAACAGTTGATTCCTTAATAGTTTCCCATATGGAGATGACCCCTTCTCTAAACCAGTCGCACTTCTTCCATAAAAGAACAAGACCAGCTACTACAGCACCAATGGCAATAGGAACAATCCCAATGGCTGATACTACTGCAGTAATTGCTGGTATAAGTGTACCTGTAAATATTCCTACTATCTTAGTTATTCCTCCTACTATTAGAGGTCCTTTGGTCATAATAGTTCCTATTGACCAGATAAGTTTTCCTACAATCATAAGTACAGGCCCAAGAGCAGCTATAAAAAGACCGATACCTGCAATAATACCTTTTACTGGTCCTGGAAGTGCATTAAGTCCATTTACCAGTTTTGTTAATATATCTACTGCTTTTCTAACAGCGGGCATTAAAAGTTCTCCAAAGGATATGGCTAATTCTTCTAAGGCAGATTGTAGGATCTTTAATTGACCAGCTAAGTTATCCTGCATTGTAGCAGCCATTTTTTCTGCTGTTCCATCTGCGTTATAGATGGCATCACTCAAACTGTTGTAATCTTTCTCACTGGCATTTATAATTGCCAACATTCCAGACATAGCATTTTTACCAAATATCATTGATGCTGCCTGTGCTTTTTGAGTTCCATCTAAATTAGCAAAGGACTCTCTAAAAATTCTTAGAGTTTCATCAAGTGAAAGACCCTGTACATCCTCAATAGATAGGCCTAACATGGACATTCCATTCATAACTTCTTTAGTTGGTGATGCAAGTCTAGTTAGTCCAGCCCTTAAAGCTGTACCTGCTTGTGAACCCTTTATTCCTGAGTTTGCCATTAAACCTATGGCTACTGCAGTATCTTCAACTGAGTATCCAAGAGCACCAGCAATAGGTGCAGCATATTTAAAGGTCTCACCCATTAGTGAAACATTGGTGTTTGCATTAGATGATGCAGCGGCAAGAACATCAGCAAAGTGAGAAGAGTCTTCAGCTTTTAAACCAAAGGCTGTAAGGGCATCTGTGACAATATCAGAAGTGGTAGCTAGATCCTCACCACTGGCTGCAGCAAGGTTCATAATTCCTTCAATACCACCAATCATGTCCTTGCTTTTCCAACCAGCCATTGCCATGTAGTTCATAGCATCAGCTGCTTCACTAGCAGAGAACTTAGTCTTAGCTCCCATTTCACGAGCCTTGTCTCTTAAAGCATCAAAGTCTGATCCAGTTGCACCAGATACTGCTTTTACCTTTGACATACCAGAATCAAAATCTGATGCAGTCTTTACTGCTGCTACCCCAAGTCCTGCTACTGCAAGAGATACTGGCATCATTTTTCTTCCCACGTTTTCTATATTTTGCCCTGTGTTTTGCCATTTTTCTCCAGTAATAGCTATGTTTTGAAGGGTTTGATTAGTAGTTGCTCCTTGCCTTTCTAGAGACTTTAAGGCTTGTTCTGTTTCAATAATCTCTCGTTTAAGGGCATCATATTGCTCTTGAGAAATCTTGCCTTCTGCAAGAGCCTGTTCAGCTTGTTTCTGTGCCGCTTTTAAAGATGTTAATTTGTTCTTTGTTTCTTCCAAGGTCTGTCCTAATAACTTATGCTTTTGGGAGATAAGTTCAGTGTTGCCAGGATCAAGTTTAAGAAGTTTATTGACATCACGAAGTTCAGACTGAGTATGTTTAATCTCCGTATTAACTTGTTTTAGTGCAGTCTGAAGTTTGGTAGTGTCCCCACCAATCTCAACAGTTATCCCTTTTATTCTATTTGCCAATATCTCACCTCCTTAATTTTGAGCATCAAAAAAGCACCTACCTTTTTGATAGATGCTAAAAAAATAATTTTAGTTAACAAAGCCTTCTAATATATACTTAAATCATCATAAAGCTTTCCAGATATTATTTCTTCAATTTTTTTTCCTTCTATTTTTGTATAATTTAGTAAATCAGCATATGAATTGTATACCGAATCTTTTTTTTCACAAATATCAGTAAAAATATATCCCTCCTTTGAAAAAGTAAGAGAGTACATTTTATCCTGATAACTAAATTCAAACTCTCTATTTGCTTTAATGTCTTCTTTAAAACTTTCTAAATTATAATCGCCCATTTTAATACGCTGGTCCTCTTTTACCATTTTTCCAATCATGTCTATGCGGAACTTTAGGATGCTGTTTTGGATTTCCATGGTTAGTATAATCAATATCCATATCTGCATTTCCATCCTTATCATAATACCTTCTTTGAACTACCTTACCAGTCTTAGGATTTTTCTTATCTTTCGATGAATTAGGTCTACCTTTTGTTGGTAGACTACCACCTGTTTGAGTTGAGTGATCATTTGTTTTGGACCCATTTTCTTTAGCTTTATTATATGCTCTATTTTCAAACCAATTAATTACTTTTTCATAAGCCCATGAACCAGCAGGTATCACTACATCTTTTATTAAAATAACTCCTGCAACAGTAACAACAACTAATCCTACTCCTGGTATCTCCCATGTACCTGCAACTAACGCTGCTGTTCCAGAGGCACTTCTAGTAGATATTCCATTAGTATTGTTTTCTGAAACAAGTATAGCACTATCTAATAAATTAGTAAATTCTTCTTGAGTATAAAATTTATCATCTATAAATATACCATCATCAGTAACATGTACATTAGACTGATTGTTAGTTACTTCTTCAAGCTTATTAGTTTGATTTTCTGAAGCATAAGATTTTGTAGCTGGTATTATTGTCGATAATAGTATTGAAAATATTAACAAAAATGTTATTTTTCTTTTCATTTTCTTCCTCCTTGAATTTATTTTTGTCAATATACTCCAAGATATATTTTTTTCAAATGAATTCTAAAATTTATCAAAGTCTTCTTGTGTGGCTACTTCCTTGTATTTATAGTCATCATTATTCTTTTCTGTAAACATATCATTTACAAGTCCAATTGTTAGTAGAGATAAATCAGAAACAGAAAGACCTAATTCTACAGCCCTTAATAGAAACAAGGGTGTAGTCATTGGTCTTTCTGTTGGTCTTACTTTTTTTTAGGAACTTCTTCCGACTTTATGTTAAGCCCCCATAATTCAATTAGCTGTGGCAGAATTTTATAAATGGAAAATGTTGAGAAATTATCTAACCATTCTTCTGGACTATCTGGCACAGATTTATCTCCATGCTTTGCCATTACATAGGCTATATTTTCAAATAACTCAAGTGAACCTATATCAAGATTAGATTTATCTTCATCGTTTTTCTTCATAGATTTTTCTAGTTCCATCAAATCTTTGAAGATATCTCTTCCAAATTTAAGTCTATAGATTCTTGGGATAGCTGCTGATGCACGGAAAATAACATCTTGCCCGTCAATTTGAATTTTCTTTGTTAGTGCCATATTTATTTACCTCCAACACTTGCTCTTGAAGGTGTTACTGTAGTTTCTGTTGGCATATAGACTGACTTATACCAACCATCATAAGTTTCCTTTGTAGTCTCTTCGCCTGTTCTAGCCTTTACATTTCCATTTGGAAGTGGTCTTGCTTGAATAGACAAGGTTTCTGGTTGAACTTCTCTTGATTCTTCATTGGTTTCTCCTTCAAGAGTAGGTCTTGCTGCTGAGCAGTTATACATGACATGACGGATTTTCTTTTGGTCTCCATCAAACTCAAATAACAGCGCAAAGTTTGCAGTTTCAGAATTTGAAGATTCAATAAGAACTTTGTTAGAATCTGATTTTTCCATCAAAACATCAGTCCTAAAGGATTCTGGAATAAGGGCGATTTCCAAATCTCCGTCATATCCCATATTGTTTGAAATAGTGTAGTATTCAATTCCATCTGCATAAAAGCTTTCAGGCTCTCCATTTGGATCTAATGAAATTGAAACAGCACCAGGCATTGGCACTGGTGCCTTATATTTAATAACGCCCTCTTCAGATTTATCGAAGAGAGCGTAGTGAACATTACAAATATTAAATTTAACTTTATTAGCCATTTTTTACCTCCATAGTAAATTCATAGAGAACCTCATAGAGTCTTTCTGATTCAATCCAAACTTCAGATTTTTCATAATAGATCTTTTCTCTATCAAGTATCTCTTCTATTTTTTCTTCTAATTTTAAGTCTTTCTTATCGGTGTATAGTTCTAAGTCTATCTGGGTGTTTTTATAAAAGACTACTCCATCTGCACCAAAGTGTTTATTCTTTGGAAATAGATAAACCAAAAATGGTGGATCTGGACTTTCTCCCTCAGAAAAATGCGAATATGCAAAAGGAAGTCCTATCTTTTCAATTATTTTTAGTAGCCTATCCATCTTGTAATTTCCTCATTATATTTTCTTCCAATTCTCTTACTCCTTTCTCTTCAGCTGGTCCAATGTGTGGCTTAGCAGATACTCTTCCACCCTGCCTAAGAACATGGCCTTTCTCAAGTAGATGAGCCAGCTGGTATCTATTTCTTGAGTGAACTACGAGTTCTATTGAGTTCGAAGTTTCTTTCATAGTTTTTACTGACCAAGATTTAGAATATTTCTTTGTTTCTCCTATAGGAGCATTTTCTTGTATTTCTTTTCTAATATTGCTACCAGCCTTTTTAACTTCCTTTTTGACTTCATCTGTTGCCATATCAGAATATTCTTCTAAGCCCTTCATTATTTCATTGGCGAGGTTTTCAATTTTTACATTCATCTACTCACCTTCCTACATCTAAACTTTATAAGTCTATTTTTATAGTTCATAAAGTCAATTGAGATGATATTGTATTTTTCGTCATCAAATAGAATTCTGTACTCTGAGGTGTTAATATTCTTCAACCTATTTTGAAATCTTACAGTAAAAGAAATATCTGACCTGTCTACTTCCATCCCTAAAAAAACTTCTTCGCCTTTTCCTTGAAAGGAAATATATGAACTTGTTGCTAGATAGTCCATCCATACTGATTTATGGTTACCAATTTCATCCACCTCAACATTTTTATTTTGAAAGATTATTTTTCTATTTAAATCCGATATCCTCATTAGAACTCAGCCTTTCTCATTCCAAATAATAAAGCCCTTAGAGTTAAGTTCAGTTCAGAATAATCTGCCTCTTCTCTATGTTCATAAAGATAAGCAGTCATATATAGGACAGCTATCTTTCCATTTGGATTTTTAGAAAGTTCTTCCTCACTATCAACTCTGGCTACATCCATGCAGTGCTTGATTGATGATTGGATGAGAGATTCAATCATCTCATCCTCATCATCAAAATCCACCCTTAAATAGGACTTTGCCTCCTCAAGAGTAATCATAATTTACTCCTTAGGCAGTAGCACCGATTTTTAATAGTTTTACTGCCTCTCTTAAAACTAAGATTCCATCAACTCTTTCTTTACCTAAGAATCCAACCATGCCATTTCCAGCAAATAATTCCTTTAAGTCTTGGAAAGACCTGTTTCCTCTGTCTCCAATCTTGTAGTAAGAAAAATCACCAAAGGCTACTGCAAGTTTTCCTTTATCAGCTTTTGGAGCAAAGGCAGATGTATAGGCTGGATATCCTAAAAGTCTATCTGGTTCTCCATCTTTGAGAGATGGTTGCCAAATATATGCACCATTGACATCCTTAAGTTTTCTAATTTGAGCAACTGTTGCATCGTTTAAAATGAATGCCGCTTTCTTCCTATAAGGTCTGTCTAGAGAGTAAACTAAGTCAATTAATTCATCTGCAGTAATTGTTTGAGCCTTTGTTGTACCTCCAAGTTCTCCACCTTTTTTAGAGTCAAAAATTCCTGTAGGTTTATTTACTCCATCTCCATTTAGGAAGGCATCTTCTTCAGCATTTGCTAACGCTCTAGTAAATTCTTCAGTGATGTATTTTTCTAAATTAAAGGCCGCATCATATAGAAGTTCTTCAGTAACTTTAATTCCAACATGGAGTTTATGTGCATCAAGAGATACTTGATCGAATGTGCCATCGCCAAAGGTAAGCTTACCACCTTCTTCAACCCATAGGGCTGCTGGTTTTGTAGCTGCAATATTAATTTTATGAAGTCCAGAAGTTTGAACTTTTGTAGCTAATTTTCTTACAATATTTTCATCTTCAAGACCATTTACAATATCTACTTCCATTTCTTCTGGAACTAAATATCCACCACTTTCATCTGTTCCTACTTTTAATTCATTGGAAATATCTCTAAAGTTAGTTCTTAATGCTTTCATCATAGATTTCTTATAGACATTTCTTGCTCTCATTGGTTTTTCTTCTTCATTAAAAGTAACAGGTTCATTTGTTAGTGCATGAGTTGTAGGTTTTTCCAAAGTTTTATCCATTTCTTCTTCCCTCTTCTTTCTTTCAATTTCACGAGTGTAATTATCGATAGTTCTTTCCATTTCTTCATATGTCTTAAAGTCTTCATCAGACATTAGACCATTTTCATCTTTCTTAGATTCAGCAAATGCCTTTGCCTCATCCCAAGCCTTAGTTCTCTTTTCAATTAGTTCTTTTAAATTCATATCTTTACCTCCAAGTATTTTTTATTTTGTTTAATCTTTCTTCTACCTCACTCATTGAGTGAGTCTTTACATCTTTATTTATTTTTGTTAAGAGCGAATTTGTAACTGCTCTCCTTGAAAAGACCATGTTCGTAACTTTTTCATCTTTTCTTTTATCAGTGAGAGTTCCGTCGCAAAAGCCCATCTCAATAGCCTTATTCTTATCAAACCAAGTCTCTCCATCCATTAGATTAGAAATCTCTTCTCTGGATAAACCTGTCTTAATCTCATAGGCATTGATGATTGACTCCTTAACTTCCTTTAACATATCTATGGCTTTTTGCATTTCTTTTGAGTCACCAATAGCTACAGTTAAAGGGTTATGAATCATCATTAATGAGGTAGGACTCATCAATACTTCAGTTCCTGCCATGGCAATAACTGATGCTGCTGATGCTGCAAGTCCATCAATCTTTATGGTCACATTTCCCTTGTGTTCTAAAAGCATGGTGTAAATTCTTGATGCAGCTATACAATCTCCACCAGGGGAGTTGATCCACACAGTTATGTCTCCACTTTTATTTTTTAATTCTTCAAAAAAGAGCCTTGGTGTGATTTCATCATCAAACCAAGACTCTTCTGCAATAACTCCATCTATATAGAGTTCATTTGAATCCTTTTTCCAGTTCCAAAATATCTTATTGTTCTTCATTAGGACTTATCGCTTCTCCTTTCTGCTGATAAAAACTACCTGCCTTATCCAGTGGTAGCATATTTCCATTTATAAGATATAAGTAACCACCTTCTTCAGCTGATATCCTATCAAGATTTTCTAATTCTCTTATGTCATTTGCACTCATCCAACCATTCTGTCTTCCTACAGCATATCCATTCATTCTTGATTCATAATCTCCTCTTAGAAGTCCATCAAGATTGAATTTAATAAAGTAGGATTCTTTTTCTTTCTTTGTTAATAGTGCTCTTTCTAAGGATTGCTCCCAACGAACAATCCAAGGGTCAAGAGTGTATTTAACAAACTCAAGTGACTGTTGTTCTATATTTGAAAATGACGACCTCTCCAAATCTCCAATCATATGAGGCGGTATTCTGAATATCCTTGCTATCTCATTTAATTGAAATTTTCTTGTTTCCAAAAATTGGGCCTCACTTGGTGCTATTGCTATCGGTTGGTATTTCATCCCTTCTTCAAGTACAGCCACTTTGTTGGCGTTTTTAGGCCCTTGAAAGGCTGCATTCCACGACTCTCTAACTCTTTCTGGATCTTTAATAATACCTGGATGCTCTAAAACCCCACCTGGCTGTGCTCCATTTTGAAAGAATGACGCTCCATAATCTTCACAAGCCATCGCCATGCCTATAGCATTTTTTGCCATAGTTATTGGTGAGTATCCAATAAGCCCATCAAAACCAAGTCCTGGTATATGAAGAACATCTTCTTTTAAGAGATAAACTTCTTCTGATTTGTGATTGTATTTATAGAAGATTTCTCCATCTTCACTTCGCATAACAGTCATTTTGTTTGGCATTAAGGGATAAAGTCCAATAACCTCATTTCTTCCATTACGAATTATCTGAGCATAGGCATTACCCCACAATAAAAGATGTGTCATTAGTGTTTCTCTAAATACGAATGAAGTCATTTCAGTATTTGGCTCATCGTGTAAAAGAAAATATATGGCGTGATCTTTAGCTTTTTCTTTTGAGTTTGAATTTCCTCTTTTATATAAATGAAGAGGAAGTCCTGCTAAGGTTTCATCAAGAACTCTCACACACGAATAAACTGCCGTCATCTGCATGGCAGTAAATTCGTTGACATTCCTTCCTGCTGGTGTTCTTCCAAATAAAAAAGACGATGAAGATATCCTCTCCCCGTCTTTAGGTTTGTCTCTCGACTTGAATATTAAGTTTAAAATGTTTATAGTGCCACCTCCTAAAAGTAGGTATAAAAATAGCACTCATCTAAAAGAGTGCTAAATATAATTTATTTTATTTCAAGTATTCCTAGATACTCATCTAATCTTTCATTAACATAAGACGCAAATAAGCTTTCCATTTCGCTCAAGTTATTTTTTACGTGATATTCATCAAATGCCTCATAATATTTTATTCTGTCGGTAAATTTAATATCTATCGGTGGAATGCCCTCTTTCATAAGTTCGAGATTAACTAAAAGTCTGCCAGTCCTTCCATTTCCATCAATAAAAGGATGAATCCCCTCGAACTCTATATGAAATTTTGCAAGTTTAGTTATAATATGCTCACTTGATGCTTTATAATTTATTAAGAGTTCCTCCATTTTGGGCTCAATTAAATATGGTTGTACAGGTTCATGACTTGCACCCATTATACGAACAGGAACTTTTCTGTAAACTCCCCTATCTTCTTTTTTATCTCCTAATACAAGATAATGAATTTGCTTTATTAGACTCTCTGTCAACTCTCTATTTTCTTTAACTAAATCTACAACAAAGTAAAAAGCTTCTTTATGAGAAACCGCTTCTATATGATCTTTCAATGGTTTTTTATCAATAGTAAGCCCTCTAAGAACCATATCTGTTTCTCTTAAAGTAAGAGTGTTTCCTTCAATCGCATTCGTATTATATGTGTATTCAATCATGAAATCTTCTAAAAGCCTTGCAACCTCTCCCTCTGTAAGAGGTCTTAGTGTGTTTAATTTTGCTAATTTTTCATCAATTATTGGAAGAAGAGTTTTAGGCTTTGTAAATCTTTCGTCTGTCGGCTTTATTGCATTGGATGGAATTTTCCATATTTTACCTTCTTTATATGCATTGGGAATTCTTCCTTCACTGCATAAAATTCTAACTCTTCTTTCTGATATGCCCCATTTTTTTGCAATTTCGCTTACTCCTGTAAACATAACTCTCCTCCTATTCATAATTTATGTTATTATTTCATCGGAATAATGTCAAGAGTATCGGAATGGAATATGCCAGTTTTAGGAATAATGCTAAGAGATATTAAAAAACAATCAATCCCCTATCATCATAAACTGACTCACTCGTATCATTGCCACATCTTATAGCCCTATCAAGAGCCATGATTGTAGCAATTACACCATCAATTTTTTCTGTAGACTTTTCCTTATCTGCTTTTATATTTCCAGCAGGATCAGTTCGTATGAAGATATTATCCATCATCCACCTTAGAACTGGATGACCTCCATGGGCTATTTTTCTTTCAAGGGTTAGTTTCATTAATTCTTTTGTTGGTGGAGACATATCTTTAAATCCTTGACCAAAAGGAACAACTGTAAAACCCATGCCTTCTAAGTTTTGAACCATCTGAACTGCTCCCCATCTATCAAATGCAATTTCTCGGATATTGTATATCTCACCTAAGTCTTCTATAAATTTTTCAATAAATCCATAGTGGACTACATTACCTTCTGTTGTCATAATATAGCCTTGTTTTTTCCATAGGTCATAGTTTACATGGTCTCTTTTTACTCTTAAGTCGAGGTTATCTTCTGGCAACCAAAAGTAAGGTAATATTTGATACTTATCATCTTCGTCTATTGGAGGAAAGACTAAAACAAAAGCTGTAATATCTGTTGTAGATGATAGGTCAAGTCCACCATAACAAACTCTGCCTTTTAGTTCTTCTTCATTAACAATAAAATTACATAGGTCCCATTTTTCCATAGGCATCCACCTAATTGCTTGCTCGACCCATTGGTTAAGTCTTAGTTGCCTAAAGGCATTTTCTTCAGTTGGGTTTTGCTTAGCCGATTCACAAGCTTGTCTTACTTTTTCTATAGGAACTGTAATTCCAAGAGACGGATTTGCCTTATGCCATACTTTTTCATCTGTCCAATCATCTTCCCTGTCTGCTCCATAGATTACAGGATAAAAAGTTGGATCAGTTTTTCTGCCTTCAAGTATGTCCACTGCCTTTTGATGTGTCTCGTAGCAGATTGATTTGGTATCTGTTCCTGCAGTTGTTATAAGAAAATATAGAGGTTGGGTTCTTGCATCGCCAGACCCTTTTGTCATAACATCAAATAATTTTCTATTTGGCTGAGTGTGAAGTTCGTCAAATACGACACCATGAATATTAAATCCGTGTTTGGAATAAGCCTCTGCAGATAGAACTTGATAGAAGGAATTGGTCGGCTTATATATCATCCTCTTTTGAGATGCCAAAATTTTTACTCTTTTAGAAAGGGCAGGACTCATTCTTACCATATCAGCTGCAACATCAAATACAATGGTTGCTTGTTGTCTATCAGCAGCACATCCATAAACTTCTGCTCTTTCTTCTCCATCGCCACAAGTTAGAAGAAGTGCTACAGCAGCAGCAAGTTCAGATTTTCCCATCTTCTTTGGGATTTCAATATATGCTGTATTAAATTGTCTATATCCTGTATCTTTTACAATTCCAAACAAGTCTCTTATGATTTCTTCTTGCCAGTCAATAAGCTTGAATTCTTTACCTGCCCATCTACCTTTTGTATGTTTTAGGCATTCTATAAATGTGACAGCATAGTCTGCCTTGTTTTTATCATATCGTGAACTTTCAAGCATAAATTTTGTTGGTTTATATTTCATTTGACCTCCTTCCTCTAAAAATAGGCATAAAAAATAGCCACCTGATTGTGACTTATGCTACGACAAATAGAGCCTAAACTCTATTTGGAATTTTATTTTTATCTTTTTCTTGCTATGTTTAATTCTTTGTAAGCTTTCTTAAGTTCTCTTTCTAGTGTTTCTGATTCTGCAAAAAGTTGGAACTCTTCGTCTGTTAAATTTCCTTTTGATACCTCCCAAAGTTCTTCATGAACTTGGTCTGCACATTTCTTTGCTGTTCCTGCTATGTCTAAAAGGTTAATGGCTGCTCCAATCTTGCCTTCTTTTGATTTTTTTATTGAGTTTTCTGCGTATCTTTTGCAAGCTTTGACTTCTATTTCTAATCTTTCTAAAAGGTCTTTTTTCATGGTTTTACTCTCCTTTGCTTTTGTTGTACACATATTCCCGTACAACGAGAGATAAGTCAAGCAATTATCTTGCTCAACTCTCTATTTTTATTATTAATTTCTCTTGAAAAGGAGGGCTGGTGCATATTCTTTTTCCTCTTTGCTCTCTTTGAAATTCCAATTAGTCCTTCCTGTATCTATTTCAATTAAGTCTATAGGAAAGTAACCTTTTCTTTTAAAACTTTTTAGTCCTTTCATAAGGCCTGTTGACTGGTCTGAAATTGTAAATTCTTTTACCCCAAACCTTTCAAGATTCTCTATCATATCTTTGTGATTATCTTCAAATCCAATGTCATCAAAGTTTATGATGTCTCGCCCTATCCTTTGGGATTCCCTATATGCGCAATAAAATCTGTAACTGATTTTATTTTCTTCGAATTCTTCTTTTTCTTTTATATTTTCTAGTAGTTCAATCTTTTTCATTTTTTATACCTCCTCTTTTGTTGTACACATATTCCCGTACAATAGAGGAATAGTCAAGCAATATACGGCAGTAAGAAAGATTAAATTTCAAATTTTTTCAATAATATCTTCCTTAAAAATTACATTTAACATCGAACCATTATCCCATTTTACAAGGATTGATCCAATGGCATCCACCCCATAAACTGTGCCTAAGGTTCCAACTGGTGGAGCCTGTTCATCTTCCATTTGGATTAGTTTTACTCTTGTACCTACAAGATAATTTTCTTTCAATTTTTCTATAATTTTCCTTGAAATCATCTAATCACCTCACATGTATATATCACTTAATTCAAAATTTATATCAAGTCTTATTTGCAGTATTTTTAAGTCTTTTGAAAATATATATAGCGCATGGAAGAGCAATTCCATTGCCCCACATTTTATATTCTGCAGAATCAGTATGAGGATTTTTAAGCCATTTTAATATCTGCTTATCTGATTTCTTCTTTTTAAGACCTTTTATTTCAGCATCCTTATCAAAGACTTCTCTCCAAAAGGCCAAGTCCTCGTCTGTTGGATTTTCTATTTCTAAGTTATCACACCACTCATCTGGAAAGCCCTGCAATCTTCCACACTCTTTTGGAGTAAGTCTTCTTACAAGCTTATCTTTTACTAGTGGTGGATCTTTATAATCAGTAGCCAGTAAGGGTGATGATATATTTTTATCTGCTTTTGTAAAATATGAGTTCTTACTCATTGAATAAGTATCTTCTACAATAGCAACCCCTCCTTGATTCCTGGTAGGAGTATTTCCAGACGTATCGATAGTTCTTGAAATGTCACATTCATAAATATTGTGTCTTTCATTTTTAGTGTTTTCTGAAGTTTGTCTTATGTCATACACTACAAAAGGTTGATTATTACCGCCTTGGCCAAGATTTGATGCAAGGGTTGGGCTTTCTTCAAGTGGACCAACATATCTTGCATCCTGCCCATGGTTTTCATATACCAGTGGAGGGTTTCCAGCCTTTGCTCTTAGAGTTCCAGATTCTTCATCATAAAAATCCATTCTTTCTCCACCTTGGTCATTTAAACAGATTGTTTTATTAAAGCTTTCTTTAATGGCTCTGGTATTTCCTTCCCCTTCCTCTTTGCTCTTTCTAAAATCCCTTGGCAAGCTTTTGGTGTCAAATAATATTTCTCTGGCACCTCTTCCTCCAAAATCTGCGACAAGAAAGATTCTTCTGCGTCTTTGGGGGACTCCAAAGTATTTAGCATCAAGGACTCTCCAACCAATGGAAAATCCATCTCCCATGATTTCTCCAGCATACTTCCACTTGTTAGGTTTAGATATTGATACGCTGGAATTTTTAATTCTTGTAATTTCTTCAAGGACGCATCTAAAGTCTTCTCCTTTGTTAGAGGAAAAGGCTCCTGGTACATTTTCCCACAGGATATATCGTGGATATTTTCCACCTGTTTTACACCTCATTTCTTTAATTACTCTTATTGCCTCATAGAATAAGTTGGACTTTTCTCCTTCAAGGCCTTGTCTTTTTCCAGCAATTGATAAATCCTGACAAGGACTACCAAAGGAAATAATATCTACTGGAGTAATTTCTCCTCCATCGATATCTTTTATATCTCTTAAATGTTTAACTTGAGGTAGATTTTTCTGTACTACTCTTATTGGAAAAGGCTCAACTTCTGATGCCCATAAAGGTTTAATGCCAGTTTTTATTGCAGCTAGTGGAAAACCTCCACTACCATCAAAAAGTGAGCCAAGGGTTAGCTTAGGATTCATCTTTAACTACCTCTGAATACTTATATTCCTTACCTTCTCTTAGAAGTTTTATCTCATCATCACTACCAACTAGATTTAAATATCTTTTTACTGCTACATCAACAAATTTAGGTTCTATTTCTATTCCATAGCAGATTCGATTAAGCTCCTCACAGGCAATTAATGTAGATGCACTTCCTAAAAATCCATCAAGGACTAAGCCATTCGTTTGTGTAGATTGTTTAATTAGGTAGGCAATGAGTGGTACTGGTTTTGATGATGGATGACCACATCCTTCTTTTTCTGAATCTTTAATTCCATCGAATTCAAAGACTGCTGTTTGTTTTTGATCTCCATACCAGTTATGTTTTCCATCTTTTCTCCAACCAAAGATAATAGGCTCCATATTAAATTTCCAATCTGTCCTCATAAAAGGAGCTCTAGGTTTTTTCCAAATAAGTCCCGCACCAACTTTAAATCCTGCATCTTCAAAGGCATCATAGAAAACTCTAGCTTTCATCGTTGCATAGAATTCATAAATTGATGCATCCTTAGCCATTGCGTCTTTAAAGTTTGTAAAGACCTTCATCAAAAATTCATAGGCCTCTTTATCATTTAAGTTGTCATTTTTAATCGTTCCCGATTTATTTTTTAATTCAACAAAATATGGTGCATCGGTACATACTAAATTGACCTTTGTATCATTTAGCAGCTTTTCAAAAGTATCCCACTGAGTAGAATCTCCACAGATAACTTTATGTCGACCTAGAGTCCAAATATCTCCTTCCTTGGAAAAAATAGGCTTTTTAAGTTCTTCTTCAACATCAAAGTCATCTTCTTCAGCCTCTACGCCAAGGTCAAAGAGCGAAGATAATTCTTCAGTTGAAAATCCTGTAAGCTCTACATTAAATCCATAATCTTCTAGGGATTCAATTTCAACTCTCAATAGTTCTTCATCCCAACCAGCATCAAGACTTAGCTTATTATCAGCAAGTACATATGCTTTTCTTTGTGCCTCTGTGAGATGATTTTCTAAAATACATGGAACTTTCTTTAGTCCTAGTTTCTTAGCCGCTAGAAGTCTGCAATGCCCAGCTGTGATTACATTGTCATCTGAAATTAGGATTGGGTTTAAAAATCCAAATTCCTTTATAGATGCAGCTACCTTATTTATTTGTTCGTCAGTATGCGTTCTAGCATTATTAATATATGGGATGAGTTCATCTACATTTTTTAATTCATATTGTAATAGTCCTTCTTTCATTAGATGAGCCCCCACTTTGCAAATTCCTCAAAACCACCAATAGAATTAATGTAGTTTCTAGCAATTTCTACAATTTCTGAATATGGTCTACCATCCACAGTTTCATCTCCGATTGCACAGGATAATTTAATCTCTCTATTTTCTTCTTGTGCCTTTAGGTGGGCATAAATATTAATCGATACATCAGCCTTTGATAGGTCTTTACCATGAAGACCTCCACCAGTTACTGCTCTTCCCATGTCAGATCCGATTTTTCTATTAGCTGCTCCAGTATCAACATTGAACCCTCCAGTCCAATCCCCTAATGGATTTACGATTGTTCTTGGATAAATTGATTTTAAGATTTCTGTGGATACATTTGACTGACATATTATGAGTTTATCTTTATCAATAATGTATTTGCCATCGTAAGGATAATTAGAATAAATTTCACGAGCTATTAAAGATAGTTTCTTTTCTTCTTCAGATATAGGCACTCCCTTAAAAATTCCATTGTCTCCACATCTTATATTATCTTTCTGATTATTTGATAGGTGGATATCCTGTTCTACAATTTTAATATCTGCTATGATCTCTCCAGCTATCCTCTTAATTGCTGTTTCAATTTCTTTTTTATTTAGATTACAGTCCGTTTCTATAATCACATGACAATTTCCATGTCCCAGCAAAACTTCAACTGCTATTTTAGGATTATCTTTCTCTTTATATGCTAAATCTACAATTGCACCAGATATGCAATCTGCTATTTTATCTGGATGCTTTGGATTTACTTTTTCAAACAATATAATTACCTCCTTTGCCTTAGTAATTTTTCCATCATATCTTCTCCATAGTCTTCATAAACTTCCGTGCAATTTTCTTTAACTATGTCATAAATCTCATACCATAAAAGATTTGCTGTCTTTTGAAATTGTGAAGACATCTGTACAAATGGAGATGCAATAACTCCTCCTGTAGTAGGATGCTTTCCTAAAAGTCCAAATTGACTTATTGCCTCTTCACATTGAATGTATCTTGCAAAAGCCTGAGAGTAGGATTCTAACAATCTTGGATTTACTAAGTTTTCACAGTTTCTCTGTTTTAACCAAGACCATGTCTCTTTATATATTTCATCAGCGCCAAGTGGTATTCCGTTCTTTTGTTTTGCAGATAGATAATCACTAGGTGTTGGCATATCGTTTCCATCAAGAACTGCTCCGTCTGGTAAGTCAACAGCATCTATTTCTTCTGGAGTAAATGTTGGAATATCATTCATTAGTATTTCTACTTTTTTACCTTTTTCTATTTTTTCAGCAGCAGGCTGTGGTTTCCCTCCTGCTTTTACTCTTCTTCCACCTCTATATGTTCCGTCTTTAGCGATAATATCACCTCCTAGTTGTTTTATTTCTTTTCTCATGTATGTTATTGACTTTGACTAGTTCTATGTTATAATTAATTTAACAGAACCTCTCCACGCTTAATGTAGATTTTCTACATGCGGACCACGGAGAGGGCTTTTTTATATTAAGGAGAACTTATATGACATTAAAACCTGCTTTAAACTACGAAGACCAAATTACCAAATTAAAAATTGACCATAACTTAAAAATCAAAGATGAAGTTTATGCAACAGAAATTTTGAAAAAAGTAAATTATTATAGACTTTCAGGTTATGGTATTGGTCTTAAAAAATATAATAATAAAGAGCACTATAAGGATCATATTACTATCGAGCATCTCTTTAACCTTTATTGCTTTGATAGCCAATTTAAAAACAACCTCATTAGAACTATTGAGCAAATTGAAATAGAGCTTAGAACACAAATTGCTTATCATCTAGCTATGACGTATGGTTCCGATGTACTTATGCACGAAGATAATTTTATTCATAAAACAAATAAAAAAGGCCAAACCATATATTCCATCATAAATGAGAATCTGAGCAACGAAGTTGACAGGCAAAAGAATAAACCATTTGTTAAACACCACCTAAAAAAATATGATGGAAAGTTTCCAATCTGGGTATCCGTTGAACTCATGTCTTTTGGAAATTTATCTTCTTTGTTTAGTATTCTTAAGGATGAAGATCAAAAAGAAATTTCTAATTATTACAACACAGATCCTAAATATTTAAAAAATTGGATTCTATGTCTCGTTGAAGTAAGAAATATTTGTGCCCATTACACTCGACTTTATAATATGCCTTTAAAAGAAACTCCCCGTCTTTATTCTGAAAACGAACAATATAAGGGCAAGCAAAATAAAATATTCCCCATTCTTTTAATCATAAAGAGAATTTTAAACTCAAACGACCAATGGGAATCCCTTTTAAAAGATTTAGAAAATACCTTTAATAAATACCAAGGCTACTTCAACTATAAATTTATGGGTTTTCCTCCTAATTGGAAAGATATTCTTTAATACCCCCTTTGAACCCGTTTTTTTGTGCGTGAGAGGGCGGCACCGTTGGTAAGAAAATCAGTCGTAGAGATTTGACATCCCCTAGGTCTCTACACAAATAGTTTTCTTCCATGTTTTTCCTCGCACTATATCTGATACATGCCTTTGACTTATATTAAACCAAATTGCCAATTCGTTTTGTCTATATCCAAATTTGCTTAGCCACCTTATTTTTAAAATATCTGTTAGCTTAAGTTTTGAACCATTAGAACTCTCTCCGTGTCTTAAGCAGGCAGCTGTACCATGTCTAATTGAATCCATTATGTTCTCTTGCTGAGTTCCCCACTCTAAATTCACTACTCTGTTATCTAAGCGATCCCCATTCAAATGTCTACATACATAGTTGTCAGGTCTATATCCTTTGAATGCTTGTAATACTAATTTATGAACTGGTTCTTTGTGCCTTCTTACTGGGGAGTTGTTGTCCCTTACAGTTACATGTAAATAATCTTTATGAATTCTTTGACTGATCTTTATTTCTATACCACTCCTCATAGAATAAATATTTCCATATTCATCAGCATAGTAACCTGGATAAGAGGGTATTGGTTTCTTAACTATTTCCATTCCATCTATCTCCCATCACTGCATGAATCTTTGAGTGACATGATTTACAAAGACTCATAAGATTATCTTCGATATTTGTTCCACCACGAGAAAGAGGAAGTATGTGATGTACTTCCTCTACCTTTGTCATTCTATTCTCTTTTAAGCACATCTCACAAAGTGGGTGTTCTGCTACATATCTTTTTCTTATAAGTCTCCACGCTTTTCCATAACGCTTATGAGTTTTAGGATCTCTTTTATATTTTTCATAGTTTCTGTTGTATTCTTTCTCATGTTCTTTGCAGAATCGTCCATCAACTAATTCAGGACAACCTGGATGTGAACATGGTCTCTTAGGTTTTCTTGGCACTTTATCACTCCATAAAGAAAGCCTCGAAGATTAAATCTCCAAGGCTCTATTAATTATTCTTTTGCTATTTTAACTATACTACAACTACTTACTCTCATTCTATCAACTTTACTCTCCTCTTGACTTTTTTCTCAGAAGAAAATATAATTTAGTTAGAAAGTATGAATTTCTAACTAAGGAGGTTTTGTTATGTTAGTTGAACTAAAAGCTAAATCACAAGTTACTATCCCAAAAGACATAGTAAACTCTATGGAATTAAATCAAGGTGATCAATTTGAAGTCATAGAAGATAATGGAAAAATTGTACTTGTTCCAGTTGCAATCTATCCAGAGCATGTCATAAAAAATTTAAAAGCTGAAGTAAAAGAGATTAAAGAATCTATAAAAAATGGGACTCAACCTGTTTTTGATTCCATCGACTCTCTATTTGAGGAGTTAGACAAGTAATGTCCTATAAAATTACTTATTCGAAGGCCTTTAAAAAACATTACAAAAAACTATCTGATACTGAAAAGAAACAGACTAAAAAGAAACTTAAATTTTTCATAGAAAATCCTACTCACCCATCTTTAAGAACTAAGAAGATACAAGGTACGGATGGAATATGGGAATCTTCTGTTAACATGGATATTCGAATTATTTGGTTCTATGAAAATAATGAATTGATATTTCTTTTAGATATAGGACACCACGATATCCTGGATAAATTTTAAAAATAGTACTACAATAAAAACACGAATTGAAAACGAAAGTTTTGCGGGTGATGCATTTATGCGTCACCCGATTTTTTATACTTCTATATTTTTTAAAGCCTTACTATGCAACCTAAAAATATGCTGAATTGAGTAATTCATCTCAACCGCTATCTTTTCCCAAGATTCAAAACAAAGATATCTTTTTTCTAGAACGACTTGAAGCTCTTTTTCTTCAATCTTTTTTATTGTTCTTACGATCTCTCTCTTTAAATCTACAAGTTTATCTATATCCCTATTGATTTCTTCTTGAAGGTCTATGATCTTAACAATAGTATCTTCAAGTTTTGATGATCCTCGATTAGGACTCTTAGGCATATCTGATAAGGTGGATGTAGCTTTTGTTGCTAGAGCGTTGAGTGATTCAACTTGCTCCAGCTTTGAGTTTATTCTCTTGTCTAAATAAAATGCTTGTTTTAAATATTCTTTAGCGTTCATTTCTTACCTCCATAAGTTTTTGAGGTAAGTTATCCATATAACTTCTACTCTTGTATTAATCTTAACAAATTTTGATAATGACATTTTATGACATCAACTCTCTAGATTTGCTTTTACTGCATCTATAAGTGCAGCTTGTGTCTTGTTCTTATTTTCTAATGCTTTCATAACATCTTCATCAATAGTTCCTTTAGCTAAGATATGATGAATCACAACTGTTTCTTTCTGTCCTTGCCTATAAAGTCTGGCATTGGTTTGTTCATAAAGTTCTAAGGACCAAGTAAGAGAAAACCAAATAAGTGTTGAGCCACCTGCTTGTAGGTTTAATCCATGACCAGCAGATGCTGGATGGATAATGGCAACTGGGATTTTACCTTGATTCCATTCTTTAAAGTCGCCACTTGTCTTAAGTTCTCTTACATTAAACTTATCTTTTATTCTTTTTAAATCTGACTTATACCAATAAGCTATTAGAACAGGTTTTCCATTTGCACCTTCTATTAAATCTTCCAAGGCATCCAGCTTTCTGTCGTGAATATGAATCATATTTTTATCTTCATCATAAACAGAACCCGATGCCATTTGAAGTAACTTATTAGAAAGTGCAGCAGCATTAACAGCATCTATATCTTTATCCTTAATACTAACGACCAGGTCTTTTTTTAAGGTCTCGTAGATATCTCTCTCTTTATCTGATAGATTTACAAAAACTTCATTGTTTATTTTCTCTGGCATTCTTAGGTAATCTTCAGCTTTCATAGAAACTGTTATATCTGATATCTTTTCATAGATTGCATCTTCAGCAAAGGGCAGTGATTTGTAAGAATAAATGATGGGTCCATTTCTCTTATCTGGTTTGAAGTATATTTCCCTGTACTGACCAATAAATCTTCCAAGTCTCTCTCCCATATCAAGCAGTCTAAACTCAGCCCATAAATCCATTAGACCATTTGATGATGGAGTTCCAGTAAGACCAACTATTCTTTTTACCTTTGGTCTAACTTTCATCAAAGCTTTAAACCTCTTTGACCTATGAGATTTAAAGGATGATAGTTCATCAATTACAATCATGTCGTAGTTAAATGGTATTTCACTCTTATTTATTAGCCAGTCTACATTTTCCCTATTGATTAAATAAATATCTGCTTGTTTATTTAGTGCTTTTATTCTTTCTTTTTCACTTCCTATGACTACTGAATATTTTAAGATATCAAGGTGGGACCACTTTTCTATCTCTTCTTTCCAAGTATCTCGAGCAACTCTTAGTGGCGCTATTATTAAAACTTTAGAAATTTCAAAAGAATCAAAGAGTAAATCTTTTATAGCTGTTAGACTTATAACCGTCTTGCCGAGACCCATATCCAGTAGAAGTGCGGACTCTTTATTTTCTTTTATAAATTCAGTAGCATAGTTTTGGTATTTATGTGGAGTGTATTCCAATTAGTCACCTCCAATACTCTTTATTATTTCATCAATGTTTTCTTTTGAATCAAGAACATAAACTTTTAAACCTAAGTTTTTAAATTGTCTTATTCTTTTTTTCTGAATTGGTCTTGGTTCTCCACCAGGTCTCTTTGTTTCCACAAATCCAACCTTTCCTTTAGGCAGGAGTATTATCCTATCTGGTATTCCCGTCATTGAAGGAGATGTGAATTTAAGACATAGTCCATTATTCTCTTTTACTCTTTTAACAAGGGCAGATTCAATCTCTTTCTCTCGCAATTTTCATACTCCTTCCATGCTTTCTCAAAAGTCATCATGCAATCATAACAAGCACCTTGGCTTTCTAAATAATTTTTAATCAGTCTTTTCCAACCTTTAAATTTCCCTGCTTTATTTTTAGGAAAGTCTCTATCTTCCTTCATATCTCTTGCCAAATCTCCTCTTGGAGACTTTTCATTTAAATGATTTTTCATCATGTAGCTATAGAAATTCATAAATCCTCCATTTTTCTAAAGTGTTGTATAGTGTAGCTATATATAAACCTTTTACACGAGAGAATAAAAATAATATATAAAAGAAAGTAGGCTATAACTATTCACACCATACAAAACGCTTATATTAAGCCATTTCAGTGTTAAATCAAGTGTAAATAGTCATGTCTTTTTGTAGTGTAGTGCATACATTTTTCATAAATTAAGAAAAACTTTTTTCTATATAATCATCTTTATTTAGCCTATAAATGCTACACTAAGATACATTTATAAAAAGTCGTCTACTGACTCCATTAAATCATTGATGCTTATACCGCTCCATTCAATGCCCCTATTCGTCCTTTTCTTTTCATAACCTTCTGCTATAAGGGCTCGTGAAAAATCTCTATTGTTCCTAATGTATTCTCCATTTGAACCAGCCCACTCACGATAAACTTGGTATAACCTTGCACTCATCTCTTTATAATTTGTTCCTTTTATGCATTTATCTGAAATAAAATGGTTTATCCAATCATTTTCTTCTTTATATGATCTTTTAGCATCATCTACTACATTACACTTTGGATATTTAAAGCCTGCATCTATATATTCTTTTGCTCCTTCAATCATCCACTGTAGAATTGCCCCACCTGCTTTTTCTAGAAGCTTATCTATATAGTCTGTCTTAGGATTTTTAATGGCGACAGAAAATGGAGCCACCACAATTCTTCTCCAGGTTCCTCGATCATTAGAGCCCACCTTTGGTAGATGATTTGTATAGAGAATAGTAGAATGCGTTGGCGTAAATGAAAAGGGTGCATAGTATTTTCTTTCTGCTGAAATATCATCAACACTTGCTATCTGCTTTAGCATTGAACTTGACAGTCTTTGACCCTCTTCTGTTTCAGAGGCTAGAATAAATCTCTTACCACATAACTCAGCAAGATCAACCTTCACATTCTTTGCTCTCGTTGTTAAAGACTCAGCTGGAATTTTACCTGCATAGTCTCCAAGAACGTGAGCCTCTGAATTAAAGACTGTAGACTTCCCATTTCCTCCATCTCCGTAAGCTATAAGGAGTGCTTCTTCATAAACATGACCTATTAATGTAGACCCTGCATGGAACTTTAAGAAATTAATAAACTCATCATCTCCACCAGTTACATCCCTTAAAGTATCTATCCACATATCCATATTATCCTTGCTTGGAGCTAGGGCAGTAATCTTCGTGCAATAGTAAGACGGGTCATGCTCTTTTATTTCACTTGTTTTTAAATCAATAACTCCAACAGGTGTATTTAAAATAAAAGCATCTGCATCAAGTTTTTCATTTTTAATTTCTAACAAAGATTTGGCTAGTTTTAATATTCCAGATACTTTTCCGTGGTCGTTCATTTTTTTAGCAAAATTGAGATAAGCTTTAGCAGTATTTGCTTTTAACTTTGCTTGTACTTTTTCTTCCTTACTTCCCATCATTTCAGCATCTGCTAATTCTTGATAGGTCTCTTTAAATTCAATGCTTGCATTTTCTAAAACTTTTTTGGCAGTCTCCATATAAAGACTCATTACTTTTAGCTCAGAATCTTCCCACTTCTTGCCCGTCCAATAAAGCCAGCCTTGAGATATCGTGTAGATAGCTTTATCTTTGTTGTGCTTAGTAAAGATTTCAGCCATTGCTATATCTGTAAGTTTCTCTGGCTTATATTCCTCATATCTTTCATTGTATTCTTCAGGTGGTACATAATCTTCACTCGCCGCCACCTTTTTATAGAATTTACAAGCAGACCTCCATATTTGTTCCAGTTCATCACTTGGGAGTGGTGGTGAGCAAAGTGCTGCTTTTTTATCGAATAGTTCTCTTGCCTCATTTGTATTTCCATATCGAATTAAAACCCTACCAGCGAAATGATTCATAGTTGAGTTTCTAGAGCCTTGCTGAATCAAGTCTTGAGAGTTATCAAAATCCTCAAAGTTATCTTTTAGGATTTCTATCACATATTTTCTTCCCCTAACTATTTCAACGGCAGGATTCTTAACTCCAAAGAAAAATCTCGCCCCATCTAGAGCATTTCCATCAAAGAAAGTATAAGTCTCCGCCAAGCTTTCTTTTATTCCTACATATTCAGCTAAATTTGTGATCTTAGGAATTGGAAAATATATGTGCATCCTTGGTCTTGCAGCTTTCCCATTTTTTTCTTTTCTATGGTTTCTGCTGTAAACTATGGCGAATTTAACTCCGTCAAATATTCTCTTTAAATCGTTAGCTGAAATCCAGTCATCGGGATTTTCTGAATGGTCGTTGTCTATATCCATGGGAACACATTCCGACTCTATAAAATTATCGTTGGACCTGTAGGAATTTTTATACTTAGCCATTACATGGTCAAAACTTGCAGCTTTCTCAAATGCCCTGACATCTACTGCATTAACCTCATTTGGATAAACACAATTTGACTCAACTCCTATTAAATTTGAGGTGTATATTTTCAATTAGGATACCTCCTTTATATAACGAATCTTCATTTTTCTCTTCTCAGCAACTCTTATTTCTTCAGCCATTCCTAGGCTTATATAATCACCAAAGACCCATACTTCTTCACATTTCCCAAGAAGTACATAATTAAAATGCATGGCAAGTTTTCTTTCACTTTCATCACTCATAAACTGAGGAAATAAAAGATGCGGTGCTATGGGAATATTTCCTTTATCCAAAGCATAGCGAGAATAAGTTCTTGCCTTGATGACATTATTTTCAACATCTCCAGAAAATGGACTGCAGATATATACCAAGGGATAGTATCTCTTCTCTGCATTTTTAATTGCTTGATAAGGAGTGGGGTCCTTGCACCCACTCCTGTTGTATAGTTCCTTATTCATAAATATCCCTCATTGTTTCACTACAAGTATTACAGCAAACTTGGGTAGAAACTAAATCTCCCTCTTCCAATACTTCAACTAAATCGACTCGAACTTCTTTTCCGCACTTTGGACAGGTGCAAAATACATTCTCATCATTTATTTCAATACTTACTTCCATGACATCATTTATTTTTTCTTTAACATAAAACATGAATAAACCTCCTTAATCTTTCTTATAAAATTCACTTTCAAATCCATCTGCATCTAAGATAAGTCCAGGTGCCCAAATAGGAACTATGGACATTATTTCATTTATTTCTTCAACGCTAGATGAATCACTTTCTATAACAACTTCGTCATGAATATGCATGACGATATTAAATCCTTTTTTCTCAAGTCTCATCATAGCCTCAGCTAAAATATCTCTTGCGATGGCTTGAACTATATTCTCTACAAATTTTCCACCATAGGATTCAATCTTGTCCCACTTATTTCCTACTACGATTCCTTCATAAACTACTGACTCTCCACCAAATCGATTCGTCCCGATCTTTGCCTTTGGATAAGCAAGTCTTCTTTTTGAAGGTAGTTCTATAAAGAGAATCCCCTTTTCATAGCTAATAACTAGGTTCTTGTATTCTTCTTTACTTCTAGTTTTTATAACTCTTTTTACGACTGAATCTATGTCCCACCACAAGCTTACGATGTTAGGATTAGCCTCTCGCCAGGAATCGACTATTGATTGAAGTTCATCTTCAGATAAACCCATCTCAATTCCACCCATTGCTTTTAGAGCGGCTAAGGCCCCTTGATAACCACAGTTGTGAACTAATTTCCCTGATACGGTAAAACGGTTATTCTTTCCGGCATTTCGTATATCATAAAGTCTAGTCTTGCCTCTATACCTTTCCAATTTTTTCTTTTCTCGAATACAGCTAATTCTGCATCCTCTATAATTTCTTCTCTGCTTAATCCTTTTGAAAGTTTTCTTATAACAACACTTCGTGCATATGGCCAGTATTTTTGATGAAATTCTGTTAATACAGTATTTCTCTTGTTCGAAGCATTCTCTATACGAGTTACAAATCTTAAGTTGCCTCTTTCGTAATGTCCATTGTTGTCTATTCTGTCTATTTCTAGTTCTCTTTTTGGCAATCCAAATCTTTCTATTAAATAAAGACCTGCTTCTAGTATTGATGGAAAATTGAATTTTATTCCTCTTTCTCCATAGTTTTTGAACTCTGGATCTTTTGGGTTGGTACACCTTTGCTTTGCTGCTGTTAGCCTTCTGTCCAACCATCGTGGAATTTGTCTTGGTTGGGAGCAAGCTTGACATCCCTTTGATCTTCCTGTCGTTAAATTTCCCCTGTCTTGCCATTGAATGCTTCCACATCCTTGACATCTTGTTAGGACATAACAAGAATTCCAATTTTTTGTCCATCTTTTTTCTGGACTTATAATCTTCACCCACCCGTATTGCTCTCCTACCATCTCCTGATTGTAGGAGATGTGCTCCGCTGGCGGCAGCTTCTCCAAATTGTATGGGCTTTTCTTGCCCCTCGATCCATACGATATGGTCTTTTGTTGCTCTAAGCCCGTCATATTCAATCACTTCTCCTATCCCCTTATATATAACTCCATCATGTGAAACCCAGTTTTCTCCATCCCATAATTTATGAGCTTTTGTAAGATTTTCTATCGGAACTAACCCTTTATCTGTAAGAACTAACTCACCTTCAGCTATGCAAGCTAAAGTCGCTATTTTACCTTTTTGTCTAAGATGTCCGTTTACTCCATGTTTTTCAACTGGCACTCCAAACATCCTCGATGCTGTTCTACAATAGATATCTTCTCCATTTTCAAAGGCATCCAGTACCCATTGTTCTCCTGCAAGCCATGCAAGGACACGAGCCTCTATTGCTGAAAAGTCTGAAATAATAAACCTGGTGCCCTCTTTTGGTATGAAGGCTGTCCTAATTAATTGGGATAAAACATCAGACGGGGATTCATATAGAATCTCCATGGTTTCGTAATCTCTATTTTTTACAAGACTTCTTGCAAGATCTAAATCCGTTAGATTGTTTCTTCTTAAGTTTTGAACTTGAATAAGCCTTCCTGAATATCTTCCAGTTCTATTTGCTCCATAAAATTGGATCAGACCCCTTGCTCGGTTATCTTTTCCTTTGACATTTTTCATAGCATCGTATTTTCTAACTGAAGACTTGGACAGTTCTTGCCTAAGTTCCAAAACTTCTTTTATATCTCCTTCAGCATTTTTAAGAGCAGACTCTACATCTTTTTTAGCTAAGGAATCTATCTCTAAACCTTTTTTATTAAGCCATTCTTTTAGCTGTAAGGGAGAATTTGGATTCTCAAGACCAGTTAATTCTTTGGCTCTGTCCATATTTTCTTCTCTTAAGATTTCATCAAATTTAATAGCTGAATCAACTAAAACTTCATCTATTAAAATTCCTCTGTCATTTATGTTTTGGTCTACCCAGTAGTTTTCCCATTCTGATTGAGGCATAGGAAATGCAGATAGTTTTTTCTTTATAGCCATTTCTGTTTCCACATCTCTTTGGTTGTATTCTTTAAAGGTAGACCACTTTTTTAAATCGTGATGGGGTAGATTTCTTGTCCTCATACCATTGGTTTTAGTTGGTTTACAAGGAATAGAAAAATATCTTATAAGGCCCTTGCCTTCATTCATCTTTTGCTTATCAAGTTTCAAAACCTCTCCGACTTTTTCAAGTGATAGAGGCAGCCCTAGATAGGCTGACCAAATCATAGTGCAGTGCCAACCTTGAGGTTTTAATCTCTTACCTAAAAATCTAGATAGGCACACCCTTTCAAAGTTCGCATTAAAGGCCCACTTTTCTATACTCTTATCACTAAGTGCTGATAATATTTCTTCAGGAATAATCTCTCCACTTGCTAAATCTACTACCTTAACTTCTCCATCATCAATAGAATAGGCAAAGAGGAGGATTTCAAAATCCTCACTCTCAGCATATTTGTATACACCACTTTTGCCTAAGTCAACTGAAGAATAGGTCTCAAGATCTATGGACAATTTCTTCATAGCTATCACTAAGCTTTGTTAATTCTGCTAAATTATTTTTTCTATCTTCTTTTATTTGTTTTTCTATTTTTCTGATATCTCTATCTAGTTCTTTTAGCTGAGCTTGTAAAAATCCAAGCTTATACCATAAAAAGGACCAAATAGCTAAAACTATCGCTGTAATTAAATAGTCCATTTCTACCTCCTATGCTAAGAAATCTTCGTCATCATCGTCCATAGCATCGAAGTCATCTGCTGCATTAGACCTATTTCCTAGAGGTTGACCATCTCTTAGTTTTTGAATATTTCCGAGGCCAACGGCCACTCCTTTATTCCCATTTACATTGTAGGCGTAGAAGTTAAGGGATACCCTTGCATAAACTCCTGAGTAGACTTCACTTCTATCAAGAATTGGCTCTACGTTTCTATCTACAATTTGAGGTGCTGTCATAGAGTTGGCATTTAAGAAGTATGCATCTGCATAAGCCTCATCATCTTTTTCTGCGTCACCATCTCTTAATGGAAGTTTGATAGCTTTCTTATTAGGTTTTTTTCCATTGAATTTAGAAAGTCCTTCATCAATAGCAGCATCTACTGCCTTTTCAATCTTCTCAATTGTCTTTTGGTCGCTCTTTGGGATAATGACAGATACTGAGTACCTTTCTTTACCACCATTGATTGACTTTGGTTCCCATACATTTGCATAGCTTAATCTAACTTCACCTGTGATTACTTTTGTTTTATTCATATTTGACATATTATTTACCTCCGAATTCTTCTTTAACATTGTCAATTTTTACTTCTTCTCGCTTGTCATCAATGCTTACTAGGGTTAACTTTCCTTTTGGTTTTTCTAATAAGTCAGTGATATTTTCATCAAAGACTTTCTTACCTAGTAACTTAGTCATAGCTGTGATGCCAAGTAACTTTTCTTCAAAGGGATTAAATCCCAGTTCTTTTACTTTGTTTATAACTTCATCTTCATCTCGGTATTTCCTATTAGACCTACCTTCGACAAGTTTTAGGTCTTTCCACCTGTGACCTTTAAGGGCTCTTTCTAATGCATAAGGCTTGATATCTTTTGTCCATAGTTCCAGTTCGTCTAGTTTTGGTAGAATCTCTTCAATTTCATCGTCAGATAGTTCTGGTGGTAGGGTAAATTCATCTTGTGCTAGTTTCAGATTCTCTTCTGCCCTTTTCCTGCATTTATTCTTAGCTTTGCAGAATATGCACCATTCTCCACAAGAGAATTTTCCTTCGCCTCTATATGCTTTCTCCGCTATCTCTCGTACGGTTTCTCCCCACTCATATAGTTCTATCTTCTTAATTTCATAAGTTGAGATATTGCATCTTCTTGGTTGATAGATATGAAGAATTACTTCCTCAATATCATAAATTCCATCGAAGAGAGTCAGAGCACCAAGTCCATATAACATGAGTTGTGTGTTTTCTTTAGCATCTACTAAAACTCCCTGACCATACTTTAGATCTATTACATGAAGTTCTTTTCCTCCAACAACTACACAGTCAGCAGTTCCAAAGGACTCTTTAACATAGTCTGATAGGTTAAGTCTTTCTTCCACAAAGACGGCTGGGCTTTCATAACTACTTATTACTTCTATTACATATGAGGCATATCCTTCAGTTAACTCATCCATTTCTTCATCATAAAAATCCAAATCTTCAGTAGGATCTTTTACATCTATGCCTAATAACTTTTTTAGTTTATATTCTGCTAAGGCATGAGCCGATGTGCCTTCAAGTGCATAGGGACTAACTTCATCTTCATATTTTTGAGAGAGCCTAACGCTTGGTGGACAGTGAATCCAGCGTGAACTACTTGATGCAGATAATATTGCGTGATCGCCCATCAGAGTTTCTCCACATCTGCTACCAAGTCTTTATATTTACTTGGATCAATTTCAGATAACTTTTTAGCCCCATACTTTTCTAAAAGTTCTCTTATTTTTGCTGTATGGCCTAATCTTGATTTGTCAGCTAGTATCTTTCTAACATCTTCAAGCTCATAGGTCTTTTCTTCTTGCTTCACCTTTTCTTCTTTAGGTAGTTCCTCATCACTTTCTAGTGCTGTTAGAAGGACACCTATACTAGATGCAAGATTCTCTGCATCTTCTTTGATTTCCATTAGTAGCTTTATTCTTGACACTTCTTTCTCCTTTCTCTGGTTGCATTAATTCCATAGCTATCTTCTTGGCAACAATTGAGATGGCTATTAAACTTTCTGCCATCTGTTCGTTTTTTACTAAGTCCACTTTGTTCCTCCTTTCATACTCCTTGGGACATTTGCCTTCATTTTGAGTAAGTTGTATATCCTCATACTTCTTAGGACATCCTGTTTGTATTTGAGTAAGACTTCTTCCCTCATATTCCTTAGGACATCTAGTAAGTTTTTGAGTAATTATTTTTCCAAGGCCTTAATTTTTCTTGAATCTTTGGTAAATGCTTGTTTTTGATGTTATTAACAGTTTTCTGAGATATTCCTACTACTTCTGCAACTTCTCTTTCTTTCATTTCGTAGAGGAAAATAAGCTTAAGGACGCTTTTATCTCTTTCAGAAAATTCACTAATGACTTCTAAGAATGCTTCTTCAAGAAGTTTGTACGTTACTATGTCCTCAGTGTTTTTAATGCTAGTTACTTCAAAGTCGTATTCTTCTTCAGCAACATCAAGGGATAAGGGAAGACCATATTCTTTTGTTTCGACAAAGCCTGTTTCTAAACTTCCTGCTTGGACATAGTTTCCATTTTTCTCAGCTACTGTTTTAATTCTTTCTTTATCCTGTAGCTCTTCTAAATTCTTGTAGGCTCTTTGAATTCTCTTTTTTTCTCTCCATATTGGTTTCATGTATTCTTTGTAGACTTCTTCGCTTACTTGGATTTCTTTGCCATTGATTTCTAAATATCTTTTCTTTGCCATCTTTTGCCTCCTTGCAAAATCTCTAAATCCGCAAGAAGGCCATCCGTAAAAACAAAAAAGACGGCAATAGAAAACCATATTTTGGTTTTCCGACTGCCGTCTAGCGTTCTTGCGGATATTTTTTATTTATTTAATATTTTTATTTCGCCTTTAACTACATAGGCTATGGTTGTACTTTTACCTCGCCTGATAGTTAGCTTTTTCTTATCTTCACTAATATCACAGACTCTTTTTCCTTCTTTGTTTCTTATTTCTATAAGATCACCTCCTTAATATAAAAATAGCCAGATGAGTTTCTTTTTTGAATACTCATCCGGCTATTTGATAGTTACTATTACTTCTTTGCTCGGTATGGTTTTTTCTTATTTTTGTTTGATATTTCCAGTGTTGAGATTTTCCCACAGTGTGGACATTTTGCTTGTATCTCTATTTTCTCTAAAGGAATTTTTGATACATCAAAAAATCTCTTTTTACAGACTGGACATGCCATTTGTTCCATAATATCTCCTTGTCTTTCCTTGTTAGCTTCTTTGCTAATTTCTTTCTTAAAAAAATATAGCTAAGCTATATTTTAAAAACTAAATTCGTTATATAGTTCTTTTGTTAATTCAAAGTCGTTAGGTGCATAGCCTAATACTTTTAATCGAACTAATGCTGCTGTTTTTGATACTTGGAATTGCTCTGATACTTTCATGATGAAATCAAATAGATAAGTCTCATCCTTAATGTGCTTATCGTAACCTAGATAGTATAAATACTTTCTAATTGCTTTTTTATTCATCAAAAGACAAGAAGCAAATGTATTCGCCTGCCATTCTATTGTATCCATAAATCCCCAACGCTTAGTTTTCTTCCTATTAACATCACCAGTTCTACAAGCTAATGATGCAGGCTTTTCTTCTTCATTAAAAAACGATAGTTGGTTTGGATCTCTATAAAATACACACGGATGAATTACTCCATGTCCACATTCATGGGCTAGAGTAAACCTTCTAAATCCTTTATCTCTTGGATTGTCTAATTGTTTATCTATTAGAATAGTATTGGCTCTATCTGTAAGATACTCTATTTCCCATTGGCCCGTTTCAACATTTGGCATTAAGCTTTTCATTGTTCTTATTACTTGGTCATCATTAAAGACCATCATTCCTGCATAGCATCCGTTATGAGATAAGTAGGCATACTCAACATTAAACCCTAAATCAAATTCTGCCAGTCCCTCAATATCTACTGCTTCAAAATTTTCAATTGCAGATGGACAATATTTATTGAGAATTTGCTCGGTCAGTGATTCAATTTGATCTAAAGTGATAAATGGAGCACCTGTACTTGATTTGCTGAAGTTATATTGATACATGCCTACCTCTCTTTTTCAATTTCTTCAATGAATTTTATCCACTCTTCTTCTTTAACATCTAAGTCTCTAGCCTTTCTCAAAGCTACGCTTAAGCCTTTAGTCTTTAAAATATACTCTGGCAAATCAGGTGCCACCGTATTTCTTTGCTTTCCAGCTAAATCCATCATAATGGATGATTCTTCTTCATCCAAGTTTAATATTTTAGCAATTTGGTTCAACCTATCTAAGTCAAAAGAGTCTCTTTTTCCTTTCTCTACATCACTTAGATACGGTGAGGAAATATTAAGCCTGTCCGCCATATCTTTTAAGGTGATTCTTAAATCCTTTCTCTTCTGAGAAATAAAATCCCCAAAAGTCAGTTCGTGATTGTTCATGATTACCTCCTATTACATTATTAGCTAATCTGCTAACTTGTTTATATTCTACAACTTATTAATTCGCATGTCAAGTCCCAATATCTATTCTGTTCACTCTTCCTATAAATATCTATCCTGTCTACACACCCCTATGATTTTTACTATTGATATGTTCCCACAAGGTATTTTACGAATAAAAAAATGGCTTTTAAGATTTCTTAAAAAATCCTAAAAGCCATTGCTTTCAACAGTCTTATGACCTCTTATCTTAATTTCTTGACATCAATACTATAGTCTCCACATGTACAGTATTAGGAAATAAATCTACTGCCACTACTTTTTCTACATTATAAATTTCTTTTAATTTTTTTAAATCTCTTGCTTGTGTTGCAGGATTACAAGATACATAAACTATTCTATCCACAGGATTTTCCATTAAAAATTCCACTAAACTTTCATCTAGCCCTTTTCTTGGAGGATCTAATATTATTTTATTTGGATATATTTTTTCTTCTTCATATAATCTTTCTATGATATCTTCTGCTTTTCCTTCAATAAATCTTGCTTCTAGATTGTTTTCTTCTGCATTTTTTCTTGCATCTTCTACTGCAGCTTCTACTATTTCAATTCCTATCATATCAGCGTTTAGTTTTGCTACTGAGAGTGTAATAGTTCCTACTCCACAGTACAAGTCATAGATTTTATCATTTTCTTTTGGTTCTAATAATTCAATAGCTTTTTTGTAAAGTTCTTCTGTTGCTAGTCTATTTATTTGAAAGAAAGACTGTGGCGATACTTCATACTTTAATCCCAAAAGCTTTTCTTCTAAACTTTCATCTCCATATATTAATTCAAATTCTCTTGAATAATGATATTTATCACCTGAGTTGTAGTTCATATATATGGATTTCACTCCAGATTCTATTAAATCATAGATTATAGATTTTATTTCAACTTTTTCATTTTTACTTACTAGAATTAGCATAACTTCATTTTTATAGTTTGTTCTAATACCAATTCTTTTAAGCTTTTTTAGATTTTTAAAATCAGAAAGTATTTTTAACACATTATTTGCAGCTTCTTTTTGCATAATACACTTTTTAATTTCAATTATATTTCTAGAATTTTTTTCATAAAGTCCTATTTTTCCATCTTTTACTTGAAACTGCATGTTGTTTCTGTATCCATAAATTTTTTCTGACTCTATAACTTCTGAAACTTCGATATCTAATCCAGCAAGTTTTTTTAGATTTCTATTAATATCACTTACTTTCCAATCTAACTCTTTTTGTAAGTCAAATTCTAGAAAATCACATCCACCGCATTTATCAGAATAAATGCATGGACTATTAACTCTATCTTCTGACTTTTTAATAGTTCTAATAATTTTTCCATTGCAAAATCTTTTTTTCTTTTTTGTAATAGAAAATTCAACTTCGTCTCCAATTATTCCGCCATCTAAAAATACAGGGACATTATCAATTTTTGTAAGTCCCTGTCCTTTAAAATCAAAATCTATGATTTTTCCAATATATTTATTTTCTGCCATTTTTCAACTCAATCTTTGTACTATATAAATTAATTAATTTTCTTTTGTAAAGATTACCTATTGCTCTTTTATAAGCTTTCTTGCTAAGTCCTGTTAAATCCTTTATTAGCTCAGGATCAGATTTATCTCCAAGTTCTAATACCCCATTATTTTCTTCTAATAATTCTAGTATTTCATCTGCGTCTGCATCTATTTGCTTATAGGCCTTTGCTCTTAAGGTAAGTGTTACAAATCCAGTTTGAAGTATTCTTTGAACCCTTGCTTCTACTTCATCGCCAATTCTATAAATTCCCTTTAATTCTTCTTTTGGAATCATTCCATCATATTTATTTTCAATAGCTACAAAGGCACCTGGTCTTCCAATGCTATAAATTGTTCCCTTAACAATATCATTAACATTAAACTTTTCATTTATTTTTAATTTGTCTTTTATATTCATAGTAAATGCAAGTCTATTGCTCTTATCATGATATAAATAAAGTAAGTATTCTTTGCCCACTTCTAATCTTCCATATGCTTCTTTAAATGGTAAGAACACATCTTTATCAATTCCATTATCTACAAAATAACCCACACTTGCTTTATCTATAACTCTTAATTTTTTTAAGTCTCCAACTTCTGCATAAGGTTTTTTAAGTGTTGCTTCAAATTCATCGTGTCCGTTATAGACAAAAGCTTCTACAACTTCTCCTTCCTTTAATTTTTCACCTTCGCCTTTATTAAGTATTACTTTATTTCCATCTTCATCAGATAAATAAATTTTATTTTTTTCTTTTGATAATACTTTTAACTTTTGAACTTTTCCTAATTCCATACCTTCTCCTCAATTATTTTCTTTGCTATATCCGTGCTATTTGCATACAAATCATCAATTATTCCATAATCTATGTTCTTTAAAACATCTAATCCATAATATATAAAAGCAGGATGTTTTAATAAATTTAAAAATATTTCATAAGCTCTTTTTACTTCTACTAAATTATAATACTTAGTTAGTAGCATTCCAAATTTAACACATTCTTCAACACTACTATCTCTCATAAGTAAAATAGATAATCCAATTAATATTGACTCATCAAACTCTATTTTTTGTAATAAATATGTCAAAAAATTTCTTTCCGCTTCTAATGCTCTATTGTTTTTAAAAAAATCCTCAAATTCTTTTATTGCTTCTTTATTTCCTAAATTATAATCATCCACTGCTTTATTAATATCTCTTGTGGAAATATGTTTTATAGAAATTTCATCTTGTAAAACTTTTAGTTCAAAACTTCCATTAGATAAATTTAAATTTTTAATTTTTTCATTTTCAATGTTAAAATTATTCTCGTATAACACTTTATAAATTGATTTTTTCTTTTTAAATCTTTTAAAAATATTCATAAATATATTTTATCATATCTAATGTATTTAATCTCTTAAAAAAAGACTCCAAATGGAGTCTTACATTGGTTTATTTACTATATAATTGTTTATGTCTATAAATCTATCAATAGTTCTAAATACTTGAAATACAGTCGCTCTAATTATAAAGTCTCTGTGATTTTTAGGAAGTTCCATCATTTCTATATGTTCTTTAAAATAAATTAGTCTAGCCTTTACATCCATTATTGAATCTTTTTCAGTCAAATTACTAGCAGTATCAATTAAGATTTTAGACAAATAATGACCTTCATCATATTCTGGAGGTATACTTTTTAAGTCATTGTAAATGTCTTTTAAATAATTGAGTTCCCTTTCTCTTAAATGTAAATCATAAAGCATTACATTGCTATTTTCTATCATATTTTCATTCTCAATTACTGCTATCTCAATTGCTTTGTCTAAATCTTCATCTAGTTTTTTGATTTTATTTTCATGTAATGAGACATCAATATTGGCGACAAGGGATTCTCCAAACAAATTTAACAAAAAGCTAAATTGATTGTCAATTGACTTAACTAAATTATGCAATTTCTTTTGCTTATTAGGTGCGTAAAAATTAGTAATCATTGCAAATCCAGTACCAATAAATACAAGAGCCATTTCATTTAAAATTATAAATTTATTAACATCACCAAAAGACATTAAATGAGTTACTATTACACTTGAGGGGCCGAGACCAAGCTCTATGTTTAACATAAAAGAAATTGGTACAAAAATTAATAGATATAGTCCAAATACCCAAGTTTTATATCCAAATATTTCAAAACATATCCCACCAATTGCAAGGGCTAAAATTGCAGATAAAGTTCTTCTAAGTCCTCCATCTGTAGTTGCCTTTCTAGTGTCAAATACATTTAGAATTGCAATAATTCCAGCTGCTGCAGAAAAATCTAAAGAAAGTGTATTTGCAACTATAATTGAAGCAAGCGCTGCAAATGCAGTTTTTAAAGTCCTAATTAAAATAGTCTTATTCATAAATTTCTCCCAAATTAAAACTTAATCATCATCATTATTATCTGACTCACTATCAGTCGTTTTTGTCCCAACTACCACTATCTTATGTTTAGGTACATAATAAGACTTAGAAATTTGAGATGTATTAACAACTTGTCCGTCTTTTATAATTTCTTTAAAAGTAACATATGAATAGCCTTTACTACCTCTTTGCTCTACTTGTGATTCTCCTTCATACATTTTATTTGAATACTTAGTCTTAACATTAGGATTTATAACTCCCTTTCTTTCAGGAATTATTTTTACTTGATAGTCTCTATCTTCTGAATTTCCTAAGACTTTAAAATTTAAAGTATTTCCATCAGCTTGTGCGAGTATTAATATAGGGTGATTTGTATTGTTTTTAAATTTTAAATCTTTATATCCCTTTGCAACTGCAGCATCTGTTCCTAAGTCTACATAGTTTATAGGCCTTGAATGATTATGTCTTTCTGTAATTTCTAAATCAGACAAAATTAAAGAATTATATAAAGTTGTTGACACTTGGCAAACTCCTCCACCAACTCCTTTTTCATATTCACCTGATACTATTACAGTAGCTGTTTTAAATCCTTCTTCTTCAGTTATATCTCCAATTTGATCATTAAATGAGATTTCTTGATTTGGTTCTAATTTTAAATTATTAAACTTTGAAGCTGATAATTTTACATTTTCTTTTCTGTTATTTGTAGATGATGAATAATCTGTAGAAAAATCTCCTAATACTTTGTCTATACCTTTATAATAATTTGAATGAATATTAGGCTCAGTCTTATGAATTGGAAGATTTATTTTCTCATCATCTAAAATATCAATATTAAGTAGTTTTTTAGTTTCATTTATATCTAAATATCTACCAATTGATTCTTTGGAAATTTTTACACTGCCATCTTTTCCAATTATAGGATATGCATCTTTAGCTTCAATAAAAATTTTATTTCCTAAATTATTAACAACAGAATCTGTTGCATTATCATTTATATTTGCCTTTGCTATAATATTTTCCTTTGCAAATAAACTTTTTAAAATTTGAAAATAATTTTTAACTATATTATTACTTCTTCCGTAATTATATGCTTCATCTACGGCTTTATTTAAATCTAAAGTATATCCAAAATCCTTTAATGGAACTTTTATTTCTTCTTCATTTATTGCAAAATTAACCTTGTAATTATCAATTAATTTATCAGTTTCAGCTTTTACTTTTTTATAAGCCTGGTCTTTAGTTAATTTAGAAACTTCAATGTCCTCAATTTTTACTCCTCTATGAATATTTTCATTTGTAAGTTCATAAGTAAAGTACATTACTGAAATAAAAAATAACATTAATATAATGGATATAGCTATAAGAATTTTTTTATCTATATCTAATATTTTATTTTTTATATTTTCCATTAAATATTATTCCCCCATATAATATCTACATATATTATTAATTGTACAAATCTCGCATTTTGGATTTCTTGCATTGCAGCAATACCTTCCATGAAATATGAATAAATGATGAGCTTTAGTCCATCTGCTCTTATCGATTTTATTTTGTAGTGCTTTTTCTGTTTTTTCAACAGTTTTTTCACTTACAAATCCTATCCTATTACTTACCCTAAATACATGAGTATCTACTGCTATTGCAGGCACTCCAAAACATGTTGAAGCAACTACATTTGCAGTTTTTTTGCCAACTCCTGGAAGAGTAATTAATTCTTTAATAGTTTTTGGTAATTCTCCATTAAAATCTTCAAGAATTACACTACTTGCAGCTTTAATATTCTTAGCTTTATTTCTATAAAGTCCACACTCTCTTATTAAGCTCTCTAATTTATGAATATCCATATTTGCAAAATCTTCCGGAGTATTATATTCTTTAAACATCTCACCTGTTACTTTATTTACCCTCACATCTGTACACTGTGCAGATAAAATTGTGGCAACTAATAGTTCAAATGGCGTTGTGTGTTCAAGCTCACATTTTGCATCTGGATATGTCTTTTCTAAAATATCAAGACAGTGATCTGCTTCATCATGCGTTAAAATATTTTTCAAAATAATTCACCAATCTTACAATATCTCTCTATTTATTTTTATTATCTCAATTTCAGAATAGCCTTCAAAAAATTTAATAACTTTTTCAATAGTCTCATCAACTATTTTATTATCATTTGAAACAGTAGAAAACCCTATAATTGACTTTTGCCATTTATCATTTTCTCCAACCTCTGCAATTGAAATATTAAATCTATTTTTTGACTTGTGTATAATACTTTTAATAATTGATCTTTTTTCCTTTAAAGAATTAGTTTCATATATAAATATTTCACAAGTACATATTCCTATAACCATAATTAGAATTATATCATAAAAATATACTTTGCCTTAAATTTAAAGATATATTTATTAAAATATTTATAAAAATAGACCTAGGATTAACCTAGATCTAAATTTTATTTTTCAAATAAATTAATTACTTCACTATTTGATGCACGTCTTAATTTATTTATTTCTCTTCTCTTTTCATATCCATTTAGAATTTTTATTTGTTCAGCATTCTCTGGTTCAATTTGTGGAATGGTTCCAGGATCAAGTCCCTTAACTTTAAATGTCAAAAAACAAAAAGCCGCAAGTTCTCTTTCTCCAGTCATAGGAGCTTCTTTTTCAAATTTTGTAAATACTTCAACAGAAGAATTACCTACTCCTGAAATATATGTTGTAGCATGTAAAAAATCTCCCTCATTAATTGGCTTAAAGAAAGTCAAGTTATCGCATGATATAGTTGCAACTCTTGACCTTGTGTGCCTTATGGCGCAAGTCCCTGAACTGTGATCAGCAATTTCAAATATTCTTGGTCCATACATTGTGCCACCTGTATTTAAATCAGTTGGCATAACTCCGTATGTGAATACTACCTTTGATTCTGAAACTTTTTTTGAATTAGTAAAGGTATTTTGCAACTTCAGCACCTAGCTTTGCATTATTCTTTACAAGAGCAATATTAGCTTCTAGCGATTTTCCTTCAGTAGCTTCAAGCACTTTAGATAATAAAAATGGTGTAGCTTCTTTGCCGTGAATGTGCTTTTCTTCAGCTTCTACAAGAGCTTCTTCAATTGCTTTATTAATTTTATCTTCATCCATTGATGATTCAAGAGGAATTGGATTTGTTAGAAGAATTCCACCTTTAAGTCCTAAATTCCATTGAGTAAGTGCAGCTTCAGCTGCTTCCTTTGGCTCCTTAATATTATAGTCAACTTTGAAGTCACTTCTTCTTGTGAAGAATGCAGGCATAACATCTGTATTATATCCAAATACTGGAACACCCTTAGTTTCAAGATATTCTAGTGTAAGACCAATATCTAAAATTGATTTACATCCAGCACATACGATCATGATATCATTAGATGCAAGTTCTTCTAAGTCTCTTGAAATGTCAAAAGTTGTTTCTGCATGTCTATGAACACCGCCAAGTCCACCTGTTACAAATATTTTAATTCCAGCAAGTCTTGATGCAATAATTGTAGATGCAACAGTAGTAGCACCATTAAGTCCTTGAGAAACGATGTAAGCAAAATCTCTTCTTGATGCTTTTATTATATCTTTTGAAGTTGCCATAAATTCTAATTCTTCATCAGTAAGACCAATTTTAATTTTTCCATTAATAATAGCTGTTGTTGCAGGAACTGCTCCGCCTTCTCTTATAATTTCTTCACAAGCTTTTGCTGTTTCAATATTTTGTGGATAAGGCATACCATGTGAAATAATTGTTGATTCAAGAGCTACAACTGGTTTTCCTTCTTCCATAGCTTTTTTTACTTCGTCATTAAATTCTACGTATTTTTTTAGCATTTCTGTGTTCATTTACATTTCTCCTTTTAAATTATTCTCATTCATATCTTTTGACGTACTGTCCATGCTTTTTAAAGCAATTCTTGCAGCGCCATCAGCTGTTTTTAGTCTTTCTTCTATATCTAAATCATTGTAAAGTCCATAGGCGTATCCTGCCATAAAGGCATCTCCTGCACCACTTGCATTTACAACTTCTATTGGTCTAGATTTTCTAATAGTCATAAAATCTTTTTCAAAATAATATGATCCTCTTTCTCCTGCCGTTATTACAAGAGTTTCTACACCTTTATTTATTAATTCTTTACCTATTTCTTTGATGTCATCACTTTCTATACCAGAAAGAGTTTTTGCTTCATAGATATTAACTTTTAAGAAATAAATTTTATCAAGTACATCTTTTAATTTAGCAGCCTTTGCTGTAGATACAGCATCAATTAAAAATTTAGTTTTTACATTTTTAACTGCATATTCTATAAAAGATTTTTCTAAGTTTGTATCCATTATTACAAAATCTGAGTTTTCTATTATTCCTCGATTTTTTTCAAAATAATCCTCATCTAGTTTTTTAAGTAGTTCCATATCTGAAACTGCTACATACATATCCTTAGTTTCATCTAGAATTGCAAGGTAGTGAGGAGTTATGCCATCTGTAATTAAAATCTTTGATGTGTCTACATTAATAGAATTTAATTCGCTTATTATATTTTTCCCTGCGTCATCTCTTCCTAAAACTGAGAGAAAAGTTGTATTTACTCCAAGTCTTGCAAGATTTTCACATATATTTCTTGCAACTCCACCACTTGAATACTCAATCTTACCTGGATTAGAATCTCTGTCAATTAATTTATCATAAGTTTTTCCAATTATATCCATATTACATCCACCTATAATAGTGATGTAATTGTCCTCTCTTAAAATATACCCTCTTCCAAGTATATACCCTGCACTAACTAAATTATTTATATGTGCAGATACTCCTGATCTAGTTATATTTAAGACCTTTGCTATTTCTTGTTGAGATATTGTTGGATTTGATTTTAAGAGATTTATAATTTCTTTTTCTCTAGGCGTCATTTAATCACCTCTAATCATTTGATTATATTATAATTAAAAGCTTAAATAAAGTCAACAAAAAAACTATTTAAAATTAATTAAATAGTTTTTCCTATATTTATTAATTTATAAAAACTTCTCTTGATTTTTCTTTAGCTTATCTATTTCTAATTCTTTTCTATAGCAAGCTCTACATAGAGGTTCATACTCTTCTACTGCTCCAAGCTCTACCCTCTTATCAGATTTTATTTTCCTATGAGATACCCAAGCATCTGTACCACATCTTTTACATACTGCGTGATGCTTATTTAAATAGTCAGCTTTAGGCATAATTTCTTTTACAATTTCAAAAGGCTCTCCCATATAATCCATATCAAGCCCCGCAATAACAACAGTTATATTTTTTGCCAAAATTTTTTCTAAATTTGCAAGAACCTCTTCTGGGGTATCAGATAAAAATTGAATTTCATCAATTCCTATTACTTCTGGCGATTTATTTTCTACAATTTCTAAAATATCTTTACTAGAATCAACTTCTATTGCTTCTAGTGAAATCTTATCATGAGTGATTATTTCTGATTTTGAGTATCTTCTATCCACAATTGGCTTAAAGGCAAGGACTTTGTAGTTTGCAATAGAAAATCTCTTTAAATCTTTTTCTAATGAACTAGTCTTACCTGAAAACATTGATCCTGTGTGCAATATCATTCTACCTTTATATTGGTGCATAATAAGACCTACTCACCTTGATATTCTTCTACTATTGCTTCTTCAATTACTATATCATTAATTGGCTTATCCATTGGATTTACCCTTGTCTTTGCAATATCATCAACTACATCCATTCCATCAAATACTTGACCAAAAACTGAATGTTTACCATCTAACCAAAAAGCTCCACCCTTTTCTTCATAGGCTTTTACTACATCTTCAGGGTAACCTCTTTTTTCTCCAGCATCTTTCATTTGTGAAATTATATCGTCTGACACTTTATCTCCTTGAACAATGAAAAATTGAGAACCATTAGTATTAGGTCCAGCGTTAGCCATAGATAAAGCTCCTCTAAAGTTTCTAAAATTTATATTAAATTCATCTTCAAAAGGCTTTTTCCATTTGCTTTCACCGCCCATTCCAGTTCCACTTGGATCTCCACCTTGTATCATGAAATTTTCTATAACTCTGTGAAAAATTATTCCATCATAATATTTATCTTCAATAAGACTAATAAAGTTTTCAACTGCTTTAGGTGCAGCTTCTTCAAATAATCTGATTTTAATATCACCTTTGTTAGTTTTTAATACTGCTATCTTTTCGCCCTTTTCTGGCATTTCAAATTGTTTTATCATTTTGTCTCCTTTCAAGTATATGACTTCATATTTATTTTAAATCCTTCTGTCTTCCTACGCAAATAATAATATATCATTGTTAAGAAAATACCCTTTGCAACAGAAGTAGCACTCATTGCAATCCATATTCCATTTATTGCAAAAATTGGCATAAGTATTAGTGAAATTGGAATCCTGGAAACATTAAAAATAACTGCATTTATAGCAGGATATTTTGTAAGTCCAAGTCCATTTAGCATTCCAGTTGTACCTATTTCTAATGTCATAAAATACTGAGAAATTGCTATAATCTTTAAATAATTTATTCCCTTTTCAATAGCCAATGGATCTTTTGGAATAAATAGTGTAAATAGTTCTCTAGCGAAAACAAATAATAAAATAGTTGTTGAAATCCCTATTAAATTAATTATTTTCATTGACTCTCTTCTGCCACCCTTGAGTCTGTCAAAGTTTTTTGCTCCATAATTTTGACCAAAAAATGATGCAAAGGCAACGGAAAATCCATCTGCCGTCATCCAAGATATGGATTCTATTTGTGAGCCTATTGAATAAACTGCTATATAAACTGCTCCAAATCCTGCAATATATTTATTTAGCACCATACTCACCATTGCGTGAATAAGTGATTGACTTGATGCAGGTACTCCAAGCTTTAGTATTTCACTAAAATATTTTTTATGTGGTTTATATAAATAATTAACTCTTACAAAAATTTCTCTATCTCTAATCCCAATTAAAACATAGAATATAGTTGACATCATTTGAGCAAGTACTGTTGCTATCGCTGCTCCCTTTATTCCCATTTTTGGAAAAAATCCCCATCCAAATATAAAAAATGGATCTAGAACTAAATTAATTATTAAAGATATAACTGAAATTTTAAAAGGTGTTATCGAATTTCCCTTTGCAAAAAATGCAGAAGATAAAATTGGATTTAAAAAAGTAAAAATCATTCCAATACTTACAATTAGTAGATATGATGTTGCCATGTTGTGGACAATACTTTCTAATTTGTAAAATCCAATTAAATAGTTTCTAAAAAAAATATAGATAAATGTAATAATTGCACATAATATTAAATTAATTATAAATCCTGCTACCCATACTTCCTTAGATTCTTTATTATCTCTTCTCCCATAGGCTTGTGCAAGTCCAACTGATAGTCCTGTTTTAGAAATAAGAGTAATTGCTTGTGCTACCCATACAAAAAATGAGCAAGTACCTACAGCGGCTACAGCTTCAGTAGAAAGTCTCCCTAGCCACATTAAGTCAACCAGGGAGTAAGCCATTTGTACAAAGCCAGTTCCCATTAATGGAAGTGCCATTTTTGTGAGAACATTTAATATTTTACCTTCTAATAAATTAACTTCTTTCATTAATCTCAACAATCACCTTGATCTGTAATAATTATTGGTCCATCTTTTGTTATGGCAATTTGATGTTCGTATTGAGCAGATAATGAACCATCTTTAGTTCTAGCTGTCCATCCATTATCATCTATTGTAAGTTCTTTTTTACCCATATTTATCATTGGTTCAATTGTAAATACCATTCCTTTTTGAATTCTAAGTCCTCTGCCTGGTTTTCCATAGTGTAGTACTTGTGGATCTTCGTGCATTTCTTGACCTATTCCATGTCCACAAAATTCTCTTACAACTGAATATCCATGGCTTTCTGCATATTCTTGAACAGCATGACCTACATCTCCAAGTCTATTTCCAATTACTGCCTTTTCAATTCCCTTATACATTGAATCTCTAGTAACTTCTAATAATTTTTTTGCTTTTTCTGATACATTTCCTACTTCATAGGACCACGCAGAATCAGCAAGCCATCCATCTACATTTACAACCATATCAACAGTTATAATATCTCCATCTTTTAATTCATAATCTGATGGAAATCCATGACATATTTCGTCATTTACTGATGCACATATTGAATATGGAAAACCTTCGTAGCCTTTTTGTTCTGGAGTTGCTCCTCTTTCTCTTAAATAATTTTCCACAAATTCATCTATTTCAATAGTTTTTACACCAGGCTTTATAAAATCTCTAAGTTTATGATGAACATCTGATAAAACTTTTCCAGCAACTTGCATTTTTTTAATTTCTTCTTGTGTTTTTATAATGACCATTTTATCTCCTTTGCAATTTCTTTTAAATCATTGTCATATAAAGCCCAATCAAGAGCTTCTTTTTTTATATCTATTGCTTTTAATAATTCTTCTTTTGCACTTTCTTTATCGTCTAATAGACTAAAAGAACAAGATTTATTGTAATGTAAATTACAAGAATCATCAAAATCTTCTATACCTCGATTTAAGATTTTAATACTTCCCTTATAATCTCTCTCTTCTATATAAATTGCAGACATATTTAAAAATAAATATGGACTGTCAAATTTTCCAATTGCTTTATAATAAAAGTCTAAAGCTTTCTTATTATTCCCTGATTTTTTGTAGAGTACGCCCATGTTAAATAAAGCTCTGCCATAATCTGGATTTATTTTTAAAGATTTTTCAAAATATTTCTTTGGCAATTCATTTTGATTTAACTCTTCATAAATTGATCCTAAATCATTGTAACTAATAAAATCATATTCATCAATTTCAATTGCCCTTTTAAGATGTTTTATTGCAAGTTCTTTTTCGCCTATTCTGTCATAGCATAGAGCTAGATAATAGTGCGCTCTGTCATAATCATTATCTAAATCTATTGCCTTTTTATAATTTTTTATAACAAGATTTATATCTTCTTTTAATAAATCTAGACTAACTGCTATTCCATAGTATGCTCCTGGCATCTCTCTAATTTTTAAAATTTTTTTAAAACACTCTTTAGCTTTTAAGTTTTGAGACTTTTTAAAGTAAATATCAGCAAGTTCAAAATAAACTGATATTTCTTCTTCCTTGTCTGCATAATCTAAAGATTTCAATAATAATTCTTCAGATTTGTCTAGATTATCATCTTGTAAAAATTCTTCAGCTAAAATAATATAATTTTTAAATTTTAAATTCATAATACCTCAATTCTCACTATATTATATAGCATTTTAAAAAAATTCACATCCTAGAAATTTAAATCTTTAAACTATATAATAAATTAGGTGATTAAATGAGAAGATTTTTATCTTTTAACGACTTTTTTAAAATGTATTTTGGTGGCAAAACTGTAAAACTTTCCCTAGATGGTGGCTTTACTTGTCCAAATAGAGATGGACTTATTTCAAATAAGGGTTGTATATTTTGTACAGATTCAGGAAGTGGAGATTTTCTATCCAATGCCAAGGACATAGATTTGCAAATTGAATGGCAAAAAGAATTTTTAAAAAGAAAATGGAATGCTCATAAATATATTGCATATTTTCAAAATTTTACAAATACTTATGGTGACTATAATTATATTGAAAATATTTATAAAGAAATCATAAATAGAGATGATATTTCTGCAATTTCTATTGCCACAAGATGTGACTGCATAGATGATAAAATTATTGATTTATTAAAAAGATTAAATGAGAAGAAACTTGTATTTTTAGAACTTGGATTGCAATCCACAAATGAAAAAACAATTTCACTTATTAATAGAGGTTACAGTCACAAGAAATTTCACGAAGTGATTAAAAAGCTTGATAAAAATCATATAAAGTATTTAATTCACGTAGTCTATGGACTTCCCCACGAAACTCATAAAGACTATAAAAATACCTTTGATTATGTAAATTCACTTGAACCCTTTGGAGTTAAATTTCACAATCTATACATTATCAATAACACTCCTATTCATAAAATATATCTAGAAAATCCTTTTAAAATATTAGAAAAAGATGAATATATTAATTTAGTTCTAAATTCAATAATAAATTTAAATGAAAAAACAGTGATTCACAGACTAACTGGAGATCCAGATAGAAACAAATTATTTTTACCAGATTGGTCTAGAGATAAATTATCTATAATTAGCACCATAGATAAAAAATTAAAAGAAAAAAATATTCCCATATTAAGTGAAGAAAAGCTTAAGAGCATTGTCAATTATTGGAAAAAATATTAATTTTAATCTTTTGATGAAATATTTTTTAAAAGTATTATAATATATATTTAAAAGAGGTGAAAAATGGAAAAAGAAATTGACAAATATGACGAGATGATTAATACCCCACTTGAGAGTTTAATATTAAAACTTTCAGTTCCGGCAATTTTTTCAATGGTCATAATAACTCTATACCAAAGTGCAGATATATTTTTTGTATCTAAAATTGATGCAAAAGCCACAGCTGCAGTAGGTATAACTACTTCTGTAATTGCATTTATAGAAGCAATTGGTTTTTTCCTTGGACAAGGATCTGGAAATAATATAGCAAAATTTCTAGGAAAAAAAGATAGAGAAAGTTCGAGTAAACTTGCTAGCATTGGATTTTTCTCTGCAATAATAATTGGACTTTTAATTACAATTTTGGGAAATTTATTTTTAAATAGTTTAATGCCACTTTTGGGATCAACTAAAACGATTAGTCCCTATGCAATATCTTATTTAAGAATTATACTCATATCAAGTCCCTATTACTGTGCTGCATTAGTATTAAATGTAATTTTGAGATTTCAAGGTTATCCAAAAATGGCAATGTATGGTTTATCAACAGGTGCTATCTTAAATATAATTCTTGACCCAATATTTATATTTGTACTTGATTTTGGTGTTGCAGGTGCTGCAATAGCTACAATAATTTCACAGTTCATAGTTTTTGTTGTATTGTTATATTTTGTACATAGAAATGGATTAGTTAATATTTCAATAAAAAACTTTAAACCTAGTAAAGAATATTTATTCTTAATATTTAATGGAGGAATCCCTTCATTATTTAGACAAATATTTATATCAATAGCTATTGTATCAGTTAATACTTCATTAAAAATTTATGGAGACAATGCTCTTGCCGCTTATGCAATTGTAAATCAAATTACAAAACTTACAACATCTGTTGTAGTAGGGCTTTGCCAAGGTTATCAACCAGTATGTGGTTATAATTTTGGAGCAAGAAAAATTGACAGAGTAAAAAAAGGATTTATATTTATTGTAAAATTTTCAAGTGTTTTATTAGTATTCGTATCAATATTTCAAATTATATTTGCAAAAAATTTAATAGGAATATTTAGACATGAAGAAGAAATTATAAGACTTGGAACCTTTGCACTAATACTTCAAAGCTTAGTATTTTATTTAACTCCTTTTATTACTGCATCTAACATGATGCTTCAAACAATAGGATACGCCTTTAGTGCGTCACTAATTGGTATATCTAGAAATGGAATGTTATTTTTGGTAATACTTGTAAAAATACTTCCAAAATATCTAGGAATAACAGGAGTATTTTTATCAAGCCCACTGGCAATAATACTTGCGTTTATGCTTACACTAGTAATTCAGCTAGACTTATTTAGAAAATTAGATTAATTTTTTACATTAAAAAAGACAGATTTTGTATCTGTCTTTTTTAATTAAACCCATAAACTACATATGAAAGTTGCTAGTAAACCTCCTAAAGACATAAACAAGTTTGATACTGATAATGTTTTTAATCCTGTTTTCATATCATATCCCATACAATTTGTGTAAACCCAGAAATAACTATCATTTACGTGACAACATAATCTAGCTCCAGCACCTGATGCTAAAAATATTAATATTGGATCTAATCCAAGACTAGATGCAATTGGTGCACATAGAGTAGCTGCCGTAGTAACAGCAACAGTTCCTGAACCTTGAACTACTTTTAATAGTCCAGAAATTACAAAAGGTATTAATATAAAAGGTAATCCTGTGTTTAATACCATGTTTGCCAAATGTTCACCTGCTCCTGAAACTTTTATTACTTCTCCAAGAGCTCCCCCTGCTGAAGTAATAAAAACAATTGAACCAGCATCTGCTAAACTTTTATCCATGACTGAAAGAGTCTTTTTACTTCCTACTTTTTTACTTAAAGTTAGAACAGCAAGTACAAATCCTATTGCTAATGCTATGTTAGCATCACCAATAAATGAAGTTATTTGAACAACAGTACTTTCCTCAGGGAAAATCATTTTACAAGTTGTATTTAAAATTATTAAAAAGATAGGTACTATTAGTGGAATAATACTATTAAATAATTTTGGTAACTCTGAATAATCAATTTCTGAAACTTCTTCAATCTCTTCATTTTCATTTTTTTCAGCAAAGCTATAATAACTGTCAGGTTTATTTTTAAAATATATCTCTGCAAAAATCCATCCTGCTGCAGTCATAAATAGCGCACCAAAAGCTCCATATATAATAGCTCTTCCTATATCAATTCCTAATAATCCAGCTGCCGCTAATGGTCCAGGAGTAGGAGGTACAAAAACATGAGTAGCTAATAATCCTGCAGATAAACTAACTGCCAAAATTGCCAAAGGTATTCTTGTCTTTTTATTAATAGCTTTTACTAAAGGAGTTAATATTACGAATGCAGCATCAGAAAATACAGGAATAGAAACTATGTATCCTGTAATAGCCATAGCAAGTGGAGCTCTTTTTTCTCCAACTAAATTTACAGCATCTAGTGCCATTCTATTTGTTCCTTTTGATTCATCTAAATAATTTCCAAGCATAATACCAAATATTATTACTATTCCTATACTCTTCACAGTTTTTGAAAAACCAGTAGTAATAGCATCGATTGTATCTGGTCCACTCAATCCTGATAATAATCCTATTACTAAAGCTGCAGCTAGTAATGAAATAAAAGCATTAATTTTTAATTTCACACATAAAAATAGTAGTACTGCAATACCAATTAAAAATACTAATTCCATAGGTATCATAATTCACCCTCCTTACTTAATCTGTCTCTCATTAATTTTTTTATACCACCTGATTTTAAAATTTTCATTGATTGTTCATTAAAAGGTTCAAAATCTAATTCAAGTTTAGAATTTACAATAACTTTATTTTTTTCAAAATTAATTTCTAGTGTGTCTCCATCTTTTACATCTTCAGAAATTCCTTTACAAATAATTAGAGGCAGTCCAAGATTAATAGAATTTCTATAAAATATTCTAGCAAAAGATTCTGCTACAACTGCCTTAGCCCCCATATTTATTAAAGCAATAGGAGCATGTTCTCTACTGGATCCACAGCCAAAATTTGTTGAAGCTACAACAATACCATTTTCTGGAAAATTTTCAGAAAAATTTTCATTTACTCCTTCTAAACAGTGTTTTCCTATCTCTTTAGGGTCAGTAAGAGCTAAATACTTTCCTGGGAATATTTGATCTGTATCGATATTTTTACCTACTCTTACAACTTTACCTGAAATATTTTCCATCATATTAATAACCTCCAATAAATTCTTCTGGAACTGTGATTTTTCCGTTTAAAACACTTGTTGCCACAGTAGCTGGTGAAGCTAAATATATTTTAGATTTTGTAGAACCCATTCTTCCAGGGAAATTTCTATTAGTACTACTAATACATACATCATCATCTGCTAATATACCTTCATGAGCACCTAGACAAGCTCCACATCCTGGTGTAGAAATAGTAGCCCCAAATTTCATAAGATCACTTACAATTCCTTTTTCTATACATTCCATCATTACTTCACTTGATGCAGGTACTATTACAAGTCTTACGTCTTCTTTTATCTTATGACCTTTTAAAATATCTCTTGCTACCTCAAAATCTTCAACTCTGCCGCCTGTGCAGCTTCCAATATAACCTTGAGTTATTTTTATTTCGTTTTCTTTTGTTACGTTTTTAACTGTATCAACATTATCTACACTATGTGGACAAGATAAATTAGGCTCTATTTTTGAAACATCAAAGCAATATTCTTCTTCAAATTCAAAATCTGAATCAGTATATTGAACTTCAAAATCATCATTTGATCTTTCTTTAACATATTTAATTACTTCATCATTTGGTTGCATATAAGCTGTTTTAGCACCCATTTCGACAGCCATATTACAAATTGTCATTCTTCCTGGCACATTTAAACTATCTACATAAGAACCAGAAAAATCAATTGCTTTATATACAGCTCCATCCGCTTTTATTTTTTTTAAAACTTCTAATATAACATCTTTTGGATAAACTCCATCTTTAGTTTTTCCTTCTAGCTTTACATTTATAATTTCTGGAATTCTAAACCACATTTCACCAGTTATAAGTATAGTAGCCATATCCGTTGCTCCACACCCTGTACCCATAGCTCCAAATGCTCCATGAGTTGTCGTATGTGAATCTGTAGCCACAAGAATCATTCCAGGTTTAACAACTCCTGCTTCAGGCATTACTTGATGACAAACTCCACATTCTGTATCAAAATGATATTTTAAATTGTTTTCATTTTTAAACTTTCTCATTTCAGAATGATTATTTGCACTTTTCACATCTGGTGCTGGTGCATAATGATCGAATACAAATGCAACCTTATTATTATCCCAAACTTTTTTACCACCCATTTCATAAAAAGAGTAAACAGTTTGTAAATACAAATCATTTATTTCAGCAAAATCTACTTTTGCTGTAACAAATTCTCCCGCATGAACTTCCTTTCTACCGCTATTTTTTGCAAAAATTTTTTCTATTGCATGCATTTTATATCACCTTCCTTAATTTTGAATATTGTATACAATATTCAATTTAATAGAATAATAACATATTCCTAATTATTTTTCAATTTAATTTAATAAAGTTTTTAAAATTTATACTATTTATAAATTTTGTGTATAATATAATTATTGGAGGTCAAACATGAACGAAATAAAAGTTATGCCAATAAGAATTAAAGTACAATCAATTCTAAAAAAAGAATTATTATCTGGATCATATAAAGAGGGAGATATTTTAATTGTTAGTGAAATTGCTGAACAATTAGGTGTTAGTAGAACTCCTGTAAGAGAAGCACTTCAAGAACTTGAAAATGAAGGTTTAATAAATTTAAGAATGAATAAAGGTGCAATTGTAAATAAAATTGATTCTAAATTTATTAAAGATCATTACGAAGTTAGAAAATTATTAGAATGCGAAGCTGTTTCAAAAGCTATAGATAATAATATGAATGTAGATGAATTAATTATAAAAACTAAAAATTTTAAAGATAATTTTGAAAATTTAAATAAAGATGATTTTACAAATTTAAATGAAGAAATTCATATGAGTATTTGGCAAGCTGCAGATAATAATAAACTTGAAAAATTATTAGAATCATTATGGAATGGGCTTAGTATAGGTTTAACAACTTCGACCGAAGAGCATAATCATTTATCTACAGATGAACATATCGAATTGTTAGAAGCTATAAAAAGTAGAGATAAGAAAAAAGCTAAATATTATATGTGCATACACTTGGATAGAAGTATGAATAATATAATCGATAGTTTTAAACATAGTTTACAAAATTAAATTAAAAAAAGATGGATATTTTTTAAATCCATCTCTTTTTAAATTTATTATCTTTTATTTGATTTTCTCCATATGTTCATTTTTTCAGCTTCTGCTATTAATTCATCTCTAAATTCCGGTGCAGCTAAATTAATAATTCCTTCAGCTCTTTGCCATGTTGACATACCCTTGCAGTTGAATTTACCATATTCTGTTACAATCCAATGTGTATTAGGTCTTGCAGCAGTAATTGCTGAAAATGTTTCAAAATTAGGAACTATTCTTGATTCATCTTTTCCTGTCTTTTTGTTGTGGAATTTAGATGATAGACAGATAAATGATTTACCACCTTTTGATAAATATGCTCCAAGTACGAAGTCAAGTTGTCCACCTGCTCCAGAAATGTGTTTTGCTCCTGAAGATTCTGAACTTACTTGTCCAAATAAGTCGATATTAACTGCATTGTTAATAGATACAAAGTTATCTAACTGTGCAATGACTCTTGCATCATTTGTATAAGATGTTGGAGCTGCCATACATGCTGAGTTATTGTCTATATAATCTAGCATTTCTTTAGATCCTGCAGCAAATCCATAAGTTTGTCTAAATCTATCTATATTTTTCTTTGCTCCAGTCAGCTTTCCTCTCTTAGCCATTTCAACGAATCCGTCAACATACATTTCTGTATGAACTCCAAGATCCTTAAGATCAGATTCTGCTATAAGAGAACCTACTGCATTAGGCATTCCTCCAATTCCAAGTTGAAGTGTTGCTCCATTTGGTATTTCTTCTACAATTAGTTCAGCAACTTTTTTATCTACATCTCCAAAGCTTCCAGATGGTAGAGTCGCAATGTCAGGATTTTCTCCCTCTATAACATAATCAACTTCACTAATATTAATTTCATGTTCAAATCCACCTAGTGCAATTGGCATTTTTTCATTAACTTCAATAATTACTTTGTCTGCTGCTTCAATAACAGCCATTAAGTGAGAAGCACTTAGTCCAAAGTTAAAGTTACCATGTTTATCCATTGGTGAAGTTACAATAACTGCAATATCAACTTTACAGTTTTCTCTATACCATTTTGGTAATTCTGAATATCTTAGCGGAATGTAAAAACCACCTTTAGTTTTGTTAATTCTTCCTCTATCAGGACCACCTGCGTGCCAAGAATTCCAAACAACTTTTTCCCCTTCTGGATCCTTTTTAAATACTTCTGGTTCCCAAAGAAGCACTCCACCTCTTAAATAAATTTCATTTAATTCATCTAGTCTTTCAGCTAATGCTTTATCAAATGCTACTGGAGTGTTAACACACCAAGCGTAGTCAACCCACATATTATCTTTAACCATTGCTGCAGCTTCTTTTGCAGAAATAAGTTTTGAATCGTATTGTTTAGAATAATCCATATTTCCTCCTTTAAAATTAAATATAATCAATATATCTTTTGTGAGACCTAATAAATTTTATAAAACTTTCAAATTCTTTTAAAGTCATCATTTCAATATCTGAAGTAGTCTCTACATATATTTTATTTTTACCCCTAAGGTCAAAAATATAAGCACCTTTTATATCAACTTTATATAAATCTCTGTAAAACTTTGCATACAAAATTAATTGATCTTTATATAAATTATATATCTCTTCTAAAGGTAAAGTTGAGGTTTTTAAATCAATTATATAGTGATCCCCATTTATTAAAACTACTTGATCTATAAATCCTTTAATTAGGTATCCATCTAAATCATAATAAAAAACTAATTCTTTATCAATTATATTTTCTTCTTCCATATAAATGTAATTTTTACATAATTCTAGCACAATTTCATATTTTTCATTAGTTAACTCTTCTTCGTAAAAATTAAAAATTTTATTTATATATATATCAATATCACCTTTTTTAATATCTTTTTTTGAATAATTTTCTGCAAAGAAATGAACTATATTTCCTAGAAGTTTTGGATCAATAATTTGATTTTGTCCTGACCCCATAGTATATTCATCGATTCCCATAAAATATTTTTTATAAAAATCTAATTTATTTCTCTTAAAATTTATGAAATCTGTAACTGTATAATATTCTCTAATTCTATTTTCAGTAATTTCATAATTACCAAGAGTTTCATAAACTTTATATCTTGTTTTTTCTTTTTCAATATCTGAAAAATGATACTCATCTAAATCTCTAGTTTGATTTTCAATTAATTTAAAATAAGAATTTGCAACAGCTTTATCATAATTTCCAAATAAAATTAATTCTTCTTTTGCCCTTGTCATTGCAACGTAGAGAATCCTCTTTTCTTCTTCTAGATCAATTTTCTTATTATTTTCTAATATTTTTAAATAATTATAATTCGAAAAATTAGATTTAATTCCCAAACCATTAGCGTTAACTACTATTTTATTTTTATTAGATTTAACTCTACTTGAATCCATATCACAAATTACAACTGCCTTAAATTCAAGTCCCTTAGATCTGTGTATCGTCAAAAGATTTATTCCATCTTCTAAATCATCAAATTCTTTTAATTCTATATATTCTTCAAATAGTCTAAAATCATTTGAATAAATTTCTACAAATTCTGTTACTATTTCTTGAAACTCAAATAAATATTCTCTCTCATCACTTGTTAAAGTATTAAGCGAATTCAAATACTTTATTATTTCCATTGTAACTTCATCAATGTATAAAATCTGTGATTTTGTTTTTAAATTATCTAAAGCTTCTAAAAAATTCTTTAATTTAATTTCTTTATTCTCTATATTTTTTATATCATCTAAACTTCTAATATTTTTATTTAGAATTTCTACAAGGCTCTCAAAATCAAATTTTAATATTGGCGAATTAAATAGTGACAAAGTTTTTATGAACTCTTCATTTCTATAAATTGTCGATAGAATATTGTTTAAAACTTTTAATACCTCAATATCTAAAATTTTTCTCTTACCTTTGTTGTAATTAATATTTTCTGAAGATAAGATTTGAGATACTTCATCTATTTTATTATTACTTCTAAATAATAGCGCAATATCTTTAGCATCGTATTTTTTTAGCAAATCATTTATAAGTGGTATAATCTCTTCATCCTCATTGCTTTTATAAATGGACACTTTACCATTATAATCAATGTGGGAAATAAGTTCTTCATATGGATTTAATAAATCAATAAATGTGTCATTAATAAAATTAATAATGTTTTTATCACTTCTATAATTTATATTCATCACTAGAGATTTTCCCACAGATTCTATATACCTTGAAAATGTAAAATAAGATTTTAAATCAGAACCTCTAAATCCATAAATAGATTGTTTTGGATCTCCTACAATAAATAAATTAGAGTTATTGAAGTTCTTTATAATTTTATTTTGAATAGTATTGGTATCTTGATATTCGTCAATTAAAATATATTTATATCTATTTTGAATTTCTTTTTTTAAATATGTATTTTCTATAATCTTACTTGTATATGAAATTAAATCATCATAATCTAAAATGTTTAATAATTCTTTTTTTAAAATATATTTAGAATTAATTTTCTTTAATAAATTAGTTATAAATATGTAATAATCTCTATTCTTTTCTTCTAAATTTTTCTTAAGTCCTAAAATTATTTCATTAATTTTGTCTATTTTTTTTTGATTAGGTTTAGAATTACCTAAATTATTTAATATAAGATTTAAAGATTCTTCGTCCAAATATTTTTTGTCCTTAATTTTTTGGAAATCATCGCCATTATAGAATTTATAAAACTTGGCACTTGGTTTTAATGCATTTGAATAATCTTCTAAAATTAAAAATAAATCTTCATCTATATAATCTGAACTTTCAAAATTTAAAGTTTTATTTAATATTTCATCTAAGTCAAAATTATTATTTCTAAAATCACTATAAAGATTAGCTATTACATGCTCTTCTTCAAAGGGAGCAGTTTTAAAATCTAATAAATATTTTTCATAATCTAAATCACTATTATTATTTAAAACTTCTTCAATAGATCTTTTTATTAATGCATTGGAAATAGCTTCATCACATACATCAAAATTAGGATTAATCCCTAAAATAAGGGAATAATCCTTTACCATTTCTAGACAAAATGCATGAATTGTCATTATATTTAAATCAGATTCATCAAATGATAGATTGTCATTTACCATTTCTTTTGAAATTCTCGATTTCATTTCTTCAGCTGCTTTATTTGTAAAAGTTATTGCTAATATATTTTTTGGATTAATATTATTTTTTACAATATTAATATACCTTGAAGTCAATACTCTTGTTTTTCCAGTACCAGCTCCAGCTATTAATGTAATATTTTCATCAATTAAATTTACAGCTTTCTCTTGAATTTCATTTAATTTCATTACTTCTCCAAATTAATTTTCTTTAAATAATGCCTTTATTATTAATATTATAAGTTCATTTTCTACTTTATAAAATATTTCCGTTCCTTTTCTATTGCTTTCTAAAATTCCAGCTCTTTTTAATTTACCTAAGTGAGATGAAATAGTTGGTTGTGGCACATGGAACTTTTCTTGCATACTTCCTACATTGCAAGGACCATTGTCTATTAAATTTTTGACAATTTTAAGCCTTACTGGGTGTGCCAAAACTTTTAAAACCTCTGCTGTCTTATCCAAATTCAATGAATTATTTTTCATTATGAACCTCCACATTTTGTATATTATAACATTATAATATTGAACGATTGGTTTTTTGTCAATTTTCTAAAGTTTTTTTAATTTTATGCGAACGGCTTAATTATGCGATTCTTTATCAATTACTAATTTAGAAAATAAATCTTAGAAATTTCTTAGACTTCATTTTGATTTATATTAATTTTTTATATAAATTTTTCTTCCTATTTTTTAATAAATCAAATTCATTTAATAAATTCTTTTTATATTCTAAATTAATATCTGAAGATTTTATTTCAGAGTTTTTATCAGGAAATATTATATATTCACCCATTGGATTAATTATGCTACTATATCCACAATATTTTTCCTTGGAATTCTTCGATGTATTTCCCAATCTATTATTAGCTACTACAAAAATTTGATTTTCAATAGCGCGAGCTTTGCAGTATGTCTTAAAGTTTTCTTCGCCAGCTTCTGGCCAAGCAGCTGATATAAAAAGAATTTCAATCCCTTCTAATGTAAGTAATCTAATCATTTCAGGAAAGCTAATATCAAAGCATATTGCAACGGCGCACTTAACATTGTCAATTTCAAAAGTTACAAATTTATCTCCTGCTTCTATATATTTATCTTCATCTGATCCTGTGTACAAATGAACTTTATCATATGAAGCGATTAATTCTCCATTCCTATTATATATCAAGGATGTATTTTTAACTTTATTATTTATTAAATTAGCTACAGACCCTCCAATAATATTTACATTTAACTTTTTAGAAATTATTGATAAAAATTCTTCTGCTCTATTTCTTTCATCTTTAACTTTAATTTTTAACTCTTCATTAAATTCACAAATATTCCATAGTTCAGGAAGAATAATTACATCAGGATTTTCTTTATATGCTTCATATATGCTATCTCTAGCTATTTCATAATTTTTATCTATATCATCAGTAGTAAAATTTTTTTGAATTATTGCAATTTTCATAAATCCTCCTATGTAAAAAGGTCCAGCAATGCTGAACCTTAATTTTAAATTCTTTCAATTTCAATTTTTATATCGTGACCATTTAGGTTTTCAACTTCAGCAGAGTTATCTTCATTTGAAACTTCTACAGCAAGTGTTTCATTTTTGATAAATTCTTTTTCTGACTCAATTGCTTCTGTAACTTCATCATCAGTTGTAAATTTAATTTTAATATTGTCTAGGATATCAAGATCATTTTTCTTTCTAAGTTGTTGTACTTTAGAAATAAATTCTCTAACATAGCCTTCATTTAAAAGTTCTTCATCAAGTTCAGTATCAAGAATTACAAATAGATTATTTTCCATTACAACGTCAAAACCTTCTTTGGCGCTTATTTTAACTTCTACATAATCTCTCTTTATTTCTGTTTCTTCTCCACCTAATTCAAGTGTCACATCTTTTTCATTTAATTCATTTAAAAGTTCTTTTGAATCAAGTTCACGAAGTACATTTCCAAATTCTTTTACTTTCTTACCTAAGATACTACCGCAAACTTTGAAATTAGGTTTAAGTTCAAATTCCATATATTTAGAAAGATCATTTTCAAATACAACTTCCTTAACATTAAGCTCTTCCTTAATTAATTCAGTTAATTCTCCAATTATTTCTTTATATTTTCCATCTATAATAACTTTATTAAGTGGTTGTCTAACCTTGATCTTTGCTTCTTCTCTTGAAGCCCTTCCTAGAGTAACTAAGTCTCTAACAAGGTCCATTTTTTCTTCAACTTTATCATCAATTTTACCTTCGTCGTATTCAGGATAATCTGCTAAATGAACAGATTCTCCATCGGTAAATGATTTATACATTTCTTCAGCTATAAATGGAACAAATGGTGCTATAAGTTTACTTACTCCAAGTAAAACATCATAAGTTGTTTTATAAACAGCAAGTTTAGTTTGGTCTTTGTCAGTTTTCCAGAATCTTCTTCTGTTTCTTCTGATGTACCAATTAGATATATCTTCTATAACAAAATCTTGAATTTCACGGACAACTTTTGTAAGTTCAAATACTTCCATATCTTCTCTTACAGCCTTTACAAGTCTATTATACTTTGAAAGTAACCATTTATCTATTTCTTCTAAATCTTCATATTTAACTTCATATTCTCTAGGATCAATTTCATCTGTATTTGCATACAAGCTAAAGAAATTATAAGTGTTTCTCAAAGATCTAAAGAATTTAGATTCAATTTCTCTAAGTCCATCTTCATCAAATTTAGTTGGAGCCCATGGTGGTGATACATAAAGTAAATACCATCTAACGACGTCAGCACCATATTTATCAAATAATTCAAAAGGAGCTACAGTATTTCCTCTTGACTTAGACATCTTCTTTCCTTCTTTATCAAGAATTAAGTCATTTACAAGTACATTTTTGTATGGACTCTTGCCTGTCATATAAGTTGAAATTGCTATTAAAGAATAGAACCAACCTCTTGTTTGGTCAATTCCTTCGCATATAAAATCTGCTGGGAATAATTCATCAAAGTTTTCTTTATTTTCAAAAGGATAGTGCCATTGTGCAAAAGGCATTGATCCTGAGTCAAACCAAACGTCAATTACATCAGGTTCTCTAGTCATTTTTTCGCCACAGCAAGGACATTTTAAATGAATATCATCTACATATGGTCTGTGAAGTTCTACATCTTCAGGTACGTCTTCTATAGCTTTTTTTCTTAAATCTTCAATTGAACCAACTGATTCTGTATGACCACATTCGCATCTCCAAATTGGAAGTGGTGTTCCCCAATATCTAGAACGTGAAATAGCCCAGTCATTTAAATTTTCCAGCCAGTTTCCAAATCTCTTTTCTCCTACAAAATCTGGGAACCAATTGACTCCATTGTTATTTTCAATAAGTTTATCTTTAAATTTAGTAACTTCAATATACCATGATGGATGAGCGTAATAAATTAATGGTGTATGACATCTCCAGCAATGTGGATAGTTGTGAGATACTTTTTGTTTTGAGAAAAGCAAATCATTTTCAATTAAATACTTTAAAACATCTGGATCTGCATCAATTACAAATTTACCCTTCCAAGGTGTAGCTGTAAATTTACCTTCTTCATCAACTGGTTTTAACATTGGAAGTCCATATTTTCTACCTGTTTTATAGTCGTCTTCACCAAATCCTGGAGCAGTATGAACTATACCAGTACCATCTTCTGTAGTTACATAATCTGCAAGAACTACATAGAAAGCTTTTTTATCTGGCTTTATGAAATCAAGTAATTGTTCATATTCTATATTTTCTAATTCTTTTCCTAAAAATGTATCTAAAATTTCTACTTCTGCATCTTTAAATACAGCTGACATCAAGTTTTTAGCTACATAATAAATATTTCCGTCTTCATGTTTTACTCTTACATATTCTACATTAGGATTAACAGCAAGGGCAATATTAGAAGGCAATGTCCAAGGTGTAGTTGTCCATGCAAGGAAATATTCATTTTCCTTATCTTTTAATTTAAACTTACATGTTGCCGTAACAGTTTTAATTTCCTCATAGCCTTGTGCAACTTCATGAGATGCAAGACCTGTTCCACATCTAGGGCAATATGGTACAATTTTGTGGCCTTCGTAAATTAAACCATCATTAAACATTTTATCAAGAATATGCCAAACAGATTCAATATAGTCATTTTCTAGAGTAATATATGGATGATCTAAGTCTATTAGATATCCCATTCTTCTAGTAAGTGTTCTCCATTCCTTTTCGTATTCAAAAACAGATTGTTTACACTTTTTATTAAATTCTTCTACACCATATTCTTCAATATCTTGCTTATTGTGTAAATCAAGTTTCTTTTCAACTTCAATTTCTACTGGAAGTCCATGTGTATCCCAACCAGCTTTTCTCTTAACTTCATATCCAAGCATAGTGTGATATCTACAAGTCAAGTCCTTTAATGTTCTAGCCATTACATGGTGAATTCCAGGCTTTCCATTTGCTGTTGGAGGTCCTTCATAAAAAATATAAGGATCTCCATCTTTTCTTGTTTCAACAGATTTGTGAAGAAGATCAATTTCATCCCAAAACTCTGATATTTTTTCTTCTCTCTCACTTACATGAGCTTTTGATAATTCTTTAAATTTTGCCATCTAAAACTCCTTTATTTTCTTCCTACTAATTTATTTTATTATAAAAAAATCCCTTCTCACATGGAGAAGGGACGAATAAACCGCGGTACCACCCTAATTATAGGTATCTATCACTTAAAAATTTTAACGCAATCAACGTGGAGGTTTTTAATCTCCAAGCTCCAAGGTGATCTATACATTTTTAAAACGCGTGTCTCTCAGCTAATGACCGCTCTCTGTAGTTTTGACAAATGTACCGTCCTTTTCATAGCTATATAAATTTATCAATTGTTTGATTTTTAAACATCTTTATTATATTATTTTGCATACCTGCTAAGCATCCATGAAATTTGCAATGTGAAACATCGTCCTTTGGATTTTTACTACAATGATTGTCATCATAAAGGCATCTATTAATTATTATAGCACCATCAATAGCAACTACAATATCATAGAGTGTTACTTCTTCCTTTGGTTTCTTTAAATAGTAACCACCTTTGGAACCTCTCTTAGCTCCAGTAATTCCTGCCAAATTTAATTTGCGTAGTATTCGCAAAGTAAATCTTTTAGTAACAGCCTCTTCTTCAGCAATTGTAGGAGCTCCAACGATGTCGTTTTCATGTTTAGCCAAGAAGCTCACTATCCTAAAGGCGTAATCAGTTTCTTGTGTAATTCTCATTATTATACCCCTTTTCAACTATTATAGCATTATACCATCTTTTATGATTTTTTGAAATAGTCATCTTGTAGTTTTCTAATTTTTACAATTGTAGAATCTTCATTTAGAGAAATATCATCATATGTTATTAATTCTCCCTTTTTAATATCTCGCAGTGCAACTGTACCCTCTACAATAATTCCTATTGGTACATGATTTCCTTTAACTTGTTCCTCTTTCTTTTCAAGGGTTCCAAAAATCATTTCTCCTCCAATTGAATCAAAGTACTCTCCCTTTTTAATATCTCTTTTACAAACCGCAACGGTTTCTGCAACTGATCCTTTATTTGGTGCTATAGAAGAGTCATTAAGTACAACTGCTTTTATTATTGATTTAGGAGTCTCTAAACTTGTGAGGTGGTAAGGTCTATAAATTGTATAGTTTGGACCCTCACCCATTGAAAGATATTTCATTTCATAATTTATTAAATCTAGATCAGTCTTAACAATAGCAAATACTCCAGGTGCCATACCTGTTGCAAAGTCAACAACACCATAAGAATTAAGAATTCCACCTTCTGATTTTAATTTGTAATCATCTGCTGCCTTTTGTGGACTTGTGCTAATGAAGTGACATCCCCTAACATCTGGAACAAAACCAAGTGCATTGCATACAGCATTAAGTTCAATCATTGTATTAGTTCCATCAACAAAGGATGTTAACATTCTAGGATTAATTCTTTTTTCTAAAGCTTTCTCTTTTAAATCACTAGGTGTGGCATAATTATTAAGTTCATTATTTTTTCCTTTGCCAAGTACTAATACTTCAAATCCAGATAATTTTGCAAATTCATATAATTCAATAATAGCCCCAGGTTCATCTCCATAGGATCCTGAATAAACTATTTTCTTATCATCAGCTAATTTTTTAAGATATGGTCCAACTGTAGCGTCCATCTCAACATTTAGGCTTACAATATGAACACCATTTTCTATAGCCTTTAGAGAAATCTCAGTACCTGCTTCAGTATTTCCTGTACAATCTACAACACAATCTACAATGGAAGCTGCAATGTCATTATTAGTTGTTGCTAAGTACTTATTATTTTTTATTAATTCTTTTGCTTCATTTAAATCATCTGTATAAGATATTTCATCTTCTTTTATTCCTGCACTTACAAAAGCTTTTTTAAGTGTATTTTTATTTCTAGATGAAAGAACTATTGGATAGAAATTCTCGTCATTTACAAGCACACTAAATAATGAAGATCCCATTAGTCCAGTGCCAACTATTCCTACAGAAATGTTTCCATATTCTTTTAATTTATTTTCTAAATAAAACATTTATCCTCCGAATCTATACTAATTATTTATGTTATTTAATAATTTTCCAAGTCTATAACCAGAAGCAAAGGCAAAGTGTAAGTTATATCCCCCACAATCACCATCTATATCTAAGGCTTCTCCAATTATATGAAGATTTTGAACTATTTTCGAAGAAAAGTCATAAGAATTAATTTCCTTTATAGACACTCCTCCTCTAGTGACTTGTGAATTTTTAAATCCAGTATTTCCAATTACTTTAAACCTTGATTTGATAAGTAATTTATTAATAATTTGAAATTCTCGAGTATCAATTGATTCCATAGATCTTGATTTATCGATTCCTGTCATATCAACTATATAGTGAATGAATTTCTTATCGACAATTCCCATTAAAAAATTTTCAAGTGAGAAATCTTTAAACATATAATATCTTGTGTATAAAGTGTCTAAAATATTATCAGAAATATTATTAATTATAGGAACTTCAATAAAATCTCCCTTTTCACAATTTACTGACATATCTAATATTGGCGGTCCACTTATTCCATAATTTGTAAATAATATCTCACCATATCTCTCATCAATTATATCATCTTTCCTAAAAAGTTTAGCTTTGCCAATAACTTTGACACCACTTAAATGTTTAAGAAATTTTGATTCGAGTTTTATTTGAGTTAGTGCAGGTTTAAGTTCTGTAATATTATGACCTAAATCTCTTAAAATTTTAAAAGAAGAGCCATCAGAACCACTTGAAGGCATAGAATTACCACCAAAGGCAACAACAACTTTATCAGCTACAAAATCTCCATTATTAGTAATGACTTTTAAACAATTTTTTGTTTTCTCTAAAGATTTTACTACTGTATCTGTTATAATTTCAATATTTTTTCTTTCTAACCAATACATTAGTACAGATAAAACAGTATTTGCCTTTAGTGTCACTGGATAAACTTTATTTCCATCAGTTGTGGACTCAAGTCCAAATAATTTAAAATAATTAATTAAATCTTTATTTGAGAATTCTTTTAAAGTATCCTTTACAAATTCAGGATGATTGTAATTATTTTCACTTAAATTTATATTTGTGTAATTACATCTACCATTACCTGTGGCTAATAATTTTTTTCCTATTCTATTGTTTTTTTCTAATAAGATAACATTGTTATTTTCATTTTTTGCTTCTATAGCACAGGCCATTCCAGCTGGCCCAGCCCCAATTATTATTATATTCATAGTATCACTATTAAATTATATCCTAAATGTTTATTAATTTACAATAAATTAGAAAAACTATGTTATAATAACAAAAGAAATTTGGAGGAATTATGAAAAATAAAATTTATATAACAGGTCATAAAAATCCAGACACTGACAGTATATGTTCTGCACTTGCACTAGCTGAACTAAAAAATAAAATGGGCGAAAATGCAGAAGCCATTAGACTTGGTGGTATTAATAGAGAAACTGAATTTGTCTTAGATTATTTTAAAGTAAAAAAACCAAGACTTAAAACATCTATAAAACCTCAGATTAGAGATATTGAAATAGATGCAGCATATTGTGTAAATCCAAATCTTTCAATGGCAGGAGCTATGGATTTAATTCAAAAAAATAATATAAATTCACTGCCTGTTGTAGATGATGATGAGAATTTAATTGGAATTGTAAGTTTATCAAATATCGCTGCTTCTTATATGGAAATTTGGGATGATTCCATAATAGGTAGATCCAATACAAGTCTTGAAAATATTATTGAAGTATTAAAAGCTAAAATTATTCACTTGCCAGAAAATCCTAGAGAACTTACAGGCAAAATGGCAGTTAAGGCTATAAAAAATCAAGATTTAATAAATGAAGGTGACATTGTAATTGTCGGAGATGATGAGTTTGATCAAGAGTCTGTTATTAAGAAGAATATTTCTCTTTTAATCTTAACTATATCCACGAAGCTAAGTGATGATTTACTAGAACTTGCAAAAAAACACAATGTAACTGTTATAAATACAGGCCTTTCAACTTTTATGGTAGCAAGAATTCTTCCTCAAGCAGTTCCTGTTGAATATGTCATGACTGAAAAAGACTTAGTAGTCTTTCACAAAGATGATTTAATAGATGACGTCCGAGAAAAAATGGCACAGTCTAGATTTAGATCATATCCTGTGCTTGATGAGAAAAACCAAGTAATAGGAAACATATCAAGATATCACTTAATTTCTAATTTAAAAAAGAAAATAATTCTTGTGGATCACAACGAAAGGAACCAATCAATAGATGATTTAGACTCTGCTGAAATTATTCAAATAGTGGATCATCACAGAGTTGCAAATATTTCAACATCTTCACCAATTTATTTTAGAAATGAACCTGTTGGATCAACTGCAACTATTATTTCAAAAATGTTTTTTGAAAATGGAATAAAACCATCTAGAAAGATTGCAGGACTTTTATGTGCAGCTATTATTTCTGACACACTTTTATTCCGTTCACCTACATCGACTGAAACAGACAAATATGTACTAAATAAGATGAGCAAAATTGCTGCAATTGATATTGAAGATTTTGCAATGGAAATGTTTAAAGCTGGAACAAGTCTTGAAGGTCAAAAACCTGAAGAACTTTTAAAAACTGATGTTAAAAATTTCTCTTTCGAAGGAAAAAATGTAAGAGTTTGTCAAATATTTACAATGGATTTAGACTCAACTGTATCTGTCGAAGAGGATCTAAAAGAAGCTATGGAAAATTACATTCAAAAAGAAAATTGTGAATCTTTCATACTAATGATTACAGATATATTTAGAGAAGTTTCTGAAGTTATAGTAGCAGGAAGTTTTAAAGACTCATTGGCAAGACAATTTGGAGTTGAAATTAATAATGGTAAATTCATGGCAGAAGGACTTTTATCTCGTAAGAAACAATTAATACCAAAACTAAATGCAGCAGTTACTGAAGAATTAGATTAAAAAAAGATGGGTTTATCCCATCTTCAGACTGTTATAAAGTAAAAACCACTATATAAGGAAACCATATTGAGCTTTCTGTACTAATTCAATTCGAAAACGAGCGTCCGAAAAACGCATTGTTTGAGCGTCAGCGAGTTTGCGTTTTTCAGCGAGTTAAGAATTAGAATTTGTAGAAAGCGAAATCCGGTGAGCGTTATAGTGGTTTGTCTACAACTTCAAGATGGGTTTATCTCATCTTTTTATTACATATTTATAAATTTACTTTAATATTAACTGTTACAATTTCCACTACAAGAATCTTTATGTTCATGATCATGATTATGACTATGGTTTTCTTCTTCATCTGAGTATACATTTACTTCTTTTATTCCATAGACTTTTTCAAGTTCTTCTGCAAATTCTACTACAGTTTTTTCATCAAAATCATAAATATAAACTTCACTTCCATAGTTTATTATTTCTAATTTTAATTTTCCATCATCATATAGACTAATATCAGTAAAATTAATGGAATTTTTTCCAATAAGATTTTTTAAAATCATTTTTTTAAAATCTTCATCAACCATTCCTTGAAATATATATTCATAGGAATTGTCATCAGAATATATTGCATATTCTTCAACAAATTTCTTGTATTTAGAATCTTCTTTTAAAATTTTTATTTGAAAAGAATCACACATATTAAGATAGATCCTAAATATATCTCTAACTGGTTTTAAATCTAAACTTTCATCAATAAAAACATCTTCTTCAAAATTTATATAGTACAAATAATCACTCCACTAGTAAATAAAATTGTAAATTAATATTTTCTACATCTCCATTATCTCCTTCAGATTTATCAGGGAAAAATAAATCAATAAATATAATTTTATATCCATCTTGGATTATAGCTAAATCTTCAGGAACAATTTCACTTTTGTTTTTATTTAACATTTTTAATTTATCTCTAAGTTTTAAAAGATCAACATTAAATTGAAGTTCATAATCATCATTTATTTTTCTATAAACTTCTAGCATATTTTCATTTTTTATAAACTTAAATTTTCCTATATTAGTTTCTTTTTTATATATATCTACAGGTATTAATTCATTGTAACCCTTTATATCTATAAAAAAGTTTTTTAACCTATCTGCATTGTCATTTATATGATAACCCAAATAGTCATTGTCATTATATAAATTAGAAAATCCAAATATTCTTATAAAATTTTCTTCATTATTATCAAAATCCTTTGGCAGATAGTTTAGTTTATCTTCCCTATCTTTAAAAGACATGTAATTTACAATTTCAACAATTTGTTTCTTGGACTCTGAATCAATATCAGGTTTAGATTTTATTTTATCCCCTTCTATCATTTCATTACTCTTTAAAAGATTTACAAACCTACTGTTTTGAGACTTTACACTTATATTAATAGCTGAAGCAGGTCCTACGCAAGTTAAAATTGTTATCACAAATAATATAATAGGAATTACTATATTAGAATTATCCTTATAAAAAATATAATAAATCATTGAAAGTAAAACCCATATGCCTGCTGCAAGTGATAAATATCTATTTTCTGTAAATCCATATTCTCTTACTCTTATAAATAATGCCAAGAACATCATAAAGATTAACGGGATTATTACTATTGGAAGTATTCTTCTTAATTTATTAATCACTTCGTATCTATCTATTCTTGAAATAAAAAATAAATAAAATACTGAAATTATTGAATACCAAAGTACTAAATTTACAATAATATTATTTGGCATTTGTTGAAGTGCAATTATCTTTAGAAAATATGCAATTAATATAATTGTATAAATTACTATTATAGGCGCTAAAATAAATACTAGTAAAAACCTAAATGCTATGGGATATTTATAGTCAATAAATGAATCTCTAACCTTTGGAAATTCAGATAAAAATGTAATTACATTAAAAAGTATAAAGGAAAATATTGCAATTTTTAAATAAATATATTCTCCAAAATTCACATTAAATAAAGATGTAAATGCAAATACAATCCCTGAGAGACCAATAAATACAATAAAGCTGTAAATATTAGATACAATCAAAGATTGAAATATTTTTGATACATAGGCCACAAAATCTTTGTGATAATTAAATTTTCCAATAAATGAGCATCCAACAACTAAAGCAAATATTAATGCAAAGTAAATAAAAACAGAGTCATAGGATGTCAAAAAATCATTCTTCTCAGTTCTAACTAATTCCCAAATTCCATAAAGTATTGGAAGAGAAACAATATATGAAAGTGCCATTATTAAATAATTATTTTTTAGATTTTTCAAATCATAATAATTTTTTAAGGCTTCATTAAATAATTTTATGAAAGCAAATAAAAAAATAGCAAAAATAGCTACATAAGCTATTGTTCCAAATATAGCATAATTTTCTTTAAAATTTTTCGAAAATGTGAGTATCATAAATATATTTCCAATAAATGCACTAAGTGAAGTTAATGGAAATCTCGCTATAGTTTTTTTTATTCTATTAAAATTAAATAGGTTCAATTTTATAGGTTTCATGCCAATCCTCCCAAACTTATAATATAATAAAATATATTTTTTTAAAAGAGAATGGCTTAAATCTTATCTTTTGTATCCTTTTTGACATTTTTATATACTATTTTTCCCCTTGAAATTGTATATAAAACTTCCCCATTTAAAATCTTGCCTTTAAAAGGTGAGTTTTGGGATTTAGATTTAAATTTATTTATTACATATTGACTATCTAAATCAATTATTGCAATATCTGCATCTTTTCCTTCTTTTATTTCTCCACCTTCTAGTCCATAAATTTTTGCTGGATTAGTGCTCATTAATTCAATCAATTTATTAATACTTATTTCTCCTGTTAAAACAAGATTTTCATAGCAAATTGAAAAAGAAGTTTCAAGTCCAATTATTCCAGATGGAGCTTTAGTTATCTCAGCTGATTTTTCTTTGGCAGTATGTGGAGCATGGTCAGTAGCAATAATTTCTATAGTACCTTCTTTTATTCCTCTAATAATTCTTTTTCTATCTTCTTCGCTTCTAAGTGGCGGATTCATCTTTGCTAGTGTCCCATATTCTAATATTTCTTTATCTGTAAGTGATAAATGATGAGGAGTTACTTCAGCATACACATTTGCTCCCATTTTCTTTCCAAACTCAACTAAGTCTACACCAAGTCCAGTAGACAAATGCTGTATAGAGACTTTTGCTCCAGTGTGTATTGCCATTGCAATATCTCTTGCAATAAAAGAAGTTTCAGCAATATTAGGTGACCCATAAATATTAAGCTCATCAGATACTTGTGAATGATTTATTCCATTTTGTTTAATTAGATTTGGATCTTCTTCATGAAATGAGATTATTGCATTAAGTTTTTTTGCTCTACTCATTGCTTCTAAAATTAGCTCAGAATTTCTATTTGGAATTCCATCATCAGTAAAGGCAACTGCACCTGCTTTTATATTTTCTTCCATATTTACAAGTTCTCCGTCACCAAAATTTTTAGTAAGTGCTGAAACAGTATAGACTTTTAATGGCAAATCTTCTGCCCTTTCATAATGATTTTTTATAATCTTTTCATTATCAATTTTAGGCGATGTATTTGCCATTTGTATAACTGATGTAAATCCTCCGCTAATTGCAGAATTAGATCCAGTTACTAAATCTTCCTTATGTGTTTGACCTGGATCTCTAAAATGAACATGCACATCAACTAATCCAGGGACTACAATTTTCCCAGTAGCGTCTATAATATCATCACCAGTTTCATCAATGTTTTTTTCAATTTTTAATATTTTTCCATTTTCTATTTTTATATCAATAATTTCATCAATATTTGAACTAGGATCAATTACTCTCCCATTCTTAATAATCATAAAATTCTCCTTTTTTATATTTATTTTAACAAATTTAATATCTAAATGAAATTAATTTAAAATAACATGAATTAGAATTAAATTAATATTTAAAATCAAGTTCTGGATAATTTGTAATTATCCCATCTACTCCAATGGATTTTAAATTATCAAAGGATTTCTTGTCATTTACCGTCCACGTATTAGTTATTATATTTTCTGATTTTAAATTATTTATTATTTCATCATCAATTGTTGTAAAGAACGGATGATATATTTCAAATCCATTTTCTTTTAAATACTTTTCGGGATGAATTAAATTAGATTCTGTAAGTGCTGCAACTTTACTTTGACAAATTTTTTTAAATCTAAGAAGTGAATAGTGATTAAAGCTTGAAACTAAAAGTCTATCAATCATTTTATATTCTTTAAATAAATTAAAAACTTCTCTTTCAATCCCAATATATTCAAATATCCCAGTTTTTAGTTCTACATTTGTCATTAAATCTGTATATTTTATAATTTCAATATATTCTCTAAGAGTTATTGGAGATTCTCCATTTGCATATTTTAAATTTTTAAGATCACGTAAATTTATATCTTTAACAAATTTATTTACTCCAAGAAGCCTATCTAAATACTCATCATGAATTACTACCAATTCTCCATCTTTTGTAAATTGAACATCTAATTCTATTCCCTTTATATTTAAATCAACACATGCCTTGAAACTTTCCTTAGAATTTTCAAAATACTTTGAACTATATCCTCTGTGAGCAAAAATATTAATCATAATACCTCCATAAAATAAATATAAATATATTATAGCAAAATAAAAAAAGCTTCTAAATTAGAAGCTTTCAAAAATATAAATTTATTCATCGTATTTAACATCCATTAAATATAATCCACATGCTGGAGCCGTAGGTCCAGATTTTTTTCTATTTTTAGAAAGAAGAGCTTCTTTCATAAAATCTATATCTCTATTTCCCCTGCCTATTTCTATAGCTGTTCCTACTATAATCCTAATCATATTTTTTAAAAAACTTTTAGCAGTAAAATCTAAATATATAAATTTTTCATCTTCAATTACATCTATCTTATCAATTGACCTTATAGAATCTTTAACTATTGCATTTCTTCCCATAAAAGATGCATAATCATGCTCTCCCAATAGACATTCAAGTGATTTTCTCATTCTATCTGTATTAATTTTATGAGGATACTCATAAGCTCTATTGTATAGTAGTGCATTTCTATACCTTGATTTATATATAACATATCGGTATTTCTTTTTTTTGGCAGAAAATCTTGCGTGAAAATCTTCAGAAACAAAATTAGCATCTATTACTGATACATCACTTGGAAGATTATAATTTATAACCTTAGGCAAATTTCCAATATCTATTGTAGTGTCTGAATAAAAATTTGCATATTGGCCAAGTGCATGTACCCCTCTGTCAGTTCTTCCTGCGTAATAGATTTTAGTTTCTTTTTTTAAAGTTTTATAAAGTCCCTTATTTAACTCTCCCTCTACAGTTCTTCTATCAGGCTGTAGTTGAAATCCATGAAAATTTGTGCCATCATAAGCTATTTTAATTAAAATATTCATATTCTAGAACCTATTATAACTATTGCAAAGAAAATAATATTTCCTATAAATATAATAACATCCTTGGAAGTAATTATAGAAGTATTCATCTTAGTCCTTCCATCACCACCTCTGTAGCACCTTGCTTCCATAGCAGTTGCAAGTTCTTCTGCTCTTCTAAAGGAATTGATAAATAATGGAACTAAAAGTGGAACTAAATTTTTGGCACGAGAGATTAAATTTCCCGATTCAAAATCAGCACCTCTAGCCATTTGTGCTTTCATAATTTTATCAGTTTCTTCAATTAAAGTAGGTATAAATCTAAGTGCAATAGTCATCATCATTGCTATCTCGTGACTAGGCACTCCAATCTTTCTAAATGGTCTAAGTAATGACTCTATGCCATCTGTTAGTTCAATTGGTGATGTAGTGTAAGTAAGTAGTGATGTACCTAAAACTAAAAGAATTAATCTAATTCCCATGAAGAAAGCCATATCTATACCTTCTTGTGAGATTTTTAAAAATCCAAATTGATATACAGCTTCTCCTGGTGTGAAAAATAAATTTATTAAAAATGTAACAAAAATAATTATTCTTAAAGGCTTAAGTCCTTTTAACACTAATCCTATTGGTAATTTTGCACTCAATAAAATTAATAATAAATAAATTAAAATTGGTATATACATTAACATTTCATTTATAAAGAATAATGAAACTATGTAAATAAACATTGTAATAATTTTTAGCTTTGGATCATAGTTGTGAACTAATGTATCTCCTGGAAAATATTGACCTATTGTTATATCTTTAAGCATTTTTCTTACCTCTCAAATATTTTTCCAATGATATTTTTGCTTCCTCTACAGTTATGGCGTTTTCATTAACATCTAAGCCCTTCTTCTTTAACTCATGCATTAAAGAAGTTATCTGAGGGATTCCAAGTCCTATTGATTTTAATTTCTCTTCTTGTTTAAATATTTCTCTAGGAGTGGAATCTAATACTACAGTTCCAGCATCCATTACAATTATTCTTCCTGCAATTTTTGCAATATCTTCCATTGAATGAGAAACTAAAATAACTGTAATATTTGAGTTTTTGTGAATATTAACTATTTCACCTAGTATTTCATCTCTACCTCTAGGATCAAGACCTGCTGTAGGTTCGTCCAGTATAAGTACTTTTGGATTCATTGCTAAAACGCCAGCAATGGCAACTCTTCTTTTAAGTCCACCTGAGAGTTCAAAAGGAGATCTATCTTTAAATTTATCATAATCAAGTCCAACTGCTGCCATTGAATTTTTAACCCTATTAGACACTTCTTCATCTGATAGGGACAAATTTTTTGGACCAAATGCAATATCTTTTTCTACAGTTTCTTCAAACAATTGGTATTCTGGATATTGAAAAACTAATCCTATTTTCTTTCTAAGTTCTGTTAAATTATTAGAGTCTTTCTCAACATGAACATTATCTACTATTATTTCTCCATTACTTGGCTTAAGAAGTCCATTTAAATGTTGGATAAAAGTTGATTTTCCCGATCCAGTGTGACCAATTAATCCAATAAATTCATTTTCTTCAATTTTTAAATTTATATCGTGAATTGCTACTTTTTCAAAGGGTAAGCCTTCACTGTATATATGTTTTAAATTTTTTATTTCTATTAAAGACATATTTCTTTCACCATTTCATCTATATTTAAAATTTCTGTAGAAATATCAAAGCCTAATCTTTGAAGTTCATTTGCCAAATCCGTTACTTGAGGGACATCTAGACCAAGTTCCTTAATTTTGTCAACTTTAGAAAATACTTTCCTTGGTTTTCCTTCCAAAACTATATTTCCATCTTCCATTACAACAATTCTATCTGCAAGTGCTGCTTCTTCCATATAATGAGTAATAAGGATAATAGTTTTATTTTGATTTTTGTTAAGATTAATAAGAGTGTCCATAACTTCTTTACGTCCACTTGGATCAAGCATTGCAGTAGGCTCATCAAGTATTATATATTTTGGACTCATTGCAATAATACCAGCTATTGCAACTCTTTGTTTTTGACCACCAGATAATAAATGAGGGGCATTTTTTTTGTACTGACTCATATTTACAATTTCTAAAGCCTCATCTACTCTTTTTCTTATTTCACTTGATTCTATGCCAAGATTTTCTGGACCAAAAGCAACTTCATCTTCTACAATAGTTGCTACTAGTTGATTGTCTGGATTTTGAAAAACCATTCCAGCATTTTTTCTTATATTCCAAATTTCACCTTCATTTTTAGTGTTCATTTCGTCAACTAAAATATCACCTTCTGTTGGAATTAAAAGTCCATTAATTAATTTTGCCAAAGTTGATTTACCAGAACCATTGTGTCCAAGAAGAGCAATGAACTCTCCTTCATTTATTTCTAAATTTATTTTATTTAGAATTAATTTTGTATTTTCGTCATTATCATATTTAAATGACATATCTTTAATTTCTATCATAGCATCTCTCCATTATTAACCCATTATAATACATAAGTTGACATCAATCCATAGATTTTTAAATTATTTAAATTTTGTTACATATTTATTGTCTTTAATATAAAATCTATATGGTAGATATGCATCTTCTGCGGCGTAATCTACTCCAATTCTTTTATCAGTTTCTATTGTAATATTAGTATCATAATTTTCAACGTACAAATAGTCTTTTGATAATAACTTTCCATTTAAAGATCTATCAATGCCAAAAGCTTTTGTTAATTTTCCAGGACCATTTGTAATATTTCTTTTCTCATAAGAACTTAATTCTTCATATTTTTTATTAAATCTTAATTTTGAAAAATCATCAAAATTTCCAAGTGGCTCAACTGCTCTAATTAATACTGCTTCTGGATGAGATGTATCTTTTGTTACAAAATTTAAAAGATCATACATGCCATAAATTAAATAAACATAAATATGACCACCATCTAAATAAAGTGTTTTAGTTCTTTTAGTAATTTTACCACCATAACTATGAGACGCTTTGTCATTAAATCCTGTATATGCTTCAGTTTCAACTATTTTTGCATATAAAAAATTACCAGAAATATTTCTGATAATTTTCTTTCCTAGCAAATCCTTTGCTACTTCAATTGTATCTCTTTTAAAAAAACTATTCTCTAACATTTTCTTTCCAATTCTTATAATCTTCTAATTGATCTTTTATTTTTTTAATTATATAAGCGAAAACACTTAAATCATCAACAAAACCAACTCCAATTATAAAATCAGGTATAACATCGGCAGGATTAAGTAAATATAAAAGTGCAGCAATTATTAAAATAATATCTTTTTTCTTTATATTTCTATAGTTGCCTTTTCTATAATCATTTAACAGACCAAATACAAGTCTAAGTTCATGGGAAATCTCTTTAAAAAGATCGATTCTACTAGTCTTGTCCATTGACCTATCTATTACACTTTTAAATCTATTCTTATTTTTAAATACCTTATGAGCCATAGGTATAAGCTGTCTTAACATTTTAAAATAACTCAAATTCTCCCCTCCGATAAGAATTTACCCAATTTAAAATTTGTTGAAACCTTTATTTAATCCAGCTTGAATCAGAAGGATTTTCTCTAAATTTCTTTAATTTTTCTATTTGATCTTCTTTAATATAATCAAGTTCATGTGCAACTTCTATGAGTTCATCAAAATTTGAAAGTGAGTTGTGTGAGTATGAATTCTTTTCAAAATTCTCTTTAGCTTTTTTCATATTATATGTGAATATGCTTACTATACCAAGAACTTCATATCCAGCTTCTTCTAAAGCTTTAGCTGCTTCTATTGAAGATCCACCAGTTGAGAATAGATCCTCAATTACTACAACTTTTGCACCTTCAATTTTTGCACCTTCAATTTTATTTCCCTTTCCATGGTCTTTATTAGAACTTCTAACAAATCCCATAGGAAGATTCATCTTATCTGCAATAATAGCTGCATGAGGAATGCCAGCTGTTGCTGTTCCCATAATATATTCTACATCTCTATATTTTTCTTTTATTAATTTTACTAATGAATCTTCGACAAAATTTCTTTCTTCTGGATATGAAAGCAAAAGTCTGTTGTCACAATATATAGGAGATTTAATGCCAGATGCCCAAGTATATGGATCGTCTGGAGAAAGTGTTACAGCTTTTAGTTTTAATAATATTTTTGCAATTTCTTTCATTCATTTCCTCCTAAAAATTCAGCTTTAATTTCTTTATATTCTTTTAATGGATTTTCTGCTTTAGTAATAGGTCTTCCAACAACTATATAATCTGATCCAAGTTTATTTGCATCACCTGGTGTTACAACTCTTTTTTGGTCATCAGAAGATTTCTTTTCTTTTCTAATTCCAGGAGTAACTGTTATAAAATCTTTACCTAAAGAATCTTTAATCTTTGGAACTTCAAGCGCTGAACAAACAATTCCATTAAGCCCAGATTCTTTTACAACTTTTGCATAAGATAATACGACATCATCTAATTTTTGGTTTTTATCTATTTTTATTTCGTTATGCATTATGTCTTCATCAGTTGATGTAAGCATAGTTACTCCTAGACTAATTACCTCTTTATTTGACTCTTTTATTACATTTGCTGCTTCTCTAAGCATTTTACTAGCTCCAGCTGCATGATAATTAATCATATCAACATCAAGAGATAATAGAGATTTTGTCGCTCCAATACAAGTGTTTGGAATGTCGTGAATTTTTAAATCTAAAAATATTTTGTGTCCCATTTTTTTTATAGCTCTAACTATTTCAGGTCCTTCTTTATAAAATAATTCCATTCCAATTTTTACATAAACTTTTTCATTTTTAAAATTCTCTAAAAACTTTAGTGCATTTTCTCCACTTGGAAAATCAAGTGCTATAATTACATCTTTTGCCATATTATCCTCAACTTTCTTCTGTTGCATTATCTTGTAGATATGCATTTATGAATATATCTAAATCTCCATCCATTACTCTATTTACATCTCCAACATCTACATTTGTTCTGTGGTCTTTAACCATTGTGTAAGGTTGAAATACATAGGATCTAATTTGGGAACCCCATGCTATTTGAGAATAATTTCCTTGCAAATCTTCAATCTTTTCTTTCTTTTCTTCTTCAGCTAATGCAATAAGTTTTGCCTTTAACATATTCATTGCCTTTTCTCTATTTTGAATTTGACTTCTTTCATTTTGGCATTGAACTACTATACCTGTAGGAATATGTGTAATTCTTACAGCAGAGTCAGTAGTATTTACGTGCTGTCCGCCAGCCCCTGAAGATCTGTAAGTATCAATTTTTAGTTCTTCTTCTTTAATTTCAACTTCTGTATCGTCATCTAGCTCTGGGAAAACATCCACTGAAGAAAAAGATGTATGTCTTCTCTTATTAGAGTCAAATGGAGATATTCTTACAAGTCTGTGGACTCCTTTTTCTCCCTTTAAATATCCATAAGCATTATCTCCTGAAATTTTTAGTGTAACTGATTTAATTCCAGCTTCATCTTCCTTTAATATATCAAGAGTTTCAATTTTAAATCCTTTGTTCTCAGCATATCTAGTATACATTCTAAGTAGCATGCTAGCCCAGTCTTGAGCTTCTGTACCGCCTGCTCCTGCATGAATGGATAATATAGCGTCGTGGGAATCATATTCTCCATTTAAAAGTGTATTTAATTTAAAATCAGAAGTTTTCTTTTCTATCTCAATTACTAATTTTTGAAAATCCTCATATGAGGAATAATCTTCTTCTATTTCCATTAATGTGATTAAGTCTTCTGCATCTTCTATTAGACTTTTTAATTCCTCATATTGATCAATTTTATTTTGATAATAATTTGTTTCCTTTATAACCTTTTGTGCTGAATCATTATCGTCCCAAAAATTAGGTTCCATTTGTAAATTATTTAATTCTTTCACTTTATCCTTTAAATCATCAATTTGAATTGACTCTCCTAAAGTTTTTGTTGTAGCCTTGGAACTTTCCAGTCGCTCTTTATCTAAATAGATATTTTGCTCCATAAAAGCCTCCTTTATAGTATTTATTTAAGTATATCACAGTTTTTTATCTTTATATATTTTATTGCAAAATACTATATTATTCAATTAAAAATATTTTAAATAAAAAAATTCGGTCACGTCTTAAGACACAACCGAATTTTAATCTATTCATCCACACCGATTTGGTAAATGATTAGTTTGCAGATTTTTCTTTTACTTCTCTAATTTTTGCCATGGATTCAATAATTGAATCAGCTAGTGCTTCCATGTCATTTTCGTTAGCTTTATTTAATGCAGAGTTTAGAGTAACTCTTTCTGGAAGTACATCAAATAACTTAAGATTTTCATCAATAAATTCTTCAATCTTATCGCCTACTGTACAAGCCCAAGTACCATTTTCAATGATACCAACTGTTCTATTTTGTACATTTAGAGCTTCAAGATCCATTAAGAAGTTCTTCATTACTGGATAAATTCCTAAGTTGTAAGTTACTGATGCAATAACAATGTGAGAGTATTTAAAAGTATCAGCGATTAAATAAGACATATGAGTATTACTTACGTCATGAACAACTACATTTGTCATACCCTTATCACATAGTCTAGATGCAAGAGCTTGTGCTGCACGTTCTGTATTTCCATACATTGATGCATATACAATCATTACACCTTCTTCTTCTGGTTCATATCTTGACCATTTGTCGTATTTATCAATGAACCATCCAAGATTTTCTCTCCAAACTGGTCCATGAAGAGGACATATGATTTTAATATCAACAGTTGAAGCTTTCTTTAAAACATCTTGTACAAATGCACCGTATTTACCTACGATATTTGTAAGGTATCTTCTAGCAGAATCTAGCCAATCTCTTTCGAAATTAACTTCATCAGCAAATAGTTTACCATCAAGTGTACCGAAAGTACCAAATGCGTCTGCTGCGAATAATACTCCATCAGTAGTATCAAAACTTACAAGTACTTCTGGCCAGTGAACCATTGGTGCTTCTAAGAAAATAAATTCGTGTTTACCAAAGGAAATAGTATCTCCTTCTTCAACTATAATTGATTGTTCATCTGTTACATGGAATCCATATTGACGCATGAATTCAAAACCTTGTTCACTTGCTATAACCTTGACATTTGGATATCTTAAAGTTATTTCATCAATTGTAGCTGCATGGTCAGGTTCTAAGTGGTGGATTACAAGATAATCAAGATCTTCTCCATCAAGTACTTCAGCAATATTTTCTAAAAAATCTTTTGCTATTGACCAGTCAACTGTATCAAAAACTACATTCTTTTCATCTTTTAATAAATAAGAGTTATAAGTTACTCCTTCAGGAATAGGAAATATATTTTCAAATAATTCTAATCTATGGTCGTTACCACCAACGTAGTATAGATCATCTGTAACTTTTCTAACAGTATACATTTGTTCCTCCTTTATTTTCTATCTTCTGGATATTTTTCTTCAATGAAGTTTTGTTTTTCTTCTTGACATTCTGGACATGTCCAATCATCTGGAAGTCTTTCGAAATCTGTTCCAGCATCGATTTCTCCTTCTGGATCACCGTAATCTGGATCATATTCATATCCACATCCTGGACAAACCATTACTTTGTGGTTAGGAGCTAACTTTCTAGGTTTAGATCTTCTAACTTTCTTCATTGGAGGAGCAGGTTCTTTTTCTCCAGTTCCAAGTGCTTCTGCAAGAAGTGGCATAATTTCAAACATATCTCCAACTATACCATAGTCACAGTTCTTGAAAATAGGAGCTCCAGCGTTTTTATTTATTGCAACTATTGTAGATGCATTTTTAATTCCCTTTAAGTGTTGGTTAGCACCAGAAATACCACATGCTATATATAGATTTCCGTTGAATTTTTGTCCTGACATACCAACATATCTTTCAAGAGGAATTAATTTCATTGTTTCAGCAACAGGTCTTGATCCACCAAGAGCAGCACCAGCAGCGTGAGCAAGTTCTCTTGCCATGTCCATATTTTCTTCTCCGCCAATACCTTTACCTACAGAAACAACTCTTTCTGCATCATAAACTGGTGTGTCAATATCAATTCCTACTGAGAAATCATAACCGTCTTTTTTAAGGTTTTTAACTAAAATTTCAACTGCTTCTTCAGCTGTATCAGCTTTTATTATTTCTCTTTTTCTTTCTCCTGTAATAGGTCCAGCTTTCTTGTCTAGTGCAGCTGCTTTACCTTTTTTCTTAGGAGCTTTACCAATTAAGTGACTTGCAACAACAACTCTTTGGATTTCTGAAGTACCTTCATAGATTGTAGTAATCTTAGCATCTCTGAAGAATCTTTCTACTTCCATTCCTTTTAGGTATCCATTACCACCGTGGATTTGAAGTGCTTCATTAACAACCCACATAGCAACTTCAGATGCAACTGTCTTACACATTGCAGCTTCCATTGAATAATTTTCGTGGTTTTGTTTCATTTCAGCAGCTGAATAAACCATAAGTCTTGCTGCTCTAATCTTAGTAGCCATGTCTGCAATCTTAAATCTAATAGCTTGTTGAGAAGCGATAGGTCTACCAAATTGAACTCTTTCTTTTGCATAAGAAAGTGCTGCTTCATATGCGCCTTGAGCAATACCTAAAGCTTGAGATGCAATACCAATTCTACCACCGTCAAGTGTTTGCATAGCAATTCTAAATCCTTGACCTTCTTTACCAAGTAAGTTTTCCTTAGGAACTTTTACATTGTTAAATTGAAGTTCAGCAGTAGTTGAAGATCTAATACCTAATTTGTCATAGTGATCTCCAAATGTAAATCCTTCCCAACCTTTTTCTATAATAAAAGCTGAGATTCCGTGAGTTCCAATTCCTGGAGTAGTTACTGCATAAATTACATAATAATCAGCAGCTGGAGCATTAGTAATAAATATTTTATTACCATTTAAAATATAGTGATCTCCTTCAAGTACAGCTGTTGTTTCTGTACCACCTGCATCAGATCCTGCATTAGGTTCAGTAAGACCAAATGCTCCTAATTTTTTACCTTGAGCAAGAGGTTTTAAATATTTTTCTTTTTGTTCAGCTGTACCAAATGCTTGGATTGGATAAGAACCAAGTGATGTATGTGCTGATAATACTACACCAACACCAGCGTCAACTCTAGATAATTCTTCTACAGCTATAGCATAAGAAATAACATCTTTGCCAGCTCCGCCTTCTTCTTCTGAATAAGGAAGTCCCATCCAACCATTTTCACCAATTTTTTTAATAATTTCTTCAGGGAATTCATTGTTTTGATCAAGTCCAAAAGATAAAGGCTTGATTTCAGATTCTGCAAACTCTCTTATAGCTTTACGTAGCTCTTCATGTTCTGCAGTAGTCTTGTACATATTTGACATATTTTCCTCCTTTTAATTAAAAAATATTACTTGTCTCCAAAATAATAAAAACAAAAATTGTACCAAATCGGTATACAATAATTACAGTATACAACAACTTATCTAAAGTGTCAAAGGTTTTCTTAATTCTAAATAATTATAAGTAGGTGGTGTAATTCCATAATTATTTTTATTTTTAACTAACTTTTGTTCTATTTACTTATACCCCTATTTTTTCAAATTAACATAAATTTTTTATTTTATTATAATTAATAGAAATTTTGATTAATTTAATTTAAAATAAATTATAGATGTTGAATTAACTTAATTAAGGAGGTTAACATGAATTTAGAAAACTTACTAAAATGGAGAAGAACATATAGAAAATTTGATGAATCAAAAAAACTAAAAAGTGATGAAATAAACTATATTTTAAATTCAATAAAATATGCATCTTGTGCAAATAATAGACAGTATCTAAGGTTTATGTCAATAGAAAGTGAGGAAAAAGTTTTAGAGGTTTTTAATAACACCTCTTGGGCTGCATCCCTTCCACGTGATGTTGCTATCCCAAAGTTAGGTGAAAGACCAGTGTATTTTATTGCCATTTTAACTGACGAAGAGAGAAAATTAAGATTTAATGGAATTGATGAAGGTTTAGTTATTTCTAATTTAACTATTGCTGCGGCTGATATAGGTATTGGCTCTTGCATAATAGGAAGTGTAAATAATGAAAAAATGAGAGAAATATTAAATTATGATGAAAAATTTTCTTGTGAAGTTGTTGTTGCCTTTGGATATCCTACTATTAAATCAACTATTAAAGAAATAGAAATTGATGAAGATCAATCTTATTATTTGGATGATGATGAAAATTATATAGTCCCAAAATACAAATTAGAAGATATTGTAAAAAGAATATAAACATTAAAAAACCTCCATTAACTTGGAGGTTTTAAATTTATATTTAGATTTTATATTTAACTAACTATGAAATAAACTATGAATTATAAAATTTTACAAGTATTTGCTATTTCATTTTTAGTAAAGTGGTCTACTAAAACTCCACCAACATTTTCGATTAAGTTTAGTCCACCTTTTTTATAACTACATACTTTATATTTTTTAACTATTTGAAATATCTCTTAAAGAATTTTTTAAATTTTCTTCAATTTTTCTAAGTTCAACTGAAGCTTCTTCTCTCTTCTTATGACCTTCTCTTTGAATTTCTCTAACTTCTGAAAGTGCATTTATGAGTTGTTCATTGGTATGTTTTATAGTTTCAATATCAACTAATCCCCTTTCAGAAAGTTTTGCAGTATCCACAGTTGTTTGTCTTAATGTTTCTGCATTTTTCTTAAGAAGTTTATTTGTCAAATCTGTTACTTCTTTAGTTGTCTTTGCCGCTTCTTGAGAATGATTAGCACCAAGTGCAATAACCATTTGAGATTTCCAAAGTGGAATTGTATTTACTATTGTTGATTGAATCTTTTCAACCATTACAGTATTTGAAGATTGTACCATTCTTATTTGAGGTGCCATTTGAATTGAAACCATCCTAGTTAAATCCAAATCATGTAATTTCTTTTCAAATCTATTAATCATGTTTACATAGTCATTTGCCTTTTGTGCATCTACGGGAAGATTAGTTTCACTAGCTTTTTGTTGAAGTTTTGGAAGCTCTTTTCTTGTTGCTTGTTCTAATTTTTTTCTACCAGCTAATATATACATGCTTAATTCTTTGTAATATGACTCATTTAATTCATACATTTGATCTAGAGTAGCAATATCCTTCATTAAAGTCACTTGATGATTTTCAAGAGATTTAATAATTGAATTTACATTTTGTTCAGCTGAATCGTATTTAGTTTTAAGTGAAGACACATTATTAAATTGTTTTTTAAAAAATCCAACTAATTTATTGTCTTCTTCTTCAATATCAAAGGATTTTAATTCGTTTACTACATCGCCTAATAGGCTGCCAACATCTCCTAAATCCTTTGTTTTAACGGACTCTAGAGTTTTTTCTGAGAAGTTAGAAATTTTCCTTTGTGCTCCCACTCCATATTGAAGAACAACATTGGAATTTGTTATATCAATCATTTTTGCAAATTCATCAACTTGTTTTTGTTCTTCTTCACTTAGTTTTACTTCACTGCTTGAATTATCTTCAATAATTTCAATTTCTTTTTTTTCTTCTAAATCTTCTGCTCCATCAAGTGATAATTTTATCTCTCTATCCAAAATACTTACCTCCCAATTTTAAACTCATCTTCATCTAGCAGCCCTTCTTGTCTAAGCATATTTTTAAGGACGCTAATATCACTAGATAAATCCATTACTTTTTCAGCATAAAGATTGTCTAAAATCTTTAAAAATGCCTCATTAATAGTTTCCATTGTTCTTTCAATTTCATTTAAAGAAGTTTCCATAGAATTTGTTGGGTTATCACTCATTTCTATATAAGCGTTAGATAATTTAACTGTCGTCGGCAAATAATATTTTATAGTTTTTTCAAGATCATTTGCATTATTTGGATTTTCTCTAAGAAGTTCAAAAATCTTTCCAATAACATTTAACAATTCTCTAATCTTTGTGTTCATTGGTTCTTTTATTTTTTCAGATATTTTTGTAAGTTCAGTAACTTCTTTTCTCGCCTGATTAATAAGTATTTCTATATCTTCATTTAATTCTTTCTTTTCTTCAGAATTATTAATTTCTAAAACTTGATCTTTATATAATTTATAAGTTTTAGAATCTAATATAAATAACTTTCCATTTTCAACAATTCTAGCTTGTCTGTAGTAATCTTTTTCAATCATGTTGAGTAGATCTTTTATTGTAAAATCCATAGGCTTTGCAGTAATAGCAGCTAAATCACTAACTGGTATTACAGTGTTATTACCTATTTCTCTATTATATTTTCTAAATCTTATTAATTGATCTTTCAATCTTTTAATTCTACTAACACCATAAAATGAAACAGCAAGAGCTGGTATTATCCAAAATGCAAGGAAAGCTATATTTTCAACTATTTTAAAAGGGCTGGCGAAAATATCAAATACAAAAATCATTAACATAATAGTATGAAATATTATTGAACCCTTGGCCAATAAATCCCATCCCTTAATCTTTTTAACAGTTTTTGGATTTTGATTAATTATTCTGTCGTCATTTTGAATAGAATAAGGAATTTTTCTAGGAACTTTGTTAATTATCTTTGATAATGACCTCTTAGTCACATCTAGAGCTGTATCAATTCCATCTTCAATTAAATCTCCTATTTCCTTAAAATTTTCATTTTTAATAGCATTATTTATAATATTTTCAAAGTTATTTTCTCTATCTTTGTTATTATCCATTATTCACCTCAATAAGCTATTACTATACCTCCTAGGTCAGCATACCCAGAGGAAAGCCCATTAGTATGTCTTATATGAACTTTAACTTCTTTATAAGTTTCCTTTATAAGTTGTTCAAGCTTTTCCGCTCTCTTATTATTTCTCACATATGAAATAGTAATTAAATCTAAGTCCTTTTCATCTTTTACTGTGCCAATTGCCTTTGTCATTTTATCAAGAGATTTTTTAGTTCCTCTACATACTTCATATAACTCAATTTCTCCATCATTTGCTATCATTAGAGGTCTGATATTTAGTACATTTGCAATTAATCCTGTAGTCTTTTTTATTCTTCCATTTTTTATTAAATTTTGCATACTTTCTAGTACAAACATTGTCTCTTGTTTTTCAACTTCATCACGAATTAATTTAATAGAAGTTTCAAAATCATTTTTTTCTATTATATCAATCATCTTTAAAGCAATTCTTGTCTGACCAGCAGAAGCTGATTTAGAATCTATTACTGTTATTTTTAAATCTTCATATTTTTCTAAAGCTTCTTTTTCAGCAATCTTAGCCGAATTATAAGAACCTGAAAGTTCAGATGAAATTGTAAGTAAATATATATCTCTATCTAAATTTTCTTCTATTACTTTCAAATAATCATATGGAGAAGGGCAAGCAGTTTTAATTGGATTCTTAGAATTTTCCATTTTATTCAAGAATTCTTCAATATCTAAATCATTATTGTCTTTATAATCCTCCCCATCAATTGCTATTGTAAAAGGAACATATGCTATATTCATATTTAATATTTCATCTTTTGTTAAGTCACAACTTGTATCACTAATAATTTTATACATATTAACTCCTAATTTAATTTATTTTCTATAATCTCAACTAATTCGTCAGCATCTTTTTCTAAAAGTCTTTGATCTTCTCCTTCAATCATTACCCTAACTAAAGCTTCTGTTCCAGAAGGTCTTATAACTATTCTTCCATTTCCATTGTAATGATTTTCAAGTTCACTAATTTTATCAGTTATTTCTTTATATTCCCCAAATTTAGTTTTTAAATCAGCTCTAACTTTGGCATTCTTTAATACTTGAGGATAATCAGTCATTAAATCATTTAATTCAGATAATTTTTTGCCTGATTTTTTCATTATTTCAAGAAGATGTATTCCAGTGGCAATTCCATCACCAGTAGTATTAAAATCTAAAAAAATTACATGTCCTGACTGCTCTGCACCAATTACATAATCTTCTTTTAACATATTTTCTAGTATATATCTGTCGCCTACTTTTGTTTCGCTAAATTTAACATCAATAGATTCTAAAAATTTTTTTAGTCCCATATTAGACATAATAGTTCCAACAGCTGTATTGTTTTTTAGTTTTCCTTCATTTTTTAAATAAGTTGCAACTATTGCAAGTATGTGGTCTCCGTCAACTACTCTTCCAAGCTCATCTACTGCTATTATTCTGTCAGCATCCCCATCAAAGCTCATTCCTATTTCGGATTTATCTTTTTTTACTAGTTCTTGAATAAGATCTGGATTAGTTGAACCACAATTGTCATTTATATTTTTGCCATTTGGTGAGTCATTAATTATATTTACAACTGCTCCATAGCTTTCTAATACCTCTTTAGCAATTAAGTATTGAGCTCCATTACCAGCATCAACTGAAACTTTTATTCCATCAAATCTCTCATCAGTAAGATTTTTTAAATATTCTTTATATTTATTTACAAATTCATCTGACCTATTGACTACACCTATTTCATCTCCAGTAACATCTTTATAAATTTTAGTGCTTGATAATATTTTATCTTCTATTTCTTCTTCGATTTTATCATCAAGCTTAAGTCCTTCACTAGAGAAAAACTTAATGCCATTGTATTCAAAGGGATTGTGAGATGCAGATATAGAAACACCACATAAATAATCTCCAGTTCTTGTTAAATATGCAACACCTGGAGTTGGTATAACTCCGCATACATCTACATCAAGTCCAATACTCATAAATCCACTTATAAGTGCAGATTCAATTAAATCTCCTGAAAGTCTTGTATCTCTTCCAATTAGAACTTTTCCCTTTTTATTCTTTGCCAGTACAAAGGCAGCTGCTCTACCTACATCATAACATAATTTGGGATTAAGTCCCTTATTAGCTATATCTCTAATACCATCTGTTCCAAATAATTTTGTCATTTTATCACCTAAAATTTTTCTCTATATATTTAATCAAAAAGTCTTTATTATTTTTGCTTGGATCATCATATACAATTTCTTCTAAATCCTTTAAAATCTTCCCTATGATTTTTCCTTCTTTAAATCCTAAAGACTTTATAATATTTCCATCTATCTCTAAAAATTTATTAGACTTCATTTCCTTTTCTTCTAATAATTCTAATACTCTATTTTTTCTCTTTATTAAAAAACTTGCATCTCTGTCTATTCTCGTTGCTTTGCAGTCAGCTATCATAAGATCATATAAGTCTAATACATTTTCTCTTCCAACTCTTTTTATTTGACGCCTCAATGCCTTATCAGTCATTTCGCTGTGAACTTTCATGTGATCAGAAATTAATATCTTAACTTTTTCTATTAATTTATTAGAGGCCTTATACCTTTTTAAAATTTCTTCTGTTAAATCTGCTCCCATAATTTCATGCCCATAGAAATGTCCTCTACCATCTTCTCCAATTGAAAAAGTGTCAATTTTTGAAATATCGTGAAATAAAGCAGCAAGTCTTAAGCTTAAATCTGGTTTTACATAATCCATTACCATTAATAAATGGTCAAATAATGTCTTATCGTGAAAAGGAGTTTTTTGATCAAATCCAACAGTTTTTTTAAGCTCAGGAAATATTACATCAAGTACACCTGTTTCTTCCATTATAAGTAAATATTTAGATGGATTATCAGATGTAATCATTTTTGAAAATTCATCAAAAATTCTTTCTACAGAAATCTTTTTTAAAAGCTGTCTTTCACTAGATATTGCATCGTGCAAATCTTCATCCATGTATAAGTCAAATCTTGCTGAAAACCTTATAGCCCTGAGTATTCTTATTGCATCTTCTCTAAGTCTCTTTCTAGCATTTCCCACAGCTCTTAGAGTTTTATTTTCTAAATCATCTTTCCCATTAAATGGATCATATAAATTATATTCTCTATCCATAGCCATGGCATTTATTGTAAAGTCACGCCTTTTTAAATCCTCAATTAATTTGTTTGAAAATTCAACTTTCTCAGGCTTTCTAAAATTTAAATACTTTCCATCAATTCTAAAAGTAGTAATTTCATAAGTATTGTCGTTTATAATAACTGCAACAGTTCCAAAGCTCTCTCCTACTAAAATAGTTTTGTAATCTTTAAAAACTTTTTTTATATCATTAGGTTTTGCTGAAGTGGTTATATCATAATCATTTGGCTCATTACCTAAGATGTAATCTCTTACACAACCTCCTACTATATAGGCTTCAAAACCATTACTAATTAATTTATCCAATATAAAAATAACATCGAGTGGCATAATATCACCCTTTTTATTATATCATTAGTAAGAGTATTTTAAAATTAATATAATATTTTTAAAGCATGATTTATGGTATAATAAGCTAAATTGGAGGTATAATATGAAAAAAATTACAATTGTATTATTATCAATAGCTTTATCATTTATGCTTATGTCATGTGGTAAGAAGAATAATGCAGAAGTAAATACTGCAAAAACTTCAAATTCCGCTTCTCAAACAGCAGAAACTAAAGAAGAAGATATTACAACATCTAATTTTGATAAAGAATTAATTGATAATTTAATCAAAGAGTCAGATTATATATCTAGACTTAGACTTCAAACTTCAACGGCAGAAGGAGTAAACCCTAGTTTCATTAATGATTATAAGGGTGATTTATCCAAAATCTCTGTTGAGATACCTAAAACTCTTTCTCCTAATAAAGAGTATATTGTATTTTACAAAGATAACCAAGATGGAGAAGTAGTTCCAACTGAAAGAGAAGGCTCTTTTATAGAAATTAATGGTGAAAAAGATACAAACCTTACTTACATTGATAAAAAGTTTGGTACAAAGGAAACTAAATAGTGGAGGTAATTATGAAAAAGAATAAATTGTTGTTTTTCTGCATTATAATGACTACTTTATTAATAAGTCTAAATGTATTTGCAGCAAGAACACCTAGCATTGAATTTAATGGTAAAATTATTAAATCAGACGTAGATCCTTTTATAAAGAATGACAGGACTTTAGTTCCTTTAAGATTCATATCAGAAACTTTAGGATATGAAGTTTTATGGAATAATGATAAAAGAGAAGTTACAGTTAAAGATAATAGCACAAATATTAAACTTGTAATTGATAAAAATACAGCAAAAGTAAACGGAAAAGATATAAAACTTGATGTTGCTCCCCTTATTAAGAGCGACAGAACTTTTGTACCTCTTAGATTTGTAGCAGAAAATTTAAATGCAGAAGTAAAATGGGATAATGATAATTTTAAAGTTATTATTAATAAAGCTAATTCATTATTTGCCGATTTAAATACTGAAGAAACAAACTATGTAAATGCTTTTACTTCACTTCAAAGTGATTTAGAAAAAGATTATAAAGAGCTAAAAACTAATTTCTACGAAAATGAATCTAAACTAAGTGCAGATGAAATAATTGCAAATTATGACAGATTGTTACCGAAAATTGAAAATACAATTTCAAAAATCAAGAACTTAACTCCACCACAAAGATTTGAAAAATCTCATTCTTATGCAGTTAAAACAGGCGATAAAATTCTTGACATACTACCTAAATTAAAGGAGTCTATGCTATCTAAGGACACAAAATTAATGACAGGATATATGGCAGAATTAATGGATTATGGAGTTATAATTACTGAATCTAAGAATTCTTTTGAAGCTGCATTAAAAGGTAAAGAATACACTCCTGAAGATGACATTAACCTATATAATGAAAGAAAGAAAAATTCTAATTTAGATCAAGCCTTAAAAAATATCTTTAATAATCTATAAAAAATACCCTCTTACAATTTAGTAAGAGGGATTTTTATATTTATTTCATTGTATTGTGAATTACTTGAGCTGCTTCTCCTCTAGTTAGTGTTTCCTTAGGGTCAAACTTATTGTCGTCTTTGCCCTTTAAGATACCTTTTTCTACAAGAACACTTACACTTTCTTTTGCCCAGTCTGATATATCTAATGAATCTTTAAAAGTTAAATCATTTTTATCTTCAAAATTTACATTGGCAAATTTTTTATAATAATTAGCAAGTATTGTTGCCATTTCTTCTCTAGTAAGACTATCCTTTGCTTCAGTTTTATTTTCTATTCCTTCAAATAATTTATTTTCTTCAGCCCATTTCATTTGATCTTTATCAATTTTTTCATTCTTAGCAAGAATAGTTACAAATTCTTCCTTAGTAACTTCTTTGTCTGGAGAGTAATTAAGTTTATCTGTTCCTTGGACTAATCCTTTTTCTAATAAATCAAGAACTGCAACTCTTGACCAGTGATTGATTAAATCAACTTTTGAAGATTTAGAGAATTCATCTACTAAACCTTGTTCAAATTTAAATACTCTATTGGTAAATTCCTTTGTCTTTTCTGTACTATATTCTGCTGCTTCTTCAGGGCTCTTCTTATAAAGTTCCTTCCATTCTTTTTCATAAAGGGCATAGTCTTTATCGATTTCTTCTTCAAAAGCCTTTACTTTTTCACTTGAAATTTTTCCTAATTTTTCTCTATTAACAGTAACTAAATCATTTACAGAACTTCCAACCCAATAAAGTGAGTTTTCATCATAAGTTGGAGCATTGTTTTTAGCTACATCAGATGAATCATTGATGTCAGGAAATACTGGAACATATGGAATGTTTAATGGAGAACCTAATGTCATCCACATAACTCCAGGTGCCTTGTCAGGGTAATCATCCTTAATTTGGAAAATATGAGCTTGCATTGTGTTAATATTTCCAATAGGATATTTAGTCATATCATCTTTAATATCTTTTCTACTGTCAGCTGCTTTAAATTCAGTATTTTCCATTCTATTTCTAAATAAACCTTCTACATCTTTGATGTCTATTTTTTCACTACCTTTAGATAAATCATTTAGAAGTGGATAATCTTTATCTTGATAAGTTATTTTAGAATTAGGATCAAGATGTTTTATTCCTGAATATATTCTAGAGCGATTAGAATCTCTTAATTCTTTAGGATTATATGATTCTGATAAATCAATTAATCCATCTTTAGTTTCAACATAAGTGCCTGCATCTTTTGCAACTTTAACAACATCCTTAGATGCAATTACATTTTCTTTGTCACTTAAGTCTACTCCACCAAGCCAATAAGCGTTAGGGAAAACTGAAAATTTATCTTTAGGATATTTAATGGCAACATATTGATGTCCTGAGTAAATTTCCATATACCAAACTTCATTTTTATCTCCAAATGCTACAACATCTCCCATTGATGCACCTTTTTCATCAATAGTTTTTGCTAAAAGTTCTATTGCTCCCTTAGCTGATCTTGAGTGAGCTAATAAGAAAGTTGTCATTGACGCTTCATTTACACCTGTTTCAACAAAAGGATCAACTTTTTGTATTTCTTCAGCATTACTAGCAGATACTGTACAGAATATACCTACTCCAGCTTCATTATACCCAGCTGCATCATAAACGCCTTGTTCCATTTCCTTAGGCTTTGCTGATGAGTCAGGAGTTGAGAAGAATTTCAGACTATCTTCAGGATGTATGTATTCAAAACCATTGTTTACATCCACAAGTTTATCACCTTTTTTAAATTCTCCTCTTGGATGAGTTACTAAACGCATAGTTCTGTTTCTTTGATAATCTTCTGTTCTTCCAAAGATAAAGCTACCATCTTTAGTAAGATCTTTACCTACAATAACGCCTGTACATGCAAAAGTATTTTGCATCATTCCTGCTGACAATGCCAGTGCAAGGCCAGCTACTACAATTGATTTTTTCTTTAAATTTTTCATGATAATAACCTCCGATATACATTTTACATCTAACGTTTTCATAAATCAAATAATTATTCTCAATTTAGATTTTTCTTAATAATCCTAAAATATCAAGGTTTAATAATTATACAAAACTTTTTTAGTTTAACCTAGCAAACCTTTGCCTTAAACATAAAAAAAGTAGATGCCTAAACATCTACTCAGACTGTTGACAAAGTAAAAAACCCACTATATAAAAAACCTTTGAGCTTTCTCTTCAAATTCAATTCGAAAACGAGCGCCCGAAAAACGCACTGTTTGAGCGTTAGCGAGTTTGCGTTTTTCAGCGAGTTAAGAATTAGAAT
>Ga0129315_1000055_pt1 | contig 126295 bp, 110 predicted proteins | sample Cm827metagenome_FD_94432 | JGI IMG/M metagenome (GOLD analysis project Ga0129315, IMG submission 94432) | Eastern black-and-white colobus group fecal microbial communities from Wisconsin, USA - Cm827 metagenome | ecosystem: Host-associated > Mammals > Digestive system > Large intestine > Fecal...
AATCCGTCAATGTCACATCTTTTGCCGACACCGGCACGGCACACACGCCGGCCAGCAGGCAGGCCGCCACGGCCATACGCCAATACTGTTTCATTCTAGTCCTCCCGATTCATCTTGGTCAATATCCACAACACCCACACGGTGTCCTGTTCCGTCAGTAAGCGGGTCTGCATCCGTACGCACGGCTTGCGCCCGTCGGTATACTCCTCTGTCACCACGACCGTCTGCTCCCACACGCCCGTCGCCGTCTTGGTCAGCGGTCGCAAGGAAGGCAGCTTGACACTCTGAAAATTCGGCTGTTCGCGCACTTGCCGCAGGGTCAATCCTCCATGGCGTTTGGCCGCGGCGATGATATCCGTAAATCCGGTCGCTTTTTGCATCTCGATCGTCCGTCGCACCCGTGCCAAGAGCTGTGTCTCCAGCGCCTTGCGCGGCATCGCCTGCAAGCGCGACGCCTCCGCGTCCGGCGTCCATTCCGCCTGCGACTCAGTCAAGGCGCGCAATGATGCCTTCGGTACGGCAAGCAATAGTGCCTCCGCCGTCTCGCCCCCGTGCGTCAGTCGAGCCCCGCGCGCCGAACGGATGATACGCTGACGCTCCGATACGGATACGCGCGCAAACGGCGGAAATACGCCGGCCGCGATATACTCCTCGAGCAGTCCCGACACATAGAGCGGATAGTCCGCCGTGCCGTAATCACGCAGCAAGAGCGCACCCTCTCCCGCCTTGCCCGGCGCGACCTCGGTCACGCTCGCTCCCGGCGGCACGAGTGCTGCCAGCACGCGCGTGGCGTCCGTCTCCTCGATACGGGTAAACGCCTCCGTCGCCGGCGCCCAATTCGTCTCCTGCTCTTGTTCCCACAACTGCGGCACGGTCGAAACCTGCGCCGCCTGTACCGCGGGATTTGTCAGCACGGTCACCAGCAGTGCCGCCCCGACGACTGTGATTCCTCTCATCGCTATCCCTCCCTCGATGGTTACGGCTATTATAATATGACTTCCTCGCCGTGTGCAATATGCGCTACATGCAAACATCGGATTGCATGCGCAATCCGATGTTTTTTTTACTCCGTCTGCAGATTTTGTTCAATCAGCTTGTCTTTCAATACCTGCAACTTCGGCGAAATATTCACTTCCATGATTTCCGGATTGTCCAGGCGGGTGTACTCCGGCCAAAGCCGCCCGACCTGCTCGTCGGCATACGCGGCGATTTCCGTCAGCGTCGGCCAATCATACACCGGCCGCCCGTAGCGAATCACCGGACGGAGCATGTTGCGCACATAGTACGCGCCGGGGGCGAGCCGTTTGCGCCGCCACCGATACGGATGCGACACCAGCTCGTACTCGCGCTCCTCACTGATGACCTCATCGACCAGACAGACCACATCCGTAATCATCTTGCCGCTCTCGCGATCGTAAAACCGCCGCGTATCCTTGTGGCCGGGGTTCGTCATCTTCTCCGGATTGTCGGAAAATTTCATCTTCGGAATCAGCTTGCCGTCCTCTTCCTGTGCGGAGAGCTTGTACACGCCGCCCAGCGCCGACGTACCGTCCGCCGTAATCAGCTTCGTCCCGATACCCCAGGCGTTAATCGCCGCGCCCTGCTCTTTCAGACTGCGCACCAAGTACTCGTCCAAATCATTCGACGCGGTAATGACCGCATCGGGGAAACCCGCCACGTCGAGCATCTCGCGCGCCCGCCGTGACAGGTACGCCAAGTCCCCGCTGTCGAGCCGGATGCCGTACTGCGCCGGCAGCCGCCCCGCCGCGCGCAACTCTGCAAATACCGTAATTGCGTGCGGCACGCCCGACTCCAGTGTGTGGTACGTATCGACGAGCAAGATCGCATTCTCATACTGCCGCGCATACTCGCGAAACGCCTCGAGCTCATCGGCAAAACTCATCACCCAGCTGTGCGCCATCGTGCCGACCGCCTTCAGTCCGAAACGCCGCGCCGCCTCGACATTGCTCGTCGAATCAAATCCGCCGACAATCGCCGCCCGCGCGCCGTAGTGCCCCGCACTCTCGCCCTGCGCCCGCCGCAACCCGAACTCCATCAGGCTGTCATGCGGCGCCACCGTCCGTATCCGGCGTGCCTTCGTCGCAATCAGGCTCTCGTGGTTCATGATCATCGTCAGCGCCGTTTCAATCAAGAGCGCTTGCGCCTTCGGGGCTTCGACACGCACCAGCACCTCGCCGGGAAACGCGACCGACCCCTCCGGCATCGCATAAATCGACCCCGTAAAGCGCAACTTTGCCAACCACGCGAGAAAGTCCTCCGCAAATGCCCCCGTACTGCGCAAGTAGTCGATTTCCTCCGGCCCGTAGGTAAACGCCTCCAAAAACTGCGCCACATGCTCCACACCGGCGACTACCGTATACCCGCCGGCAAAGGGATTCTTGCGAAAAGTAAAATCAAATACGCACGGCACATCCTGCGCGCCGATACGCCACAGCCCCTGCGCCATCGTCAACTGATAAAAATCTGTCACCAAACCTTTATTCATTCCAACGCCCCCTTGTATTGCTTGCATTATACCGATTTTCCCGGCATTTGACCAGCGCGACGCGATGAACGTCCCGCCACACCGCTCCTACCGCTGCGGCGCCAGGCGTCCCATGACCGCCGTCAGCACCAACGCAACCAGCGACAACGCCGCAAATACCTCCAGCGCGACCGTAAATCCCGCCGTCGCCCCCCGCACCGTCGCGATGAGCAGCGGCCCCGCCACACCCGCCGCCGCCCACGCCGTGAGCATCTTGCCGTGAATATTGCTCAAGTACCTTAGCCCGAACCGCTCCGCCAAGAGTGCCGGCAACACCGCAAAGCCGCCGCCGTAGCAGGAGATTATCGCCGCCAACCACAGATACAACTCCCACTCGCCCACGCCCGCGGCGACGCGACTGTACGCGATGACCTGCACGGCGAAAAACAGCAAGTACGTCGTCACCCGTCCGATAGCGTCCGACACGGACGCCCACACCAGCCGCCCGAAGCCGTTCACCAAGCCGAGCGCACCGACGACCGTCGCCGCCTCACCCGCCGTAAGACCGACCGCCTCACCCGCCAACGGCGCGGCAATACTCAAAACCCCGATACCGCACGTAATATTGATAAAAAAGACGACCCATACTAAGTAAAATGTCGGTGTCCGCAGTGCCTCTCTCGCCGTCAGCGAACGGTCAAACGCCGGCCGCATCGGAGCATCCGCCGCGACGGGCGCGGCGGGCGGCGGCGCGAGATACCACGACGACACCCCCATGATGACCGCATACCCCGCCGCCATGAGTACCAACATCCGCGACAACCCGACCGCCGCCGTCAGCTGCTGCATCACCGGCCCCGCCACCAGCGCCGCAAAGCCGAACCCCATCACCGCCAGTCCCGTCGCAAACCCGCGATGCCGGGGGAACCACTTCATGAGCGTCGCCACCGGCGTGATATAGCCGACACCGAGACCGATACCGCCGATACAACCGTACGTGAGATACAACGCCGTGAGCGAGCCGACCTCCACCGCCCACGCCGCCCCCATAAGCCCCGCCGTAAAGCACAGCGTCGAGAGCAGCCCCGACCGCATCGGCCCGAGCCGCTCTACCGCCGGCCCGAGAAACGCCGCCGACATCCCCAACCATACAATCGCCAGCGAAAACGTCCACTGCACCGCCGCCAGCTCCGCGCCCAACGCCGCCATCACCGGCCCGGTGAGCACACTCCACGCATACACCGACCCGATCGAAATGTGAATCCCGACCGCCGCGGCCGCCATGCCCCATCGATTTCGTTTCATACTGACCTCCGTTTTTTGATACACAAAAACAACCGACTGCCTGCGCAATCCATTGCCCAGACGGTCGGCTGTCCTTGGATATCGTACACGTAGTCAATTCTACTCTCACCGTCAGCACGGTATCCCCCATATCGTCAGTCTACCAAATCGACGCCCCCGCGTCAAGCCAATCCGCACGAATCCCGCCCGCATCGGCAACTACAAGCGCACGGATAACTGCCGATTCGGCAAAAAGCGCCGGCGCCCCGGCCTATCCCGCCCACAACGACCGTCTTGACCATGCACCTGTCCCCTTTCCGCCGGTGGCGGAGCAGCGACGCATCGTCGAGCAGGCGGAGGAGCTGCTCGCGCTGTGTGACGAGCTTGGCTGAATGATACCCACGATACCAAAAAAGCACCACGACCGGTCGGTCGTGGTGCTTTTGCTTCGCCGACAATTACAGCAATTCGTCGAGCGGTTTGTATTCGAGATTGAGTGCGTCGGCGACGCCTTTGAAGGTGACATGACCGTCCAAGGTGTTGACGCCGTTTGCCAGGCCTTTGTCGTCGATGACGGCTTGTTTCCAGCCTTTGTTCGCAATCGCAATCGCGTACGGGAGTGTCGCATTTGTCAGCGCAAAGGTCGAGGTATTCGCGACTGCGCCCGGCATATTGGCCACCGAGTAGTGAACCACGCCGAATTTCATCCGGACGGGGTCTTCGTGCGTGGTCGGGCCGTCGACGGATTGGACGGCGCCGCCTTGGTCGATGGCGACATCGACGATGACCGAGCCCGGTGCCATTTCTTTGACCATTTCGGTGGTGATGAGCTGCGGTGTCTTCGCGCCCGGAATCAGGACCGAGCCGATGACGACGTCGCTGTCTTTGACGGATTCGGCGATATTGAGCGGGTTCGACGCGAGTGTCTTGACGCGCGCGCCGAAGATGTCGTCGAGTTCACGCAAGCGGTTGAGGTTGTTGTCGATGATGGTGACGTCCGCGCCCATGCCGACGGCCATTTTCGCCGCGTTCGTACCGACCGTACCGCCGCCGACGATGGTGACCTTTGCCGGAAGAACGCCGGCGACACCGCCCATGAGTTTACCTTTGCCGCCGTTGATTTTTTCGAGGAAATGCGCCGCGACTTGAATCGACATCCGGCCGGCGACTTCACTCATCGGCTGGAGCAACGGCAAGCTGCGGCCGTCACGACCGAGTACCGTTTCGTAGGCGATGCCGACAACTTTGTGGCGGAGCAGGGCGTCCGTCAGTTCCGGTTCCGGTGCCAGGTGCAAATAGGTGTAGAGGATTTGTCCTTCGTGGAAGAGGTCATATTCTTCCGCAATCGGTTCTTTGACCTTGATAATCATGTCCGCATCGTCGAAGAGTTTTTTCTTGTCCGCGACGATTTGGGCGCCGACCGCTTCATATTCGGCATCGGTGATAAAGGACCCTTCCCCCGCGCCTTTTTCTACCATGACGGTGTGACCCGCTTCGACCAGTGCATGTGCACCCGCCGGTGTCAAGCCGACACGAAATTCGTTGTTTTTGATTTCTTTTGCTACGCCAATACGCATAATCCGACCTCCTGTGTGCAATAGAGTATACTAATTACCGAAGTCATTATATCACTATACCGCTGAGTAAACAAGCATTTTATGCAAGTTTTGCGGATATTGACAAACAGGCATAGTCACGCGCGGCTATGCCGTGCAGTCATTATAGCGTACGCTATTAGAAACGCCGCCGGAAATCCGGCGGCGTGGTGTCATTCTTCTTTGGCCGCTTCATAGGCGGCGATGATTTTGTCCGTTTCCTGATGCGGTACTTCTTCGTATTGGTAGAATTCCATGTTGAATGTACCGCGGCCTTGTGTCTGGGAACGCAGCTCGGTCACATAGCCGAACATCTTGCCCAGCGGGACTTGCGCCCGCACGACGGAGAGGCCTTCGCGTTCGCCCGGATCCATGCCGAGGATGCGGCCGCCCTTGGCGGAGAGGTCGCCGACGATGGTGCCCGTGTATTCTTCGGGGACGATGACGTTCACCGACTGAATCGGCTGGAGCAGTATCGGCCGTGCCTGCGGGACGGCTTTTTTCAATGCTTGCGCCGCCGCCACCTTAAACGCCAGTTCCGAGGAGTCGACGGAGTGGTACGAGCCGTCGTAGAGTGTCACCTGAATACCGATCATCGGGTAGCCGGCCAAGAGGCCTTTTTCCAGCGTGTCGCGCGCGCCTTTTTCGACGGCGGGAATATACTGCCGCGGGACGGCGCCTCCGAAGATGTCGTCGATGAAAACAAAGTCCTCGGTGCTCGGCTCAACCCGGATAAAGACATGCCCGTACTGGCCGTGGCCGCCGCTTTGCTTTTTGTGTTTGCCTTCGGCCTCGGCGCTGCCGAGAATGGTCTCGCGGTAGGGGACTTTCGGCTCGATGAGACGCGCTTTCGCACCGTACTTGCGTTCGAGTTTGGCGAGGTTGTGCTGGAGATGGATTTCCCCCATGGAGTAGACCAACGTCTGCCGCACTTCGGGGTCTTTGACGACGATCAGCGTCGGGTCTTCTTCCGAGAGTTTCATCAGGCCGGCGGTGAGTTTTTCTTCGTCGCCTTTCGTTTCCGGCTCGACCGCCACGATGTAGAGCGGTTTCGGGAAACGGATACCGTCGTAGACGACGGGGAAATTCGCATCGGAGAAGGTGTCTCCCGTCTTGGCTTCCAGCTTGGGGATAACGATGATATCGCCGACCCCCGCCTGCGTCAGCGGGAGTTGCTGTTTGCCGACAAGAGTAAACATCTTCGTGAAACGCTCCGTCTTGTTTTGCGTACGGTTGTAGAGTTTGTCCCCTTCGCGCAACGTGCCGGAAATCACGCGGATATAGCTCATCTTGCCGGCAAAGGGGTCGAGTATCGTTTTGAATACAAAGGCGGTAAAGGGGTTGTCCGCGTGGACGGTCACCGGCGCATCCGTCTCCGGATGGCGGCCGTCCATGACCCGCGCCGATGCGTCGGGCATGTAGCGGATGATGCGGTCGAGCATCTTGTCCAGCCCGATCTGCCGCTGTGCCGAGCCGATCATGACGGGGGTCACCCGCCCCGATTTCATCCCTTCGCGCAGGCCGAGCCGGATTTCTTCGACGGTGAGTTCACCGCCGTCGAGGTATTTTTCGAGCAGGATATCGTCGCCTTCCGCCGCGGCTTCGATTGCCATCTCGCGGACTTCCTTGGCGCGGTCGAGGTACGGCGCGGGGATGTCGATTTCCGTCTCCTTGCCGTTTTCCCACGTCGTCGCCGTCAGTTTCACGATGTCGATGATCCCGCTAAAATCCGCCCCGCTGCCGATCGGCAGGTGCAGCGGCATCACCGACTTGCCGAAGAGTTCGCGCATCCGCTTGAGCGTCCCGTCATAGTCCGCCTGTTCCGCGTCCATCTTGTTGATGAAAATCATCCGCGGGAGATGCAGCTCGTCGCCGTACGCCCACGCGCGCTCGGTATCTACTTCGACACCCGATTCCGCCGAGACGACGATCAAAATCCCGTCGCACGCCCGCAGTGCCGCCCGCACTTCGCCGGAAAATTCACTGTAGCCCGGCGTGTCGATAAAATTGAGTTTGTAGCCTTTCCATTCACACGGCGCGATGCCCATCTGAATGGTGACGTTGCGTTTGATTTCTTCCGGTTCATAATCGAGCACGTGTTTGTTGTCCGCTCCCGTGCCGACACTGTCCAAGGCACCGCTCACGACCAGCAAATTTTCCACGACTGCCGTTTTCCCCGCGCCGTCATGCGACAGCACGGCGACGTTGCGCACATTGGCGCCTGCCTGTTCCTTCATCATACCGCCTCCTCATTACCGAACATTACTGCCTTCTCATTCTCCGTAGCGCTCGCATTTCCTTTTTTTCGTCAAAAATAATCGCCCAGTCGGCCTTTGTACCGATCGCTCGTTTCCCGCGCGGTTCGCAGCGTCCGAAAGCCGACCGTCTCGCCGCCCCGATAGGCGACGCGATAGTAGGTATCCGGCGCCAAGCCGTCCGTCTCCAGCCGCCACACGCGGGCATCGTCCGTCGCCATCACCCGCCGCAACTCTGCCGCCGGCCACAAGGTGAACTCCGTCACCGCAGGCGGCGTCTGTACCCGCTCGCGCAGGGTGACTTCCACGACGCGGCCGTCGACCGCCCACGCCGACTCAACGGTCTCCTCTACCGTCACCGCGGGCGCACGCTCGACCGCGGGCAGCGGCGGCGGTGCTGTACTCGTCGCCCCGACAATCGGCCCGCTGACCTCCGGCAACGCCGGCAGGGGCGGCAAGAGCGACGCCGCCCCGACGGCGATGACCCCCATGCCCCACAGCATCGCCGTGATAAATCCTTTGCGCATACACTCCCTCCTCTCTCTTCGCTACTGACTGTCCTGTCTTCATTATACCAAAGAGTAAGCCACGTCGCGCCGATACCGGCAAATATCCCGACCAAGCACGCTTGCCGACGCGTGCAACGAAATCTCGAAGCGCCGCACGCTCGCCGCCCGTGACCGGCACGGGTGTCCCGTGAATGATGGCCGCGATTTTCCCGACACGACTCACTGCACACACACGACGACACGCGCAACAAAAAACCACGCCGCAGCGTGGTTTGCCTTGTACATATATAGAGCAGCGACCGCTCAGTCTTCCGCCGGCACGAAGCGGTGAATCAGCCGCATCGTCAGCGCAATCACGATGGCGACCACTGTCGCCAGTGCCATGCCTTTCAGGTGGAACGGGCCGACATTGAGCACCGCGCCCGACAGCCCCGTAATCATCGTGACCGCCGTCAAAATCATATTCGACGGTTTCGTATAGTCGACCTTACGATCGACGAGCATGCGCAGCCCCGTCGTCGCGATAATCCCGAACAGCAACACGCAGACACCGCCCATGACCGGCACGGGTATCCCGTGAATAATCGCGGCGATTTTCCCGACAAAGGAGCACATGACCGCAATCACCGCCGCCCCGCCGATGACCCACACACTGTACACGCGGGTAATCGCCATGACGCCGATATTTTCCCCGTAGGTCGTATTCGGCGTCGCACCGGCAAAGCCGGAGAGGACATTGGCCAGCCCGTCGGCAAAAAGCGAGCGCGACAGTCCCGGGTCATGCATCAGGTCGCGCCCGATGACATTGCTCGTGACGATGAGATGCCCGATATGCTCGGCAAAGACGACGAACACGGCCGGCAAGATGATAAAAATCGCCTGCCAGTTGAATACCGGCTTGTAAAATGTCGGCGCGGCAAGCCACGGTGCGGCGGCGATTGCATCCAAATCGACAATCCCCACACACAGCGACGCGATATAGCCCGCGACGACCCCCGTCAAAATCGGAATGACCGAGAAAAATCCGCGCCCCAGCATCGACACCAAGACCGTCACCGCCAGCGTAAACAGCGACACGCCGACGGCTTTACCCGCGGGGATACCCAGCTCTGCCGCCGGGTCGCCCACCAAGCCCGCCATCGACATCGCCGACGGTGCCAGCTCCAAGCCGATAATCGCCACAATCGCCCCCATCGCCGCCGGCGGAAACATCACATCAATCCAATCGACGCCGACCTTACTCACGATTAGCGAGAGCAGTATGAAGCACAGCCCGAACGCAATGAACCCGCCCTGCGCCGCACCGTATCCGCCCAGCGGCAGCGACATCACCGTCAGCACGGGCGTGATGAACGCAAAACTCGACCCCAGGTACGCAGGCAGTCGCCCCTTACAAATCCACAGGTACAAGAGCGTACCGATCCCGTTCATCAAGAGCGCCGTCGCCGGATCGACCTTGAGCAAAAACGGTACCAGCACCGTCGCACCGAACATCGCGAACAAATGCTGAATACTCAGCGGTATCGTCTGCAAAATCGGTAATCGTTCGTCTACATCTACTATCTTTTTCATCTGCTCCTCCTTCGACGCATGAAAAAAGGACTCGCCGACACGGAGAGTCCTCACTCATTCTGCGCTCATCCTTGTCAGCCTCACGGGACTGAATTAAAGGTGTTATCTGTTCTATTATACCTCACGCCGCGGATACGTCAAGCCCCCGGTGGCGTCACCGCGGATGCGTCACCTCGCGGGTACGTCCCCCCGCGTCCGTCCGTGCGCCGGCCGGTGGGGCGACCTGCTGTCAATGCCTCGCGGCGACGCTCGCGCTCGCGGCGTTCTTCTTTCTCGCGGGTCAGCTGCCAAATCCCCAAAATCGTACCGACTGCCGTCAGGCACACGACCATGGACGTACCGCCGAAACTGATGAAGGGGAGCGGTACCCCCGTCACCGGCATGATGCCGATGGTCATGCCGATATTGTAGAGTCCCTGCCCGGCGAGCATGGCGGTCAGGCCATAGATGCAGTAGCGCCCGTAGCGATCCTGCGTGCGCATCGCCATGCGCCACCCCAGCAGCAGTATCGCCACAAAGAGGACGACGACGAGGAGCGATAAGAAAAATCCCGCCTCTTGTGCCCACACGGAGTAGGCAAAGTCCGTGTACTGCTCCGGCAAGTAGGCGTACTTACTGTGACCGCGGCCGAAGCCCTGCCCCAACAAACCGCCCGAACCGACGGCGATGATACTCTGGACACTCTGGTAACCGATGTCCTGTGCATAGCGAAAGGGGTCATAGTAGGCAATCAGTCGTTCCAGACGATACGGCGCGACAGCCACCAAGGCCGCCCCGAGCAGGATGACTATCGCCAGCGTACCGACGATTTCCTTGCGCGGCAATCCCGCCAAGATATACAGCATGATCGGGAAGCCCACAATCAACACGGCCGTCCCCATGTCCGGCTGGAAAATAACCGCCAGCGCAAATAAAAGCGGCAGGGAAATCGGCTTCCACTCCGCCCACATGGCGTCTGTGAGGCGTTGCCGAAGCGTACCGAAAGGTCCCTTGAGCTGACGAATACCGTCCGCCAATGACCCCAACAGCCGAATCGGGCGCTTTTGCTTGCGCAATACGGCGAGGTATTTGGCCGACCACATAATCGCGATGAATTTGGCGACTTCGGACGGCTGAAACGTCAGGGGACCGATGGGTATCCAGCGCCGGGCACCGTTGACTTTCACCCCGACCAGGTACACCGCGAGCAACAGCAGCAAGGTCACCAGGGCCAGTGTGTACAGCACACCGTCTTGATGCAGCCAGCGCGATTTGACCAGCCCGTACACCACCGCCGCCGTGACACCCCCGACGCCGACAAACGCCATGTGCCGGACAAGGTGCGCCCCGACCCAATCGCCGGCATGCAGGTTCATATAAAACGTCGCGCTCCCTACATTGGCCGTCCCGATGCCCACCAGGATAATAATCACAACGGTCAGCCAGATGCCGAGATCTTGATTCAGGATTTTTTTCAGCCGGTCACGCATCTTCGCCTGCTCCTTTCGGCGGTCGGACAATCGCCTGATAAATCGGCTGCCCTTTGGCGGAAAATTTGACTTCGTATTCCGTGCGGACATTATCCTCCGGCTCATCGGCATGCAAATCCATCGACACATCTACGAGTTCCCAGTCTTCGCGTTGCCATTCTTCCAGCGAAAACATAAACAGGTCGTGGTTGTCCGTCTTGAACCGCAATTCCCCGTCCGGTGCCAGCAGTACCCGGTAGCGGTTCAAAAACAGATGATGGGTCAAGCGGCGTTTCGCATGGCGGGCTTTCGGCCACGGGTCGCTGAAGTTCAAGTACAGGCGATCGATTTCCCCTGCGGCAAAGAGCGCGGTCAGGTCCTCGGCGTTCCACGCCAGCAGGCGGACATTCGTCAGCTCTCCCGCACGGACTTTTTGCGCGGCATAGTACAGTATATCGCGCACCTGCTCAATCCCGATGAGATTGGCTTGCGGGGTGCGCGCCGCCAGTCCCGCGATGAACTGTCCTTTGCCGCTGCCGATTTCCACCCATAAGGGGCCCGGCGCGCCGATATGCGCACGCCAGTGTCCCGCCACGCCCGCGGGCGGTACGGTATAGACGATATCTTCATAGTCTTGCAAAGCTTCTTCAATCCAAGGTTTTTTACGTAACCGCATCTCTCTCTCCTTATTTACTCGCGATCCGCCAAGATGCTGACGACATCCCGCTCGCCGCCGACACGCGGCTCCCAGCGCACGGTGCGACCGGCCAAGCGACGCAATATAGCGGGCGGATACAGCACTTGCGCCTCCCGACAGACGTCGGCATGCACCTCGATGACCAACGGTGTACCGCCTGCCTGCGGCAAGGCACAGACCTCGCGCACCGCCGCCGCGGCAATCGACGCCGCCGTGCGCACATAGCCGTTCCCGTTGCAGGACGGGCAGTGCTCGTACCAGCTTTCCGCCCACGTTTCGCCCGTCTTTTGACGGGTCATTTCCACCAGACCGAGCGCCGTCATGTCCAGCACCGTCGTCCGCACCCGATCGGTACGCACCGCCGTTCGCAAGCGGGTCAACAATTGCTGCTGATACGCCGGCCGGCGCATACTGATAAAGTCTACGATAATCATACCGCCGATATTGCGCAAGCGCAATTGGCGGGCAATCGCGTCGGCGGCCTCCAGATTGACCCGCAGTGCGGCCTCTTCGCGGTCACGCCCGGTGCGGGCGGTGCCGGAGTTGACATCGATCGCCGTCAAGGCCTCCGTCGGGTCGATGACGAGGTAGCCGCCGCCGGGCAGGTCGACGCGCCGCGCGAGCAGTTCGTCGGCGACACTGTCGACACCGTAACGCCCGAACAGGTCGGCATCCCGTTCATAGGTCACCGCCAGCGCGGGGCGCGCCTCGCCGATGAGTTCGCACAGGCGTTCGTAGACTTCGGCATCGTCCGTCTTGATTTCGTCAATGCCGTCCAGTCCGTCACGTACCGTCCGCACCACCAAGTCCGCTTCCCGATACAGACACACCGCCCCGCGCGTGCGGAGCGCCCGTTTGTGCAGTACGGTGTACGTCCGCAACAGGTAGTCGATATCCGCCTCAATCGCCGCCGTCGGTACGCCTTGCGCCGCCGTCCGAAAGACCAGCCCGAAGTGATTATCCCCCGCCGCGAGCCGCTGCAGTCCGATGCGCCGCAAACGGGCGCGCTCATCGTCGGAGGTCACTTTTTTGGATACGCCGACATGCGCGGCCTCCGTGAGCAGAACCGCATAGCGTCCCGCCAGCGATACCTTGGGAGTCACCATCGGCCCTTTCGTGCCGCGCGCGGTCTTGCTGACCTGCACCATGACCGACGCGCCGACGCTGATTTTGCGCTCATGCATATCCGTCGTCCGCCCGCCGAGGAGCGGCAAGTAAGCATTGACGCCCGTGCCGATATCGACGAAGGCCGCGTCCAACGCCGGCACGACATTTTTCACAATGCCTTTATAAATCTGCCCCACGCGCACGGGGGCGTGCGCCGATTCCGTCGCCAAATCCGTCAACACGCCGTCTGCAAGCAAGGCCAGGCGCAGGCGGTCTTGGGCGACCGACAGCAACAGTTGTCTGCTCATACATCCTCCAGCGGCGCGACCGGGCGGCCGTCCGCATCCCGCCGGTACGTCCCCGTCCGGTGAATCAGGCACTCGTCCTCACGCGCCGGCAGACCGAACTCACGCACCAAGAGTGCCCACAGTTCCGCCGGCTTGAGCCCCGTCCGCTCCGTCCGCAAGATTCCCGCCGCGACGCGGATATAAGTACCGTCTGTCGTCACGACAAGCGGTTCCGGCACCAGCGGCCGGGCGTCGATTACTTTCTCCTGCTTGCGGGTCACCTTGCGTAGGGGGACGGTCGTCCGCTTCTCCCACGCCTGCGCCACCGCCGCGCCGTCGAGTGGTCCCGTAGCCGGACCGAACAGGCAAAAGGTCTCGTAATTGCTGAAGGCCATCAGCTTCGGCGCCGCGTCATCGATAGCGGCCAACGCCGTCAAGCGAATCCCCGTCGGCAATTGCGGTACCAATTGCGCCCGCACGTCTGCCGGTGACAGCGCCGTCGTAAGCTCGATGTCCATGTAAAAGGGGTCCGCCGTCATGCCGACCGCCAGCGCCGTATCGTAGCTGACTTTCATGTGCGGATTGAATCCTTCCGAATACGCCAGCGGCAAGCGCGAACGCCGCAACGCCCGCTCCATCGTCCGCAAAAAGTCCAAATGCCCCAAAAACCGCAACGGCTCATCTTTGCTGATAGATATACGTAGCCTTGGCACGATCTCCCCCCTTTCCGTCGATGACCCGCACGCCCAGTTGCGGACAGACGCCGCAGCCCAGGCACGACAGGCGGCGGCAATCATGTGTCAATCCCGCCTCACAGCCGCGCCGCCATTCGCGCTGTAAATAGTCACGGGTTACCCCGCAATCGATATGCTCCCACGGCAACGGCTCGTCGAGTGCACGCACCCGCGATGCATAGTAAGCGGGGTCGATACCTTCCGCCGCCAGCGCCCGCATCCACCTCTCAAACGAGAAAAACTCCGTCCAGCCGTCAAAGCGGCCGCCGTCTTGCCACACCCGATAAATCACCGGTGCAAGCCGGCGATCGCCGCGTGCCAGCACCGCCTCCATAAAACTCGTCGGTGCATCGTGGTAGCGATAGGTGATGTGACGATTGCGGATTTTGCCTTTGAGATACTGCTGGCGGCGCTGAATTTCTTCGACCGGCGCTTGTGCCATCCACTGAAACGGCGTAAACGGTTTCGGTACGAAACTCGACACGCTGACGGTGACCTTACACCCCGACCGGCCGGTCACCTCCCGATACAAATCGCTCACCTTGTAGCCCAAGTCCGCAATACCGTCCAAATCCGCATCCGTCTCGGTCGGCAAGCCCATCATGAAGTACAGCTTGACCGTGTTCCAACCGGAGGCGAACGCATTCCGACAGGCCGCCATCAAGTCCTCTTCCGCGACGCCTTTATTGATGACATCGCGCATGCGCTGGGTCCCCGCTTCGGGGGCAAAGGTCAGCCCGCTCTTGCGCACTTGCTGCACCTTTTTGGCAATGTCGATGGAAAAACTGTCAATCCGTAGCGACGGCAAACTCACCCCGACGCGCTGCGACGCAAAGCGCTCCATGAGCAAGTCCACCAATTCCGGCAAGGCGGAATAGTCCGCCGACGACAGAGACATCAGTGAAATCTCGTCATAGCCGCTGCTCGCAATCATCTCTTCGGCCAGCGCGAGCAGTTTTCCCGGCGATTTCTCGCGAATCGGCCGATAGAGCATCCCCGCCTGACAGAAGCGACAACCGCGCGTACATCCGCGAAACAACTCCAGCACCGCCCGATCATGCACCGGCGCCAAATGCGGCAACAGCGGTTTCGTCGGTACGGGCAGCGATTCGACATCGGCCACCACGCGCTTATGAATCGTCCGCGGCGCATCCGCCGAGAGCGGCACCAGCGCTTGGAAATGCCCCGCCGCGTCATACGTATCCCGATACAACGCCGGTACATAGTTCCCCTCAATCGCCGCCATCCGCGCCAATATCTCCGGCCGACCGCCGGGCTTGCCCGCCGTTTTCCACTCACGCCAGACGTCCACCATCTCGACGACGGACTCTTCCGACTCGCCGATGAAAAAGACATCGATAAACGGCGCCAGCGGTTCGGCGTTGTAGACGCACGGCCCGCCCGCAATCACCAGCGGGTCGTCATCGGTGCGATCCTTGCTCCAGACGGGAATCCCCGCCAAGTCGAGCATATTCAGCACATTGGTCGCGCACATTTCATATTGCAACGTGAGTCCGAACAAATCGTACTCGCGCACGGGACGTTTCGTCTCCAGCGTATACAGCGGCCAGCGCTCGGCGCGCATCAGTCGCTCCATATCCGGCCACGGGGCATAGACCCGTTCCGCCACCGCATCGGGAATCGTATTGATGACATGATACAGGATTTTGAGTCCGAGATGACTCATCGCCACCTCGTACACGTCGGGAAACGCCAACGCGACCGAGACATTCATCTTGTCGTGGCCCTTGACGACACTGTTCCACTCACCGCCGATATAGCGGGCCGGTTTTTGCACTTTGGCCAGTGCAAACGGCGATACCTTCACTTGGGACATACGTACTCCTCACCCTTTTCAGCGATCAAACAACATCTCCTTACGCTGCCGGTAAATATTGAGCAACAGACCGACACTGCACAGATTGACTGTCAGCGCACTGACCCCGTAGCTCAAAAACGGCAGCGGAATCCCCGTCACGGGCATCAGACCGATGGTCATGCCCACATTCACGAAAATTTGAAACAGCCACATCGACACGATGCCGACCGCGATATAGCGACCGAATTCGTCCTTGGTCGTCCGCGCAATCTGCAACCCGCGATACAGCAGGATAAAATACAATAAAATCAACAGCACCGCGCCGACCCAGCCGGTCTCCTCACCCAGTACCGCAAAGATAAAGTCCGTGTGATTTTCCGGCAAAAAATTGAGCTGGCTCTGCGTACCGCCGAAGAGGCCTTTGCCGATGAGCCCGCCCGAGCCGATAGCGATTTTCGATTGGGTCACATGGTAGCCCGCGTTGTACGGATCCAAGTCGGGATTAATCAAGACGAGGATGCGGTTTTTCTGGTATTCCTTGAGCAAAAAGAACCACGCAAACGGCAGCGACACCACAAATGCCCCGAGCAAATTGCGTAAATGTGTCCAGCGCAGGCCCGCGATGACGCTCATCCCCAGCGTAATCGCTCCGAATACCAGGCTCGTCCCCAAGTCCGGCTGCAGGAACACAAGTGTAATCGGCAACGCTAAAAACAATCCCACTGCCAAGAGCCCGCGCCATGTATCGACGCGGATTTTGTCCCAGCAGAGAAACCGCGCCAGACAAATGAGGTAGAGCAATTTGGCAAACTCCGACGGCTGGACGCTGAGCGGGCCGATTTGAATCCAACGCTGGGCACCCAGCGCACTGGTCCCGACAACCATGACCGCCGCCAGCGCCAAGATATTCACGAGATAGAGCAGCGGCGTCCACCGAAAGAGCCGCCGATAATCATAGCGCATCAAGTACGCGACCGCCGCCGTCACGCCGAGAAAGAAGCCGCCCTGTTTTTCGACGAAATCATACAGCCGCAGTCCTTCCCGATTGATGTGGGTGGCACTGCCGATCATCAGCAGACCGATACAGACGAGTACCGCCGTGACCACAATCAGCACCCGATCCGTATGCCGCCACCAGCGTGCGACGTTCATCGGTACCCCCGTCCGCGCCGCCACTGCCGCGCCGTCTGTCGCCGTCTGACGAGGTAGCGCGCGCGCGAGCGGGTCGTCATCGCGCGCAACTCCCGCGCCCATTCCTCCGGCGACAGCGATGCGCCGGTCTCGAGATACGTCGCCACCGCATCCAGCGCGCGTTGTGCCGCTCCCGCCGCGTGCGGCGTCGCCAGTCGTCCCTCTTGGGCGGCGGCCGCCACCGCGTCGCTGTACGGCACGATACCCGCCAGCTCTTCCGCGCCCAGTGCGTCGGCCCAGTCTTCCGGCGGCAATGACTCCGCCGTCTGCCCGAAACGATTGCCGAGCAGGGCATAGGACAGTTGCCGCCGCTCACGCAAATCGCTCATCAGACGACCGGTATCGCGCACCGACACCCATGTCGGTTCGGCCACCAACAAAATCAAATCCGCCATATCCAGCGTATAGTACAGTCCTTTGCCCACACCGGCCGGACTGTCAATCAGTATATAGTCGTAGCGATGGCGGACATCTTCCAGCACGGTCAGCACCGCATCTCCTTCGATATCTTCCCAGCGATAGCGTTGACTGGCCGGGAGCAAATCCAGTCCCGGCACGACCGAAACAATGGCATCCTCTTCAAAGCAACGTCCTGTCGCCACGTCGAAAATATCAAACAAGACCCGATTCTCCATGCCGACGACCAAATCCAAATCCCGCAGCCCCATATCGCCGTCCACCAGCAGCACCCGCCGTCCCTGTGCCGCCAAGGTCGCGCCGATGAGCGCGGTCAAGACGGTTTTGCCGACACCGCCTTTACCCGATGCCACAGTCACAATCCGTCCGTCGCCGGTACCCGTCCGTGCCGGCGGCCTGCCCGTATCCCTCATGCCTTATCCTCCTTGCTTGGCCGTGTCGCCGTCCAAGCGGAAATAACTGTCCAACATCCGTTTGGCAATCGGTGCCGCCGAAAAGACACCGTAGCCGCCATGCTCGACAATGACCACCACGACAATCTGCGGGCGGTCATAGGGCGCATACGCGGCAAACATCCCGTGATCGCGCCCCGATGCCGTCTCCGAGGTCGCGGTCTTGGCCGCAATCGCCACCGGATACCCGCGAAATACATCGCCCGCCGTGCCGCCCGGCTGCGCTACCCGCCACAGACTTTGGCGGACGACGTCCAGCACCGCTTTCGGAATGACCGCCTTGCCCGTCACCTCCGGCGTATGAATCCGGTAGGGCGAGCCGTCCGGGCGGTCGATCCGGCTCACCAGGTACGGCCGATAGCGCGTGCCGCCGTTGGCAATCTCACTGAACAGCACCGCCATCTGCAGCGGCGTCGCCAAGTGAAAACTCTGCCCGATGGCCGCATCAAATGTTTCCCCCAGGTACCAGTCCTCGTCAAACACTTCCCGCTTGTAGGCTTCACCGGCGACCAAACCTTTGGCTTCGCCGTACAAATCAATCCCTGTCAACTCGCCCAGCCCCAGCTCCCGCGCGGTGCGCGTAATCGGCTCAATCCCCAACCGGTTGCCCAATTCATAGAAATACACGTTATCGGACTTGGCCATCGCATCGTAAAAATCAATCCAGCCGAAGGCTTCGCCGCCGGCGTTGTGCTTATCGATGAGCCAATGTTTGCCTTCGTCGTAAATCTGTTCCTCCGGCGTGATGACCTGCGCCTCCAGCGCCGCCACCCCCGTCACTACTTTGAACAGCGACCCCGGCGGATACAGTCCGCTGATGGCCTTATTGTCCAGCGGGCGCATCGGATTGTCATTGAGCGCCTGCCACTGGCGGTTGCTGATGCCGGTAGCAAAGGCATTCGGGTCAAACGACGGCCAGTTGGCCATGGCGAGCACCGCGCCCGTATTCGGGTCGAGCGCGACGGCCGCCACCCCCGTCGGCCAAATATTTTCCGCCGCGAGGCGCCCGATTTGCTCTTGGATGGCCGCTTCCGTCGCCTGTTGCAGACGCAAATCGAGCGTCAGCCGCAAGTTGTGCCCCGGGACAATCGGTACCGATTCGATATTTTTCACAGGTTGTCCCGTCGCATCGACTTCGACCTGCTTGCCGCCGTCCACGCCGCGCAACAAATGATTATAATAGGTCTCCAGTCCCGACCGGCCGATAATCGCGCCGCCGCGATAGGCTTCGCCGTTTTCATCGCGATCGTCCGGCCCCGCTTCGCCGACGTAGCCGATGACATTGGCGGCCAGCATCCCGTACGGATAGTAGCGAATCGGCTGTACTTCGATGGTGACGCCCGGAAATTCCGCGTGCCGTTCCTCGATCCGCGCGATGACGTCCTGCCCGATATCGACCGCCAGCGGAATCGCCCCGAAGTAGTTGCGATGCGTTTCATACTGCTCGCGCAAGCGCTCCGGCGCCACGCCGAGTACCGCCGCCAGCCGCGCGGTCAGTTCTTCCGACATCGGTCCGTTTTGCGGGGCGTAGGCCACGATATAGACCGGCCGCGAACCGACCCAAATCTCGCCGTCGCGTGCCATCATCACGCCGCGTGTCGCCTGTATCGTCTGCCGGCGGATACGGTTGCCGTCGGCCAGCTCCCGATAGTGCGAGCCGGAGAGTATCTGCAAATCAATCAAGCGGATGACCAACAGCGCGAGCAATATCATCATCGCATACAAAAAGACAGTATAGCGCCGGTCTTCCGTTTTTTTATACATGCTTTCCAGCACGAGCGTTACCTGCCTTTCTCCCTGTCGGGGAGCAGCCACTGATGAAACAGCCACGCCGTCCCCGCATTAATCGTCGCCCGCGGCAACTCGACGGCCGCCAGGTAGCCTCCCCAGGCGGGTTCCGCACCGGAAAACCGCAGCACGGCAAAGGTCACCGCCGCCGCCAGCAAGCTCATGACGAAGGTCCACATCACGGAAATATTCCAGCGCCGTTGCAGGCGGCCTTCTACCGGCGAGGTCGCACAGACGACCGCCAAGTACGACGCCAGATGAATCCCGAAGAAATTCGTCCCCACAATATCCGCACCGAGGCCGGCGACCAGTGCCAGCCACAGTCCTTTGCGCCCGCCGTAAAACAGCGTCACCAAGACCGTCAGCACGAGCCACAAATCCGGCGGGTACGCGCCGGGCCACAGAAAGGGAAGTAAGGAATATTGCACGAAGAAGACGACGATGCCCGCCGTGACCAAGGCGGTCGTACTCATGGCGTCTTCACCTCCTGCGGCGCATCGGGGACGAGATTCGGCACGTCGCCTTCCGTCACAGGTGCCGCCACGACTTCATCGAGCAGGACGAATACTTCTTCCAGCCGGTCGAATGACGCCGCCGGCGTAATCACCGCCCGTTTGACGACGCCTGACGGATCCGGCTCGACCGCGCTCACCGTCCCTACGGCGATACCTTTCGGGTAAATACCGCCGTAGCCCGACGTCACAATCGTATCGCCGACCGTGATGTCGCCCTCTTTGACGATATTGACCATTTCCAAATGCGTCGGATCGTTGCCGTTGCCGCTGACAATCGACACGACGCGCGAGGTCGGTCTCTGTACCACGCCGCTCACTGCCGTCCGCGGGTCAATCAAGAGCTGTACCCGTGCCGACTGCGGCATGACCTCGCTGACAAATCCCGCCAGCCCCTGCGGCAAAATCACGGGCATGTAGACCGCCAAACCGTCATTGGTGCCGCGGTCAATCAAAATCGTATTCGTCCAGCCGCCGTAGTCACGCCCGATGACACGCGCGCCGAGCAGCCGATACGCCGGATACTCCGTCCGCATCCCGAGCAATTCGCGCAGGCGGATATTTTCCGCCCAAAGCTCGCGCATCGAGGTCAACTGACTTTGCAAGGCGGCATTTTGCGCCGCGAGTGTTCGATTTTCTTCCCAGCCGTGCACGGCCCCCGCCGCCAGGTCCCATGTCGTCGCCAGTTCCTGCGCCAAGCGCGCGGTCCCCGACTGGAACGGCGTCACCACCGTCACCAACGGCCGCGTCACAAACGGCACCGATTCACGATGCCGCCACGACCAGCCGAACAACCCGATGAGCGCAATCAAGCCGAGTGCCAGCCACATCGTCCGTTTTGTGAAAAAAAACACTTACTTGCTCCTTTCGCTTGCTACCGTCCCCGCCAACAAATACGGCCAATCGTCGCGCCGTTCGAGCGCCCGCAGTGCCCCTTTGGCCACCGTCGCAAACGGCTCCGGCGTCGCCCGCACGGTCACCCCCAGCACCCCCGTCAGCCACGTGTCGATACCGTGCAAGAGCGACCCGCCGCCCGTGAGGATGATGCCGTTGTGAACGATATCTTCCTGCGCCTGCGGCGGCACCCGTCGTAGCCAATGTGTCAAATACACCGCCAGCGCCTGCAGCCCTTCCTGCACGACCGGATACAACTCTTCGGCGGTCATCGTCACCATCCGCTCCGTACCGTCCGCCTGCAAGCGTCCGCGGAGCAAGACCGCGCGCGCGTTTTCCGTCACGACGGCGCTGGCCGCGTCATGCAACGCGAAGCGCAGTACTTCATCGTCATAAAACAAATCGTACTTCTCCGCGAGATAGTGCCCGATGCGCGCCGTCATCGCCCCCATCCCGACCGGCGCCGATGTGGTCGCCAAGTAGCCGCCGCCCGCTGTGACGGCCGCCGCCACCCCGATGCCCAGGTCGACAGCCGCCGTCGCCGTCGCCGTCGCCAGGTCCGCATCGCCGCCGAGCGCGGCGGCCGCTCCGCGGTCCACCAATACCGCCGCGCGTGCGCCCGCCTGCTCAGCCACGTCCTTCCACGTCCTGAGTGCCAACGAAGAAATCCCCCGCGGGACGGCAATACAGACATCCGGACGCCAGACCGCGCGTTTTTGAACGGTATCGAGCACCCGCCGGATGAGTAGCTGCGCCGCCTCATAGTGCGCGACCTTGCCGTCGACAAACGGCCGGCATTCACGCAAGTACGCCCCGCGTGTCCGAAGCAATTTCGCCGCCGCCCGGCCGACCGCCAGCACCTCGCCGCTGCGATAGTCCAGCGCCGCCACCGACGGCTCCGACACCTCCGCCTTGGATTCCAAATGTGCCCGTATGTATAATGCGCCCGGGTCGATACCGACCCGCAGCGACTGTATGCCCAGTTTACTCATATTGACTCCGTACCTTATCGTATCTTCCTGCCGATATCCACCGTCTGATACCCGCTATGATATCATTTTATTATAGCATACCTGCTTACCGGCGGGCGCGTTTTCGCGCAGGCTCGCGGTGATTCGCCGCAAGACGGATTGTGTTACAATATGCATAGTACGTATCGATAAAGGAGTGAACCTATGCACACACGTAAACGATGGATAGTGGGCGGTGTCATCGCCCTGCTGTTACTGCTCGTCTTCATCGGTCGGCCGCAACCGGACACCGATGCGAACGGCGAATTTGCCCAAGGCGCGGACTATATCGCGGTCATCCGCGTCGACGGCCCGATCGTCGGCGGCAGTGAAATCTCGGGGATTTTGGGATCGGGTACGGTCGCAACGTCCGAACAGCTGATGAAAGACGTACGGCGCGCGACATTTGACCCGCATGCCAAGGCCGTACTGCTACGGATTAACAGTCCCGGCGGCTCGGCGACCGCCACCCAGGAAATCGGCGATGAGCTTGATCGCCTGCGGGCGGAAGGCAAGCCGATCGTCGTCTCGATGGGCGACAGCTGTGCATCGGGCGGGTACTGGCTCGCCGCCAAAGGCGACTATATCTTTGCCAATCCGTCGACGATGACGGGCAGCATCGGCGTCTACATCGGCTACACCAATTACGAAGAGCTGATGAACAAGCTCGGCATCCGCAATGACAAAATCAAATCGGGCGCACACAAGGACATCCTCTCGCCCGACCGGCCGATGACCGACGAAGAGCGCGCACTCGTACAACGCATGGTCGATGACATTTACGAACAATTCGTCGATGTCGTCGCCGACGGCCGCAAGATGGATCGCAACGCCGTCAAGGCGATTGCCGACGGCCGCATCATGACAGGACGGCAAGCACAGGATGCGGGGCTGGTCGACGCGCTGGGCAACTACTATGCGGCGCTGGCGTATACCGCCGAGAAAGTCGGACTGGATACCGTCCGCCCGCCGATTAAAGAATACGGCAAAGACGCCTCATGGAACCGGCTCTTTTCCCTCAGTCTGTCGCGCGACATCGCCCGCGGTGTCCGCTCGGCCTTGACCGATGTCCTCGCCGACGCGGCGCGGACGGATGCGGAGGTGCCCTATGCTCGCTAATACCTTCGACCTGCTCTACGACACGGTCGTCCACCCGCGACAAGCCTTTGCTCTGATTACCCGGCGACCGTTCAATCGGGAGGCGATACTCGCCTTTTTCCTGCTTGTCGTACTCTCTTCATTGGCCGGCATCGGTCTCGTCGGGGGCGGCGCGCCGGCGCTGGTCGGCATCAGCCTCATCAGTGCCGCCGCGGGGATGTTCTTTTGGGCGGCGATATTGCACCTGACAGTCACGTTGCTCGGCGGCGACGGCGACGTCCGCGGTCTCTTGCGTGCACTTCCCTTCAGCCAGTTTCCGCAGGCGTTTGCCTCCTTCTTGCCGGCACTTCTGCTCTGGCTTCCCTCGCTCGAAATGACCGGCATTGTCGGTGTTATCTCCGCGCTGCTCACCCTGTGGGCGCTGTACCTGCAGGTATTGGCGATTTCCGTCAACTACCGCATCGACATCTCCCGCGCAGTCCTCGCCTTCATCATTCCGGGGCTGGCGCTGTTTCTGTTCGTTGTCGCGCTCATCTCGCTGGTCGTCTTTTCCTTCTTCAGTGCCCTGTTCAGCGACCCGACACTGCTCCAGCAACTCCCGCAAGACCTGCCGGGCATGCCGCTGTGACACAAAAAAAGAGAACCGTCGGTTCTCTTTTTTTCTTGCCTATTTATCATCGCTGCCGTCCGCGGCAAACGTCTCGCTTTCCTGTAGCACCCGTTTCAATATTTTGCCCGTGCTGTTTTTCGGCAACGCATCGAGTACCACATACTTGCGCGGCAACTTGAATCCCGCCAGTCGCTCGCTCAAGAACCGCCGCATCTGCTGCTTATCAAACGTCTCGCCGTCCTTCATCACGACATAGGCGCAGACATATTGCCCGCGCAAGCCGTCCTTGTGTCCGACGACGGCGACCTCGCTCACCCCGGGGTACCGGTACATCGCATCTTCCACCTCACGCGGATAGACATTTTCCCCGTTCACGATAATCATGTCCTTGGACCGGTCGACGATATAGATATACCGGTCCTCGTCCATGTAGGCCAAGTCACCCGTATGGAGCCAGCCGTCTTTGAGCGCTTCCGCCGATGCTTCCGGCAGATTCCAATAGCCCGACATGACATTGTCGCCGCGCACCAGCAGCTCCCCGATTGTCCCCGCCGTATAGCGAGCGGGATTGGTGCCGTCGATACGCACATCGACCGTCGGCAACGCCGGCCCGATAGAGAAAATTTTGTTTTTCGATTCGAGATTGACCGCCACCACCGGCGATGCCTCCGACAAGCCGTACCCTTCCAAAATCGGCCGTCCGAAACGCTCCGCAAATCCCTTTGCCACCGGCTCGGGCAAGCTGGCTCCGCCCGATACGAACAGCCTCACCGAATCCAACGCCGTGACCTCGCCCGACCGCAACAACAGATGGTACAACGGCGGCACCAAAAACACCACCGTCACCCCGTACGTCGCAATCGCTTTAGTAATCTCCGACGGAAGGGGGCTGGCCACCGGCGTAATCCCCGCTCCGACGAGGAGCGGATTCATCACGCAGGTCGTCCATCCGAAGCAATGATACATCGGCAACGCGCACAGGACATTGTCCTCAGCACGATGCGGCAATGCTTGGTTAAACTGGCGGACATTGCTCACCAAATTGCGATGCGAAAGCATCGCCCCCTTCGGCCGCCCCGTCGTCCCCGACGTATAAATCAGCGTACACACATCGGTCTCGGCGACCTTCGTCAAATCCGGTGCCGGCTCCGGCTCACCGACCGCCTGCGCCAGCTCGGCCAACTCACCCAGCAGCAACACGTCCGTCGCGACGTCGATCGGCTTCATCGACACCAACAGGCGCACGCCCGCATCGCGCACGATATAATCCGCCTCCGCGTCCGTCAGCATGGAATTGAGCGGTACCGTCACCGCCCCGAGCTGCTGCGCCGCAAAATACGTATACATAAACGCCGGCGAATTCGTCGCCAGCAGTCCCACCCGATCACCGCGAGTGATTCCCTTGCCCGCCAGCACCTCGCGATACCGACCGACCTGAATCCCCAACTCACGATATGTCACCGGCGTTGCGCCGTACAGCGCAATCCGATCCGGCGCGCCTTGCTTGATTACCTCCGCTACTAACAATCGACGTCCCTCCTTTAGCTAACGGTACCATTTTATCATAAACCGCCCCGCAAACCGAACCGACGCCGAAGGCACCGCTCATTTCTCCCCAAAAGACCTCTTGCGCTGTCGATACATCCGGCGGAGCGGGTGGGATTCGAACCCACGCACGGGGTTCCGTCTAACGATTCAGCTCCGTCCGCATTCGCCTCTTGCGTGCCGCTCCGTAACAAGTCTGTTCGCATCTACGGGGCGGCGGACAAGTTTTTCGCCAATAAAAAAAGACAGCTTACGCTGTCGATAAGTCTGGCGGAGCGGGTGGGATTCGAACCCACGCACGGGGTTCCGTCTAACGATTCAGCTCCGTCCGCATTCGCCTCTTGCGTGCCGCTCTGTAAAAAGTCCGTTCGCATCTACGGGGCGGCGGGCAAGTTTTTCGCCAATAAAAAAAGACAGCTTACGCTGTCGATACGTCTGGCGGAGCGGGTGGGATTCGAACCCACGCACGGGGTAAACCGTCTAACGATTTAGCAAACCGTCCTCTTCAGCCTCTTGAGTACCGCTCCGTAAAAAGTCTGTTCTTATTGTACGGGGCGGAGACTTTTTTGTCAAGTCAATTCTTATCAAATACGAAAAAAGGACCTGCGCGGTCCTTTTCGGAGATGGTGGGCGATGACAGGATCGAACTGCCGACATCCTGCTTGTAAGGCAGGCGCTCTCCCAGCTGAGCTAATCGCCCATGGTGACCCGTGGGGGAATCGAACCCCCGATACCGCCGTGAAAGGGCGGTGTCTTAACCGCTTGACCAACGGGCCATGGCTCCCTGAGTAGGACTCGAACCTACGACCGATCGGTTAACAGCCGATTGCTCTACCGACTGAGCTATCAGGGAATATGAACATATATTATTATAGACAAGTCATCCGTAAATTGCAAGCCTTTTTCTGACAAATGTGATGTTCCGCGACAAGTGATGCGCTGAATCACGTCCACCGCTCCACATCGTGCGACGGCACTCCCCGTATCGTTACCATGGCATGCGTAGCGCACGGGCGCTCACATCGCCGCGGTGACTGCCTTGCTCTTCGCTTCGGCAAACAGGCACCCGCCGGACACCGAAAACGGCCGCCCGTGGCGGCCGTTTTTCTCCGTATGTATCGATACGTCAGCGTTCGCCGATCATCGACGACAAAAATGCCTGTGTGCGTTCTTGCTGCGGCCGGTCGAATATCTCGTCCGGCGTCCCTTCTTCGGCGACGGTACCGTCAACCATAAACAGCACGCGGTCGGCGACGCGCCGCGCAAAATTCATCTCATGCGTGACGATAATCATCGTCATTTTTTCTTCCGCCAGGCGTTGAATCGTCTTGAGTACTTCCCCCGTCAGTTCCGGATCGAGCGCCGAGGTCGGTTCGTCAAAGAGCATAATCTCCGGCTCCATGACCAGCGCACGGGCAATCGCTACCCGCTGTTTCTGACCGCCGGACAGACGGCTCGGATAGACGTCGCGTTTGGCGTAGAGCCCGACGCGTTCGAGTTGGGTTTCCGCCTGTGGCCGAATGTCTTCCTTACTGCGGCCTTGGACGACCTGCGGCGCAATCATGAGATTGTCCAGCACGGTCATATGCGGAAACAGGTTAAACTGCTGAAAGACCATGCCCATTTTCCCGCAAATCCGCCGCAATGTCGCCGCATCGGCATAGCGACTGCCCGTCGGCGTGTCTTGCGCCAATACGTCACCGTCGACGCGTATCGTCCCGCGGTCGATGGTTTCCAGGTGGCACAGACAGCGCAAAAACGTGCTTTTGCCGCTGCCGGACGGCCCGATAATCGACGTGACGCCGCCGCGTTCGCGAGTCAGACTGCACCCGCGCAGGACTTCGCCTGCACCGAACGATTTGTGAATGTCGTGCATTTCAATACAAGCCATGACCACCTACTCCTCGTATACCGCATAATGCCGTTCGAGCCGTGTCAAGAGGCGCGTCAGGACAAAGGTACAGAACAAATAAATCACACCCGCGACAAAGAATGCCGTCGTGTCGAAATCCCGTTGGACGACACTGCGCGTCATCCGCATGAGGTCGTTCATCGCCAAGACGTAGACCAGCGAGGTGTCTTTCAACAGCGTGATGGTTTCATTGCCGACCGGCGCCAGCACCCGCTTGACCACTTGCGGCAAGATGATATGCCGCATCGTCTGCCCGTAGGTCATCCCGAGAACTTTGGCGCCTTCGTACTGCCCGCGGGAAATCGACTGAATCCCGCCGCGAAATATCTCCGCAAAATACGCGGCATAGTTGGCGACGAACGCAATCATCGCTGCGGTAAAGTCGCCGAATTGGACTTCGATGCCCGGAAGCAGCGGCAAGCCGTAATAAATAAACAATATCTGCAGCATCAGCGGCGTCCCGCGCATCACATAGATGTAAGTGGCGACCGCGTCGCGTACTACCCGCAGGCGGCTGAGGCGAAAAATCGCCAACAGCACCCCCAGCGGCAATGACAGTACAATCGTCAGAAAAAAGATTTCTCCCGTTACGATGAGCCCCGAAAGCAATGTCGGGAGAATCGACACGATATATTCCATCAACGCTGATTAGACCTCCTTAGTTGTGGTTCATGACATCGCGGCCGAACCACTTGTCACCGAGCGCGGCGCCCGTGCCGTCCGTACGAATCTCGGCGATTGCCTTGTCGATGACTTCTTTCAGTTTGGCGTCGTCCTTACGCATGCCCACGCCGTATTCTTCCGTCGCCAGCGTTTCCGGCAATTCCTTGAATACGCCCGGCTTCTTCGTCATGTAGTAACGACCGACGACACCGTCCACCAGCACCGCATCCACACGGCCGATTTCCAAATCCATCAGCGCATCCGTGTATACGCCGTACAAACGCAATTCCTTGAACGATTTTTGCAACTCCGGCTGTTTAGCCAGCGCATCGATTCCCGTACCGCCTTCCTGCGTGGCGACGGTCTTGCCCTCGAGCTCGCTAATCGCCGTAATATCGCTACGGTCGGCCAACGTCACGATAATCTGGTCATTATACATGTACGTTTCCGAGAACAAAATCTTTTCCTTGCGCTGCGGCGTAATCGTCAATCCGTTCCACAGCAAATCGACCCGCTTGGCGGCCAATTCCGCTTCTTTTGTGGACCAGTCGATTCCTTTGAATTCCATCTCGATACCGACACGCTTGCCGACTTCTTTGGCCAGCTCGATATCAAATCCCGTCAACTCGCCGCTTTCATCGCGAAATCCCATCGGCGGGAAATTGTCGTCCAAACCGACGACGACCTTTTGCGGCAACTCCTTCGGTGCGGTATCGCCGCCGCAACCGGCGAGCACACCGACGACTCCCAATCCGAGCAACGCCGTCACTGCTAATTTTTTCCAATTCATGACACTGACCTCCTGTCTTGACACCCTTCGGCAACCGTGCCGCCCCACGGCGTTCACTCTGCCTGTTCCGTTGATAGTTACCAGTATACTTTACTTAGGTAAAAAAGTAAAGGGGTAAATTACAATTTATTTTTCGTGGCACCCCATACTCCGTTTTTCCGTTTCCCCTACTTGTATCGCAATTTGCCGAAGCGTACAATATACCATGAATATAATTCTCATGAAACCCAAGAAGAGGGGATTCGATGTCCATTTGGAAGCAACTGTTTTGTGCCTGCGCGTTTGCACTCTGCGCCGCACTCGGCACGGTCGCCGGTGCCCATGACGGCACGGCACAACCGCGTGTGATGACACTCGTCTGGATCAGCCCGGGACTGGTCAGCGACGAAACCCAAACCCGCGAGTTGATTAACGACGCCCTACGGCAAAAGCTGGCGGCCTACCCGGTCGAAGTACTCGACGCGGAGCACAGTCAAGAAATGTTTGACGAGTTTTTGATGGAAAACGACCTGACGCCGGACGATGACAGCCACAGCCGCGGTTTTCTGCCGAAAAAAGACTACTTGCGGGCACTGGCCGAAGAAGCCGACGCGGACTATGTGCTCTATATCAATACGCGCATTACCGACGAAAAGGTCAAAGCGGCCTGGCTCAGCTGGGCGGGATTCAAGTATGAAGTGTCCACGCTCTTCAATGTCCTGCTCTACTCGGTCAAAGACCACAAATACATCATCAATCAGAAAGTCTCCGTCAAGGAAAATGCGGCGGGTACCAGCAGCACGGAACGCGCGTTCAATAAATCCTGCGCGACGTTTGCCAAAAAACATCTGGACTTGTCCGAAATCCCGTTTTGACTGAGTAACGCCTGCCAATGCAGGCGTTTTTTCTGCCGCGATAGGCATTGACAACGGCGCCCTCTCCGCTATGATGAAGGTAACACGACGAAGGAGGGACACGCGATGAAGTTGCGCAAGCTCATCCTATGTGCCGTAGCGGGTGCCTTCATTTTTATCATCACGGTCATGTTCGCCGTTTGCGGCGCTTTCGATGCCGACGACGGCGAGATGCTCGCCCTGTGGGATGAATAACCGCATAGACTGCATGTAACACAAAACGCACGGACTCATGTCCGTGCGTTTTGTATTATTCACCGTATCGTTGCTATTGCCAGACCTGCATGAGCAGCACCGCCACCAGGTAGACCCACACGCCGACCGCGATGACCAGCTTCGTCACGGTACCGACGAGCTGTGCCACCGTCGCGCTCCACGCGACTTCCCGTGCTTGCAGGGCGTCACGCCGCTCCCGCAGGACACTGATAAACGCCGCCGCAAAGACGCCCGCCAAGAGTCCGACGAGCGAACCGACAATCGGGATAAACGCACTGCCGACAAGACCCCCGAGAATCCCGCCGCCGACCGTCCACCATTGCGTCCGCCGACTTGCACGGGCGCGCGACGCACCGATCATGCCCGCCACCGCCTCGATGACCTCGCCCAAGAGCAACGCCCCCACCAGCCACGCCGTCTCCCGACTGCCGAGCCAGGCAAAATCCGTCAGCCACCCGAAGAGCGGCAAGACGAGCATCATGGCATAGTTGCCCGGCAGACCCGCCGCCGTCGCCACGATACAGATAAAGACCAGTAATGCGACCAATATCGCCCAGATGACACTCATCGCGAGAGCCGTTCCAATTCGTCGGCGGCAATATCCGTCCGGTATTGCATCCCTTCAAATTCGATTTTGCCGACCGCATCATACGCCGCATGCTTGGCCGCGGCGATACTCTCCCGCACGGCGACGACATCGAGCACGCGCCCGCCGTCCGTGCAATATACATCGTCAAGCAACCGCGTCGCGGCATGGCAAAGGTGCACATCCGGATACGCTGTCACCTTGTCCAGACCTTTGATGCGGTCGCCCTTGTACACCTGTTGCGGATAGCCGAACGAGGCCAGCACCACGCAGACCGCCGCACCGTCACGCCAACGCAGCTGCACGTCGGCCAGATGGCCGTCCATGATTTGCTGCAAGACTTCGCCCAAATCATTTTCCATGAGCGGCAGCAACACCTGCGCCTCCGGATCGCCGAAGCGGCAATTGAATTCGACCACCTTGGGGCCGTCCGCCGTCAGCATCAATCCCGCGTACAACACGCCGCGGAAGGGACATCCTTCCGCCACCAGCGCGCGCGCCGTCGGCTTCAGTATCCGTTCGACCGCCGCCTGATACTCCTCGTCGCTCATCGACACCGGCGCAATCGCACCCATACCGCCCGTATTCGGGCCTTCATTATTATCTCCGAGCCGCTTGTAATCCTGCGCGGGAATCAAAGGCACGACGGTCTCGCCGTCCACGAATGCCAACAGGCTGACCTCGCGGCCTTCCATAAACTCTTCAATGACAATCCGACTGCCTGCATTGCCGAACTTGCGATCGCGCAGCATGACATCAATCGCCGCCTGCGCGTCCGCATTGTCCTTGGCAATGATGACGCCTTTCCCCTGTGCCAGACCGTCCGCCTTAATCACAAAGGGCGCCGGCTTACGCACCAGGTACGTCTTGGCTCGTGCGGGATGCGTAAACGACGCAAATCCCGCCGTCGGAATGTCGTATTTTTTCATCAATTCCTTGGCAAATACTTTGGAGCTTTCGATGCGGGCGGCCGCTTTCGTCGGCCCGAAGGCCGCAATCCCGCGCGCCGTCAAGACATCGACGATACCTTGTACCAACGGCGCTTCATTACCGACAATCACCAAGTCCGGCTGTTGTTTTTCGATAATATCCGCCAACTCTTCCGCATTGCTCCACGTCACGGGCAAGCTCTCCGCGGCGCCGCGCATACCGCTCCCGCCCGGAATCGCGACGATTTCGTCGACCTGACTGCTCTGTTGTAATTTCAGCGCCAGCGCGTGCTCGCGTCCGCCGCCTCCGATCAACACTACCTTCATGCTTCCTGCCCGTCCTTTCTGTTCTCAACCGTGCCGGAAATGCCGCCGACCCGTGCATACCATCGCAATCCCCGCCGCATCCGCCGCCTCGACGGACTCCGCGTCGCGAATCGAGCCGCCCGGCTGGATAATCGCCGTAATACCGGCCGCCGCCGCCGCTTCGACGGTATCGCCGAAGGGGAAGAACGCATCCGACGCCAGCGCCGCACCCCGTGCCGCATCGCCGGCCGCCGCCAGCGCAATCTGCGCCGCACCGACGCGATTCATCTGGCCGGCACCGATGCCGAGTGTCGCCTCGGCATTGCTGACGACAATCGCATTCGACTTCACGTGGCGAACCACCGCCCACGCCAGCCGCAGCGCGGCGTATTCCGCTTCCGTCGGCACGCGTTTCGTGACGACTTCCCACGTCGATTCGTCGTCCGGCGCCGCGTCCGCTTCCTGTACCAATACACCGCCCGAGACGGTTTTGAGTTGGTACTCGTCCGTCGCCGGCGCCGTCGCTTCCAGCAACCGTAAATTTTTCTTTTCACTGAGCAATGCCCGGGCGTCTTCGGTGAAATGCGGCGCGATAATCACTTCAAAGAAAATCGGACGCATCAATTTCGCCGCCGCCAAATCGACGGGCGCATTGCACGCCACAATCCCGCCGTAGGCCGAGACGTCGTCGGCGGCAAACGCCCGCGCAAATGCTTCTTCGGTCGTCGCCCCCAACGCTGTTCCGCAGGGGTTTGTATGTTTAATAATAGCACAACCGACCCCTAATAGTGAAGACACCAGTTGCCAGGCCGCATCGGTATCCGCCAAATTATTATAGGACAGCTCTTTGCCGTGAAGCTGACGGGCATAGGCCAAGCCGGTCGTGCAGGTCGTATCGCGATAAAACGCCGCCTGCTGGTGCGGGTTTTCACCGTAGCGCAAAACGGCCTGTCGTTCGTAACGAACGGGCCACACCGCGGGAAATGCCGTATCCCCGTCCGTCTGTGCCCGCAGGTACGCCGCAATCCGTGCATCATAGTCGGCCGTATGGGCAAATGCCGCCTGCGCCAACGTAAAGCGATACGCCGCATCGACCGTCCCCGCCGCCAGCCGCTCGCAGAACTCCGCATACTGCGCCGGTGCGGTCAACACGCTCACTCCCGCGTAGTTTTTCGCGGCAGCGCGCACCATCGTCGGACCGCCGATATCGATTTGCTCAATAGCCTGCTCGCGTGTCACGCCAGGCCGGGCAATCGTTTCCGCAAAGGGATACAGATTGACCGCTACCAAATCAATCGGCACGATACCCTGCGCCGCCAGCGTCGCCATATCCTCCGGCACCTCGCGTCGCGCCAAAATCCCCGCATGAATATGCGGATGCAAGGTCTTGACCCGACCGCCCAACATTTCCGGCGACGCCGTCACCGTATCGACCCCGACGGCGTCGATGCCCGCTTCCCGCAAGGCCGCCAGCGTCCCGCCGGTGGAGACGATTTCCCAGTCTTGCGCCACCAACGCCCGTGCCAAATCAATCAATCCGGTTTTATCCGCTACACTCAGCAATGCCCGCTGTTTCATATGCCCTCCTGACCGGCTCCGAGCACCCGCCCGTCTTCCCAGCGCAAATCGCCGCGGCAATACGCCGCGACCGCCCGCACATACGTCGGATGCTCCGCCTCTAAAATCCGTGCGGACAAAGTGTCCGCGGTATCGTTATCCGCCACGGGGACGGCGGTCTGCGCGACAATCGGCCCCGTATCCATTCCCGAATCGATAAAATGCACCGTACAACCGGACACTTTCACGCCCGCCTCCAGTGCCTGCTCCTGCGCGTGCAAGCCCGGAAAGGACGGCAACAGCGACGGGTGAATATTCAATATCCGCCGCCGATACGCCCCCAGGAGAAGCGGCCCGACCAGCCGCATATAGCCCGCCAGGCAAATCAGCTCCGTCCCCGTCTCCGAGAGCAAGCGTAACAAATGACTCTCGTAATCGACTTTTGACGCAAATTGCCGGGGATCCGCCCCCTCCGCGCGAATGCCGTAAGCACGTGCTTTCGCAAGTCCCGGCGCCGTCGGGTTATCCCCCGTCACCAGCACCGTTTCACCGTCAATCTCCCCCGTGCGACACGCCGCCATCAATGCTTCGGCGTTGGAGCCGCGACCGGAAAGAAAAATCGCGATTCGCTTCATGCCACGCCTCCGATGACCACCGTGCCGCTCGTCGTCACGCGGCCGACCGCGTAAACCGTCTCGCCGCGCGCTTCCAAATCGGCACAAATCCGCTCCGCTTCCGCCGGTGCGGCGATGAGAAGCATCCCCAGTCCCATATTGAACGTACGGTACATCTCCCGCCGCGGGACATTGCCCCACGACGCCAACTGCGGAAAAATCGGCGGCACGGGATAGCTGTCGGCGTCAATCTCGACCCCCAGCCCGTCGGGCAGTACCCGCGGAATATTATCATAAAAACCGCCGCCGGTCACATGCACGATACCTTTGACATCAAAGCGCCCGAACAGCGGCGCCACCGCCTGTACGTAGAGCCGCGTCGGCGTGAGCAGGACATCGCCGAGCGGCGCACCCAACTCCCCGTATACCTGCGCCAAATCGAGCTGCTCGCGGGCGATAATCCGCCGTACCAGCGAGTAGCCGTTTGAGTGAACGCCCGACGACGGCAACCCCAGCACGACATCACCCGCCGCAATCGTCTCCCCCGTAATCACACGGTCACGCGGCACCGCGCCGACGGCAAAGCCCGCCAAATCGTAATCGCCCGCCGCATAAAAGCCCGCCATCTCCGCGGTCTCCCCGCCGAGCAGCGCGCAACCGGATTCGCGGCACGCGCGCGCCACCCCGGCCACAATCGTCGCAATCTGCTCGGGGAGTAATTCTCCCGTCGCGATATAGTCCAGGAAAAACAGCGGCGTCGCCCCTTGGACGAGGATGTCGTTGACCGACATCGCCACACAATCCTGCCCGATGGTATCGTGCCGATTGAGGTCAATTGCCAGCCGCAACTTGGTGCCGACACCGTCCGTACCCGCCACCAGCACCGTATCGGGGTGACCGCACGCCGCCAGCGAAAACAGCCCCCCGAAACCGCCGACATCGCCCAGCACGCCGTCCGTATATGTCGCCCGTACACTGTCTTTCATCAATGCCACCGCGCGGTTGCCCGCGTCGATATTGACGCCCGCCGCGGCGTAGGTCAACGCTTCCCGTGTCATATATGTTCCTCCTTCGGTAACGGCGTCCGATACTCACCGTCAAAACAAGCAAAACTGATTTCCTCCGTCGGTACCTCCCGCAACGCCTGCGCCAGTCCGTCTTGCGACAGAAAATGCAAGCGGTCCGCACCGATGGCGGCACAAATCTCATCGGTCGAATGCGTCGCGGCAATCAAGGTCTCATGCTGCGAGAAATCCGTCCCGAAATACGACGGATACTTCACCGGCGGCGAGGTAATCACCATATTGACCTCCGCGGCGCCCGCTTCCCGCAACAACCGCACGATAATCTTACTGGTCGTACCGCGCACAATCGAGTCGTCCACCACGATGAGCCGCTTGCCGCGGATATTTTGCGCGACCGGATTGAGTTTCATCCGCACGGAGCGTTCCCGCATGGCCTGCGTCGGCTGAATGAACGTCCGTCCCATATAGCGGTTTTTGACGAAGCCTTCCGTATACGGAATCCCCGACGCCCGCGCATAGCCGATCGCCGCGACCGTCCCCGAATCGGGTACGCTCATCACGATATCCCCTGTAAAGCCGCATTCCTGCCAGAGGATATCCCCCATCCGCAAGCGCGCTTCATACACGGACAAGCCGTCGATGACGGAATCGGGCCGCGCGAAGTAGACATACTCAAACACGCTCCGTGCAAGTTTGCGCCCTGTCGCCGGCGTGGTAAACGGCAAGTACACGGGGCCGTCCGCATCGATGCGCACCATCTCGCCCGCCCGGACGTCATGGATATGTGTCGCCCCGATGGCATCCAGCGCACAAGTCTCCGACGCGATGACCCAGCCTCCCGTCGCCGTCCGCCCCACGCAAAGCGGTCGGTACGCCTGCGGATCGCGCACGCCGTAGAGCGCATCCGCCGTCATCACGACCATGGAGTACGCGCCGTCCAGCTCGACCAACGCCGCCTTGAGCCGCTCTGTCATGTCCTCGCCCGCCGCGCGCGCCAACAAATGCAGCACTATCTCCGCATCCGTCGGCGTCCGGAAAATCGCGCCGTCTGCGATTAAGCGTTCGCGCAGGATATCCGCATTGACAATCGCGCCGTTGACCGCGACACTGATTTCGCCGATGCCCGTCCGCCCCTGAATCGGCTGGACGCTGTCGGCCGGTACCACGTCCGGCGACGCATAGAGGACATGGCCGATGCCCAAACGCGTCGTGTCCGCGGGCAGCTGCGGAAAGACATCCATCACGAGCCCCGTACCGCTTTCCGTCACCATCCGCGTACCGTCCGTGTACGTCATCCCCGCGCCTTCTTGACCGCGGTGTTGCAACGCAAACAACCCGTAATATATCGTCTCCGCAATCGCCGCTTGCGGGTCATACACACCGAATACGCCGCACTCCTCGCGCGGTCGGTCCCATATTGCATCATATGCCATCTCAAGGCGCCCCCGTTTCTCATTCATCTCCATATAAAAACGCGAGAACAAAACCGATTGCCGGCTCTGTTCCCGTGTCAGTTCTCACGCACGCGTCGTCAACCGCTGCAACATCTCGTGATACGCTTCTTCGACATGTCCCAAGTCCCGACGGAATCTGTCCTTATCCAACTTTTCCAGCGTATCGGCATCCCAAAAACGGCACGTATCCGGCGAGATTTCGTCCCCCAGCAAAATCGTCCCCGCGGAATCTTTGCCGAATTCCAATTTGAAATCGACGAGAATCACTTTTTTCGTGAGCAAAAACGCCGACAACACATCGTTGACTTGAAACGCCAACCGTGCAATCGTATCGAGCTCTTCGTCCGTCGCCAGGCCGAGCGCCGTAATCTGCGAACGGTTAATCATCGGATCGTCGAGCGCATCGTCCTTCAAGCAAAACTCGAGCGTCGGATGGGCGAGCATTTCGCCTTCTTCGCGGCCGTAGCGCTTGGCCATGGAGCCCGCACAACGATTGCGCACGATGACCTCGAGCGGAATAATCTGCAACTTTTTCACGCGCTGGTCACGATCGCCTTCCCGCGCAATGAAATGCGTCGGCACGCCGTGCTCACCCAACAGTTCGAAGAAAAACGACGTGATTTGATTATTCAGGACACCCTTGTCCGCAATCGTGCCTTTTTTCGCGCCGTTGAATGCCGTCGCATCGTCTTTATAATGTACGATGACTTCGTCATCCGCATCCGTCAAAAACACCTGCTTGGCCTTGCCTTCATACCACATTTTGCCTGTCATAGTCCTCGCCCCTTCTCTCACTTACCGGCCAACTTGCCCTGCAAGTCGGCATCTTTGCGGGCCACCGCTTCCGCTTGCTCCGCACGATACGCATGAAATTTACGCTTGAGCTCGGCATCATGCACCGCACCGATTTGCACCGCCAGTAGCGCCGCGTTTTTCGCGCCGCCGATGGCCACCGTCGCGACCGGCATCCCGCTCGGCATCTGCACGATGGCCAGCAGCGCATCCAGCCCGCCCAGACTGGCCGCCAGCGGCACACCGATGACCGGTTTTTCCGTCAAGCTCGCGACCACGCCCGGCAGATGCGCCGCCGCGCCCGCCCCCGCGATGAAGACCTCTGTCCCCGCCGCATCCTGCTCCGCGACAAACGCGCGCAATTTTTCCGGTGTCCGATGCGCCGACGCAATCGTCACCGCCGGCGCAATCCCGAACTCGCCCAACAGCGCGACGCCTTTTTGCATGACCTCCCAATCGGAGTCACTGCCCATAATGACCGCTACCCGCATCTCATCCCTCCTCATCCGTACGCGCTTATTCACTCAGGAAGATATAGCGCGCCACAATCAATATCGCCAAGATATAGACAATCGGATGGACGTCTTTCGCCTTGCCCGTGGCCAGCTTGAGCAGCGGATACGCCACCAGTCCGGCGGAAATCCCGTTGGCGATACTGTACGTAAACGGCATCATGACAATCGTCATAAACGCCGGAAAGACTTCCGTAAAATCATCAAAATCGATTTGCTTGACCCCGCCGAGCATCAGCGCCCCGACCAAGATGAGCGCCTGACTCGTCGCCGCATCGGGAATCAGCATCATCACCGGTGCCAAAAACAGACTCGCCAAGAAGCACAGTCCGCAGACCACCGCCGTCAAACCCGTACGGCCGCCCGCTCCGACGCCGGCCGCGCTTTCCACAAACGCGGTGACCGTCGGCGCACCGAGCAACGCCCCGAAGGATACGCCCGTCGCATCGACAAAGAGAGCGCGCCCCATGCCGGGGAATTTCCCCGTTTTCGGGTCGACCAGGCCCGCTTTCGTCGCCGTCCCGATCATCGTTCCCATCGAGTCGAACAATTCGACGAAGGTAAAGGTCAGGATAATCGTCACCAGCCCCATATGCACCGCACCCATGATATCGAGCTGCAAGAATGCGTTGTTACTGAAATCGGGCAGCATCAGCGGCGTAAAATTCTCCGGCACTTGCGCCACCCCGACGATATGCGCCAAAATCGACGTCACGATAATCCCGATGAGAATCGCGCCGTTGACATTGCGCGCCATCAAAATCGCCGTAAAAAATAATCCGAACAACGTCAACAGATGCTTGGGATTATCGAGCGCACCGAGTCCGAGCAGCGTATCGTTCGCCCCGGCGACATAGTGACCGCCCGCCGCGACCGTCTCCGCCAGTGCCGCCGGCGACAGTGACAAAATCACCGCCAGCAAGCCGCTCATTTTAAGCCCGATAATCGTGATAAACAGCCCGATACCGACGGTAATCGCCGCCTTGAGCGATTGCGGTATCCCCTCCAAAATCATCTGCCGTACATGCGTCGCCGTCAGCAGGATAAAAACCAGCCCGGAGATAAAGACCGCACCCAACGCCGTCTGCCAGCTGACTCCCATGCCGAGGACCACGGTAAACGCATAAAACGCAATCAGCCCGACCCCCGGTGCCAAACAAATCGGATAGTTGACCAAGACGCCCATCGCAATCGTGACCAGCCCCGACGCCACGCACGTCGCAATCAGGACGGCGTTTTTATCCATACCCGCCGCCCCCATGACGCTCGGCGCGACAAACAGAATGTACGCCATCGTGATGAAGGTCGTCAGCCCGGCCATAATCTCCGTCCGGATATCCGTCCCCCGCTCACGCAATGCAAACCATCGTTCCCACATGCTTTCCCTCTTTCTGTCGCCCGTATCGCGACTGTTTGATTATCTTTATTGTATAAGTCTCCCCTGCAAATGTCAATGAAAAATCGAAAGATGCGATATTTTATTTTTCTATTATTCGTTATGTATCGAACAATTACTCACCAAGCCGCAACAACTTCTTCCGTCGTCCGACAAATTTGCAACAACTCGCGTTCCTCCGCCGGAAAGAATCCCGCTGCAATCAAGTCATCCATGAGGCGCACCATCCCGTCATAGCAGCCGTCGACATTGTACATGAGCACCGGACCATTCACCAGTCCCAAATGCCGCCACGACAACACCTCGATGATTTCCTCCAGCGTCCCGACCCCGCCGGGCAACGCGACAAAAGCATCCGCCTCGGCCATCATCCGCGCCTTGCGTTCATGCATCGTCTCCACCAGCACCAACTCATCGAGCCCCGCATGCGCCTGCTCCCGCGCCACGAGAAAATGCGGCATCACCCCGAACGTTTTGCCGCCGCTCGCCTTGACCGTATCGGCGACAATCCCCATCAACCCGATGCGTCCGCCGCCGAATACGAGCGTATGGCCGCCTTCGCCGATGGCGCGACCGATGGCCCGCGCCGCCGCCGCGTACGTCGGCCGATTGCCGACACGCGACCCGCAATACACCGCGATATGCTTCATCATGCCCTCCTGACGGCGATCACATCGACCTCGACCGCCGCCCCCTTGGGCAAGGCCGCGACCCCGACCGCACTCCGCGCCGGCCGATGATTCGCAAAAAACGCCGCGTAGACTTCATTGAGCGCGGCAAAGCGCCCCATATCCGTCACGTACAGCGTCACCTTGACGATATCCGTCCGCGAAAGGCCGGCCACCGCCAGCACCGCTTCCGCATTGGCCAGTGCCTGCGCCAATTGCTCCGTATCCGTCGGCGCGAGCGCCCCCGTTGCGGCATCCGCCCCGAGCTGCCCTGATACATACACCGTATCCCCCGTCAAAACCCCCTGTGCGTACGGCCCGATAGCCGTCGGTGCCGCTGTCGTTACCAATTCGTTCATGCCATCCGTCCTTTCTCTCTTACCGTGACTCGTATACTGTCTATGCTCTATTTATATCATACTTATATATATTTTTGCTTGCAAACCGCATATAAAACAGGTAAGATAAAGTCATAATTATTTAATACGTTCGTGTAATTTAGCTGTCAATCGACACGTCAACGAAGTAAAACCGACCGACCCCGAGGAGGAACTATGAAACGAAAACTAACCGGAAAAGGCGTGCGCGTACGTGAAACCATGGTGCGCGAGACCGCCCATATCATTCGCGAAGAAGGCTTCAAACACGCGACGGTTCGTGCCATTGCCGACCGCGCGAAAGTCAATATCGCCTCGATTCGCTACTATTTCGGCTCCAAAGACCAACTCATCGGCGAAGCCATCGAATACCTGATGAACGACTTTGAAAACATGGTACAGCGCCTGGAAGCCCCCGACCAATCCCCCGAAGATCGCCTGAAATCGTTCATGCGCGGCTACTTCCAACTGGCCAATGTCCATCCGGCCTTGTACCGCTCGATTTCCTTTGCCGGCCCGGATGCCAAAGAAAACACCTACTTCATCTATATCCATCTGCTGCACAGCCGTTGCTGGGCACCGGTGCTCGCCAATATCGAAGAATACACGGGCATCAAAGACGATAATGTCCTGGAAATCAAGACATTGCAACTGTTTGCCTCGCTGGAATATCCGATGATTTTGCAATCCAACGACACCGAACTCGAATCATTGCGTTATGTCAAGCCGGAGCAAATCGAGCAATACATCGACACTTTGCTCGAAAGCCTGCATCCGCGCCGACCGGCATGAGACGCCTGCCATCATTCGGCGCAGCCCTGCTCATCGCGGCACTGGCGCTGCCGCACGCGGCATCCGCCGCCGTCAGCACCTGTCCGGATGCCGACGACAGGTACTACGAAAGCGCCGACGGCCAAGTCTACGGTCCCGACGGCATCTACTACGAAAGCGCCGACGGCCAAGTCTACGGTCCCGACGGCATCTACTACGAAAGTACCGACGGCCAAGTCTACGGACCTGACGGCATCTACTACAAGAGCAACGACGGCCAAGTCTACGGACCTGACGGCATCTACTACAAGAGCAGCGACGGAAAGGTCTACGGCCCCGACGGCATCGACCGTGATGAGGCCGAGGACACGACGGACGACGATTGATAATGCGGTGGGCGACATGCCCCGTCATACGCTCATGACCGGCATCATTCCACTGCCTGCACCACGGTGCAGGCAGTTTTTATTGTCCGCCCGATGCCGCACGCAAAAGCCCCCGTTTCTCCGCAGAGAAACGGGGGCTTTTGCATATATGATGATTATTTCGCCGCGTCTTGCGCCAAGACCTTAGCGCACCGCGCACAGACTGTCGGATGCGCAGCCGCCGTGCCGACCGTCGCGGAATGCATCCAGCAGCGTTCGCACTTCGGTGCGGAGCTCGCCGCCACTTCGACCTGCAACTCCGTCTGCGCATCTTCCGTCAACGTCACCTCCGAAACGATGAAGAATGCCGCCAAATCGCGTCGCATGGCCGCCAAGCCGCGATAGGTTTCGCCGCCCGCGGTGATCCGCACCGTCGCATCCAGCGGATGGCCGATGACCTTTTCCCGTCGTGCCGCTTCCAACGCCCGCAAGACTTCGCTCCGCCACGCCAAACGCTGCCTCCAGCGCGCCAGCAACTCCGTATCGAGATGCTCCGGCCGTGCCGCCGGGAAATCCGTCAAATGTACCGATTCCGCTTTGCCCGCTTCCGGAAGTGCCTGCCAGACTTCTTCCGCGGTAAAGCACAATACCGGCGCAATCAGACGTACCAGTACGAGCAGGACTTCGCGGATGACCGTCTGTGCTGCCCGCCGTGTGGCGGAGTCGGCCGCTTCCGTATAGAGCCGGTCTTTGGCGATATCCAAGTAAATCGCCGACAGGTCTACCGTGCAGAAGTTGTGCAGGGCGTGGTACAGGACGTGGAATTCATAATTTTCATACGCCGCTTCGACTTCGGCCCGCACTTCTTCCAGTCGCGCCAGTGCCCAGCGGTCGATTTCTTCCAATTCCGCATAGGGCACGCTGTCGACCGCCGCGTCGAAATCATGCAGATTGCCGAGCAGGAAACGGAAGGTATTGCGGATTTTGCGATAGACATCGCTCATCTGCTTCAGGATTTCCGGTGAAATGCGCACGTCGCCGCGATAGTCCGCACTCGACACCCACAGCCGCATCACATCCGCACCGAACTGACTGATGATATCCTGCGGTGCGACGGTGTTGCCGAGCGATTTGCTCATCTTGCGGCCTTCGCCGTCCATGGTGAAGCCGTGCGTCAAAATCGCCTTGTACGGAGCCTGACCGCGAACCGCCACCGACGTCAAGAGCGAGGACTGGAACCAGCCGCGATGCTGGTCACTGCCTTCGAGATACAAATCCGCCGGATACGCCTGTTCATCGTCTTCTTCGAGCACGCCGCTCCACGTCGACCCCGAATCAAACCAGACATCCATGATATCGGACTCCTTGGTGAAGGACGTCCCACCGCAGTGCGGGCAGGCAAACCCGTCCGGCAATAATTCCTTCGCACTGTACATCCACCACGCATCGCTGCCGTCGGCGGCGACTTTCGCCTGTACCGACCGGATGGTATCGTCATTGACGACGTACTTGCCGCAATCGTCGCAGTAGAAAATCGGAATCGGCACGCCCCACGACCGCTGGCGCGAGATACACCAGTCCTGCCGATCGGCCACCATGCCGTACATCCGATTGCGTCCCCACTCGGGGATAAACCGTGTCGCATCGACCGCGGCGAGGGCGTCCTCACGATACGTCTTCACCGAGGCAAACCATTGCTCCGTCGCCCGATAGATGACGGGATTTTTGCTCCGCCAACAATGGGCGTATTGGTGATGAATCGTCTTCTTGCCGGCCAGGTGCCCGCTCGCCGCAAGCAACTTGAGCACGGCGACATCGGCATCGTCGAGGACATTTTTCCCGACCAGCTCCGGCCCCGCTTCCGCCGTGAGCAAGCCTTTATCGTCGACCGGGCAGGTCACCGGCACACCGTAACGCAGGCAGACGTCAAAGTCTTCCATCCCGTGTCCCGGTGCCGTGTGAACACAGCCCGTACCGGCTTCCAGCGTGACATGGTCCCCCAACAGGACCGGCACGACACGTTCGGGATACAGCGGATGGCGGAAGGTCATCCCTTCGAGTTCACTCCCCCGATAGACCGTCGGCAGAACCGTATAGGATTCCGCCTTGCATTCCGCAAGCGCCGATTCCACCAGTTCTTTCGCCATCAAGCAGTAATCTTCGCCGACGGCGACCCAGACATACTCGAGCTCCGGATTGACACAGATGGCCTGATTGGCCGGAATCGTCCAGGGGGTCGTCGTCCAGATGACCGCAAATGCCTTATCCGCCGGCACGCCGTCGGGCAAATGCCCCTTGGTATCGACCGCGGCAAATTTGACGTAAATCGAGAGCGATTTCTTGTCCGCGTATTCGATTTCCGCTTCCGCCAGCGCCGTCTCACAGACCGGACACCAGTACACGGCTTTCTTCCCCTTGTAGATGTAACCCTTCTTGGCCATTTCGCCGAAGACGCCGATTTGCTTCGTTTCGAGTTTCGGATCGTACGTCACATAGGGATGCGCCCAGTCGCCCGCCACCCCGAAGCGAATGAATTCTTTTTTCTGAATTTCGATAAATTCCTTGGCATACGCCAGGCACTTCGCGCGCAATTCGAGCGGCGTCATCGTATCCCGATCGAGTCCGGCATTTTTGATGACCGCATGCTCAATCGGCAGCCCGTGCGTATCCCAGCCCGGCCGATACGGCGTATAGTAGCCGCTCATCGACTTGTAGCGCATGATGATATCCTTGATGGTCTTGTTCAGCGCATGCCCGATATGCAGGTAACCGTTCGCATAGGGCGGGCCGTCGTGCAAGACAAACTTCGGTGCGCCCTCGCGCCGCGTCAAGCGTTTGCGGTAGACATCATGCGTCCGCCAAAAATCCAGCCATTCCGGTTCGCGTTTCGGCAAGTTGCCGCGCATCGGAAATTCCGTCTGCGGCAAATGCAAAGTTGTTCCGTAATCCATAGTTCCTCCTTCATCCACACAGGGATAAAAAAACTCGCCCCCTAAGGGGCGAGAACTTCCCGCGGTACCACCCTCATGAACGACTGTCGTCGCCACTCAGCGCGATAACGGCGCGTGTCCGGTGTCGCCTTGGCCGCGACACGACTCCCGAGTGATTCGTATCAGGCGTGTCGTCTTCGGCTTGCACTCTCCCGAATTCGCTGGCCGACCCGGCATTGATACCGTCTCGTTCTTCGTCTTTGCCACATATATGCGTACTTGCTCATATCTGTGATAATTGCAATTATTATACGGAAATTCCCCGCATTCGTCAAGCCTTGCCCCACAAAAAAAGCACCCGCAGGTGCTTTTGCCCGTCCTTATTCCGATGCTTGTGTCCGCGCGGCCCGCGCATCGGCCCGATACCCCGCCTGATGTGCCGCGTACGCGGCACTGCCGACCTGCAACGCACTGTGGCGGCGACCGTAGAACCAATAGATGAGTCCGCCGACAAACAGCCAGGTAAAGAAGAACTCAAACGTATGCAAGGACAGATTCGAGAAAATGTACACGCAGAAGACAAATCCCAGCGTCGCCATCGTATACAGCCACGGGCAACGGAACGGCCGCGGGAGCTCGGGGTGCTTCCTGCGCAATACCATCACGCCGAGCAAGGAGCAGGAAAACGCAAAGAGCGTACCGGCGCTGGTCATTTCCGCGATAATATTAATCGGTGTCAAACCCGCCATGACCGCCACAATCGCGCCGACCGCGAGAGTGACTTCCACCGGCGTGTTCGTCTTGGGATTGACCCGCGAGAAAAACCGCGGCAACAGCCCGTCACGACTCATCGCAAAGAACGCGCGGCTTTGGGCGTACAAAAACACGAGGATGACCGTCGACAGACCGCACAACGCGCCCGTGCCGACCAGTGCCGAGCCGAAGGAGTAGCCCAAGTGCCGCAACACGTAAGCGACCGGTTCGGCGTTGTCGAGCTCCGTATACGGAACGACGCCGGTCAGTGTCGCGCTGACGCAAATATAGAGCAACGTACAAATCCCCAGCGATGCGATAATCCCGATCGGCATGTCCCGATTCGGATTTTTCGTTTCTTCCGCCGCCGTCGCGATGCAGTCAAACCCGATATAGGAAAAGAAGATGACCGCCGTCCCCGCCGACACGCCGTGCCAGCCGAAGGGCAAGACGGGCACCCAGTTACTCGGCTCGATATGCGGCGCCGCCAAAAAGAGGAAGATGAAAATCGCCGCCACCTTGACAAAGACGAGTATTTTATTCACCCGCGACGATTCCGTAATCCCGCGAATCAGCAGCAGGGTAATCACGCCGACAATCAGCATCGCGGGCAAGTTGACCAAGCCGCCGTCCCACGGCCCCGCCGTCAGCCATGCCGGAAGCGGCATGCCCGCGGACTTGAGCAGGCCGGTAAGGTACGCACTCCAACCGACCGCCACCGTCGCCGACCCGACGGAATATTCCAAGATGAGTCCCCAGCCGACCAGCCAGGCGATGAACTCCCCGAGCGTACTGTACGTATACGTGTATCCGCTGCCGGCCACGGGCAACGCCGCCGCCAGCTCCGAGTACGCCATCGCGACAAACCCGCAGGTAATCCCCGCCAAAATGAAGCTGAGCATGATGCCCGGCCCCGCATATTCCGCCGCGACGACTCCCGTCAGTACGAAAATGCCCGTCCCGATGATAATCCCCAACCCCAGCAGGGTGATGTCCAGCGCGTTCAGGCCTTTTTTCAGTGAACTGTGTGCCAAATCGTGCTGAAACGCCGCAATCGGCTTCGTTCGTAAAAACTCCATGCTATCCCTCTTTCATCGATGGGGCTCATCACCCTCCAAATACTTACAACTGTAATCATAACACACGAAAGCACGACAGAACAGGGGTTTTCATCAATTCAAATATACTGAATTTATATATAGTGTATACCAATTGCGCCGGAAGTATACCTATTTCCCGTTGCCGTCATATCGCCCTCCATCGGATCGGCGCTTGCACCTGCGCCCGTCGCTTGGTACAATGACAGAGAACAAGAAGGAGGCCGGTATGCAAAAATTTTGGGCGGAAGTATGGGATTGGACCTATTCCATCGTCATCGCACTGGCACTGGCGATGCTGGTGCATATCTTTCTCTTTGTCCCGACACAGGTCGCGGGCGAATCGATGATGCCGACCCTGCACAACGGGCAGTACCTCGTCGTTTCCAAAATGTCGCACGTCCTGCGCAGTCTGCCGGATTACGGCGAGATTGTCATCATCGACAGCCGCGTCCGCCGCCAGCGCACTTGGGGCGACGATTTGGCGGAGCCGGCGCACAATTACCTCGGGCTCTTCAGTCCCGCGCACCGGACGAACTACGTCTGGGTCAAACGCGTCATCGGGCGTCCGGGCGACACACTCGAATTTTACGACGGGCGCGTCTACCGCAACGGCACAGCGTTGGACGAACCGTACCTCAGCGAACCGATGCAGTATCGCAGCGATGTCAAAATCACCGTCCCCGAAGGGCATGTCTTTGTCATGGGCGACAATCGCAATCATTCGAGTGACAGCCGCTTCATCGGACCCGTGCCGATTGACCACGTGCTGGGCAATGTCGTCTGGGAACTCTAGCCGCACGCAAAAAGACGTTACCGCAAGGTAACGTCTTTTTGCGTGTCGATGACGACACCGTCAACCGAAATTATTCTTTGCGCAGGACGCGATGCATCTGCTCCAAGACATCTTGCAGGCTGACCTGCTCGGCCGCCGTCAAGGCCGCAAGATTCGTCTCCATATCCTCGGGCATGGCGATGCCGTACTCCTGCAAGACCGCCAGCGTCTGCGGGTACATCGTCAGCAAATCCTGCAACTTCGTCTCACCGCCGATGAGTTCTTTGCCGAGTTTGTCCGCCAAATACTCATTCATCTCGCCGAGCAGCTCGAATACATCCATGCCGTGTACCTGTGTCGCCTCCCAGAGCGTTTCGTCATACGACACGAAGCACCCGACACAATGCATGCCGTACTCCATGAGCAAGGGCCCCATCTCCGGATAGACCGTGATAATCTCCATGATATTGTCTTCCGGCCGCACAAAATCTCCGTAGTGCAAGACCGGCGCATTCGGCCGCGGCGGGCGGGTATCCGTCGCCATCGACCAATCGTCAAACATCTCCGCGGGTGCCGCGGCGACAGCCGTCGGCGCCGCCTGCTCCACACCGAGGACTTCGCGTCGAAAGACATCGAGCCCGACACGCTGTACGAAATGCGGCAACGTCTCGAATTTTTCCTGACGGGTATAATAACTGCCCGCCCTCTCCAAAATCCGTACCGCCTCGTCGGCCTCCGTCACAAAACCGATGAATACATGCTCGCCGACAAAAATCTCCCAGCCGTCTTCCATCCCCACTGCGAGTAGCGGCAGCGGCGTCTGAATATCGCAGGTGACGATATCGTGCGGCCACTCCATGTACGGCGACAACCCGGTCGCCACCAGCATCGGCGCGACTTCCTCGGCGACAGCGCCCGCCAATGTAATATCGCCGTTCGGCTCGCGAATCAGCGCCGCCTGATACATTTTGGCGACGTCCCGCGCTGTCTTGACAAACGAGGCCCGCTCCGTCGAGTTGGGCACAAAATGATATACCAATGAATATGTCATGTTACTCATGACCTTGCCTACACCCCTTTTATGATTCGGTTCAGCGGATGATTCCCTCCCGCTGCAACGCAGCTAAATCCAGATGGCAATAGCCGTCGGGATTTTTTTGTAAATACCGCTGATGCGATTCTTCCGCCGGGAAAAAATTCTCCAGCGGCATCATTTCCGTACGGATTTGTTTTTCCATGCCCGGTTCGGGCGCTTCATTCAAAATCAGTTGCGCCTGCGTATCCACCGCGGGACCGCGACCGCGCTGGCGCATGAAATTCATATAATGCGTGAGAAACGGCTCATCCTCGCCGTGCGTATAGTAGATGCCCGTGCGATACTGTGAGCCGACGTCATTGCCCTGTCGGTTCAATGTATACGGATTGATAATCGAGAAAAACACGCCGAGCAATTCCGTCAAGTCCGTCTTTTTCGGATTGTATGTCACCTTGACCGTCTCCGCCGCGCCGGTCTCCCCGCTGCAGACGTCTTCATAGCTCGGTGACGGCACGCGGCTGTTCGCATAGCCGACCTCAGTCGCAACGACCCCCGGCAATCGGGCAAAGACTTCTTCTACGCCCCAAAAACATCCGCCCGCCAAGTAAATCTCTTTCATGGTGATTCCCTCCCTTGGTACTCCTCTGCCTATTCCTCTATTGCTATTATAGCAGTTTCCCTATCGCTTCGCTCAATACCACTCCATATTATACACGCAGACGGCAGGGTACATGCGTTGCAGACACGCCACCGCCGGTGCCGTCCCTTCGAGACATCCTTCCCGCGCCAGCGCCGCCGCATCGAGACCGCCCAGCAGCAGCGTCCCCAGCGCGCCGATACCGAGGCGGATATCCGCCGCCCGCGTCGTCGGCGTCACCTGCGGACACGCTCCCTGTCGCGCCGTGACCCGCCAATGCGTCACACCCGCCCACGGATCGTCCGTCGCCACGACAATCTCTCCGTCCGCCGCCGCCGGCAGCTGCCCCCACCAGCGTGCAACATCCGCAATCCGTACCGTCATCCACGGCAGCGTCCGATTGACCGTATAGGTCTGCTCCGCGCCGTCGCGCCAACCGAAATACGCGGCATCGTCCGCCGGCGCATACCACACCGCCCGCTCCGCTTCACTCGCGTGCTGCGTCAGCCAGTATAGCAGTGCCGCCCGCGCCCGCGGCGACGGTGTCGCCTGCTCGCCGACAGTGATGACCCCGTCCGTAAGCGTATACGCCCAGTACGCCAGCGGGCCGTCCGCATCATAGGCGGCGATGACATGCCCCTCGGCGAGCTGCCCCGCGAGCCACCGCCGCCAATCCTGCTCCGTACGTCGGGCATAGCCCGACCGATGCGCCGTATAGGCGGCATACACGGCCGCCAACGCAGTCGTATCCGCCGCCGCATCGAGCCACGCCGACCGGACACCCGCCACCGGCGGGGCGACAAGGTCACGCAAACGCGCTTCCCGCCGCCACAGATGACACCACAGTCCCCAGCCGTACGGACGATACAGCGCCATCGACGACGGCATCAGCACATTCGCATACCGCCCCTGCGCAGCGCTCGCCTTCAGCGCCGCCGCCAAGAGTTTACGCGCATACCCCAGGCCGCGCGCCGCCGGATGCGTCGCCAAGCCGACGATGTACGTCACCTCGACCGGCACGCCGCGTACGATGAGCGTCGTCGGCCGCAGATGCAGCCCCGCCGCCACCCCGGCCTTTGTCTCCACGACGAGCGTATCGGCGGGGCGATAGCATTGCTCGAAATAAAACCGAAAGAACGGCGTCGTCCGCGCCTCAAACGAATAGTCCCACAGCGCCTCAAGTGCTGCCCGGTCCTGCGCCGTACCCTGCCGTACCTCGCTCATGCCTCTTCATCCTCGCATCCGCAATCCTCCGTCACCAGACGGATATCATACTTCTCCGCAAAATGATGCGGCTGGTAACTCATCTTTGCCTGCCGCAAGCCGTCGATCCCCATATCCTCTTCCCGATTGATATACGTCGTATCCGCCCACGCGTGCCGCACAAACTCGTAATTGATGGCCTGGTAGCTGCCGCGCATCGTCGGGTCGGCCTTCTCGATATGGACGACCGCCATCTCGGGGTGAATGTATTCCCCCACGGAAAACGCGACAATCTTCCCCTGCCAGCGTATCGCGCCGCCCTTGACCGCCAGCTTCTCCCAATAGTCAAACAACTTCGCAATCCCCTGCTGCTCTTCTTCCATATCCGCCGTCGTCTGATGCTCCTCGAGCCAACGGGACGCGACCTGCATGCATTCCGCCTTGTCCGCGGGGGCGAGCGGCACGTATTCATAGCCGATATAATTGCGACGGAACGCATTCAGATGATTTTTCTTTTGGCGAAATGCCTTGCCCGGCAAGTTGATCAAATCACTCGTCAGGTAAATATACTCAAAATTGTCGCGGTCTTCGGTATAGGTGTAGCAGTCGGGGCACAACTCGTGCATCCGTTCCACCACCCAAGGCGACGCCCCTTTCAGCAAAAACGGCAACCCCTGCTCGCGAAACCACGCTTCCGCGCGCCGCAAGCCACCGACAAACGAATTGTTCTCGCCGGAAAACGGCGGCAACAAAAACTCATGCCCGTACCGCCCCGCCCGGATAAACAGGACGTCATCTTCTACCGCCCATGCCAAGTTGAACGCATGCTGCCAAATGAACAGCGTCCCGAACGCGCATTCCGACTGCTCATAGTGATGCTCGTGAAAATACCGGTCCAAAAGCGGTTTGTCTTCAATCCGAAACGATGTAAATTGAATCGTTCTCCACTCCTCTGTCGTAATACTTGCTGTAAATTGAATCTTTTCCATGTATCATTGTACCACACTCCGCGCCGCGGGTCACATCCGCGGCCGAAGACGCAAGGCTCGTGTCACGCCGCACCTGCATGCTATAATACCACTAGCCCCGCCACGCGGGAGAAAAGAGGTCACTATGGAATACATCGCATTTGATTTTGAAACCGCCACCAAAGATGCGTCGAGTGCCTGCTCGCTGGCCGTCGTCCGCTTTGTCGACGGCATCGCCGAAGACACGCATTACCGACTGTTTCAGCCGCCGGCGATGCGCTTTGATGATGAAAATATCCGCATTCACCAGATTCGCCCCGCCGATGTCGCGGACGCGCCCGATTTTCGCGGCGTGTGGGAGGAATTTTTGCCGTATTTTACCGATACGCTGGCGATAGCGCACAATGCGGAATTCGACCTGGGTGTCTTGCGCGCGACCTTGGCGTATTACGGACTGGCGCTGCCGCACTTCTACAGCGGCTGTACCTTACAGCTCGCCCGCAAGGTCTGGCCGGGACAGGCGTCATACGCCTTGAACGCGCTCGGCGCCTTTCTCGGGTATACGTTTCACCATCATCAAGCGGATGAGGACGCTCTCATCTGCGGGCGGATATTGCACGCGGCACAGCAGGCGACACACGAACCGGACGCGGCGGCACTCTTTCGTCGCTACGGCCTCGAACCGCAGGAAATCGTCGCCGAAAGCGGCTGGCAACAGGGCGGTCTCTTTTGACCGCACCGACATTGGCCGTCGGTCCTGACGGCCTTGTCGCGGCCGGGCCGGTCGCGGCGCTGCTCGCCCATGTGCCGCATCTCGTCATCCTCGGTACGACGGCCGCCGAACGCCGCCGTGCCGCCGCCTACGCCGATATCGCCGCCCGCGAGCTGGCCGCCTACCTGCGCGGCGACTTGCGCTGCTGGAGCGTCCCCGTCGCCCCGCAGGGAACACCCTTTCAACAAGCGGTCTGGGCGGCCATTGCCCGCATCCCCTACGCACAGGTCATGACCTACGGCGCGCTTGCCGCCGCCATCGGTCGCCCCCGTGCCTGTCGTGCCGTCGCCGGCGCCTGCGGGCGCAATCCGATCCCGATCCGCATTCCTTGCCATCGCGTCGTCGCCACAAGCGGACCGGGCGGCTATACGGGCGGCCTCGATTGCAAATTGCACCTGTGGGCGATTGAGGGCATCGGACAATCCTGACCGGAACTCTCCGCCAATACCGTGTCCCTATACGTCTCTCCGCCGACACTTGCATTTTCCTGCAAAGAGAGTATGATAGTATCTGCTTGTCCCCCGGACAGGCACGATATCGACGGCCGTCCATATATAGCGACCGTCACCGACAAAGGAGAGAACTATGCTGTTTTGGTTTCGTGTGGCCGGCCAAATCGTATTGCTGAGTGCGATTGCACTCCTCGGTGATGCGATTGCCACACTGACACAACTGCCCATCCCCGGTGTGCTCATCGGGATGGCATTATTGTACATTGCGTTATGGCGCGGGTGGGCACGCCTCGAATGGTTTGCCGCGGGCGCCGATATTTTAATCCGCGATTTATTGCTCTTTTTCATTCCGGCGGCGGTCGGAATTATGCAATACACCGACCTGTTCGGTACCTTGGGGGCGTTTTTGGTGACGTCCGTCGTGTTGAGCATCCTCATCGTCCTGTGGGTCATCTCGGCATCTACGGTCTTGATGATGCACCTGCGGCGCAGAAAGTGGCATCGCCTATGATGGCCGCCGTCCTCTCGATATGCGGTACGCTGGCGATCTACTACGGGATGAAAGAGCTGTACCGCCGTACGGGCTCGCTCTGGCTCATGCCGCTGATGATTTGCCCGATTCTCATCGTCGGGTTTTTGATGACACTCGACATCCCCTATGCGGAGTATCGCGCGGGCGGGCAATGGCTGCAGTGGCTGCTCTCCCCCGTGACGGTCGCCTTTGCCGTGCCGCTGTACCGCCAACGCACACTGGTACGCAAGTACCTGCCCGAGCTCCTCACCGTCGGCATCCTCGCCGCCGTGACCGCCATGACGACCTCAATGCTGCTCTCCGACTGGTTCGGAGTCAGTCATGAGTACGTCCTCAGTCTCGCCCCGCGCTCGATTACGACGCCGATCGCGATGAATGTCTCCTCGATGCTCGGCGGCAACGCCACGATTACCGCGATTTTCGTCATCTTGACCGGCATCATCGGGATGCTGCTCACCGTCTGCACCGTGCGCATTCTAAACGTCCACAACCCGCTCCTGCGGGGACTGTTTTACGGGCTGACCGCCCACGGCACGGGCGCGGCGCGCGCCTATGAAGAAAGCGAAAAGACCGGCGTCATCGCCAGCGTCGCGATGATTTTCATGGGCGTGCTGACCGCGCTCTTGGCGCCCTTGGTCATTCCGGCGATGTTGTGGCTGTTGTTTTAATCCGTTTATCTTTGATTGACAGCACGCGGCGGATATTGCTATTATAGATAAAGGGATACCGTTTATGCTCAAAAAAGTTCCCCATGCTTTTTTGGGCTGTTTTTATGGGCAAATTTCGATGCCTGCCGGACGACCATCCCGTCGGTCGGGAAACAAAGGAGTGACGCGCATGATTACACGCTATACAAAAGAAAAAATGGGTCGGATTTGGACGGAAGAAAACGAATTTCGCCGCATGCTCGATGTCGAGATTTACGCTTGCGAAGCGCAGGCCAAGCTCGGCGTCATTCCGGAGGAAGCCGTCAAAGTCATTCGGGAAAAGGCCGATTTTGATGTCGACCGTATTCATGAAATCGAAAAGGAAACCAATCACGATATTATTTCCTTCGTGTCCTCGATTGCCGAATTTGTCGGCGACGAGGCCAAGTATATCCACATGGGACTGACCTCGACCGACGTCAAGGACACCGCGCTCTGCGCCATGCTGGTGGAAGCGACGGATATCCTGCTCGACAATCTGGAAGCCTTTGCCGAGGTCTTGCGCCGGCGCGCGCTCGAATTCAAACACACGCCGATGGTCGGCCGCACGCACGGCATTCACGCCGAACCGACGACCTTCGGGCTCAAGCTGCTCCTGTGGTACGATGAAACCCAACGCAATCTGCGGCGTTTGCGCGCGGCGCGCGAGGAAATCCGCGTCGGCAAGATTTCCGGTGCGGTCGGCACGTACGCCAATGTCGATCCTTCCGTCGAAGCCTATGTCTGCGAAAAGATGGGCCTTGTCCCCGCGAAAATCTCGACCCAGGTGCTCCAACGTGACCGCCATGCGGCCTATATCACGACACTCGCCGTCATCGGCAGCTCGATTGACAAATTCGCGACCGAAATCCGCAACCTGCAGCGCACCGACATTCGCGAAGCGGAGGAATATTTCTCCCCGAAGCAAAAAGGCTCGTCCGCCATGCCGCACAAACGCAACCCGATCACCTGCGAACGCATGAGCGGGATGGCGCGTCTGCTCCGCGGCTATACGATACCGGCGCTCGAAGACGTGGCGTTGTGGCATGAACGCGATATTTCCCATTCCTCCGTCGAACGGGTGATTTTGGGTGATGCCACCATCACGCTGGACTATATGTTACAGACCTTTACCCGTGTCATGGACCGCCTCCTGGTCTATCCCGACACGATGCTCGCCAACTTGAACAAGACGGGCGGCCTCATCTACAGCCAGCGCGTCCTGCTGGCTCTGGTCGACAGCGGCGTCATGCGCGACACCGCCTACCGCTGGGTACAGCGCAACGCGATGAAACGCTGGCTCGAAGGCGAAGACTTCCTCGAAAATCTGCTCCGCGACGACGATATCCGCGCTCACTTGAGTGAGGACCAAGTCCGGGCGTGCTTTGACCCGCATGCGATGCTCAAGCACGTCGATACGATTTTTGCGCGCTTTGACCTGCGCGACAGCAAAGGAGAATGATATGACTACAGCAATGGTAATCGGCACCCAATGGGGTGACGAAGGCAAGGGAAAAATCGTCGACTATCTCGCCGCCAAGGCGGATGTCGTCGTCCGCTCGCAAGGGGGCAACAACGCCGGCCATACGGTCGTCGTGGACGGACAAGCATTTGCCCTGCGTCTGCTCCCCAGCGGAATCATGTATCCGGGCAAATCCTGTGTCATCGGGACCGGTGTCGTCATCGACCCCAAGGGCTTGATTGCCGAACTCGACAATTTCATCGCCAAGGGATTGGACGTATCGGCGCTGGAGATATCCGACCGCGCGCACGTCGTCTTTCCGTACCACGTCCGCATCGATGAAGCGGAAGAACAACTCAAAGGCGCCAAGAAAATCGGCACGACCAAGAACGGTATCGGCCCGTGCTATGCCGACAAAATCAACCGTGTCGGCATCCGCATGATTGATTTCATCCACCCGGACGTCTTTGCGGAAAAACTGCGCGAAAATGTCGAACGCAAAAATCTCCTGCTCGAAAAACTCTACAACGTCGAAGGCTTTGACTATGACGCGATGCTGCGCGAATATGCCGCCTACGCCGAACGCCTGCGCCCGTATGTGACGGATACGAACTATTCCGTCCATCGCTACATGGCGGAAGGCAAGAGTGTCCTCTTTGAAGGCGCGCAAGCGACAATGCTCGACCTCGACCACGGGACGTATCCCTTTGTCACCAGCTCGCACCCGATTGCGGGCGGCGCGTGCATCGGTGCCGGTATCGGCCCGCACAGGATGGAAAACATCTTCGGCGTCGTCAAGGCGTACAGCACCCGTGTCGGTGCCGGTCCCTTCCCGACGGAACTCCTCGATGAGACGGGCGACCTCTTGCGCAACCGCGCCCACGAATTCGGCACGGTGACGGGACGGCCGCGCCGGACGGGCTGGCTCGACGCGGTCGGCGTCAAGTACGCCGCCATGCTCAACAGCCTCGACTACCTGGCGATTACACGGCTCGACATCCTCGACACACTCCCCGTGATTCGCATCTGCAAGGGCTATCGCTACCAAGGCGACGAACTCTCGCAATACACGGCGGATTTGCACGTGCTCGAACACGTCGAACCGATTTACGAAGACCTGCCCGGCTGGCAAGAAGACATCAGCGGCATCCGTCATTACGACGACTTGCCGGAAAACTGCCGCCGCTACCTCGAGACGATTTCCGACCTCGTCGGCGTACCGCTCGGCATTATCTCCGTCGGTCCCGATCGGGAACAGACCATCGTCCTCAAAGAAGTACTCTGAGCTATCACTTACGAACGAGCCGCTGTCATCACAGCGGCTCGTTTTGTATATCGCGAACAATCGCACCGTATTTTGTATACAATATGCTTGCCTTGTATACAGTATTATTCCCCGAAATCTGTTGTCCCACGGGCATTCCCTGCGTATAATGGACCTACATGAATACCAAAGGAGAGATACTGTATGAAACAACTCGGACTATCCGTCCAAATCGGACTGGGGATGCTCGCGGGGATTGCCGTCGGCTGGGCGCTGCAAGGCGCGCCCGACATCGCCACGACATGGATTCAGCCGCTGGGCGCGCTGTTTTTGCGGCTCATCAAGCTCATTATCGTACCGCTGGTACTGGCGTCGCTCGTCACGGGCGTCTGCGGGCTCGGTGATATCCGCCGCCTGGGCTCCATCGGCGGGCGCACCTTTATCTATTACTTCCTGACGACGGGCATCGCCGTCACCATCGGCATCGTACTCGCCAACCTGCTCGACGTCGGTGCCGGCTATGTCCTCGCCGCCGGCTCGGTCGGTGAAATCACCGTCAAAGAAGCACCGAGTATCGCCGACGTCCTCCTCGGCATGATTCCGACAAACCCGATTCAGTCGCTGGCGGAAGGCAATATGCTCCAGATTATCGTCTTTGCGATTTTGCTCGGGATGAGTATCCTCGCCGTCGGTGAATCCGCCCGCACGGTGGAACTGTTTTTCCGCGGCGTGGCCGATATGATGTACACCATCACCGCATGGATCATGCGACTCGCGCCGATCGGCGTCTTCGGCCTGATTACGCCCGTCATCGCGACCAACGGTCCCGCCGTCCTCTTGCCGCTGCTCAAACTCATCTCGATTGCGGCACTGGCCAGCCTGCTGCATCTCTTCGGCGTCTACGGCACGATTGTCCGCCTCATCGCGGGGCTGAATCCGATTGCCTTCATCCGCCGCGCCTTCCCCGCGATGGCGGTCGCCTTTACCACCTCGAGCTCCTCGGGGACACTCCCCGTCAGCATCGGAGTCGCACAGGACAACTTCCGCGTCGACAAATCCGTCGCCAGCTTCGTCCTGCCGCTCGGTGCGACGATTAACATGGACGGCACCGCCATCTACCAAGGTGTCTGCACCATCTTCATCGCGCAAGTCTTCGGTATCGACCTCACCGCCGGTCAGCAACTCATGGTCATCCTGACCGCCACGCTCGCCTCCATCGGCACCGCCGGCGTACCGGGCGCGGGCATGATTATGCTGATGATGGTCCTGCAATCGACGGGACTGCCGCTCGAAGGCATCGCCCTCGTCGCCGGTGTCGATCGCATCCTCGACATGATTCGCACCTGTCTCAATGTCACGGGTGACATCAGCTGCGCCGTCGTCATCAACGCCGTCGAAAACCGGTGCAGCATCGCCCTCGAAGACGGTGCCCCGGCGAAATGACCCTCTCCCGAACGCGATCATCCGATTGCGTTTTTTTCTTGCCGAAATCGCAACCAAACGCTCACTTCCCCTGTACATACACCCTTCGTTGCCGCTTATTTTTGACAAATATCGAAAAATATTGTAAAGTAAAAATGAAGAATCTCGATTCACTGCTACGGCAGTTTACCACAACAGAGAGGTGTTTGTTATGAAACGCAACATGATTACCGGACTACTGGCCGCCGCATTACTGACGCAAGGCGCAGCCGTCGCCTTGGCGGCACACGACAGCGATGCCGCGCATCGGGCCGCACTCTACGATCGGCAGACCGAAGCGCACATGGCGCGCGTCCAAGCGGGCACGGCGCATCCGGTCATTCCCGAAGAATTGAAAACGTACCGCCACGTCATCAAAGATCTCAAAGGCGGCCATGCCAAGGCGCATACCTGGATTGCGGCGAGCGATGTCAAATCCTACTACCTCGCACTCAATCAGATTGTCGCCGCCTACCCGCAGGCCGCCGTCGACCAATACCGTCTGACGGTGCGCGAAGTCCCGACCTCGTACTATGTCCGCGACGTCTTGATTCCGGCGCGCAAGGATGCCGGACTCTCCGTGGACGGCTACCGGGACTACGCCTACTCGATGACGACCTACCAAGTAGAAGTCGTCCGTCCTGAAGGCGTACGGCATCAGGTATTGCAACCGAAACGGGCCCACGCCCGCGCGCAATACCGTGTCGCGAAGATTTCCCAAAAAGACTACACCGCCGATCACCAGCTGCTCGGCGAACAGACATGGAACCAAGAATTAACCGTTGCCGAACCGGGAAGCGATGCCTATACATTGGCGGCGGGTGTCGATCGGCACCTGTATCGTTTCCGCCCGGCGGGACGCTGACAGAAAGGAAGATACGGAGTGAACCCGACGTACAAGACCTATTCCCAGCTTTTCAAAGCATTGAGCGACGAAACGCGCTTGCGCATTATTGATATGCTCTCATGCAGTGAACTGTCCGCATGTGACTTGCTGCAGAGCTTTTCGCTGTCCCAATCGACCTTGAGCTACCACATGAAAATCTTGGTAGAAACGGGTCTCGTACACGCCCGACGAGATGGACTCTGGATGCGCTACTCAATCAACAACGAGCGCTTTGCGGAGATTTTGGAATTTTTACCGCAATTGTACCAAGTCAAAGACGAATGCGTCTGCCGACAAATCAAATATTGCAAAGAAGACGATTGCTGCGAAATGTAATCGTTCGACAGGCGATGCCCGCTCCCGCGGAACCTCGACGGTATCCGCGGGAGTTTTTATATGCACGGAAGACCGCCCGCAACTGCCTGTTGCGCGACCGTCCCAACATTTTTAATCATATACACATACAATAACAATATATTACCCCCCCCGTTATGTTATAATTAGATTATAAACTTTTTATCGGATACCTGCTATCCGATATTAGGCAACAAGTGAGCACCCGGAGGAGGGGACTATCATGAAAACCAAAAAACTGCTTGCCGCGTCACTCGCCGCGGCCGCACTCGGCCTGATGTACAGCGACACCGTCGCGGCCGCCGATCCGAGCGGCACCGACCCGGCGACCGTCGCCCAACTGAAAGCGCTGGAAAAGAAAGTCGATGAAATGAAACAATCCATCGAGAAAAATGCCGTGCACTATTTCTCGGTGAATAGTACGGAAAATGATGCAGACTCGAACTATAAGAATGACGGAGCGAAACAAGTCGGTGCCATTGCTATCGGGACACAAGCCAAAAGTGACGGGCAGGGCTCGATTGCCATGGGATACGATAGTAAGGTAACCGGAGGCTGGAGTATCGCTATCGGTCAATCAGCGAATGTGTCGGCACAGCAGCTCGGTACGGCCATCGGCTATGGGGCTACGGTAACAGGAAATGACGGTGTGGCTTTGGGGACGGTGGCAAAGGCGACACACAACTATGCACTTGCGTTGGGCGGGCAGGCAAAAGCATTACAAGAAAATACCATCGCCATCGGGGCAGGAACGAAATCCTCTCAATTCGGCGGCGTAGCAATCGGTCAAAAAAGCGAAGTGACCCAAACGGCCTACAAAGGCATTGCCATCGGGGCGCATGCCTATGTGGGACCTGCAGGATCGGGAACCACAAATCCGAAAGACTCCAAACCAAAGGCCAATCTGCTTTTCGGTGAAGATGTAGATGATAAAACACCGTCAACGGCGGGAATGACAGAGCAAAACGCCATGGCTGTCGGTATGAATGCAAAAGCATTCGGATACCAGACCACCGCATTGGGCGCCGGAGCGGAAGCCCACGATACAAATACAGTAGCCATCGGTATCGGAACCATCGCGACAGGTCATTACAGTACCGCCGTAGGGAAACAGGCGCACACCTTTGCGGATAATGCCACGGCAATCGGACGCCTTGCTGCAGCAGTGGGAGAATCGGCATCCGCCTTGGGTATGCGAAGCTATGCCTACGGGAAAACCTCACTGGCACTGGGGGCAAAATCTCGTGCCGTGGACAACAACAGCATCGCCATCGGGGCTAATTCGCTGGCAAAAGCCGCCAAGGACGGGAAAGCACTCTACAGCGATGAAGACGTCAAAGCGGCCGCCGGTGTCGTATCCGTAGGGAATCCGCAACACGAAGTCATCGAAAATTTGCACAATCACGACGGCAGTACGGTTGAAAGAAAAGAACAGATTGCGGAAAACTACAGAAGAATCGTCAATATGGCAGGCGGTATCGATAATCACGATGCGGTAAATGTCGCCCAATTGAAGGCGGTCGCGGAAATGCCGCTGTATTTCTATGCGGGCGGTAAAAAAGTGGAAAATGAGTATACCGTCGGTGCGACGCAGTGGACGATGTCGCCGAGCGACTTTCATCTCGACTTCGGGGAAGGTCTCAAAGCGGAACAAATCAAGAAAGACGGCAAGACCTACACGCTGGTATCGATTGACAAAAAGAGCGCGGTGACCGATATCACGGTACACGCCGAAAAGAAAAACGACGCCGACACGAATAACAAATTTATCGTCACGCCGGACAAACCCGAGATGACGGTCAAGGGCGACGGGAAGAATATCACCGCGACGATTGAGCCGAATAATAATACCGTCAAGGTCGCGCTCAAGGACGACATCAATGTCAAGAGCGTGACGGCGGGCAAGGCGAAGCTCTCGGCTGACGGCATCGCCTATGACGGCAAGACCTACATCGGCAAAGACGGCATCAACGCGAACGGTAAGAAAGTCACGCACGTCGCGGCGGGTGCGGTGAGCAAGGACAGCACCGACGCGGTGAACGGCTCGCAGCTCTTTGCGACAAATGAAAATGTCGCCGCGAATACGAAACGCATCACGAATCTCGATGAAAATCTCGGCAAGGTCGGTGCGGGTGCGGCGGCACTGGCCGCGCTCCATCCGCTCGATTTCGATCCGGATGACAAGTGGGACTTCACGGCAGGCTACGGCCGCTACCGCGGCAACGACGCCGTCGCGCTGGGGGCGCACTACCGTCCGAACGAGGACACGATGCTCAGTATCGCCGGCACCGTCGGTAACGGTGATGAGATGTTCAATGCGGGCATTTCCGTCAAGCTCGGCCAAGGTCATCATGTATCGACTTCCCGTGTCGCCATGGCCAAGGAGCTGAAGGAATTGCGCGCGGTCGTCGAAATGCAAAACCGGCAAATCCGGCAGCTGACCGAACTGGTCACGGGACAGGCCGCGTCAACCGCCGCACCGCATGCGGCGACGCAGTTTGCCGATGTACCGGCCGACCACTGGGCGGTTGAATATGTCCGTACGCTCGCTGCGCGCGGCTTGCTGGAAGGCTACCCCGACGGTGAATTCAAAGGCGACCGCCGCATCACGCGCTATGAGCTGGCGGCGATATTCTACCGTGCACTGCAAAACGGCGCACCTGTCGACGGCCGCATGAGCCAAGCTGTCGCGGAATTTGCTCCCGAACTGGAGCAGGTACGGCTGGCGGAACGCTTCCGCGTCGAAGCCGTCGCCACCGATAAAGACGGGCAGCCCACGATCGAACGTGTCCGCACGGTCGACGCGCAGTAATCCTCATCGATTGACACACGGTAATCGAACGCATTATCCCCGCGTACCGGGTACGCGGGGATTTTTCTGTGCCCGACGGCAACACGGCTCACCAAATGAGAATACCCGTACGCATGGTTGCAAATTGCGCAACAGTGAAACAAAAGCAAGACACGCGATTATTAAATACGATATAATATAAATATATTTGATGAGTATCGGCATCGGCGATCTCTACCTCGTGAAGGAGTGATGTGTATGAATTTGTTATTGGCGTTGTTGGTCACGGTGTGGGTGGGATATTTTATCCTCAAACGGTACAAGCCGCAGACCATTTTGTTCATCGGCGGGATGGTGCTGATGCTGGCTTCGGTACTGCTCGGCTACGGGCATATCTATACTCCGGAAAAAAGCACGGGGTTTTTATTATTCGACGTATTTGAATTCATCCGTGAGACGCTATCCAGTCGCGCCGGCAAGCTGGGTCTGAACATCATGGCGGTCGCCGGCTTTGCCCGCTACATGGACCATATCGGCGCGAGCCGCGCGCTGGTCAACTTGACCATTCAGCCGCTGCTCAAGCTCAAATCACCGTACCTGGTGATGAGTTGTTGCTGGGCGCTGGGGATGCTCCTGGGGCTGGCAATCAACAGCGCGTCGGGTCTGGCGATGCTGCTGATGGTGACGATGTTCCCGATTCTCGTCGCGCTCGGTGTCAGCCGGCTGTCGGCCACGGCCGCGATTGCGACGACACTGTGTCTGGACTGGAGTCCGAGTGATACGGGGACGATTTTTGCCGCCGAGCTGGCCGGTATCGATCCCGTCATCTACTGGCATGATTACCAGGTGCCGATTGCCCTGTGCGTATTCCCGGTGGTCGGTATCTTGCACTATTTCACGCAGAAATACATGGACAAGCGTGACGGGCATGTCGTCCGTCCGCTCGACAATCACAAAGAGGTCGAGGTCCATACGGAAAATGTCGCGCTGGACAACAGCCATCCGCCGCTGATTTTTGCGATTTTGCCGTTGATTCCGCTGGCACTGATTTTGGTATTCAGTCCGCTGATGATTGAGTCCATCCAAATGGATATCATCAAAGCGATGCTCATCGGTACGGCCGTCGGCATGATGGCACAATACATCCGCACCCGCAATGCCAAGGAAGTCTGCGAAGATCTCGGGGTCTTCTTTGACGGGATGGGGCGGCAGATGGCGCAGGTCGTCACGCTCATCGTCGCCGGTGAAACCTTTGCCAAAGGCCTCATGGTCAGCGGCACGATCGACCAGCTGATTGCGGGGACGCATTCCGGCGGTTTCGGCGCCATCGGTCTGACGCTGACGATGACGCTCATCATCGGTGTCTGTGCGGTCGTCATGGGCTCGGGCAATGCGCCGTTCTTCGCCTTTGCCAATCTTGTGCCCGATATCGCCGCGAAGACCGGCATGGCCGCCGTACTCATGGTCCTGCCGATGCACTTCATCGCCAGCTCCGCGCGCGCGATTTCGCCGATTACGGCGGTCATCATCGTCGCCAGCGGCATGGCGGGCATCTCCTCGTTTGACCTGGTGAAACGCACCGCGATTCCGATGATCGGTTCGTGTCTGACCGTCATCATCATGAACTTCGTCCTGTTCCTGTAAGCCGGGGACAGATAAACGCTCCGCTACGCGGAGCGTTTTTTTTGTTGCCCGCGGCGGCGATAGACCCTCTCGCATCGATAGCGGCGGTACACCCTGCGCGATATCGCCGCCCGCGCCCCGACACGCCCACCGCTATCTGACCGTATCGCCGTACTCTCTCGCACCGCTGTCGCCGCCGCACTGCCGACTTCTCCCGCCGTCCTGTTCCCCGTACCGCCGCCGTATGTCCCCGCATGCGCCACTCCGCTCCCTATGTCCGCTCCCTCCGTGCCGCTTGTCACGCCCTCCCCCTATCGTGTCCGCGTACTCTCCGCTTGCCGCACGCCCCCGCTATCATCCCGCCGCCCGTCGCGTGCCGCTTGTCACGCCATCCCCCTATCGTGCCCGTGCACTCTCTGCTTGCCGCACGCCCCCGCTATCACCCCGCCGCCCGTCGCGCTCGGATTCGGTGCGCAATGTTCTCTCCGCGCACACCCGCGTCCTGCGATAATGTCCCTTTTATCGCTCATCATTTAACCCGTTTAACTATCCATGGTATAATATAAGCAACAATACCCACCATATAGGGTATTTATTTTTATCCGAGAAAGGGAGGAATTTATGATTGAATTTTTACACATTACCAAACACTACAAAGATACCCGCGTCCTCCACGACATTTCCCTGACCGTTCAGGACGGTGAGACCGTCTGCCTGGTCGGTGAATCGGGCAGCGGCAAGACGACCCTGCTCAAGATGATTAATCGCCTGATTGACCCGACGTCGGGGCAAATCCTGATTGACGGCGCCGACATCGCCAAGCAGGATATCCTGACCCTGCGTCGCAATATCGGCTACGTCATTCAGCAGACGGGGCTGTTTCCGCATATGACGATTGAGGAAAATATCGGCCTCATTCCCACGGTGACGGGGCAAGACCCGGCGGCGGTACTCGACCGTACGCGCGAATTGCTAGATATGGTCGGCCTCGATCCGCATACCTATCTCGGGCGCTATCCCGCCGAACTGTCCGGCGGCCAGCAGCAACGCGTCGGCGTGGCACGCGCCTTTGCCTGTGACCCGGATATTATCTTAATGGACGAGCCCTTTTCCGCGCTCGATCCGCTCACGCGTGCGTCGTTGCAAGATGAAATCATTCAGATTCAATCCGAAGTACACAAGACGATTGTCTTTGTCACGCACGACATGGACGAAGCGGTGCGGCTGGGCGACCGCATCTGCATCATCGACAAGGGGCATATTTTACAATACGACACGCCCGAACAATTGATGAAAGCGCCGAACAGTGATTTTGTCGCGCAATTCATCGGGACGAACCGCATTTGGAGCTCGCCGGATCTCATTCGCGCCGAGGACATCATGTTGCGTGAGGTCGAGACCTGCGGGCCGCAGCTGAGCGCGATGCGCGCACTGGAAAAAATGCACCACGCGCATGTCAACGGGCTGCTCGTCATCGAGCGCGCAAGTCGCCGCCTGCTCGGTATGGTCACCGCCCGCGCCCTGCAGGCCGCATCGGACCGACAGGCACCGGTCAGCCGCTACATGCAGACGGATTTGGAGACCATCCGTCCGCAGCAGAGCATGGTGGAAATGCTCCCCGTCATCAATCAGGACCGCGTCGCGCTCGTCCCCGTCGTTGACGACGGCGGCCGCCTCTGCGGACTCATCACCGAATCGAGCCTGGTCACGACACTGTCACAGCCGTACTTAAGCGATGAGGAGGTGTCCGTATGAACGTATTACTCTATTTACAAGAACACTACACGGACGTCCTCGCCCTCTTGTGGGAGCACATCGAACTCACCGGCATCGCCGTCGCGCTCGCCGTCCTCATCGGCGTGCCGCTCGGAATCCTCATCACCTATCGGCGCGGCTGGCAAGCACCCATACTCAACGGAGCCAACCTCATGCAGGCGATACCGAGCCTGGCGCTGCTGGGATTTGCGATACCGTTTTTCGGCATCGGCAAAGTCCCCGCCGTCCTCGTCGTCATCGTCTATTCGCTGCTCCCCATTGTAAAAAACACCTACACGGGACTGGCGCAAATCGACCCGAACACGCGCGAAGCCGCCCGCGGTATCGGGCTCTCGCGTTGGCAAATCCTGCGCAAAGTCGAACTCCCGCTGGCGCTCCCCGTCATCATGGCGGGCGTACGCATCAGTGCCGTCACCGCCGTCGGGCTGATGACGATCGCCGCTTTTATCGGAGCAGGCGGTCTCGGTGACCTCGTCTTTGCGGGGATACGCACCGTCGATACCGTGAAAATCCTCGCCGGCGCGATTCCCGCCTGCCTGCTCGCACTGACGGTCGATTACCTCTTGGGGCTCGTCGAGACGCTCACCACCCCGCTCGCCGCCCAACTCACCCCCACACAGGATCGCCGCCGCGTCACCGGCAAACGCCGCCGTGCCAAGCGCATCCTCACGGGCACACTCGTGCTTGCCCTGCTGGCGGGCGGCACCTCCGCCTATCGCCACCGGCAGGCGGAAGACGCCGACATCGTCGTCGGCTCCAAAGACTTCACCGAAAACATCGTCGCCGCGCACCTCATGAGCAACATCATCGAAGCGCGCACGGGGCTTGTCGTCGACCGCCGCATCAACCTCGGCGGCACGCAAGTCGCCTACGAAGCCCTCAAAAGCGGCCAAATCGACCTCTACCTCGACTACACCGGCACCGTCTACATCAACCTCTTGAAAAACGAACCGACCCGCGACCTCGACGCCATGTATGCCGCCGCCCGCGACCAACTCAAACAACGCTACGACATCGACATGCTCACCCCCTATCGCTTCAACAACACCTACAGCATCGGTGTCATGCCCGCCTACGCCGACGCCCACCACCTCCAAACCGTCAGCGACCTCAAGCGTGTCCAACACGACATCCGCGGCGCCACGACATTTGAATTTCAAAACCGCCCCGACGGCATCCGCGGCATGCTCGCCTACTACGGCCTTGCCATCGACGACATCGTCGGCATCGACGGCTCACCGCGCTACACCGCGCTGGCCGGCGGCGACGTCCAATTCATCGACACCTTTGCCACCGACGGGCTGATTCGCAAATTTGACGTCCGGCTCCTCGAAGACGACCGCGACTACTTCCCGCCCTACTACGCCGTCCCGATGCTGCGCGGCGAAACCGCCCGGACGCACCCCGAAGTCATCCGCGCACTCGCCGAACTCGAACCCTACCTCACCGACGAAGTCATGCAAGAACTCAACTACCGCGTCGACGAAGGCAAAGAACCCCCCGCCCAAGTCGCCCGCGACTACCTCCGCGCCTGCGGCCTCATCGAGTGAAAAAGGGGAAATCAAAAAAGAGAGTATACAGCATGGCTGTATACTCTCTTTTTGTGTGCATGGCAATACCAAAATTACACGCCCCTCACTCCGCCGTTTTCCCCGGGTATGCTCTCTCGAATCGCTCGAGTATCGCCTGCAGGCGGGTGTCGAGGTAGGTCATCGCACGGGCGCGGAGGGCGGCGGGTACGCCGAATGCGGCTTCCGCGACGGCGCCGGTGATGGCGGCAAGGGTGTCGCTGTCGCCGCCGATCGAAATCGCCCCGCGAATCGCATCCTCAAAGTCCGTCGCCGCAAAGGCCGCTTTGAGCGCTTGCGGTACGGTGTCTTGACAGGTCTCGTTAAACCGATACGTCGCACGGATTTCGTCCAGTGTGAAGTCCATATCATAATAGTGCGCGTGAATCGTGCGTTCGATTTCGGCGAGCGGTGTCCCCGTCCGTGCGAGATAGGTCGCCATGGCTGTCGCTTCCGCGCCCTTGATCCCCTCGGGGTGATTGTGCGTGACCGCCGTGACGGCATGCGAGAGCGTGCGCACCTCGTCCGCCGACGTCGCGACATACGCCACCCCGCCGACGCGCATGGCGGCGCCGTTGCCGTAGCTGTCATAGGGCGCGGGCGCATCCGCCCACATCCACTCAGCAAACATCCCCCCGTAGCCGCAATCGGGATAGTGCCGCCCGATACGCTGCATCGAGGCGACCGCCTGCGCGGATACATCCCCGCCGCGCGCCGTAAGCAGCGCATCGCAAATCGCCAGCGTCATGACACTGTCATCCGTGAAAAAGCATTCGTCCGTCAAAAAGGTAAACTCCTTCGTCTTGATATTGTCCCATTCAAACCGCGATCCGACAATATCCCCGATGATTGCGCCAATCATATGCCCACCTCCTGTAATCACAACCGGCCCACACTCGTATCCTGCCCATGCGCGAGATACGTAAACCGGCTAACCGTATCGGTGCCGTCGCTATCCTTATTCGGTAGATAGCGTCCGCCCGCATTTGACTTGATTGTCTGTATTATACCGTATTGCGGGGCATCTTGGGCAAACAAACACGCACTGCTGTGGCAGTGCGTGTCAATTATCTCATTATCCGATTTTTTCTTACGCCCAATACGTTCCGTTCATACAGAAATGGCGGAGAGAGGAACGCGGGAAGCGGACGCGCTTATGTGCCCGCTCACGCCGCACTGTCCGTGAGGCTGCGGCGGACGAGGAGCGCGACGGCAAAGAACATGCACGCCGTCGACCAAAAGACCGCACTCATACCCAACGTGACAGCGAGCGCGCCCGAGACGAAGGGCCCCGCGACGTTGCCCATGAGTGCCGTACCCGAGGTCACGCCGAAGGCGATGCCGCGTTTTTCCGAGGGAACGTTCTCGGCGATGAGGGTATTGACGCTGGGCATCAGCATCCCGATAAAGAATCCCGTCAGACCGCGAAACAGGGCAAATATCCACACGTTCGGCGCCGCGTACTGGAGGATGAAGCACGTCCCCGCCAGGATTGCGCCGTAGATGAGGATGCGTCGATGCGAGAGCCACTGGACAACGCGGCCGGCGTTAAATGAGCTGACGGCGCTGGCAATGCCCCCGATGGCGATGATGGTGCCGGAGATCGTCGCGAGTGCCGCTTCGTCGGCAGTCATACCTTTGAGGTACAGGGGGATAATCGGACCGATGCCGGTCAAACCGAATTGGACGAGAAATTGAACAATCATCATCGCGCGTACCAGCGGGATGGATAAAAAGAGTTTGAAGTTATCCCACATCGGTTCTTTGGGTGTTTGCGGGCGCGGCGCCGCTTGCGGCTTGACAAAAAGCGCGGTGCACAGAAGTGCCGCCAGCGCAAATGCCGCAAAGACGAGGAAGGTATTGCGATAGCCGAGGATGTCCGCCGCCGCACCGCCGATCAGCGGGCCGAGTGTCCCGCCGAGGACGATGCCCGTCTGGTAAATCCCCAGCGCATAGGTCGCGTGCTCGCGCGGCGTTTCCACGACGACCATCGCCATGCCCGCCGCGATGAAGCCGCCCGCACAGCCTTGCAGTGCCCGCAGAAGAAACAGCGAAAACGGGGACTGCACCCACGCCATCGCCGCCATGATCAGCGTGAGCGAGCCGAGAATGATTAAGAGGACGCTCTTGTGTCCGTGCCGATCGCCGTAGGCGCCCCAGTAGGGGTTTGCTACCGCGGCCGTCAGGCTGGTGACCGCCGTCACCAGCCCCGCCCACATGCTCGCCTGCCCGACGTCATGGACGCCGAGTTCGTGAATAAACAGCGGCACAAACGAAATCAATCCGAGTATCGCCGATCCTGCCAAGATTTGAATACATACCAACCAATACAGGTTGGTCCGCCATAATGTCTTTGCCATATCTTGCTCCTTTATCCTCAATAAAAGCAGCGGCTGTCATAGCCGCTGTATCGTTGCCGATCCTTTGTTTATATACCATATATCCTATCGTGACGCCCCCGCGGACATCGTACCGTCCGCGGCCTGCCCGCTCCGCGAATTCTCCCGCGGCCGCCGCTCACAGGGATACGCCATGCGGCGCGCCGATTATTTTTCGGCAGGCGCCGACTTGTCCGCCATATAGGCGAGCATGCCCTGCGCCGTTTTCTTCGCTTCGCGCATGGCGAGGACTACCGTCGCGGGACGATGCACGATATCGCCCGCGGAAAAGACCCCCGCCTGCGTCGTCATGCCGTAGTACGGCTCGCTCGCGACGCGGATATAGCCCGATTCGTCACGGGCGACCTCCGGCAGCGCCGAACGCATCCACGTCCCCGGTACGTGTCCGACCGCAATGATGACCCGATTCACCGCCAGTGTCCCTTCCGCGCCGGTCGGTGTCATCTCACCGACATCGTTGATTGCCTGCTCCGCATAGCGAAATCCTTCTACCGCGCGCGTACCGACCGCCGCCAGCGGGGCGGACAGGAATTGAAAGGCGACGCCTTCTGCGCATGCTTCTTCATATTCCGACGGCAGGCACGACATAAATTCCGCCGTCCGTCGATAGACGACCGTGACCTGTGCCGCACCGAGCCGTAGCGCCGTCCGCGCCGCATCGACGGCGACATTGCCCGCGCCGATGACCGCGACCCGATCGCCGCGACCGACGGGGAGCTCTTCCTCCGTCAACGCCCCGTCCGCATAGCGCCGCACCGCATGGAGAAAATCCATCGCCTGCAGTACGCCGTCGAGTTCATCGCCGATGAGCGGCAAATCCCGCGGCTGATCCGTCCCGATACCGAGAAAAATCGCCGCATACCCGTCCGTGACAAGGTCTTGCACCGAAAAATCACGCCCCAGCGCCATCCCCGTCCGAAAGTGCACCCCCATCGACCGCAGGCGCTCCACTTCAAAGCGCACGACCGATTTATGCAAACGAAAATCGGGAATCCCGTAGAGCAGTACCCCGCCCGGCTCGGCTTCGGCCTCGTACACATCGACCGCATAGCCCGCAAGCCGCAGTTCGCCGGCCGCCGTCAATCCCGCCGGACCCGAGCCGATGACCGCGACTTTTTCTTTTTTACGCGGCAGACGACGCGGCGTTGTGAGCCCCATGGCATGGGCGGCATCGCCGATCAGGCTCTCAATCATGCCGATCCGCACCGGCTGACCGCGCCGATTGAGGATACAATGCCCCTCGCACTGGTTTTCATGCGGACAGACCCGACCGCAGATGGCCGGCAGATTGCTCCGCTGACTGATTATCTCGATGGCCGCGCCGATATTACCCGCCGCAAGCTCGCGAATAAATGCGGGAATCTCGTTGCCGATGGGACACCCCGTCCGACACGTCGGCCGCGGACACTGCATGCAACGCTTGGCCTCCGTCACCGCCCGTTGCAAATCCTCCATCGTCACCTGCACCCGATCCGTCACCGGTACATGTCTCATCCGTTCCATACGCCACCCCGCTCCGCGTTGCGCCACCGCCCGCCACACGCATACTCATTACTCTTATTTTAGCATAATCATCCGCCGATTTGCATCTTTTTCATCATTCAGCGTCCTCACGAAGGCGACATACAAAAAACGCCCCGCCGCAACGGAGCGTCCGTATCCGAATGGTGCGCCCAAGATGATTCGAACATCCGACACGCGGTTTAGGAAACCGCTGCTCTATCCCCTGAGCTATGGGCGCATATGACCGCCTCGCGGCGGTGCCGTATTCTATTATCCCCCGCACGGCGGTGCGTGTCAACCGCCCGCACACGGCAGAGCGGCGGCGAAATCCGCTCAGACGTTGAAACGGAAGTAGGTGACATCGCCGTCTTGCATGACGTAGTCCTTGCCTTCGAGCCTGAGCAATCCCATTTCACGCGCTTTCGTCATGGACCCTGCGCGGACGAGATCGTCATAGGAGACGATTTCCGCCCGAATGAATCCGCGCTCGATATCGCTGTGAATCTTGCCGGCGGCCTGCGGCGCTTTTGTCCCGCGGACAATCGTCCAGGCACGGGTTTCCATTTCGCCTGCGGTGAAGAAATTAATCAATCCCAAGAGCGAATACGCCGCCTTAATCAACCGCTCCAATCCCGGCTCGTCCTCACCCAAATCCGCCAAAAAAGCGGCCGCTTCATCCGGCTCGAGTTCGGCGATTTCCGCTTCGATGGCGGCGGATACCGGCACCCAGCCCGCACCTTCGCGTTCGGCCAGCGCCGCCACCGCCTGTACGTGCGGATTGGCCAGGGGGTCGGCAATCTCGTCTTCGCCGACGTTGGCGACATAGAGGACGGGCTTACGGGTGAGCAAATTCAATTCCGCCAAGAGCGGTGCTTCATCGTCCGTCAACTCCGCCAGGCGGGCAGGTTTCGCCTCTTCGAGCAGCGGCTGCACCTTGTCCAAAACGGCGAGCTCCGCTTTGGCCTCGGCATTGCCGCTTTTCGCGATTTTCTCGATGCGTTTGCGCCGCTTGTCGACCGCATCCAAATCCGCCAAACACAGCTCCGTCATGATAATCTCGATATCACGCAACGGATCGACCGACCCCGCCACATGGGTGACATTTTCATCTTCAAAACAGCGCACGACCTGCGCGATGGCATCCGTTTCACGGATATGCGCCAAAAACTGGTTGCCGAGGCCTTCGCCCTTGGACGCGCCCGCCACCAACCCCGCAATATCGACAAAGCGAATGACCGCGGAAATCTGCTGCTTCGGTTGAAACATCTCCGTCAGATGTGCAAGCCGCGCGTCCGGTACGAGCGCGACGCCGACATTCGGCTCAATCGTACAAAACGGATAGTTGGCCGCTTCCGCACCGGCTTTGGTAATCGCATTAAACAATGTGCTTTTGCCGACATTCGGAAGCCCGACGATGCCGACTTGTAAATTGGTACTCATCACTCTTCTCCTTTAGTCGAGCGGACCACCCCGCTCAAATCGACCCGCACACGGCCGGTGCCCGCCGGTCCGAAATCCGCGCCGTCATGCAAGACCGCCGCCGGATATGCCGCCGCCACCGCCGTCGCGCTGCGCTTGTCCGTCCAGATAACGGGAATCTCCGCACCGCCCCAATACTCACTCCCGAATGTGTCGAGCAATTCGCGCACGCGCGCCATGACCTCGCACAACGCCTGCCGCCGCTCGGCCCATTCCGCTTCTCCGCGCGCACTGTAGCGGGCGACGACACCCGCCGCCAAGACCGGCGACAACTCCGGCTCGACCAGATACCGCCCCAGCGCCTCGGCCAGCGGCACATCGCGCACCTTGTCGATATCCGCCTGCCACGCCGCGGGAATGACACTGTACACCGCGCCCGCCAAGCCGCAAGGCGCCAGCGATACCGTCTCCAACACGCAAGACGCCGCTCCCTCGACAGCCAACAGCGACGCCGGCGCCTTCGTCACAAAATCCCCCGCCGTCGCATCGTGAATGATAGTCATCCCCGTTTGCTGCGCATAGCGTACCCACTGCAGCATCTCGCGCACCGTCATCGCGACCCCTGTCACGCCTTGTGCCGCCGCAATCTGTGCCAGTTTCGGTTCATGCATCGGCAGCGGAATCCGATACCCCAACTCGTCACAACTGCTCAAGTACTCGATTCCGCGATAAAAGCCCCGATCCCATTCCGCGCCGCGTCCGTCGCCGATATGTACAGCCAGCGTTTCCAATCCGCCCGGATCCATCAGTGCGACAATCGTATCCGCACTCGCCGCCGCGATGAGCCGCGTCGCATCGATACCCCAGCGGACATCATCCGGTGCCACCGTGACACCGCGGCGGGTATACGCGGCCGCCACCGCCGCGCGCACCGCATCGATACTCGGCGCCGGCGCACCGTCCAGCACGGCCTGCATCGCCTCACGCATGACCGCGAGTGGCGATGTCGCCCAACTCGCCCGCACCGTGTGTCCGGCGCCGACAATGCGCCGCAAGGTTCGTTTCGTATTCACCGTGTCACTCCTTACCTGCTGCTATATCTATTTATTATAGCATGCTTTAGCGACGCGCCGCAGTCCGACTTTGGTATATAATTTCACCGCTTTTTATCATTTTTATAAATATTTGTTCCCTGATTATGCTATTATAAAGGGGACAACTGTACGGAGTGACACACCATGAACGAACTATTACACATCTTACTATTCAATATGTTCCCGCTGATCGGTCTGGCCGCGGCGGGATATTGGCTGGACTCGCAATTCAAAATCGACATCAAGACCCTGACGACCATCGTCTTTTACATCGTCCTGCCGGGACTGATTTTTCTCAACGTCTACCAAATGCCGTTCGAAATCAGCAGTCTCAGCATCCTGGCAGCGGGGCTCGTCCTGCTCTGCCTGCATGCCCTGCTGGCGGAGATCATCGCCCGTTGGCGCGGCTACGACCCCGGCAAACGGGAAAGCTTCCGCGTGATGACCATGTTTACCAACTGCGGCAACATCGGCCTGTCGATGATTACCCTCATCTACAGCCAGCCGCCGTTTGTCAACGGCTACGAACAGCCCTACCACACCGCGGCGATGGCGGCCATTACCATTTTGCTGATTATGACCAATGTCCTGCTCAATACCCTCGGCCTCTACCTCTCCGGCCGCGGCCGACTCACGCCGCGCGACGCCCTGCGCATGATTCAGCACATGCCGACCGTCTATGTCGTCCTGATCGCCATTGCCGTCAAATACTTTGCCATACCCGTGCATACCTGGTTCGTCTGGCAAATCGTGGAACGCATCGCGGTGACCTTGCCGCTCTTTGCGATGCTGATTCTCGGCATCCAGCTGCATCGCACGACGATTTATTGGTTTAACCCCGACGTCTGGCTCGCCGTCGTCACCCGCCTCGTCATCGGCCCCTTGCTCGCGCTCGGCGTCATCTACGCCTACGGCGATTTTTCGCCGATTGCCTCGCAGGTCCTGCTCATCTTCTCCGCCGTCCCCTGTGCGGTCAACTCCGTCCTCTTTGCCGTCGAATTCAAAAACTATCCCGGCTACACGACCCAGACCGTCATGTCAAGCTTCATCGTCGGCTCGGTGACACTCACCGCCGTCATCTACCTTGCGCGCATCCTCTTCCCCGTGCCCATGTGGTAAACGCACGCCGACCGTATCGACCGCCACACCCACACGCCACGCAATACACCGCCCGCCCCTCCATACCTCATCGCCGTGTCTCAACCGCCTGCACGAAACGCACCTTGACACCGCGCACGCCACGCAGCGCGCACACCGCAACCCTACGCCGCTTACGTGCCACACCATATCACCCCACGCAAAAACGCCGCCCCCGGGCGGCGTTTTGTGCGGCGTCATTTCTTCTTCTTCTTGTCTTTTTTCGATTTCTTGGATTTCTTTTTCTCTTTCTTCTTGTCTTTCTTTTTCTCGTCTTTCTCTGCGGCTACGGCGTGATGGTCGTCGCAACAATCGCAATCGCAGTCGCAATCATCGTCCGCGGCGTTGCCGTGATGGTCATCACAGCAATCGCATTCACATTCGCACACTTCGTCCGCGTCGTCGCCGTATTCGTGCAAAAAGGTGTCGCTCGGAAGTTCTTCGACGGCATCGGAGTCTTCGTACAAATCGCCGTACAATTCTTCCTGCAGCTCATCGTAAAGCCGAATGATTTCATCGACCCGATCGCCCAATTCGCGGTAGCGTTCCATCCGCAGCCGGATTTGCTCCCGGGCAAACGAATACGCCTGCAACGTTTCTTCATCGGCGTTCGCCGCCGCTTCCTCTTCCGCCTGCAAATCATCCAGCATGTCCTGTCCGTCGAGCAGTTCGACGCAGATTTCATGCAACAGCTCGCTGATGGTCAAGCTGTACGTATCAATCGGTAACGGTTGGCTCATGGTATCCTCCTTATACTGACCGCATATAACCCCTTATGGTAGTATTCGCTCTCGGCGGGCGATTTCCTTTTTATCGAAATAGAGGGGAATTATGCTATACTTGAGATACTATACAATATGAAAGAGGAGAGTGGATATGGATAGCGATCACTCCGGGTGGCAACTATTATTTTTATTCTTGTTAATTGTCGCGAACGGTATATTTTCCGCAACGGAAATTGCCGTCGTCAGCGCCAAAAAATTGCGCTTACAGCGCGAAGCGGACAAGGGCTCGGCGGCCGCCAAAGCGGCATTGGATATCGCCCGCAACCCCAACCGACTATTTTCGACAATCCAAATCGGCATTACCGCCATCGGCGTCGTCACGGGGATGGTCGGGGCCTCGACACTGGCCGATCCGCTGGCGGAGCAGATTGCCCGCATGCCGTTCTTGGCGTCGTATGCACAGGCCTTGAGTCTGGTCATTATCATGTCGGGTGTCACGTATTTCACGCTGATACTCGGCGAGCTCGTCCCGAAGCGCATCGCCATCAATGCACCGGAAGCGGTCACCATGACGGTAGCGCGACCGATGGCGCTCTTTGCCAAAATCAATACGCCGATTATTTGGTTTATGTCGGCATCGACGGGATTGGTCTTGCGGATTTTAGGGATTCGCATTGTCGATGAACAGCCCGTCAGCGAAGAGGAAATCCGCTTTCTCTTGCGGCAGGGCGCGCAGCTCGGAACGTTTGACGCAAATGAGCCGGAGCTCGTCGATCGGATTTTCCGCTTAAACGATATCCCCGCGGAAAATATCATGACCGCCCGACCACAGTTGCTGTGGCTCGATTTGGCGGAGGACGAGGCGACGCTTGAGCAGCTGATTTTGACGACACGCCATACCCGTTTGCCCGTCGGACATGAGTCGCTGGACGATTTTCGCGGCTTGGTGCGGATGCAGGACCTGCTCACCGACCGGTTGCGCACTCCGCAACGCTCCTGGCATGAATTGATTCGCCGTCGCACGGAAACGCCGCTCTATATCCCCGAGACGCTCACCCTCAATAAGACGCTGGAGCTGTTTCGCGCGCACAGTGCGCATGAAGCGATTATCCTCGACGAGTACGGCGCACCGGAAGGATTAATCACGCTCAACGACATCATGGAGGAGATCATCGGCACGATTCCCGCCAGTGTCCACGAACGGCTCGCGGAACGCAATCGCATCATTCACCGCTCGGCGGATTCGTGGCTGATTGACGGATTGCTCCCGATTGAGGACTTCAAGCAATTTTTCCATATCCGTACATTGCTCCCCAAAGAGGGTGAGGACTATTACAAGACACTGGGCGGATTCATGATTTTCCTGTGCGGCTACTTGCCCAAGGAAGCGGATACGATTACCTATGAGGATTTTACCTTTGAGGTCGTCGACACGGACAATTTCCGTATCGACAAGGTCCTCGTCAAACGCCATCCGCTGCCCGCGCCGCCGGAAGAGGAGTGATTGCACAAACAGGCATGTTCTTTTATAATGAAGACAAGGATACGGCGGCAACCGTTCATATATATGTCATTTCAATTTTCGACGGTGTTGTTAATTGCGGTGATTCATGTAGTGAAACCCATTTCCGGGAGCGGCCGTATCCGTACAAAAAGACTTCAGCTGCAGCTGAAGTCTTTTTTGTATTATGACAGCGAGCGGTTTTCTGTTTCTTCCGCGTGATAGACCCATGCATAGAGCGCGGGCAAAAACACCAGCGTCAGTACGGTCGCCACCAGCAGACCGCCACTGAGTGCAAAGGCCATCGGCGCCCAAAAATACGAGCGCATCAACGGAATCATCGCCAGCACCGCCGCCATCGCCGTCAGCATAATCGGGCGGAAGCGCAGCAGGGTCGAGTCGATTACCGCATTCCACACGGTTTCGCCCGCGGCGCGGTGTTTTTCAATCTGGTCAATCAGGATAATCGAGTTGCGTATCAGCATCCCGCCGAGTGAGATGATGCCGAGTACGGCGACAAATCCGATCGGATAGCGCGTCACCTGCAGCGCGATAATCGCGCCGATAAGGCCGAGCGGTGCGGTCAAGACCGCCAGCGTCATCAACCGTAGACGCTTGAGTTGGAACATCAATAGCGCCATAATCACAAACACCATAATCGGCAATACTTTCACGATGGATGCCATCGAGAGGTGACTGCGCTCCGTGCTGCCGTCGTATTCCAATCGATAGCCGGCCGGCAACGATTCGCGGAAGTCCTTGAAACGCTCGCGATACAGCTCTTCCGTGACGGAATCGCCCGGTACATCACCGATGGTATCGGCCTGCAGGGTAATGCACGGGACCAGGTCGCGCCGCCAGACAGTCGCATTTTCATTGACGAGCGACAAGGTCGCTATCTGCCCCAGCGGGACGTAGCGGCCGCTACCGATATGAATCGGCAGTTGCGCCAGGCCGCTCAGTCGCTCCGCACCGATATCGGGCAAGCGAAATACCACCGGCACGAGCCTATCACCCTCGGTCGCCTGCGCGACTTCGATACCGGACAGTTTGGCGTAGAGGTCGGCCGCCACCGCGTAGTTGTCAATCCCCAGCCGGCGCACACTGTCCTGCTGAATATCGACCTGCACGCTTGGCATCTCCTGCGGCCAATTCATTTCCGCGCGGCTGATTTGCGGCGACGAGCGAATGATTTCCGTCGCTTGCTGCGCCAGTGCGGTCAACGTCGGGATATCCGGCCCCGTCAGGCGCATCATCACAGGATACGCGGCGGGCGGCCCGACTTGAATCAAGCGGATATTGGCCCGCAAGTCGGGGAATTCATCATGCAAGATTCGTTCCAAGTCGCGATGCACCTCGACACGCGTCGCGGCATCGGTGGCCGTGATGATGAGCTGGGCGTAATTGTCTTTCGGCGGCGACGGCAAAAACGGCAAGATAAAGCGCGGCGCGCTTTGACCGACGTAGGACACGACGGAGGTCACCCGCTTGTCATCGATAAAATGCGCCTCCAGCCGCTTGAGCTCACGCTCCGTCGCTTGTATCGACGCCCCCAGCGGCAGTTCCGTCTCGACGATAAGCTCCGGACGAACGGACGCCGGGAAAAACTCCTTCTTGAGCAGCGGAAAACTCGCCACCGCCAGTAAAAAGACTGCCAATGTCGCCAGTACCACGACACGGCGATGGCGCAAGGTCCACTCCAGACCGCGCCGAAATGCCCGGTACAGCCGGTCCTGCCTCTGCTGCCAACGCGACGGTGCGGACTTCTTTTTCGGCAGGCGAATCAAGCTGTAGCCCAAGACGGGACTGACCAGTACGGACACAATCCACGAGAGCACAAGCGCGATACAAGTCACGGAAAACAGACTGCCCGTATACTCCGAGACCATCCCGTGCGAGAGCCCGATGGGGATAAATCCCGAGGCCGTAATCAGCGTCCCCGTCAGCATCGGAAACGCCGTTTCTTCATACGCCGCCGTTGCCGCCGCCACTCGGTCGTAGCCGTCTTCGAGCTTGCGCTGCATCATTTCAATGACGATAATCGCATCATCGACAAGCAGCCCCAACGCGATAATCAGCGCCCCGAGCGAAACAATCTGTAAATCGATACGGTTCAGCTCCATCAGGATAAACGTCCCCGCCACCACGACCGGTATCGACAGCGCAACGACCGCCCCCGAACGCCAGCCGAGCGTCATAAAACTGACCGCCAGTACGATGACAATCGCCTCAAACAGCGAACGGGTAAATTCATTAATCGACTGCTTGACGACATGCGGCTGATGCGCCACCTGTCCGATTTCCAATCCCAGCGGCAACTGATTTCGCCACTGCGCGACATGCTCATCCAACGCCTCGCCGACTTGCAAGATATTGCCGCCCGGACTCATCGAGACGGCAATCCCGATGGCCTCCTTGCCGTTGAAATACATCTGCGGTTCTTTCGGCTCACGATATCCTTCCCGTACCGTGGCGATTTCTCCCAGACGAAACGACCGCTCACCCAGGTGGACGGTCAGATTTTCCACGGCGGCGGCCCCGTCCAGGAGTCCCGTCACCCGCAACGAAATGCGGTTATGCTCTGTCTGTATCGTCCCCGCGGGAAGCAATGTCCCCTGCTGCTGCAAAAGCTGAAACAACAGCCGCGGGTCAATCCCCAGCGCCGCCAATTTCGCTTCGTCCATCTCGACATAGACCGTTTGCGTGCGCACACCGACGAGATTGACTTTTTGGACATCGTCGATTTGCAATAAATCCCGACGGATTTGCTCGGCGGCCGCTCGCTTTTCTTCGTACGAATACTCATCGCCCGTCAATGCATAAATCGAGCCGAACACATCATCAAAACGGTCGTTGATAAACGGCCCGCGCACTCCCTTGGGAAGTTCAGCCCATACACTGTTGACGAGATTTCTCACTTCCGTCCACGTCGGCCGAATCTGCGCGGCCGGCAAATCTTCCTTGAGCCAGACGTAGATGACCGTCCGGTCGCCGTGCGTGTAGCTTTGGATAAAATCCAACCCCGGCGTATCCTGCAACTTTTCTTCGAGCTTGTCGGTCACCTGCGCGGTCATCTGATCGGCCGTTGCACCCGGCCAGACCGCCGTCACCACCATCTGCCGAATGGTGAAGTCCGGATCCTCGCGCCGGCCCAGCTCCATAAAGCTGTACATCCCGCCGATGAGTATCGCCGCCACGAAGAAATACACAATGGACCGGTATCCGAGTGCCCAACGCGCTAAATTAAATCGTTTCATACGCGTACCTTGGCACCTTCATACAAATGCTGCGTCCCCGCCACCACGACGACATCGCCGTCCTCAAGGCCCGCGCGGACTTCCACCCGTTCTCCCCGGACTGCCCCGAGCGTAATCGGTACCAATCGTACCGCCTCGCCGCGAACGACCCAGACCGCCGCCGTCTCGCTTTGCTGTGCCAGCGCCGTCAGCGGGATTGTCATCACGTCGGCGGCATCCGTGCGGAACGTGACCTTCGCCGTCATGCCGACCTCTCCGTCAAACGGCGTATCGATACGCAATTTCGCGTCATAGGTTCCCGTCGAACGGTTCGGTGCGGGAGCGATTTCCCGCACGGTCGCCGTCCACGTTTTGTCCGGGCGCGACCACAAAGTCACCTGCGCCGATTCACCGACGCGGTACTGATGCAAATTTTGTTCCGTCAGTGAAATCCACACTTCCGGCTCGCTCATATCGACCACAACCGCCACCGGCGTCCCCGCGCCGACCACCTGACCGACATCGACCAATGTCGCACCGACCACGCCGGCATGTTCGCTTTTCAGCGTCGTCATACTTTCCTGATTCAACGCCCGCTCATAGGACGCATTGGCCTGTCGGTACTGCGCCTCTGCCAGCTCCTTGGCATTACGCGACTGATCGAGCTGCAACGCACTGATGGCATCGGCGGCATACAACTGCGCCATCCGTCCGTACGTACTCTGCGCCAAATCACGCTGCGCCGCCGCCGCTTCCAGCTGTCCGCGCGCGGCAATCACCTGCTCGGACGCATTTTTATCGTCAATCCGAAACAGCGCGGTCCCCGCCTCGACGCTATCTCCCGCCTGCACGTAACGCGCGACGATTTTCCCCCCGAGCGAAAACGCCAGCGGGGCTTCACTGCGCCCGTGAATGGTGCCTGCAAACGTATGCGCGGCATCACTGTCCGAGCGCCCGACCGTCTCCGTCTTGACTAACGGTACCACTTTATCTTTTGTCTTTGTCTCGCCGCCGCAACCGGTGAACATGCCTACACACAACACGGCCACCAGACACATGCCGACGATTGTTTTACATTGTTTCACGGTATCCCTCCCGTCCGATCAGGCTCATTATACCCCAAAAATAATGATTGTACTATTAATCATAAACGTTGTTTTGCTTGTTTTACGTGTTCTCAATTTCTCCTTGCAGGCAAAAAATTACCTCCCGCCAAAGAATTCAAATCACTATATCATCTGCCGGAACACAGAGCGCAGGCAAGTGAATCTAAAAAGACTGACCTCGGAAGAATTCCGAAGCCAGTCTCTTAACTATCTTTATTTTTCTGTCCGACCGCTAGCCGTTCAGTAAGAAATGCTTTTTACCTTATATACTTAATCCAAATGCCGGTCCAAATCGACTTCCGCCAGCGGAATCAACTTCGTCCGATGTTTCAACTTGTACCAGAGATAGACCGCCAAGAATACCGGAATCCCGATATAGGCGACACTGGCGCCGTACCAGTCGATGGTCTCACCGGTAAATGCCGAATAATTTTGTCCCGCCATGACAATCAAGCATACAACCAAGGCAAATACCGGCCCGAACGGATACATCGACGCCCGATACGGCAATTCACTCAGGTCATGACCCTGATAGGCAAATGCCTTGCGGAAACGATACTGGCTCGCCGCAATGCCGACCCAGGTAATAAACCCTGCCATACCGCTGATATTGACCAGCCAGTTGTATGCGACACCGTCGCCGATAAGACTGGTCAGAAACGCCGCCAAGCCGAAAATCACCGTCGCAAAGAGCGCATTGGTCGGTACACCTCGGCGATTGACCTTGAGAAACATCTTCGGCGCCTTGCCTTCCGCCGCCAACGCATACAGCATCCGCGTCGATACATACAGTCCCGAATTCCCCGCGGAAAGTACCGCCGTCAGAATGACCATATTCATCACGGTCGCCGCCGCCGGCAGACCGAAGCGTTCAAACACCAACGTAAACGGACTGATGGAGATATTTTCCACCGAGCTGTTGAGCAAATTCGGATCCGTATAGGGAATCAAAAAGCCGATGACGGTAAAAGCGCCTAAATAAAAGAGCAAAATCCGCCAGAAAATCGAATGTACCGCCTTCGGTACGCTTTTTTCCGGATTTTCCGATTCGCCGGCCGCGACCCCGAGCATTTCCGTCCCCTGGAAGGAAAATCCCGCAATCATAAAAATCCCGAGTATCGCGCCCCAACCGCCGACAAACGGCGCATCGCCGACTGTCCAGTTGACCATGCCCGGCGATTGCCCGCCGACACCTAAAATCAGCATCGCGCCGACGAATAAAAAGACCAGTACGGTAATGACTTTGATTCCCGCAAAAATAAATTCACTCTCCCCGTAGGAGCGGGTCGAGAGAAAATTGAGCGCAAAGATAATCACCAAAAACAACGCGCTCCAGATAATCGCCGGCGTATCGGGAAACCAATACTTCATAATAAGTGCCCCCGCGACCAACTCCGCCGCCAATGTAATCGCCCAATTGAACCAATAATTCCAACCGAGCGCAAACCCGAATGCCGGATCGACGAATTTAGAGGCGTAGGTCCCGAATGATCCGGATACCGGCATGTACGTCGCCATCTCTCCGAGTCCTGTCATCAGGAAGTACACCATAATCCCGATAAAGGCATAGGCGACCAGTGCTCCGCCCGGGCCGGCCTGCGATACGGTTTCACCGCCGGCAACGAAAAGCCCCGTCCCGATCGTACCGCCCAAGGCAATCATGTTCATATGACGGGCCTTCAGGCTCCGTTTCAACTTCGGCTGATTCTCCGTCCCCTTTTTTGTTTCTTCCATCGTGCGTTCACCTTCTTTTTTATACTTGGTAATAGGTCAAGTATAGCACTTCTGATTTATTTTTCAACATATTACGGAAAAAAATTGCCGTTTCTTGTATTTTTCGGAAAAGTCAAGGATTTTATACGGATTTATCATTGTTTTTCTTCATTGTCCGATGCTTTTCTCATTCTTACAAAAAAACACCCCCATAGGGGGTGTCTCTTACAAGTCGAGGTTCGTCACATTCTTGGCATTTTCCTGGATAAATTCCCGCCGCGGTTCGACCTTGTCGCCCATCAGTACGGTAAAAATGTGATCCGCCGCAATCGCATCTTCCATATGGACTTTCAACAACGTCCGATGTTCCGGATTCATCGTCGTATCCCACAACTGTTCGGGGTCCATTTCACCGAGACCTTTGTAGCGCTGGACGGTGATTCCGTCACGGCCCGTTTCATCCAGCTTTTCACTGAGTTCGTCATCACTGTACAGGTACCACTTGCTGCGGCCTTTGCGCAACTGGTACAGCGGCGGTTGCGCGATATAGACATATCCTTCCGTAATCAGCGGCGTCAAATACCGGTAGAAAAACGTCAACAGCAACGTCCGAATATGCGCGCCGTCGACGTCGGCGTCCGTCATAATGACGATTTTGTGATAGCGCAATTTACTGATATCGAATTCTTCGCCGATGCCGGTACCGAATGCCGTAATCATCGAGCGGATTTCCGCATTGCCGAGGATTTTATCCAAGCGTGCTTTTTCGACATTGATGATTTTCCCGCGCAACGGCAAAATCGCCTGAAATCTACGATCACGTCCGGTCTTGGCCGAACCGCCCGCGCTGTCACCTTCGACGATATAGATTTCCGTCAGCGATGCATCACGTTCGGAACAGTCCGCCAGTTTCCCCGGCAGGCTGGAGATTTCCAGCGCGTTTTTTCGGCGAGTCAGTTCGCGCGCCTTCCGCGCCGCTTCCCGCGCCCGACCGGCCAAAATCGCTTTTTCGATGACCTTTTTCCCGTCGGCCGGATTTTCTTCAAAATAGACACGCAATCCTTCCGACACGATGGTATCGACGATGCCCTTGACCTCACTGTTACCGAGTTTGGTTTTCGTCTGCCCTTCAAATTGCGGGTTGGGTACTTTGACACTGACGACCGCGGTCAATCCTTCCCGCACATCCTCGCCGGAGAGATTTTCCTCATTTTCTTTGATAATGCCGGTCTTGCGCCCGTATTCATTGGCGACACGGGTCAACGCCGCCCGAAATCCGGACAGATGCGTACCGCCTTCAATCGTATTGATATTATTGGCAAAGGTATAAATATTTTCATTAAACCCGTCATGGTATTGCAACGCGATATCGACAACGACACCGTCTTTTTTGCCTTCAAAATCCACGATTTGCTGTTGTATCGGCTGCTTGTTTTTATTCAAGTACGATACAAACGATGTCAAACCGCCTTCATAGTGATATACATCCTTGCGCTCTTTGCCGGGACGTTCGTCTTTGAGCGTAATGGAAATGCCTTTGTTCAAAAAGGCCAACTCCCGCAACCGCACGGACAAGGTTTCATACGAATAATTCACATGTTCGAAGATATCGCTGTCCGGTAAAAAGGTAACCGTCGTGCCCGTTTCGCCGCCGTCATCCGGATGTTCCGTCAGCGGTTCGACCATCTTCCCGCGGGCAAAGCCGATGGTATAGAGTTTGTGATTGCGGCGTACTTCGACCTTGAGCCACGCGGACAAAGCATTGACCACCGACACACCGACCCCGTGCAGACCACCGGAGATAGCATAGCCCCCGCCGCCGAATTTCCCGCCGGCATGCAATACCGTCAAAACGACTTCAATCGCCGGTCGACCGGTTTTGTGCATATCGACCGGAATCCCGCGTCCGTTATCGACGACAGTCACACTGTTGTCCGGATGTACCGTGATTTCGATATGACTGCAAAATCCCGCCAACGCTTCGTCGATACTGTTATCGACGACTTCATACACCAAATGATGCAAGCCGCGATCGGAAGTATCACCGATATACATCCCCGGTCGTTTGCGGACCGCTTCCAATCCTTCCAGTACCTGTATATTTTTCGCGTCATACATACCTGCTGTTTGCTGCTCTGCCATGCCCATTCCTCGTCTCTGTAAAGTAATCAATTACTGTAATTATACTATAAAAACGCAAAATTAACAAAATTGACGTCTTTCGTCAATTTTGTTATTCGTAATATTCTCGGGGTAATCATTTTTATTTTATTCGCGTTTTGATATAGATTTAGCAATTCTTTTCAGCATCAGGTGCGGCCTGTCGGACCAATTTATTAATTAAATTGGTTTTATGCGCCTCTGTCAATGCATCGCCCTCCAGTCGTGTCAACAATCGTGCCAACAACCATTGCTCTGCAGGGGTATCATGCCGCCGCCACATCCGATCCAACGTCCGATGAATCAAGTAATGCCGTGCTTCTTCATACTCTTTTTCACTGACAGGTAAAACCTGACAGACAGATTCATACTGCGCCGCAGGATGTCGCAACAAAAATTGCAACAGCCGGCGCACACTGTCCTCTTGTAATCTCGTCCGACATCTGTCACAAACGCGATTGCGACAATCCGTCAACACCTGACAATACAGACAGGGTTGCCAGCCGGCATCGCGCCGCGCCTGATCCAGTCGGGCCTGACGCTGCCGCAAATGCAGTATCGCCGTGCGAATTTCCGGAACGGGAATCGACTCACACTCCCGGGCAATCTCCGCTTCCTGTGCAGGCGACAGTGCCGGCAGAGACTCATCCTCCGGCTTGATTTTATTCGTAGTAGCGGCTTTCGGCAGTACCTTGCCGGTTTTGAACTCGATATCCGTCACCGTGTCCGTATCAATTTGTTCATTTAACGATTTGAGTAATCGTTTTTTCTGCATAAATAATTCTTGCATCCAGGCGGAATTTTCCGTATACACAATCCATTTTCCGCCCTGCACGACGCCGACAACGGATTTTTTAGCCAGCAGGGGACCGACCGTATCGCGCCAAATGCGACGATATCGCTCCAGCTTCCCGCGCGGGGTCTGCTCCAAACGGTGCATGACTTGCCGAATCACATTCCCGGCGTCATTCCATTGTTCCATGTCCCTCACCGTCCAATTCAATCTGTTGCATCTTGCCTTCAAGTTCGCGCGGAATATCCGTACCGGTAATAATCATCTGAATCCGGTGCGCATCAATCCACGCCAAAAACGCCAGCCGCCGACGTTTATCCAATTCGCTCAAGACGTCATCCAATAATAAAATCGGCCGCTCGCCCGTCTGCTCCTGTAAAAAATCAATCTCGCATAATTTGAGTGCGAGCACCGCCAGTCGCTGCTCCCCTTGTGAGCCGTAGCGCGCCATATCCCAAGTATCACGCTCCAACCGCCAATCGCCGCGATGCGGGCCGACGGATGTATATCCATAGCGCATATCCCGTTCCCGATTTGCCGCCAGCATTCGGCGATAAGATTCCGTATCCGGGTCGTCTTGCGCAGCATACGGACGAAGATACCGCAGCCGCATCTGCGTCTTTGTATCACTGATTTCGCTAATCACTTCTTGTAAGCGCCGATTCCATGCTTCTATCGCGCCAAGGCGCGCCGCCGTAATATACGCCGCTTGCTGCGCCAATTGTTCGTCCCAGCCGTAAGCGCTGCTCTCATCACCGATTTTCAGACAACGATTACGCTGTGCCAAGACACGATTGTAGCGAAGGAGCGCGTCATAATACAGCGGATTGGCACGAGCCAATGATAAATCCAAAAACCGCCGCCGCGGTTGCGGGCCGCCTTTAACCAGCTGAATATCGTCCGGACCGAAAAAAATCGTCTGTAATGTTTCTACCAATTCTTTCTGCTTGACCGGCGTATCATTCAGTGTCATTTCTTTGCGGTCGCGCCGATGAATTTTGAGACGGATTTTTTGCTCGACTTGCCGATGTACAAAATCAACCCCGACAGAAGCGCTGTCCGCGGCATGCAAAATCACCACGGTATCTCGGTTGGTCCGCGGTGATTTGCCGACCGACGCCATGTACAACGCCTCCAGAAGCGATGTCTTGCCGCCGCCGTTCGGACCGTGAATCAATGTCACCAATCCGTCAAACGTAATCTGTTTCTCCGTATATTTACGGAAATTGACGACCTGCAGCGAATTAATCTTCATCGGTTTCCCGTACCAACAACAAGGTGCCGATATCAGGGATATCTACCCGGTCGCCGACGGTCAATTGCTTGCGAATGACTGTACACGGCGTGCCGTTTACCCAAATATCGCCGCCGAGGATAAATTGCTTGGCCGCACCGCCCGAGGCGACAATCCCTTCCCATTTCAATAATTGGTCAAGGGCAATAGTCTCCGTCGTAATGGCTACTTTTTTCATTTAATTTCCCCGCATCGGTGTCACAATATACCGATATAATTCATCCCGTTCCTGTTCTACCAGCATCGGGCCGTTGGGCAACATATGCAATGTCACCGTATCGCCGTACGAATGTTTCAGTATATCCAATAAATAAAAACAATTGAAAACAATATCCAACGGCGCCCCTTCATATTGACAGGGAATCGTTTCTTCCATACTGCCGTACTCCGCACTGACGACACTGGTTTCAAGCTGATTGTCGCTCCATTTCAACGTCACCGTCCGATAAGTCATGTTGCGGGCAATCAATGCCGCCCGTTCCAATGCGGCCGTCAAGGATTTACGGTCGATGACCGCTTTGGCTTGAAACGTCGCCGGGAACACCCGCCGATAATCGGGAAATTCTCCTTCAATCAACGAAGCGACAAAGTACACATTGCCGAACGAAAAGGCGACTTTGGAACGGAACCAGTGAATCGTCACCGGAATGCTGTCTTCCGCCGGTAATAACCGAATCAAATCCGCCCACACTTTTTCCGGAATAACCAAAGACACCGGACGTGCCATGGCCTCTTCCAATTCTACATCGCGGCAGGCCAAACGGTGAGTATCCGTCGCCACCATCCGCGCACGACGATCTTCGGCTTCTAATAAAATCCCCGTAAAAATCGCACGTTGATTATCTCCTCCGACCGCAAAGCGGGTCTGCTGGTACATATCTTTGAGCTGGTCACTCGGCAACACGGCGGTTTGTGTCTGATCCAATGTTTCTAAACGCGGAAATTCACCGGCAATTCCCATGACCAAATCATTTTCGCTTTGACCGCAAGAAACCGTGACGACTTTTTCTTTATCCGTATGAATGGTGACGGATGGCGCACTGAATTTTTTGACCAAATCAATCAAGTACGGTGCACGGATGACCGTATCGCCGCTTTCCATGACAGTAGCCGGAACTTGTACATGAATACCGATAATATAATCGGTCGCTTCGATTTCCAAACAATCGTCATGAGCGGAAAAGAAAATCCCCAAGTCATCATTATTGGCGATTTTGGATGTAGCAGCACGACTGACCGTATCCAGAGCACGTTGTAATTGTGTTGTTTCAATTTGAATTTTCATAGTGACCTCCTGTGATTCGACTGGATAAATAGAAAAACGCTTAAAAGAGCAGTAGTAATAGTAGGGACGGTGGATATGTTGACAACAAATCCCAAGCCGTATAGTAAGGGACGTGGATGGCGCGGATAACTTTGTGGATAACCGAATCAATATATCCACGATATCCTCTCAAACAGAAAGAAAATCGATAGGAAAGGATATATCCACAAGTTATCCCCTATTATTACACGGAGTCATCCCCGACGAGTTGTTGTTTTATTTGTTGGATTTCTTCTTTGAATGAGGTGTCGGTATTGATTTTTTTTGTGATTTTTTCATAGGCATAGATGATGGTGGTGTGATCTCTGCTGAAAAAAGAACCGATTTGGGTAAAGGACCAGTCTAATAATTCTCGGCATAAATACATCGATACTTGACGAGCTGTCGCGATATTTTTCGGTCGTGATTTCCCGAGGATTTTTTTGCGGTCGACTTTGTAAACGCGTGCAATTTCCGCGATAATCATTTCGGCGTCGAGCGGTTTTCGTTTGTTTTTCGGTAATAAATCGGCCAGGTATTCCTTGGTTTGTTCAAGTAAAATCGGACCCGTGAGGTGATTGGTTTGTTGCTCGATGCCGTAGTAGGTCAAAATACGGTTAAACGCTTTTTCCACATCCCGCATATTTTGATAAAAATTTTCCGCGATGAATTGAATACTGTCTGCGCCTAGCGGAAAATGTTCCGCGGTCGCCAATTGTTGTAAATAGGCACTGCGGATTTCAAAATCAGGCGGTTTGATTTCCACGACCAACCCCGCACTGAAGCGGCTGGTCAGTCGGTTTTCGATTTCTTCAATATCTTCCGGCAGGCGGTCGCAGGTCATGACAATTTGTTTACTGTAATTCAGCAACTCGTTGAATGTATGAAAAAATTCCTCCTGGGTGCCGTCTTTTTTTCCGAAAAACTGGACATCATCAATCAAAAGATAGTCAACATTACGATATTTTTCCCGAAATTGTTGATTGAGATTGATGTCGCGTTTACTTAAGGAAGAAATAAAATCATTGGTAAATTGTTCGCTGGTCAAAAACAACACCGTTTTTTCCGGGGTATGCGTACGCACATGGTTGCAAATCGCATGCATGAGATGCGTTTTACCGAGTCCCGATTTACCGTAGATAAAAAAGGGATTTTGTTGTTGGGCAGGGGATTCCGCAACGGCTTTCGCGCTGGCAAAGGCCATCTGATTCGGTTTGCCGACGATAAAATTTGTAAATGTATATTCCTGATTAATCGGGATACCGGTGTGGATAGGAAGGTCTGTTTGTGCGGGGATGGTCGTTTGCGTTGTCGGTAAGACAGGTAGCGGCGGGGAGACCGCCGGTACGGACGAAGGTGTGGGCGGCACTTCAGGCAATTTCGCCAGATAGACCGAGCGTTCTTCCTGTGTCAGTGAAAGCGTTTGTGGAAGCGGCGGTATCAGCGTGGAATCAGATAAATCGGATGAGGCGGGATTTGCTTCGCTTGCGGTGATAATGCTGACAGCCAGCGGTGCACCGTTCATTTCGTTGACAACGGCACGTAAATCCGTAAATAAATTGTTTTCGAGCCAAATTTTGTGAAACGGTTTGGCGACTTGCAAGACGAGTTCCGTATCGTCAGCACGGATAGGAATCACATTGGTTTGCAGCCAGTCGACCGATTCGGTGGAGATACGAAGTGTCAATTGGCTCAATATGATTTGCCAAAAATCATTGACATTGGGTAACATATACACTCCTTATACATGTGAAAATGTAGAATAAGTCCCGTCGAGCCTTTGGTAGCAGGAAGTTGACCTGTGGAAAACGGGGACAAAATGTGGATAAGTTTGCGTAATTTTATTTTACCATATTTTATTTAGCGGAGAAAGACGGAGACAGAAGGGACGTTTATGGGAAAAACAGGAAAATAAAAAATCCCTCCGCTCAGCGGAGGGATACTTAATTCAGTGACGAACCAAGCGGCAATGCAAGAGACCGATGAGAAATCCGATGCATGCAAAACTGATCCAGCCGAGTCCGTAATTGAACAGCGGCAAATAGGTTTCACCGAAGGTGTTGACAGCGGCCAAATTGACGCCGGCGGTGCGCAGACCGTCCCATACGGAAGGAATTAATGTCAGGCCGATGGTCCAGGCGTACACGGCACGACGATGGCCGAAATACGGAGAGGCAAAGGTTAATGCCATTAACACCATGGTGAGCGGATAGAGAAACATCAGAATCGGAATCGCGGCGGAAATAATCGTTGACAAGCCGATGATGCCGACACATCCTGAAAAGACGGAGAATACGGTGACCCATGTCCGATAGGAAAGGGACGGGACTAATTCCGAAAAATACGAGCCGCAGGATGAAATTAGACCGATACTGGTGGTCAAGCAGGCAAGCAGAACGATAAAGGCGAGAATAATCGCGCCCGGTGCGCCGAAATAATACTGTGTAGACAAGGCCAAGACGGGAGCGCCCGTTTCTTGCAGGCCGATGCCGGACACGCTGGTCGCGCCGATATTGGCAATAAAGATATAGACAAATCCCAAACAAAGTGCAGCGACAATCCCGGATTTCATCGTGGCGGCGGCAATTTCTTTTTCATGCTGCGCGCCGTACTGTTTGACGGATTTGACAATCAAGATGCCGAAGACCAGCGAAGCGAGTGCGTCCATGGTGTTGTAGCCGTCCAAGAAGCCTTGTGCAAACGCCAATCCGGATGTGGCATACAGAGCGACCGGCGGTTGCGGTTCGCCAATCGGATTGAGTAATGATTGAACAATTAAAATAAATAATAACAATAATAAAGCCGGTGTCAAAAACTTACCGATACGTTCCACTAGTTTACTGGGGGAAATGGAAAACCACCAGGAAATGACAAAGAATGCAGCCAAGAACAATCCCAGTTCGGTCGTACCGGCACCGCTTCCCAAGAACGGACGAACGGCAATTTCATACGAGACGGTGCCCGTACGGGGAATCGCAAAGCAAGGACCGATGGTCAGGTATAATAATACGGTAAAGAATACACCGTACCACGGATGTACCCGCCCGGCGAGATCTTGCAGGTCGCGACTGCCTGAGTACCCGATAGCGATGACACCCAATAACGGAAGCCCGACGCCGGTAATCAGAAATCCCAATGTGGCGAGCGGGAAGTTGGTCCCGGCTTGCTGTCCGAGCGATGCCGGAAAAATAAGGTTGCCCGCTCCGAAGAATAATGCAAACAGCATCAGCCCGATGGCGACGTAAGCGGAACGAGAAATTTTTGTGTCCATAATGAGTATCCTCCCTATTCAAGTTAGTTCTCACTATTATAATCGAATCAAATGGCTGTTTCAATATAAATCGAGAAAAAATATAAAAAATATTACCTCATTGAGAATCGTCCCTGAAATGCATCAAAAATAGGGACCGAATAGAGTGAAATATCGTAATCCGGGCGGAAATGTTTGACAGGAGCGCTGTTTTTCAATATAATAATTTTGTTATGAGCAAAGGTCCGATGCTAACGGAAAAATCCGTTAAATATAGTAAGGAGGTGGGCTAGATGAAACGTACATATCAACCGAACGTATTGTGGCGCAAACGCACGCACGGATTTCGTGAACGTATGAAAACCAAAGGCGGCCGCATGGTGCTCAAGAGAAGAAGATTAAAAGGTAGAAAAACATTGTCCGCCTAAACGAGGCGACGCGAGAACTTGGCCTCGGCCAAGTTCTTATTGTCTAAGGTGAAAAGTATGAATGATCTCAAAAAAGAGTATCGCATACGCGAAAATCGTGAGTTTCGGTATGTGTATCGTCGCGGCAAGGTATGGGTATCGTCGCGGGCGGTGCTGTATGTCCTGCCGCAAGCGGGCCAATCGACACGAATCGGTTTTGTCACCGGCAAAAAAATCGGTTCAGCCGTGCAACGCAATCGGGCGCGGCGTTTGATGCGTGAAGTCTATCGGCTGCATCGGGACCGATTACAGCAAGGGTATTTGTTGGTATTGGTCGGTCGCGGTCCGTTGCCGCGGGCGACGTATGCCGAAGCGGAAAAAGAGATTGTCGGCTTGTGGAAACGGGCCCGTGTGATGAAGTGATGAAACGGCTGTTGCTCGGTTGTATACGGGGCTATCGTCGCTATCTGTCGCCGCTCAAACCGCCGTGTTGTCGGTTTGTCCCGACGTGCAGCGAATATGCGTTGGTGGCGATAGAGCGGTTCGGTGTTGTCGCCGGTACGTGGCTGGCGCTGTGCCGCATTGCCAAATGCCATCCCTTTCATCGTGGCGGGTATGATCCTGTTCCGCCCCGTTCAACACCGCGGAACTGAGGAGGAGTGCAGTGAGTATTTTTAGCGATGCGATTGATTTTTTAGCGTCGATTATGCAGGTGTTTTTATCCTTTTGTTATGGGATTACGGTAAACTTGGGTACGCCGAGTTACGGGATTGCCATTATTTTAATGACCGTATTGATTAAGGTGGTACTGTTGCCGCTGGCCATCAAACAAATCCGTTCGATGAAGGGGATGCAGGAATTGCAGCCGCGGATTCAGGAGTTACAAAAAAAGTATAAGGGCGATCCGCAACGAATGCAGCAGGAAATGGCCAAGATGTATCAGGAGCTGGGCGTCAATCCGCTATCCGGTTGCTTGCCGATGCTGATTCAGATGCCGTTTTTGATTTCGATTTTCTATGCCTTGCGCGAGTACAGCTATGACCCGGAACACATGAGCTTTTTGTGGTTACCGAGTCTGGGTGCGGCCGATCCGCTTTATATTTTGCCGGTGTTGTCCGCGTTGTCGACGTTTATCATGCAAAAGCAGACCATGTCGACGAGCAGCGCATCGGGCGCGGCGGCACAGCAACAAAAGGTCATGCTTGTCTTCATGCCGCTGTTTATCGGGTATATCAGTTTGCAATTTCCCAGCGGGCTGGTCATCTACTGGGTGGTATCCAATTTGTTCCAAATGATACAACAATTCATTATGTTTCGTGCGGAGCCGAAAGGAGTCAAGTCATGAGAGAGTGTTTGGAAGTCACGGGGAAGACTGTCGAAGCGGCGGTCAATCAGGCGCTTGCAACGTGGAATGTGACTCGTGACGAGGTGGAAATTATCGTTGTGGAAGAGCCGAGCAAAGGATTTTTGGGGTTCGGCGCGCGCGATGCAAAAGTCAAGGTGTTTCGCAAAGACACGGCGGCAGCCGCTCCGACACCTGCCGTCAAGTCGGTGGAAGAAGTCGCACCGGGCGTAGCGGTTTTTAATGACGTGCGTCCGACCGAGCCGGCGACACCCGCCGCAGCGCCGGAGACAATCCGTTTGACGGAGACCGAGCCGCTGACGCTGGAGCGGGCATCCGAGCCGGAGCCGCCGGCGCAAGTCGTCGCCGCATCTAGCGAGGAAGAAAAGGAAAACACTTCGAATCGGCGCGGACGGGAGCGAGATGTGTTTTTCTCGGAAGAAGAACAGGACGCGGCCGCACAACGCGGAAAAGAGTTTTTGCAGCAGGTGACGCAATCGATGGGTGTTACGGTCATGATTGAAAAAATGACAGCACCGGACATGATTCGCCTGCATTTGCACGGGGACGATTTGGGGCTGCTTATCGGCAAGCGCGGGACGACGCTGGATGCGTTGCAGTATTTGACAAATCTCGCCGCCAATCGTGATGTGCGGGGACGGTATTTCATCATGCTGGACGTAGAAAACTATCGTGCGCGACGGGAAGAAACGCTTGTCGCCCTGGCACGGCGGATGGCGACGAAAGTGAAGAAAAATCGGCGCAAGGTCGTCTTGGAGCCGATGAATGCCTATGAACGGAAAATCATTCACACCGCCCTGCAGGATGATCCGCAGGTATATACACTGAGTGAGGGAGAATATCAGGATCGGCATCTGGTAATCCATTACCGCGAATAATCGACCGGGGCAACCCGGTCTTATTTTTTAGGAAGGGCGAGTATGTATAGAGAAGATACGATTGCGGCATTGGCGACACCGGTCGGCCAAGGCGGTATCGGGATTGTGCGAATCAGCGGCCGTGAAGCACTACAGGTAGCGGCGCGGGTATTTCAGCCTCGTCACGGTCGTGTGACGGAGATGAAAGGGTATCGGGCGGCGTACGGGCATATTGTGGAGAACGGACAACGCGTTGATGAAGCGATTTTGCTGGTGATGCGCGCGCCGAAATCCTATACGGGCGAAGATGTCGCCGAGTTGCAGCTCCACGGCGGGATGCTGGCGGTAGAGGCGGCACTTCAAGCGGTGTTGCGCGCCGGTGCGCGGGCGGCGGAACGCGGCGAGTTTACCGAGCGCGCGTTTTTGAACGGTCGCTTGGATTTGGCGCAGGCGGAAGCGGTGCAGGATATTATTGCGGCGCGCAGCAAGACGGCACTGGGGGTGGCGGTCGGTCAATTGGGCGGTCGCTTATCGGCATGGATCCGGGCCGCGGCCGATGAATCGGCGGCGTTGATTGCGTCGCTGGAGGTCACGCTGGATTATCCGGATGAAGATTTGACGGAATTGAGCCGAACGGAAACGTTGGCCGCAATCGACAAGATAACAGCGGAATTGCGCGCCCTCATCGCCAAATCACAGGCGGGAAAAATCTGGCGTGAAGGCGTCAAGACGGTTATCAGCGGCCTGCCGAATGCAGGCAAATCGAGTCTGCTCAATTATCTGTTGGCAGAAGAGCGGGCGATTGTTACCGATATTCCGGGGACGACCCGCGATACTATCAGTGCGTATGCGACACTGGCGGGGATTCCGCTCGAGCTGGTGGATACAGCGGGGATTCGTGAGAGTGACGATGCCGTCGAGCAAATCGGTATACGTCGGGCACAAGCGGCGCAGGCGGAGGCCGATATCATCTTGGCGCTGGTGGACGGTTCGTCGCCGCTGACCGCGCCGGCACGGACGTGGCTGTCGTCTTTGCGCGGGCGGCCGGTCATCGTTTTGGTCAATAAAATCGATCTGGGGTGCCGGGTGACAGAAGCGCAAGTGCAGGACTTGGCAGGTGATGTGCCGGTTCATTTCGTGTCGGTCTTGCAGGAGAAAGGGACGGAGGCCATCGGGTCGACGTTGCGCCGGCTGGTGGCGACCGAGCAGATAGAGGCCGGCGAGGATGTATTGCTGACCAATGCCCGCCAGCAACAATGGGCGGAAACGGCGCTGGATGCGCTTTTGGCGGCGCGGACGGCACTGACCGACGGACTGACGGTCGATTGCGTGACGGAAGACTTGCGGGCGGCGTGGGATGCGCTCGGAGCCATTATCGGTCGGCGTGCCGAGGAAGATATCGTCAGTGAGATATTCCGCCGGTTCTGTGTCGGTAAATAGAAGGAGAGACGAAAGGAATGCAAGTAATTGCGACATATGATGTGATTGTCATCGGGGCGGGTCATGCCGGCTGCGAGGCAGCGCTGGCTGCGGCTCGTCTCGGGGCGCGGACACTGGTGGTGACCATCAGTTTGGAAAATATCGCGATGATGCCGTGCAATCCCGCCATCGGCGGCCCGGGCAAGAGCCACTTGGTGCGGGAAGTCGATGCATTGGGCGGGGAAATGGGAATCGTCGCGGATGAGACCGCCATTCAGATGCGCATGCTCAATCGCGGCAAAGGACCCGCGGTGCATTCGCTGCGCGCGCAATCGGACAAAAACGCATACCATCGGCGGATGAAGTCGATTTTGGAAAACGAGCCGAATGTAGCGGTTAAACAGCTTATGGTGACGGAGTTGGTGATTCGCGACGGCGCCGTGTGCGGTATTCGCAGTGAACTGGGTGAGGAGTATGCGGCGCGGGCGGTCATTTTGGCGACGGGCACGTATCTTTCGAGTGAGATTTTAATCGGTGATGCCAAGTATTACGGCGGTCCGAACGGTCATCGTCCGAGCATGCATTTGGGTGATTCGTTGCGGGCGGCGGGCATTCGTCTGCAGCGGTTCAAGACGGGGACACCGACGCGGGTCGATCGACGTACGTTGCATACAGAGGCGATGACCGTCCAGGAAGGCGACCCCGATTTTCATACTTTTTCCTTTCTGTCCGAACGGAAAAATCGTAATGCCGCGTGTTGCTGGTTGACCTATACCAACGAGACAACGCATAACATTATCCGGCAGAATCTGCATTTGGCACCGTTATATGCGGGCAAGGTGACCGGCGTCGGCGCGCGCTATTGCCCGTCGATTGAAGACAAAGTCGTACGGTTTGCGGATAAAGAGCGCCACCAGCTGTTTGTCGAGCCGGAAGGATTGGATACGACGGAAATGTACGTGCAGGGGATGTCCACCTCGCTGCCTGTGGCGGTACAATATGCGTTTTTGCGGACGATACCGGGGTTGGAAGAAGTGGAAATCATGCGACCGGCCTATGCCATCGAGTATGACTGTCTCGATCCGCTGCAATTGACGGCAGGGCTCATGCACAAAACCATTCGGGGACTCTTTTCCGCCGGTCAGGCCAACGGCACTTCGGGCTATGAAGAGGCGGCGGCGCAGGGCTTGATTGCGGGGATTAATGCCGCCCGTCTGCTCAAGGGACAAGAGCCGTTTACGTTGACCCGGGCGGAATCGTATATCGGGACCTTGATTGACGACTTGGTGACGAAAGGGACTTCCGAACCGTACCGGATGATGACCAGTCGGAGTGAGTATCGGTTGTTGTTGCGGCAAGATAATGCGGATTTGCGCCTGACCCCGAAGGGACGCGCAATCGGGTTGGTCGACGATGTGCGCTGGGAGCGATATTTACAAAAACGGCAAGCCGTTGACAGCGCGCGCCGCCGTCTGGAAGACACCGTGTTGACACCGACGGACGATACCAATCGCCAACTTCGGGATTGGGGTACCGCGCCGCTCAAGACGGGCGCGACGGCCGCGCAGTTGTTGCGGCGCCCGGAAATCAACTATGCGATGCTGTGCACGTGGCTGGGCTGGGACGAACCGTCCGTCGATGTGCGCGAAGAGCTTGAGGTGAGCATCAAGTATGAAGGCTATATCCGCAAGCAGGCCGACCGCATCGCTCGCCAGCAACGAATGGAGACGACGGTATTGCCGGCTATCGACTATGCGCAACTGAAGGGGATTTCGCTTGAAGCCCGTCAAAAATTGGCGGCGCAGCAGCCGGAAACCCTGGGACAGGCATCGCGGATATCGGGGGTCTCGCCGGCGGATATTTCGGTGCTGATGATTTATTTGGAGCAACGGAGGCAGCGTCATGACGATTGAAACGGAATTGTGCGCGGCGCAGATACGCAGTGAGTTGGCGGCAGCCGGTGTCGAGGTGAACGACCGGCAAGCGCAGCAATTGCAGCGTTTTTATGAAGCGGTGATTGCCCGCAATCGGGTGATGAATTTAACCGCTATTACCGACGCGGATGAATTTTTGCGCAAGCACTATCTTGACTCTCTGTTCGGCGACGCACCGGAACGCTGGAGCAATATTCATTTTGCGCTCGACCTCGGAACGGGTGCCGGATTTCCCGGTATTCCGCTCGCCATTGCCCATCCGGATACCCGGTGGACCCTGCTTGATGCAACAGCGAAAAAACTGCGGTTTTTGGAAGAAATCGCAACAATGCTGGAATTGGAAAATGTCAACGTTTTGCACGGGCGTGCGGAAGAGGTGGGACACGCCACGCAGTGGCGGGAACGATTTGACCGGGTGACATCGCGTGCGGTGGCCGCTCTCCCGGTATTGGCGGAGTGGGCGTTGCCGATGGTGCGGGTAGGCGGCTCGTTTTGGGCGTTCAAGGGGCCGAAAGCGGAAGAGGAAATTCGCAGTGCCGAGCATGCGGTCGGTCTGCTCGGCGGCACGATTGTCAGTGCGGATACGGCGACATTGCCGGGTACACAAGAACGGCGGACGTTGATTATCATCGAAAAGACGGCGCCGACTCCGCCGCGGTATCCCCGCCCCTACGCGAAAACAAAAAAGCGGCCTTTGTAACGGAGGTAGAGCGCATGAAAGCGGAAGATTATCGAATCGGTAAGACGAAGAAAGTCCGTTTGGACGCATATCGGACGGCACCTCCCGACGATGCGGTCAAAGCGGATTATATCGGCGAAGAGTTTGCACGCCGCTTGGCGGAGCTGGCGGAGTGGCAGGAGCGTCTGTATGCGGAAAACAAGTATGGTCTTGTCGTGGTCTTGCAGGCGCGGGATGCGGCCGGCAAAGACAGTTTGATTAAAAAGGTGTTTGCACACCTGAATATTCAGGGCGTGCACGTGGCCAATTTCAAACAGCCGACCGCGGAAGAAAGCGACCATGATTATCTGTGGCGTATCAACAAGGCGCTCCCGGCGCGCGGTGATATCGCCATCTTTAACCGTTCGCATTACGAAGATGTCTTGGTGACGCGCGTGCACGATTTGCTGGAAACGGGTTCGTTCCCGAACGAGCTGATTGAGTCCGACATTTGGCAGGAGCGCTACCGGCAAATTAATGATTGGGAGCGCTACCTGACGGAAAACGGCATCTTCGTGCTGAAGTTTTTCCTGCATGTTTCACGTGAAACACAGGCGGAACGATTGGTGAAACGAATTCGTCGGCCGGAGAAAAATTGGAAATTTTCCTATGCCGATATCAGTGAGCGGCGGCTTTGGGATGAGTACAGCAAAATCTACGGCGACATGCTGGCGGCAACTTCGACCGAGGCGGCACCGTGGTATGTCATTCCGGCGGATAAAAAGTGGTACACCCGCTACCTGGTGCTGGATATCGTGACGGCGTTCATGCGGCGGTTAGCGCCGCAGTATCCGGAGCCGACCGGCAAGGAGAAGGAAGAGCTGATACGTTGGAAGCGATATCTCGCGGAAGAAAAGGATATCAATCTGGCGGATTTGTGGATGTGAGGGCCGCGCCGAACGGCGCGGTTTTTTGTTGCCGCAAAGAGATGTTTCACGTGAAACGTCGGGCGGGTCGGCGGCGACCGTATTCCGCATCCGGCGGATGTGGTATACTGATAGAGTATGTAGAGGAGGTGCTACGGTGGGCAAACGAATTGCGGTCATGAATCAGAAAGGCGGCGTCGGCAAAACGACGACGGCCGTAAATTTAGCGGCCTGTTTGGCGGAGTGCGGGAAACGGGTGCTGCTGGTGGACGCGGATGCGCAGGGTAATGCGACCAGCGGTATCGGCATCGATAAAGAGCGGGTCAAGGTATCCGTGTATGATGTACTCATCAATCAAACGCCCGCCCGTAAGGCTATTCGCCCGGCACGCCCGGAGGGGTTGGACGTACTGCCGGCAACGATTGCGCTGGCCGGTGCGGAGGTGGAATTGGTGACGCTTCCGCAACGGGAAGAACGCATGCGGCAAGCGTTGGCGGATGTGACGGATGAGTATGACTACATTTTTATCGATTGTCCGCCGTCGTTGGGATTGCTGACGGTGAATGTGCTGGTTGCGGCCGACGCGGTGTTGATTCCGATTCAGGCGGAGTACTATGCGCTGGAAGGGGTCGCGCAATTGTTGCAGACGATTCGCTCCGTGGCGCATGAGTGGAATCCGCGGTTGGGTGTGGAAGGCGTCTTGCTGACCATGTATGACGGACGCACGAATTTGGCGCTGCAAGTGGCCGACGAAGTGAAAAAATATTTTCGGGAGAAGGTCTATCGGACGATGATTCCGCGCAATGTACGGCTCAGCGAGGCACCGAGCTACGGAGAGCCGATTATTATTTACGATTCGCGGTCCAAAGGGGCGGAGGTTTATCGGCGTTTGGCGCAGGAGGTGTTGGCACATGACGCGTAAGGCATCGGGATTGGGCAAAGGACTGGGCGCTTTGCTTCCGGAGCGGGCGGCCGAAGCGGATGAAGTGATTCGGATTCCCGTTGACAAAATTGTTCCCAATGCCCATCAGCCGCGGCGGGAGTTTGCTGAAGTTGCATTGCGGGAGCTGGCGGACTCCATTCGGGAGTATGGCGTGGTGCAACCCTTGCTGGTCTGCCGCCAAGGTGACGGTTACATGCTGGTGGCGGGGGAACGGCGCTGGCGGGCGGCGCAATTGGCCGGGCTCGCAGAGGTGCCGGCTATCGTTCGGGAATATGATGATCCCGCGCGGGCGGCCATTGCCCTGATTGAGAATATCCAACGGGAAAATCTCAACCCGATTGAAGAAGCGGCGGCGTATCGACGACTGACGGAAGAATTTTCTTTCACGCAGGCGGAAATGGCGGCCAAAGTGGGGCGCAGTCGGCCTTATGTGGCGAACCTCTTGCGCCTATTGCAGCTGCCGGACGATGTCCAAGCACGGTTGGCGGCGGGCGAGTTGACGCCGGGGCAGGTGCGACCGTTGCTCACGCTACCTGCGGCGCAGCAGTCGGTGTGGGCGGCCGATATTGCGCGGCAAGGATGGTCGGCGCGACAGGTAGAGGCGGCCTTGGCACGTAAAAAAAGAACGAAACGAGCGTCGAAGAAACGCAAGCCGAGCGGCTCGCTGGCGGCTTATCTGACGGATATGACCGATAAGATGACCCTGCAGTTGGGGGCGCCGGTACGGATTGATACCGAAGAAAAGAACGGACATGTCAGCGGCACGGTGACGATTTCTTTTGCGGATTTGCAGGAATTGGAGCGTCTATTGGCGTATCTTGAAGACTGATTGTTTCACGTGAAACAGGAGGCTGTATGACAGGAATGGGAAGTAGCGCCGATACCATGCTGCTGGGGATACTGATTGCCCTGCTGGTTATTGTATTGGTGTATATTTTATTGTTGCGATACCAGGTGAACCGGTTGTCGCGGAACTATATGATGTTTATGCGCGGGGCGAACGGACAAACTTTGGAAAATAAATTGGGCACGGAAGTTCGTCGCTTGCGGGAAATGACGGAGAAAATCTCCGAAACGGTGGCGGAGCAAAAAACGTTGTCGCGCGTCCAGAACAGCGCGTTGCAAAATGTCGGCTTCGTGCAGTACCAGGCGTTTCCCGACAGCAGTCAGCGGGAGAGTTTTTCGTTGACGGTGCTGGACGGCAATCGCTCGGGGGTCACTCTGACCGCGCTCAGCGGCCGTAATGAATCGCGACTCTATGCAAAACTCGTGCGGGACGGACAGTATACGGTTCGCGCCAGTGCGGAAGAAGAGGAAAGCCTGCGGCAGGCCCTGCTCCGGCACGGTACGGAGATAAGCGGCGGAGACGATGATGCATTGGCATAAGGATGAAGACCGTATCGTGCTGTCCTTGAAACGGTGGCATCTGTATGGGGTCGCGGCGGCGGAGGTCTTGCTTTGGCTTGTTGCGCTCGGGTTGATTGTGTGGACGCTCGGGCAGGCGGGCGAGATGCAACGATTGCGGGAGGAAAACGAGTTGTATGCCCGGCAGGCGGAAATGACGGCGCAGCGGCTGACGGAGATGGAGTCGCGCTTGGCGGAGCTGGATGCGTTGGATGCGGAAATCCGCAGTTTGATGAGCGGCTCGGCGGCAGGGCGCGGTGACGGCGGCGTGATTTCCGCGGCACCGACGGCAGCGGTCAATTCGCGTGCATTGCTGACGAGGTTAGGAGAAGTGGCCGACCGGATGGAGACGCGGCGGATTTCGTTGTCGCTGGTACGGGCGGCACTGCGGGACAGTACGGAAGTCGCGTGGGCACCGCCGTTGCGGGCCGGCGCAGTCAATCCGGATGTTCCCACGATAGCGCCGGTACGGGGCGGAGAGTTGACGGACCCGTTCGGTTGGCGCTCGGACCCGTTTACCGGTGAGCAGCGGTTTCATGAAGGAATCGATTTGGCTGCCGCTTACGGTACGCCGATTGTCGCGACGGCGAACGGCATTGTGACGCGCGCGGAATGGGTGGACGGCTACGGCCATCTCGTAGAGATTCAGCATGTCGGCGGTGTCATCACGCGCTACGGTCATAATTCTCTCGTGACGGTGCGGGTCGGAGACCGAGTCGAGGTCGGTCAGGTGGTGGCGTTTATGGGAAGCACCGGGCGCAGTACCGGCTCGCATGTCCACTATGAAGTACGAATCAACGGTGTGGCGGTCGATCCGATGTTGTTTATTCGACCGCAGAGGTAGATGCGGAACAACTAAACAAGAGAATTTACGCCGTCGTACGGCGGAGTATGATGCAACCGATCCGAAATCATTTCGGGTCGGTTTTTGTATGGTGCCGAACGGATATGCGGCGCAGGTTTTGCAGTCGCGGCATCGGACAAGCCGGCACGGAGCGTGAACGTAGTACCGGCGGCATGATGACTGTGCGAATAGACAGGGGATTGTTTCTTGATTCGACGGTCATCCTCAAAACGGTTTTCGGTCGTAGCGGAACGCTGCGCTGATGGTGACAAGATTGGTATAATAGAGAAAAAGGAGGGCATATGGCAGAGCGGATAGAGTTGGTATACGGTCGGGCCGGGAGCGGCAAATCGCGGTATTGCTACGAAGCCATCGGCGCCTGGCGGCGCAAGGAGCAGGATCCCGCGGTCTTGTTGGTGCCGGACGGGATTTCCCATACGGCGGAGCGGGAGTTGGCGGCGGTCTCGGGCGGCGGCTTTGCGGATGTCGATGTGGTCGGCATGGCGCGCCTCGGCTATCGGGTACTGCAGGAAGCCGGCGCGGTCGGTACAGGGGTCTCGGTATTGGGGCAGCAGTTGATTATGCGCAAATTGTTGCTCACGGCGGCGGATGAGCTGGCGGTCTTGGGACGGGCGGCGCGACAGCCGCATTTTGCGGAAGAAATGGTGCGTGCGGTGCACGAATTGATGCTCTACCGGGTACCGCCGGAATCCCTGCTGGCGGCGCAGTCCCGGGTGTCGGAGCGCTTGGGTGCGAAATTGGCGGATACGGGACGATTGTATGCCGACTATACGGAGTATGTACGGACACATTTCCCGGACGGTGCCGATCGGCACGAGAAGATTTTGGCGGGGATTGCGTCGTCTAAGCGGCTGGCACGGGCGGCGGTGTGGATAGACGGATTCAGCGTGTTTGCACCGCGGGACTGGGAAATCATCGCGGCGTTGATGCGACGGGCGGCACAGGTGACCTTGACGCTGACGCTGGATCCGACGGATAAAGAACGTGCCGCGAGCCAGACGGACATCTTTCATCGAGGGTATGAGATTTACGAACGGTTGCGTCGTGAAGGGTTTGTCTTGACAGAGCGTCCCTTGACGGCGGCGCCGCGGTTCAGCGTGCCCGCCTTGGCGCAGTTGGAGCGTGCGGCATTCGGTACGGAGACGGCAACGGTACCGGCGACCGGTATCCGGGTGACGGCCGCGCGCAGTCGTGCGGATGAGGTCGATGCCATCATGCGGGAGATGACCCGCCTGGTCCGTGAGGAGGGCTATCGGTGGTCGGATTTGACGGTTTTACTGCGCGATCACACGGCGTATACGGATGAATTGGTACGTGCGTGCGAGCATTATGAAATTCCGTATTTTACGGATTGGCAGCGCACGATGCGTCATGAGGCACCCGTCCGACTGATAGCGGCGGTCTTGGCGATTGCGGCCTACGGCTGGCAGACGGAGTCGGTTCTCGCCGCACTCAAGACGGGACTGCTGGCGGTGGACGGCGTGGAACGGCTGGAGGCGGTGTGCCGCGCGTACCATGTGACGGTGCGGGATTGGCAACGGCAAGGGCGCTGGGAATTTCGCTCGCGCCGCTCGTTGGTCGCCGAGGAAATGCCGTCTGCCGAGCAGGTCGCGGAGTGGGAGGAAATCGACGCGATTCGCAGGGCGGCGCAGGCCGCGCTGGCGCCGTTGCTCCGCGGGTTGCAGGAGGCGACGACGGTACGGGAGCAGGCGACGGCCATCTATCAGTGGTGGACGGATCAAGGTGTATTGACACGCTGGCTGGAGGCGGCGACGACGGAGGAAGTCCGTCGTGCACGGCGGCAGGTAGCGGAACGGCTGGTACAGATTTTGGAAGAATGGGTCGCGGTGGCGGGTGAAGATACTTGGGCACCGGCGGACACGCATCGCCTGTGGTGTGACAGTATGGCGGGGTTGAGCTATCGGTTGATTCCGCCGACGCTCGATCATGTGACGATTTCGACTGTCGAATCGGGTGACGTGACGACACAGCGGGTGGTATTTGTACCGGGACAAAATGAAGGCGTATTTCCGGCGCGTCCGCAAAGCGGCGGATTGTGGACGGATGCGGATCGGGCGGAGTTGGAAGCGCTTTCGCTCGATATCGGTCCGGATGCGAGTCGGCGGACATTTCGCGAACGGGCGCATCTTTATACGGCGTGGACGCGCGCTTCGGAAAGGCTCTATGTATCGTATGCGGCGGGCGATGACGAGGGCGGTGTGCTGGAGATTTCCTTTGCGCTAAGGCGATTGATTGACCGCGGACTGGTGTCGCCCCCGCAGCCGGCGACGGAGTCGGAGATGACTGCGGCGTGGGTACGACCGCGGCAGGCGTTGGCCTTATTGCCCCAGGCCCTGCGTCGTCCGGATGCGGCCTCGGAGTGGTACGGGCTCTATGACTGGGCGCTGGAGACGGAGTATGCGGCGACGGCGACGGCGTGGACGCGAGGGTTGTTTTATACCAATCAGGCGGCGCGACTCGAGCGGAAGACGGCGCACGAATTGTATGCGCCGCGCGGTGCGTTTCGCGGCTCCGTGACGGCATTTGAGAGCTATGTGGCGTGTCCGTTTCGCTTTTTTGCGCAATACGGGCTGCGCTTGCGATCGACCGAGGACGAAGTATTGACGGCGGCGGATTACGGGAAGTACCTGCATGCGGGATTGCAACTCTACGGGGAACGATTGCTGGCGAGCGGTCGCCAGTGGCGTGATGTCGATACTGCCGAGCAGGCGGCCATCGGGCGGGAGATTACGGAGATGATGGCACCGCGGATGGGGCAGGATACGTTTGCCCGAGATCCGTTTTACGGGTATGTGCGGACGGTGCTGGACCGTGTTTTTTCGGATACGCTGGAGCGGCTGCGTAGTTGGTCGGCACACGGTCAGTTTGATACGGTCGCGTTGGAAAAGGAATTTCAATTGCGGGCGGGGCGTGTCGACCGTACGGAATTTTTTCTGCGCGGGGTGATTGACCGGCTCGACCGCTATCGTGATGAAGAGACCGGACGAGAGTATTACTTGGTCATTGACTACAAGACGGGATCGCCGCGGACAAAGCTCGGCGATATCTACGAAGGCCTGCAGTTGCAGCTGGCGACCTATCTGTATGCGACGCTTACCGCAGAGCCGGATGCGTTGCCGGCAGGGATTATGTATGTTTACGTACAGGATGAGCGGGCGGACTTGGCGACGCCGCCGCAGGATGAGGAAGAGGTCCGGCGGGAAATCGCCAAGCAATTGCGTGCGCGCGGGCTGTTTTTGGCGGATCGTGAAGTGATGGAACGGGTCGATGACCGGCTGGGGACGGAATGGTCGTTTTTGGCGCTCCGTGTGAATCAAGACGGTACGTTCCGCAAGGACGACCCCGTGGCGACGCCGGAGATATTGCGGTTGATTGTCAGCTATGTGGCGCGCTTGTTGCCGGAAATCGTCGAGCGTATTTTGGCGGGACATGTGGAGATTACTCCGTATCGCCGCACGGACAATGATACGGCTTGTGATTGGTGTCCGTACCGACGCTTGTGTGCGTTTGACCCGAGTGTCGGTGACGGGTATCGCCACGTACGGGATATGAAGGACGAAGATGCGCTCGCCAAGATGCGCGCCAAAACGGAAGGAGATGCGTGATGGGGTGGACAACGGCACAGACGGAGGCCATTCGCGCGCGCGGCGGCAATTTGCTGCTTGCGGCGGCGGCAGGCTCCGGTAAGACGGCGGTGTTGGTCGAGCGGATTATCCGTCGCGTACTCGATCCGCAAGCACCGGTCGCGATTACGGATATCTTGGTGATGACGTTTACCCGTGCGGCTGCGCAGGAAATGCGGCTGCGCATCGGCACGGCATTGGCGGCGGCGCAAGCAAAAACACCTTCGCCGCATTTGGAACGGCAACTGGCGTTGCTCGGTTCGGCGCAGATTTCGACGATTCATTCGTTTTGCCAGACGGTGATTCGCCAATATTTTTATCGGCTGGACTTGGATGCGGGCTACCGACAGGGGACGGACAGTGAACTGGCGCTCGGCCGCGCGGAGGTGCTGGATGCGCTGTTGGCGGCGGCATATGAAGCACAGGACGGGGCGTTTTTAGCGTTGGCGGAATCGATGCGGCGCAAGCAAAGCGACCGCCTGCTGCGGGAGTCGATTTTGGCGCTGTATGATTACAGCCGCTCCTTGCCGTTCCCGCAAGCGTGGTTGGATGCGCTCGGGGCGGCATATACGGACGATGCGGAGCGGATAGTGGCCTTGACAGAGCCGTTGTGGCAGGCTTGGCAGCAACATCTGGCGGTGGCGTCGACCCGGATTGAACAGGCCGCACAGTTGTGTACGGATGCACCGACGGCGCCCTGGCGGGAGGTGTTGGTCTCTGATTTAGAGCAACTTGACGCGCTGGCGGCGGCGCCGGATTGGACGGCGGCCTATACGGCGGTACAGCATCTTCACTTTGCGCGTTGGCCGGGCAAGAAGCCGGCGGATGCGGCTGCCAAAGCACGAAAAGACAAGGCCAAGGAAATCCGCGATGCGGCGAAAAAAGCACTGACCGCGGTGTGCGCTGAGTTTTTCAGCAAAGACCCCGTGACATGGGGCGCGGAGCTGGTCGCGACACGGCCGCTGGTGGAAGCGTTGGTCGCGTTGACGACGGAGTTTGCGTCGCGGTTTACCGCGTATAAGAAAAAAGAGCGGATGATTGACTTCTCCGATTTAGAGCATCTGTGCCTGTCGCTTTTGCTCGCGGACGGCAGTACGCCGGTCGATCCGCGCCCGTCGGCCATTGCCGAAGAAATTGCCTCCCGTTATGCCGAGGTCATGGTCGATGAGTACCAGGATACCAATGCGGTGCAGGAGCTGATTGCCTCCTTGGTATCGCGTCGGGACAACCGCTTTATGGTGGGGGATGTCAAGCAGAGTATTTATCGGTTTCGGTTGGCGGATCCGGGCATTTTCCTTGCTAAATACGGAACCTATGATGATGCGCCCGATGCGCCTTGTCGGCGGATTTTGCTCAACCGGAATTTCCGTAGTGATGAGCGGATTTTAACCGCGGTCAATGACGTCTTTCGCACGGTGATGCGGCGGCCGCTGGCGGAGCTCGATTACGGCGATGAAGAAGCGCTCTATGCGGGACGGGAGACTGCTGAGGCGCCGCTGTCGTGGGTGGCGGGGCCGGTCGCCGTGCGGGCGGTGATGCCGCCGCCGTCAGCCGACGGAGAAAAAGCCGATGCCGCCGAGGTGCAAGCCGCCGCGATTGCCCGCGAGATTGCCGAGCTGCGGCGACGCGGGGTGACGGTCGCGCAAAAAGACGGCACGCAGACCCCGCTCCGCTGGCGAGACATCGTGATTTTGTTGCGGTCGGTACAGGCGCGAGCGGAGGTCTATGTCGATGCTCTGCGGGCGGCGGGGATACCCGTGTTCGCCGAACAGGCGGGCGGGTACTTTGCGGCGACGGAGGTTGCGCTGGTCTTGTCGCTCTTGACCGTCATCGACAACCCCTCGTATCCGACGGAGCTCATGGCGGTCTTGCGTTCGCCGCTCGGCGGCTGGGATGAAAATGAATTGGCGCGTTTGGTGATTGCGGCGCGGGACATGCCGGGGCGGTCGCTGTGGGATATCTTACCGGACTGGCTGGCGCAAGATCCGCCGCTGCGTGCGAGTACGGTGCGCCGTACCCGGCAGTTGCTGGAATGGCTGACTGCTTGGCGCGATGCGGCTCGCACGGGCGGTGTGGCACCGTTGATTCGCGCGGTGTACGAAGATACGGGGTACGTATTTTATGTCGGCGGTCTGCCCGAGGGCGATGTCCGCCGGGCCAATCTGGAGGCACTGTATCGTCGTGCCGCAGAATTTGATGACGGCAGCGGCGGCGGGTTGACGCAGTTTGTGAATTACCTGCGCCGCTTGCAACAGGAGGAGCAGGATTTGTCCGTACCGTCGGTCATCGGCGAAGGGGAAGATGCCGTGCGCATTATGACGATTCACAAAAGCAAAGGGTTGGAATTTCCCGTCGTGTTTGTGGCGGAAATGCAGCGGGAGTTCAATCGGCGCGATTTGCAGGGATCGCTATTGTTGCATCGGACGTTCGGCGCGGGGGTGATGTATTATGATGCCGCTTTGCGACTGACGTATCCGACCGTCGTCTATCGGACCATCAAAGCACGGCTGGCGCAGGAAAATCTTGCCGAAGAACAGCGGCTGTTATATGTGGCGATGACGCGGGCGCGGGACCGTTTGTACTTGTATCGCTACGCGGAAGAGGAGGAGACGGCCTTTACTCCTGTCGCACCGTTGCAGGCGAAATGCTATTGGGACTGGCTGGCGGCGGCCTTGGCGCGCTGTGGAGACAAAACGGACGTGTGGGACGTACGGACGGTCACGGGGGATGCACCGGAACCGACAGCGGCGGCCGATATCGATGCCCGTATGGCCGCCGTGCGTGACGGGCGGCCGACGGGGACGAAACCGGATGCGGCGGCGGCCGCGCGCTTGGCGTGGGCGTATCCCGAGCCGGAGGCGACGCGGCTCGCGGCGAAGATGACAGTCACCGAAGTCCAACGCCGCATTGCGAGCGGAGCGGATATGCCGCCGCTGTTGTATCCGCTGGTCGATTCACAGACGCGTGCAGGCGGTGCGGATCCGGTGGCGGAATGGCCGCAGGATGCGGCACGGGTACGGCTCTTGGCGACGGCGCCGGAGCCGGTCGATGCGCCGGCGGGTGACGGGACGGAAGAGTGGGCAGCCGAGTGGCGCGTACCGAATTTTATCGCGCCGCCCGAGACGACCCGGAGCGGAGCCGATTACGGTACGCTCGTGCACCGTATTTTTGAGCAAATCGGCCGGGAACGAGTCACGGCGGCGGACTTCCCTGATCGGTTGGCGGCCTGGGAAGCATGCGGACTCATTACCGCAGGCGAACGGGCACGGATTTCGATGACGCGTTTCCGGGCGTGGTTGACCGGTCCGCTTTATGCGCGGATACGGGCCGCTTCGTGGGCGCGGTTTGAATGCCCCTTCGGGCTGCTTGTGCCGGCGTGTGAGTTGCTGCCGCAAACACAGGTCAGCGAGAAGATTTTCCTGCAAGGAATCATGGACTGCGTCTTTGCGGAAGGCGAGGAGCTCGTCATCGTCGATTACAAGACCGATCGTATCGATGCGGTCGAGGAGCTCAAAGCACGCTATCGCCAACAGCTCGACTTGTATCGGACGGCGGCGGAACGAATTTGGCACAAGCGGGTCAAAGCGTGCATACTGTACTCGTATCGCTTGGGTGAAATGACGGCCTGGTAGCCCGTGCTATAATGAAATCAACAGACAGGGAGGGAACAATGTGGTCATTGATGACGTGTTGACACTGGTGGAAGCGGCACAGCGCTGGCAGTTGCCGCCGTCGACGCTAAGGCACTATATCAGCGGCTACCGTCGGGCGGACGGGACGTGGACGGCACCGCGGTTTCGTGCGGGCGAGGCGCGCAAGTCGGCCGGTACAATTTTGGTGACGGCGGCCGCGATGCGACGGGTGTGCGGCACACCGCCGACCGAAGCCCGTATGGTACAGACCGCGTTGTTTACGGAAACGGAATGAAGGAATTTTGTATAGATCGGGTCGGCTATGTCTATCGGCGCAACGGGGGCGACGTGCAGGCGTTGGACGGGGTGACCGGTACCATTGCGGCGGGCGAGTTTGTCGCGCTGGTCGGTCCGTCGGGCTGCGGCAAATCGACCCTGCTGCGACTGGCGGCGGGATTGTTGGCACCGACATCGGGGCGGTTGGTATGGCGAGGTGAAGTCAAGGCGCCGCGGACGGCGATGGTGTTTCAGGATGCGGGACTGTTTCCGTGGCTGACTGTGCGGGACAATGTCGCGTTGGCGTTGGAGTCGGGCAGGCTCTCGCGCGAAGAGCGTGCGGCACGGGTCACGGAGCGACTCGCACAAACGGGACTGCTCGCGGCGGCCGAGGCGTTGCCCGGGGAATTGTCGGGCGGACAACGCCAGCGGGTCGGCATCGCGCGGGCATTGGTGACGGCGCCGGATTTGTTGCTGTTGGACGAGCCGTTTTCTGCATTGGATGCGCAAACGCGCCGCGTGTTGGAAGAAGAATTGATTCGCTATTGGCTCACGTTGCGTCCGGCGACGCTTTATGTCACGCATAACTTGACAGAAGCAGTACGCTTGGCGGATCGGGTCTGGATTATGACGGGGGCTCCGGGACGACTGATTGACGAACAGCGGACGGATATCCCGCGGGCGGAGCGCTATACGGCTGCCGCAGGACCTGCGATTGCCGCCGTGACGGAACAGATTTGGGCGCGCATCCGGGAGGGGCACAGGTGACGGGCGGTGTGACAGATAAGGTAGAGAGAAGAGAGCGGGCGATGACAGAAGAAGTAGCAGTTCGCGTCCATCCGCCGACGGCGACACGGGAACCCGGTCGGCGGCATGTCGTATGCGGCATCGGCGGGGTGTTGCTGTTGTGGGAATGTGCGGTACGGTTCGGCGGGGTCAATGCGACGGATTGTCCCGCGCCGTCGATGATTGTCCTGGAGCTGGCGCGGCTGGGGGCGACGGGCGTGTTGTGGCCGGCGCTGGCAGCCAGCGGCATGCGGTGGCTGACGGGCATGCTGACGGGATGCGGTCTCGGTGTCCTGCTGGCGGTGGCGGCGGGGCGGTACCGACTGCTCGGCGGCCTCACCGTTCCGTGGGTGCATTTGCTCTATCCCGTGCCGAAGATTGCGTTGTTGCCGCTGTTTGTACTTTGGCTTGGTATCGGGGAGCTGCCGAAATTCGTCATTATCGCGTTGGGGGCGTTTTTCCCCGTGTTTATCAATACCCGTCACGGGATGAGCCGCTTGCCGCGCCGCTATGACGAGGTGGTGGCGGTCTATCCCGTCGGGACGCGGTACTATGTGCGACGGATTTTGTTGCCGGCCGTTTATCCGTCCGTCTTTGCGGGCTTGAAGCTGGCGGCGGGCAGTGCGCTGGTGCTCTTGGTCGCAGCGGAAATGCTGGCGGCGGATACGGGTATCGGCGCCTTGATTTTGCAGTACGGTGACTTGATGCTGACGGCATCGCTACTTGCGTGCGTGACCGTCTTGGCGGCGGCGGGGTTGGCCATTCAGTATCTTATCGGTTGTTGGGAGCGTGCGGTCGTTCGTTGGCGTTGAGGACATATCCGCGCCGAATAGGGAAAAGAGTAAATCGGAGTATGGGGTACCGTAGCGGACGATATATCGGTGATGCGGACTACGAAGAGCCGGCGGAGTGAAGAAGGTGAGCATAGCGCTATCTATCGGTGAAACCGGGCGTGTTGTCCATCGGCCGTTACATCAGGAGACTACGGTCTCCTTTTTTTGTACGGTCAATGCGCCGCGTCGTGCCGTGCATGCTATACTGGAGGTAAGGAGGGCGTATGGTACGGCGATGGATTATGCATGTGGATATGGATGCGTTTTATGCGTCGGTCGAGCAGCGCGACCACAGTGAATGGCGCGGCAAGCCGGTCATCGTGGGCTCGGCGTCGCCGCGCGGGGTCGTCGCGACGGCCTCTTATGAAGCGCGGCGCTATGGGGTGCATTCGGCGATGCCGGGACGGCGTGCCCGAGAGTGTTGCCCCGAGGCGATTTTCGTGCGGCCGCGGATGGGTGTCTATCGGGCGGTGTCGGCGCAGATTCACGAGGTATTGTTGCATTATGCGCCCGAATTTGAGCCGCTGTCGCTCGATGAAGCGTTTTTGGATGTGAGCGGCATGGGCGGACACTATCCGACATTGCAGGCACTGGGGCGGGCGGTCAAAGCGGAGATTTTGGCGGTGACGGAGCTGACCGCGTCGGTGGGGATTGCGCCGAACAAATTTCTCGCCAAGCTGGCCAGTGATTGGCACAAGCCGGACGGGCTGACTGTCATCGGTTACGGCGAAGAAGCGGCCCGCATTGCGCCGTTGTCGGTGCGGCGACTGTGGGGCGTCGGCCCGAAAACGCAGGCGGCGTTGGAGGCCGGGGGCTTACGAACGATCGGTGATGTCGCTGCGGCCGACCCGGAGGAGTTGGCGGCGCGCTTAGGCGCGCAGGGACGCGTGCTCTACGAGTTGGCGCACGGCCGTGACAATCGCCCTCTGACGCCGCATGAGTCGCGTAAGTCCATCGGCGAAGAAGAGACCTTTGCTCGTGACTTGACGACGGCCGCCGAGGTCCGTACGGTGCTGTTGCGGCAATGCGATACGGTGGCGTATCGTTTGCGGCGGCATCACGTGCGGGCGCGGACAGTCACACTCAAGGTGCGGTTTGCGTCGTTTCGGACGTTGACACGCTCCAAGACGGTCACCGAGCCGATGGATCTGGATCGGGAATTGTATTCGGAAGTGGAAAGACTGTATAATCAAATCAGTAAGACGGAGGGAATCCGGCTGTTGGGCGTGACCGCTTCGTCCTTGGTGCCGGCGGTCGATGCGGTGCGGCTGTTTGCCGATGAATCGGAGCGGGAACAGCAGGTGGCGGCCGTGCGGGACCGCTTGCGCGACAAGTACGGGGCGGATGTGCTGCGGCGCGGATATTGGCTGGAAGAAGGGCCGGAAGAGGAGGAAGATACGGATGGTCAATCAGGAACGGATGTTGAATGAATTTTTTGAATTGGTGCGCATTCCCTGCCATACGGGGCAGGAACGGGAAATCGCCGATTTGCTGAAACAAAAACTGCGCGCTTTGGGCGCCTCGAGTATCAAAGAGGACAACGCGGGTGACGCGATTGGCGGTAACGCGGGCAATCTTGTCGCGACCTTTGCCCCGACGATGGAGGGCCTGCCGACGATTGCCTTTACGGCGCATATGGACAGTGTCGAACCCTGTGCGGGGATTGAGCCGGTGCTCAACGACGGCGTGATTACCTCGGCGGGCGATACGATTTTGGGTGGCGACGACAAATCGGGCGTGGCGGCGATTCTCGAAGGGTTGCGCCTGATGAAGGAGCAGCAGCTCCCTCACGGCAAAATCGTCATCATCTTCTGCATCGCGGAAGAAGGCGGTCTGCGCGGGTCGAAGCATATCGACACGAGTTTGACGCAGGGGATTGACTACGGATTTGTCATGGACTCGTCGGGAGCGCCGGGTGAAATCGTCAATTCCGCACCGGGTCAGAATGCGATTCGCGCAACGATGAAAGGTAGACGCTCGCATGCGGGCGTCGCGCCGGAAGACGGGATTAATGCGATTGTGATGATGGGGACGGCGCTCGCGCGGATGCCCTATGGGCGAATCGATGAAGAAACGACCGCCAATATCGGGTTTATCGACGGCGGGATTGCGACGAATATTGTCGCGGACGAATGCCATTTGCAGGCGGAAGCCCGCAGTCGCAACGCGGACAAACTGCAGGCACAGACAGATGCGATGGTGGCGGCACTCAAGTCCGTCGAAAGTGAGTTCCCCGGCGGTCATGCCGAAGTCGAAGTCGTGCAGGTCTACCAACCGTACACGATTGCCGAAGATCATCCGTCGATTCGTTTAGCGAAACGCGCCGCGGAAAAGGCGGGGCTGACGGCGGCGGTGAAAGGCACGGGCGGCGGCAGTGATGCCAATAATTTCAACTTGCACAGTTTCCCGGCGGTCGTGCTGGCGACGGGGATGAGCAAGGTGCACACGGTGGACGAATTCTTACTCGAAGCGCATTTGTACCAAACCGGCGAATGGGTGTACCGGATTTTGGAAGAAGTACTGCATACGGCCGGGCATTGAGCGGTCTACGAAAGCGAGACGAAAGTCTCGCTTTTTTTGTGGAGAAAATACGGCACTACGGGACGCAAACAGACTTATCCACAAGTTGTTCACAAAAATGGGGATAAGTGCAAAAATGGGTAATGAGAATGCTGTACGGGCGGGCGGGAAATGGTGTATTCACCGGAGGCGGACAGGGGTGAAGGGGAATAAATACGACCGACACCCTGTCGGAAAAATGAAAATGAAAGCGATGGAGTCCTTGTAAGAGGAAAGTTCATTCAACGTAAACAATGAGAAATGAAAATGGAAAAACTTGTGGACAATGTGGATAAAGTTGTGAGTAAGTCGCGTGCGGGTCGGGTGGACATGCACGGTATTGAGAATAATCGCCGCGCGACCGGCGGTTTTCCCGTAGAATCGGGGATATCCGCCGGTGAGTGCCGGGCTGAGGCTGTGCACAATCCGCGGACGGCAAACGTCTGTTCGCATGTTGTCCGTGCGCCGCGTCAGGGAGTTGGCGTGCGGCGCAGAAGGGCCGGCGGTGCGGGTTCGCGGTCTTGTCCGAGCGGTCGCGGCAAGGAGCGGCGGGGGGCATGCCGTCGTCACAGACAGGGATTGCATGCGGTCGCTAAATTTGATACGATAGGTGCACTATATTTTTTTATCAATAAGGGGGGGCATGCAATGAACAAAGCAGGATGGCGACAAGGTGTAGCGGCGGGGATTCCGCTGGCTATCGGTTATATTCCGATTGCGATGGCCTACGGGGTATTGGCGGCGACGCTGGGGATACCGAGCTGGTTCATTGCGGCCTCGTCGATATTGGTCTTTGCCGGGGCGTCGCAATTTATGGTGGTCAATATGATTCCGCTGGGCGCAACGGTACCGGAGTTGGTGATGACGACCTTTGTGGTCAATCTGCGGCATTTGCTTTTGTCGGCGGCGGTGGCGGCCAAAACACCGCCGGCGACATCGCGCCGGCAGCGGACGGTCATCGGCGCGCTCACGACGGATGAGCTGTTTTCTCTGATTACCTTGCGTGCGGAACGCTATGTATCGGCGGGATTTATACTGGCGCTCGGCGTGGTCGGATATACGTCGTGGTGGCTGGGGACGATAGCCGGACTGCTGGCGGTGCACAGCTTGCCGCCGCTCTTGGCGGACAGTATGGGCATCGGCCTGTATGCGATGTTTATCGCCATGTTGGTGCCGGCCTTGAAACGGCGGCCGGATGCCCGCTTGGTGACGGCGCTGGCGATTGGCGGCCATGCGGTGCTGGCGAGTGTGGCGAGTGCGCTGGGGCTCGGCCCGGGGATTGCGCTCTTGGTGGCGGCGTTGGCGGCGGTGGTCGCGGCGACGGGGATACAGGAGGTGCGGCGATGACAGATAGCGAATACGGATGGCTTTTGGCGGGTATGGTCGTGGTGACGGTCGTACCGCGGGTTTTGCCGCAGTGGATTTGGCGCGAGGGTGCCGGCGGCCGCTTTGTGCAGGCGGCGTTGGGGCTGGTTCCCTTTGCGGTGCTGGGGGCGCTGCTGGTACCGGGCATGTGGACGGGGATGGCGCACACCCCGCCGGCGGCGACGCTGGCGGGAGCGGCGGCGGCGATTTGGTTCGCATGGCGGGATGTCAATGTCGTGCTGGTGGTGCTCACCGCCATCGGAGTCCATCTGGCGGTCAGTATCGGAATCGGGGCGTAACGGCGCTCCATCCGTGCAAAAACAGGCACAGTGTCAATCCGTGGGATATGGTGTCTGCGGTGGGGAGTATTGCGTAGGCAGTGCCCGCATTGCGGGCACTTTTTTGTTGCGTGCGGGTAGGGGCGCAGCGGTGCCGGGCGATGCTTGTGGCGGCGGGGGCGATTGTGGTACATTAGTACCAAATCAAGGTATTGTCACAGCTAAGGAGGAATCGATATGCAGTGGGAAGAAGCGACGTTTTTGGCGGACTTGGAGACATTGGTGATGACGGACAGTTACAGTCGCGATCCGGAGGGGGTCGCCCGCGTGGCGGATTTTTTGGCGGGGCGGTTCACGGCGCTCGGCTGGCATGTCGATCGGCGCGATCTCGGCAGTGCGGCGGGGCCGGCACTGGTGATTACCAATCGCCCGTCCACTCGGTATGAGGTGCTGCTCTTGGCGCATATGGATACGGTCTTTGCACCGGGCACGACGGCAGAGCGGCCGTTTCGCGTAGAGGGGCGGCGCGCGTACGGACCGGGGGTCAACGACATGAAGTCGGGGCTGCTCATGACGTACTATGTGGCGCAGGCGTTGACGGACGAATTGGGGGATGCATCGATTGCCATCGTCATGGTGCCTGATGAGGAAATCGGATCGGTCGCGTCGCGCGGCGTGGTGGAAGAGTTGGCACGGCAGTCGGCGTATTGTCTGGTGCTCGAGTCGGCGCGTGCGTCGGGCAACATGGTCAACGAACGCAAGGGCATCGGCGATTATCGGGTGATTTTTCACGGCAAGGCGGCGCATGCCGCGGTCGGACCGGAAAACGGCGCGGATGCGATTCGGGCGGCGGGGCTGTTGATGCCGAAGATTTATGAGTTGGCCTCGCCCGCAGAGGGGACGACGGTGCTGATCGGCACGATAGCGGGCGGTACGACACCGAACAGTGTGGCGGCACGGGCGGAGTTCAGCGTGGATATCCGACTGGTGACAGCGGCGGAAGGGGCGCGGGTCGATGCGGCGATGCAGGCGCTTGCGGGGGCGGCCGCGGTGGACGGCGTCACCATCGAAGTCACCGGCGGGATTGTGCGGCCGCCGATGCCGCTCACGGATGATACGGTCGCGTTTTGTAAGGCCATCGACGCGATTCAGGAGCGGCTGGGTATCACGGCGGCGTGGGAGGCGAGCGGCGGCGGTTCGGACGGCAATCTCGTCGCCCCCTTCGGTGTCCCGACGGTGGACGGCTGCGGTCCGGTGGGAGGATTTCCGCACAGCCCGGATGAATACTTGGAGCTGGATTCGCTCGCGCCGCGTTTTGCGCTGGTGGTGGAGACGGTGTGCTACTGTCTGGCCAATCCGCGTCCGACGTATAGGGAACGGCAGTAAATGACGGCGGGGGTATCCCGCCGTTTTTGCGTGCCGCGGCCCAATATCCCCGTATGCGCCATATATGGTATACTGAACCTAAGTGAAGGGACACGACGTTTCGTAATGCGGACGCAAGAAAGGAGCGGATTCATAATGACAAAACAGGCGGCGGAGCAGCCGGCCAAGAAGCTGAGTTTACTGTATATTCTGACGATTTTGCGCAAGTATTCGGATGCGGATCATCGCCTGTCGCAGCAAGACATCTTGCGTCTGTTGGCAAGAGATTACGGTATGGTGCTTGACCGCAAGGCCGTCAAACGCAATTTGGACAATTTGCTGGCAGCGGGGTATCCGCTGGGCAACAAGCCGTGGGAACGCCGGCGACCGGATACGCCGGAAGGTGTCGAGACGGTCTACGGTTCTTGGTACTATGAGCACGAGTTCAGCGGGTCGGAAGTGACCGCGCTGATAGACAGTCTGCTCTTTTCCCATTTGCCGCGGCGGCAAGTCAAGACGTTGATACAGAAATTGACGACGTTGCAGAGTCGCTATTATGACAATCCGACGCTGTCGGTCAATAATATCCCGAACGATTCCTGGCTGAACGAGACGCAGGACACGGAGCAAAACCGGCAGATGTTTTATACACTCGAAGCCCTGACGGACGCGATTAACAAGAAATGCCGGGTGACTTTTTACTACCTGTCGTACGGACCGGACAAACGGGTGCGCCCGCGGACGAAGGACGGCGAAGATACGCCGCGCGTGTACCGGGTGAGTCCGTATGCGGTGGTGGCGACGAACGGTCGCTTTTACCTGATTGCCAATACCGAAGGACATGACAACCTCTCGCATTACCGGCTCGACCGGATGGCGGATGTGACCTTGCAAGAGGCGTGCCCGCAACGTTCGCGCAAAGAGGTGGACGGATTCAAAAAAGGACGCTTGGACTTGCCGCAGCATTTGGCCGAGCATGTGAATATGTTTGCCGGGCCGGCGGTACCGTGTCGGTTTCGGGCGGATGTCGCGATGATGGATGCCATCATCGATTCGTTCGGGAAGGGAATCAAAGTGCGCAAAATCGGCAACGAAGTGGAAGTCGATTTGCGGGTCAACGAGCAGGCGATGTACCATTGGGCGCTCGGTTGCGGGCCGGCGCTGCGGGTACTGGCGCCGCAGACGCTCGTCGAACGCTTGCGCGCCGCGACGCGGGCGATGGCGCAACAATATACGGAGGCGAAGTAAATGAAAGGCTATGTACAGGTATATACCGGTGACGGCAAAGGCAAGACGACGGCGGCCATCGGTCTGGCGATGCGCGCCGTCGGCGCGGGGAAACGGGTCTGGTTGCTCCAATTTATGAAATCCAAGGCCTACAGCGAGCATGCGATTTTGCCGGAGGTCTCACCGCTGCTCACGGTGGAAACGCTGGGCAAGCCGTACTTTATCGCCAAAGAAGGGACGCTCAGTGAAGCGGACAAGCGCGCGCTCGGGGAGGTCGTCGTCTTTGCTCCCGGCAATCCGCCTGCGGACTATGTGGCCGACTGCCGGGCCGGTGTGGAAAAAGCGCGCCGCGGTCTGGCGTCGGGGGACTATGACGTCGTCATCTTGGATGAAATCATCGTAGCGCTGTATTTTGAGCTGATTTCCCGCGCCGATGTCGAGTCGCTCTTGGCGGCGCGGCCGGTATCGACCGAGCTGGTGCTGACCGGACGGCGCGCGCCGGATTGGCTCATCGAACGAGCCGACCTGGTGACGGAAATGGTGCCGGTGAAACATTATTTTGAGCAGGGTGTCGCCAACCGCAAAGGAATCGAAGATTGACGGCGCAAAGGAGGTACGATGACGCATTGGCTTGAAATCGGCGGCGGGCTCGTACTGTTGGCGGTGGCGGTATGCCTTGTCATCTTGTGGCAGCGGGTGTATTATGAGTGTACCGTACAGCGCTATGATACATGGGCATTGCACGCGACGGTGCATTGGTGCGCGGGGGCATTTGCGCTGCGCGTCCGCTATGACGGCGGGGCCGGCTGGTGGTGGGAGTGTGTCGCGCCGTTTTGGCGGCGGGGCAGCTATACGGACGCTCGAGAAGCGACCGCGACGAATCATTCGGCGACGGACGATACGGACAATACGGACGGTGCCGATTCGGTACCGCCGAGGGATTGCGCCGGTGATATGGACGATGGGGACGCCGCGGCCTCTGCGCCCGCCCGTGACGAACAGGAACCCGCGGACGATACCGCGGCGCCGGCTGCTGCCGATGACTCCCCGTCACCTTCGTGGCGGGCCTATTGGGACTGGATACGCTATGCGATTCACGTCGGCCTGGTGGGCGTCATCGTGCGCTATATCCGCCGTGTGCAGGCACGGATGCGGCCGCGCTCGTGCGAGCTTGCGGCGCGTATCGGCTTGGGCGACGCGTACACGCAAGGCCTGCTGATGGGCGCGCTGTACGCGGCATGGACAGAACTTGCCGAACGCATCACATTTGTATTTACGGAGACGGTGGCGCAAGGCCGTATTACCATCGGCGGCGGGGTGCGCCCCTTGGCCCTGATCGGGGATACTTGTCGGCTATTACTTGCGCCCGCCCTGTGGAAAACCCTATGGTATTATTGGCGTCATGTACGCCGTCAGTAAAGGAGAGTGCAGTATGGACAGCTATGTAAAAGACAATTTGGACAGCATTTTCGAGCATTTTCGGCATATGATTTCCGTTGAAACGGTCGTCGGGGAAGCCGTCCACATCGGCGACACTACGCTGGTACCCTTTGTGGATGTGTCGTTCGGTTTCGGGACCGGCAGCTACGATGCCAAGCCGACCGACGTCAACGGTCGCATCGGCGGCGGCGGTGGCGGCGGCGGCAAACTCACCCCGACCGCGATTTTGGTCATCAAGGGCGATCGCGTAGAACTCTTTTCCATCAAAGACGGGAATAAGAGCGGCGCGTTTGAAAAAATCCTCAACATGGCACCGGAAATCATCGACAAGATGAAAAAGGATAAGTTCATCTACATCAAAGAAGAGGAAGACGTCAACGTATAACTCCGATTTGCACATTGGCATCGCCTACGATATAATAAAGATATTCCTGCAGACGAAGCAGGCATTGAATAGAGGAGGACTCAACATGAAAAAGCAATTACTTACCTTGGCAGTTGCCGGCGTAATGTCGGTCGGCGCAGTATTCGGAGCGGCGGCGGCCGGTGTCGGATATGTCAATACCGGTGCGTTGTTCCAGGCGCATCCGAAGATGGCGAAAGCGGAACTCACGATGCGTACGGAAGTACAGCAGAAACAACAGCAGTTTGAAAAAGAAGCGGCCAAACTCAAAGACGACGCGGCCAAACAACAGCTCGCCGTCAAAATCCAAAATGAACTCGCACAGAAAGAACGTTCCGTCATGGAGCCGATTCAACGCGACATCATCAACGCAATTGAAAAAACGCGCAAACAAAAAGACCTCGACATCGTGATTGACCAGGGCGTCGTTATCGCCGGCGGTCAGGACATCACGGTCGACGTCCAAAAGAACCTCTAATTGAGTGGTTGGGCTTACGAAACCACCTGTTTCTCACGAGAAGCAGGTGGTTTTTTGCAGCCATACAATAAGTACCTGATATGTCCGATACTTTTTGTAACGGTTGGGTGGTGGCAGGTGCGCGCTTCGTTTCCGCAGAGGGGAAAATCCGACAATCACCACCTGAGCGTTTTATGCACACATAAAAAGGCGCCAACGATAGAGAATCTATCGCTCGCGCCGTGAGCAAGACTTGCCACGCCTTATAGAATGACATGTCCGCCTTCACATGCTTGCAGCATGTGCCCCATGGTCGCCCCCGACCGCATGTCATATGACGTCGGCACTTCCGCCCGAAGTCCGTCTTGCTCCGCCTTTATCGTATCACAATCGGTGACGGAGGGCAAGTCCTATTCCGTTTCCCCGATGCGCGGAAAGTCGAGGGCCTTACGGCTGCTGATCATCAGAAAAAGCCCCGCGAGGTAAAACAGCGGTTGCAAGGGTTCCCACGCGCCGACGGATTCATAGAGCCGCCCCAGACCGACGGGACCGACGGCGGCCAGGAGGTAGGCTATCGACAGTCCCGTCCCCGAGAGGCGGGCGGCGATGAGCGGGGTGGCGGCGCGGACACTGAAGGCGAGCATGCACAGGCTGAACATCGCACCGCCGATGATACCCAGCCCGCCGACCGCCAGTGTGAGCGGAAGGCCGCTGGGGGCATGAAAGACGGCGTACATCGCGAGCGGGTAGGCGGCGGCAGTAAGCAGACCGACGTCACGCCGGCGCGGGCCCGAGGCCAAGAGCGGCGCGAAAAACGACCCGACCAGACCCGTCAGTTGAAACAAAAAGAGGTACGTCCCCGCCATGTACAGCGACAGACTGCGCTCCAACAGCCAGTAGGGGAGCCAGGTCGTGAGTGTGAAGTAAAAGAGCGACTGGACGCCCATTGAGGCGGCGACCCACCATGCCGCCGCATGGCGAAAGACGTGTACCTCGGTCGGCGCATGCGCGGCAGGAGCGGTAGGTGTCGTGGCGGGAGCGGGGCGCAGCAACCAGAAAAGACCGGCGCCGGTCGCGCTAAGCGCCCAAGAGGCGAGTGTGAGTCGCCAGCCGACGGCTTCACTGACCGGCAGAACGCCAATCATCCAAAGCGCAATCATGCCGTTCATCACCAGAATGGAGGCACCGGTGGCCAGGCCTTCCCGTCCCGGATACCAGGCTTTGACCAAGCTCGGCAGCAGGACGTTGCCGACGGCGATGCCGACGGACAGGAGCAAAGTCCCGGCAAAGAGCCCCACACTGCCGAGGTAGGAGCGGATGACGGCGCCGCCGGCAATCAAGAGCAGCGCCGCGCCGAAGAGACGCGATAGCCCGAGGCGGGCGAGCAGGGTGCTGACGGCAGGCGAGGTCGCGGCAAACACCAGCAGCGGCAGTGCCGTGAGCGCGCCGATATGGGTCGGACTGAGACCGAGCTCCGCTTGCAAAATCGGCAGCAGCGGCGTAATCATCAAAAACGGGGCGCGCAAATGGGCGGCACTCAGGCCGAGCAGCGCATGACGTACAATCATAGACATCCTCCTTTTACGGTACGGGCTTATTATAGGGCGCGGCGCGTGTGTTGGCAAGCGTCGGCGGCAGATGTATCCGGCACAAATCGAAGAAAGGGGCCGATTTGCTTGAAATTGAATTATTTCTAAAAGACGTAGACGATTTGTTTGATAAAGTTGAACGCGATAGCGAAAAATGGCAAAATAAGCGCTTGCATGGTATAATGGGCATATTACATAGAGTGATTACGCCCCGGTGGCGGGAAAGACGGTGAGAATTTGAGTACATGGGATCACGGCAGCATTTTGACCGTGGATATTGAAGAACAGATGCGCACCAGCTACATCGATTACGCGATGAGCGTCATCGTGATGCGCGCGTTGCCGGATGTGCGGGACGGCTTGAAGCCGGTGCACCGGCGGATTTTGTATGCGATGCAGGAAGCCGGCATGACGGCGAATCGCCCCTACAAAAAATCGGCGCGTATCGTCGGGGATGTCTTGGGGAAATACCACCCCCACGGCGACTCGTCGGTCTACGATGCGACGGTACGGTTGGCGCAGGACTTTTCGACGCGCTATCCCTTGGTCGACGGCCACGGCAACTTCGGCTCGATTGACGGTGACAGCGCGGCGGCGATGCGGTACACGGAAGTCCGTATGGCCAAAATCACGCAGGAAATGCTGGCCGACCTGGATAAAGACACGGTCGATTTCATGCCGAACTACGACGAATCGTTGCAGGAACCGATGGTCCTGCCGTCGCGGATTCCGAATTTGCTGGTCAACGGCTCGTACGGGATTGCGGTCGGTATGGCGACGAATATCCCGCCGCACAACTTGGGCGAGGTCGTTGACGGACTATGCCTGATGATTGACAACCCCGACGTGACAATCGAGGAGTTGATGACCCGCATCAAAGGGCCGGACTTCCCGACGGGCGGTCTTATCCAAGGTCGCGCAGGGATTCGCAAGGCGTATACGACCGGCCGCGGCTCGATTAAAGTGCGTGCCCGCACGGAAATCGAGGATATGAACAAGGGCAAGCATCGGATTGTCGTGACAGAAATCCCCTACCAGGTCAACAAAGCGCGCGTGGTGGAAACGATTGCCCAGCTGACACGTGACAAGGTCATCGACGGCATTACCGCACTCCGCGACGAATCCGACCGCAACGGGATGCGAATCGTCATCGAGCTGCGCAGCGACATCGACCCGACGATTATGCTGAACAATCTGTTCAAGCACACCCAGTTGCAGGAAAGTTTCGGCGTCATCATGCTGGCGTTGGTGGACGGCCATCCACGGATTTTGAATCTCAAGCAGATGCTCGGCTACTATCTCGACCATCAGCGCGACGTCGTGACTCGTCGCAGCCGCTTTGAGCTTGACAAGGCGAAGGCGCGCGACCATATCGTGCTGGGCTTGTTGCAGGCACTCGATCATATCGACGCCGTCATCAAGACGATTCGCGCGTCGGAGACGGACGATATTGCCCGCCAAGCCTTGATGGATAACTTCTCGCTTTCGGAAGCGCAAGCGGTCGCGATACTCGACATGCGTTTGCGGCGCCTCACCGGACTCGAACGGGAAAAGCTCGAAGCCGAGCATACGGATTTGACGGAATCGATTGCTTACTTGGAAGGATTGCTGGCCGACGAAGCGAAAATCATGCAAGTCATTCGCGAAGAATTGCAGGACGTCAAGACCCGCTTTACCGATGAACGTCGCAGTGAAATCGTGCGCGACGAATCGGGCATGGATGCGACCGACCTCATTCCGGACGAGCCGATGATTATCACGCTGACCAACCAGAACTACATCAAGCGTATGCACGCCAATACGTACCGCACACAGCGTAAGGGCGGCACGGGCATCACGGGCATGAAAACCAAGGAAGACGACTATGTCCTCAAGGTACTGACCACCTCGACCCACAACAACCTGCTCTTCTTTACGACAGCGGGGCGGGTGTACAGTTTGACCGCCTACGATATTCCCAAGGCGGCGACCCGTACCGCAAAAGGCACGCACCTGGCGAACCTGATTGCGGGGCTGGCGCCGGGCGAAAAAGTCACCGAGATATTCGACGCGTCGTCATTTGGCGATTACAAGTACCTGCTGATGATGACCCGCAACGGTTATGTGAAGAAAACATTGCTCTCCGAATATGCCAATGTCCGTCGTAACGGGTTGATTGCAATTAACCTGCGCGAAGGCGACGAACTGATCAAAGTCGTCTGCACGACGGGAGACGAGAAAGTCATCCTCGGCACGCGGCAGGGGATGGCGATTGTATTCCCCGAATCCGATGTGAAAGCGACGGGTCGTGCCTCCTCGGGCGTCATCGGGATTCGCTTCAAAAAAGGCATTGCCGATGAAGTCGTCGGCGGCGACGTACTCAAAGCCGATGACGAAGTCCTTACCATCAGCGAAGACGCCTACGCCAAACGCAACAAGGCGACCGCCTACAGCGTCCAACAACGCGGCGGTCAAGGCGCGCGAAATTTCAAGAAAGAAAGTATTGTCGTCGGCCTGGTCACCGTCCGTGGCGATGAAGAACTCATCGTCATGACCCAGAGCGGTATCGTCATCCGCGTACCGGTGGACTCGATTAGCCTGAAGAAAGGCAAAAACACCATCGGAGTCAAGGTCCAACGCCTCGAAGATACCGACCGAATTGCCTCGATTGCGCTGGCACCGACAGAAGAAGACGACGAATAAGCGACATGCACGCTCGTGCCCTCGCAGTGACGACACTCACGCCGATTACCGTTGGCGTGAGTGTTTGTATATGAACCATATTTCACAAATAGAAAAACTTGAATATGTCGGCGCGACGTGGTATACTGAACACAGTCATATAGAAAACTATCGAAAAGGGCGCGGGCATACGCATATGCTCCCCTGTCAAGAAAGGACTGATGAGATGCAAGTCACATTGCAAGACAAGTACGGATTGTTTATCGGCGGCCAATGGGTCGACGCCACGACGGACAAAACGATTGACGTCATGAACCCGGCGACGGGTCAAAAAATCTCCTCGATTTCCGAGGCGTCCGAACAGGACGTAGATGCCGCTGTCAAAGCGGCGCAAGATGCGTTTGAAAGCTGGAGCAAGACCTCGCCGATCGAACGGCAAAATGTATTGCTCAAAATCGCCGACTTGATTGATGCGCATACCGAATACTTGGCGACGATTGAATCCATGGACAACGGTAAACCGATTCGCGAAACGATGAATGCGGATATTCCGCTCGGTGCCGATCACTTCCGCTATTTTGCGGGAGCGATTCGCAGTGAAGAAGGCGACGCCAAGATGCTCGACGGCAACACGCTCAGCCTCATTTTGCGTGAACCGATTGGCGTGGTCGGCCAGATTATCCCGTGGAACTTCCCGTTCCTTATGGCCGCGTGGAAACTCGCCCCGGCATTGGCGGCGGGCTGCACGGTCGTCATGAAACCCTCGAGCCACACCTCGCTCTCGCTCTTGGCACTCATGCGTTTAATCGCCAACGTCGTACCGGCCGGCGTCATCAACATTGTGACCGGCAGCGGCTCAGGCACGGGTGACTACCTCCTCGGCCACAAAGGTCTGGCCAAACTGGCCTTCACCGGCTCGACGGAAGTCGGCAAAAATGTCTACGAAGCGGCCTGCGCGAAGATGATTCCCGCGACGCTCGAACTCGGCGGCAAATCCGCGAACATCTTCTTTGACGATTGCAACTGGGATTTGGCGATGGACGGCGCCCAGCTCGGTATCCTCTTCAACCAAGGCCAAGTCTGCTCCGCGGGCAGCCGGATTTTCGTACAGGATACCATCTACGACCGCTTTGTCGAATCGCTGGCAAAAATCTTCAGTGAAGTCAAGGTCGGCGATCCGCTCGATCCGAATACGCAGATGGGCGCGGTCATCTACGAATCGCAACTCAAAAAAGTGCTCGCCTGCGTAGAAAAAGGCAAACAGGAAGGCGCGCGCCTTGTCGTCGGCGGCAAACGCCTGACGGAGGGTAAATTGGGTGACGGATTCTTCATGGCGCCGACAATCTTTGCCGACGTGACCAACGACATGTCGATTGCCCAGGAAGAAATTTTCGGACCGGTCGTCGTGATTCAGAAATTCTCGACGGAAGAAGAAGTCATCCGTCTTGCCAACGACAGCATCTACGGCTTGGGCGGCGGCGTCTTCACTACCGACCTCAACCGTGCGATTCGCGTCGCTCGCGGCGTGCAGACGGGCCGCATGTGGGTCAACACCTACAACGCCTTCCCGGCGGGCGCACCGTTCGGCGGCTACAAGCAATCCGGCATCGGCCGCGAAACGCACAAAGTCATCTTGGAACACTACACCCAGATGAAAAACATCATGATTAATCTCAACGAACAGCCGAGCGGCATGTACCAAACGAAATAATCCGCTCAGGTGACGATTACCTTGCACCGCCTCGATTGAGGCGGTGCATTTTTTGTCGTGCGCATCCGGCACTGACGGTGGAAACGGATACTATCTATAGAAGATAAAAATATATAGACTACCATAGACGCACGCCTGTCAAAATCCTGCGAAAAAATCGTCAACAACCTCCCCTTTTTGCTTGACATCCGCGCACGAACATGATAGTATATTGAAAGTCGCTACAAGGCGCACGGTTCTTTGAAAACTGAACAATGCAAGCAAGAACGCCAATGTGCGGACTCATGAAAATGAGCCCGGTCAATGAAGAAGTCCAATCGTAAGATTGGCAAAGAAAAAAGCGAGTCAGCAAACTACAATGGAGAGTTTGATCCTGGCTCAGGACGAACGCTGGCGGCGTGCCTAACACATGCAAGTCGAACGGAGAAAGTCGAGAGCTTGCTCTTGACAATCTTAGTGGCGAACGGGTGAGTAACGCGTAAACAACCTGCCTTCGGGA
>Ga0129315_1000056_pt1 | contig 125154 bp, 105 predicted proteins | sample Cm827metagenome_FD_94432 | JGI IMG/M metagenome (GOLD analysis project Ga0129315, IMG submission 94432) | Eastern black-and-white colobus group fecal microbial communities from Wisconsin, USA - Cm827 metagenome | ecosystem: Host-associated > Mammals > Digestive system > Large intestine > Fecal...
AAAATCAAGAAATCCGTTTTAGAAAATGTACACCCCGGTTTCAATGTTTGAAGCGAAGCAAGTTTTGAAACCGGGGTGTTAATATCATATCTAAAATGGATTTCTTAGATTTTTCCAAAATTTGTTATAGGATCAAGTGCTTTTATCTATGATTGACTTTTCAGACAAGCCTTACGGGCAGCAGTATTATTGTGCCGACTGTTTCTCTTAAATCAGGCGAAAGACTGTCCTAAGCTACTAGCTAAGAAGCGGTCTCCTATCCGGGGCGGAATCTTACGGCTGAAATGCTGCAGTACCCAAACTTTGGAGTATTGACAAATACCCAAAACCGCTGTATATTACAATCACTTTTGATATAGGAAATACATAAATTGAAAGAAACAAACATAAATCGTCGGGGATAAGGTTGAAAAGCTATGAAAAACTTGTTGAACTATCAGACATCTGAATATGACTGTGGTCCTGTCAGCCTGTTGAACGGAATACGCTATCTTTTTGAGCGTGAAGAGATTCTTCCCGATCTGGTTAAATTCATTATGCTTTATTGCATGGATACTTATAATGAAGCCGGCGAACTCTGCAAGCGCGGAACTTCCACTGCAGCCATGAGCTACATGACCTGCTGGATGAACCACTTCGGGGAGGTTCGAAACTTCCCCATTTCCTGCGAGTTTATTACAGGAAAAGAGGTTGTCCTTGAACCGGGAAGCCGGTTAAACAGCGCCATTGAAAAGGGTGGTGTTGCGATCATCCACGTTTCCCTTGAAGTTGCACATTATGTACTTCTTACCGGAATTGAAAAGGACAGAGCCTTAATTTTCGATCCCTTTTATGAGGAGGAGGACGACCCTGAATTAGATGAAGAATATTTCACTGATGAGATTAAATTTCTTTACGACTGTCCCAAAAAGGCTAACCGTTCTGTCAGCATTAGCAGACTAAACCGTACATCTACAGACTACTATGAAATGGGAGAGTTCTCCTGCAGGCAGGCATTAATTATGTATAATACAGCTTCAAAAGCCGATAACCTGTAAGGTATCGGCTTTTTGCTTTTATTGTTCCATTTGTCTTCCCAGGAAGCCTGCTGCCGACTGTATCAGCTTCTGCTCCACTTCTCCCATTTCCCCGTTTTCTCCGTTATCAATGAGAACCACTCCTCCGATCATATCTCCTTCACAGATAATCGGATAAATTGCTTCCTGCTCAAACTCATCATTGCCATCCTGAGTGATCGGAATAAAATTGTTTCCTCCTCTTGAAGCAATGACCATCTCCCGCTTTCCCAGCTTTTCCTCCAGCTCCTTGCTGAGGGACTTTCCCAAAAGACCCTTATATCCTCCTGAAACTGCTATAAATTGATCCCTGTCCGCAATAAGCGCTGTCCTTCCCGATGCCTGTGCCAGACTTTCCGCATACTGTCTGGCAAAAGTAGTCATCTCACCGATAGGTGAATACTTTTTTAAAATAATTTCTCCCTCTCTGTCGGTATAAATCTCCAGCGGGTCACTTTCTCTTATTCGGAGAGTCCTTCTGATCTCCTTCGGTATTACTATACGCCCCAGATCGTCTATTCTACGCACAATGCCCGTTGCCTTCATAATTTTCTGCTTCCTCCAATTTCCTACAAATTTTCTGTGCTGTTAGTATCTGTAAGAATTGGGGATTTATACAAAAATTACATATTACTTTCTGCCTGCTGTTAATTATGAATTTTTAAAATTTTAATCCTCCTTAAGCATACGCTGAGCAGCCAGCACCAAAAACATATAATTTGACGAGCCTCCACCCAGCACATATTCCTTCTGCTGCCACAGAAAAGGAAAATCCAGAAGTTCCGGGAAATCCGGCCTGATCAGTGCCGTTCCCGAAACTACTCCGCCCGGAACATAAGACCAATCGGCACGATTAAGCCCATAAGCAATCGTAGTGGATTTAGCACCTACACCTGATGCAAAGGATGCGGTATTGGAACCGGGATGGCATCCTAATACAAAATCCAGTGCATGATAAATCAGCTCAGGACCGAAAATGTCAGGATAAGCCTTATGCAAAAAGTAATGCCTAAATCCCAGCATCTGGATATTCCATCCCGCTCCCCAGATATACGGGCGATAGGGAATTCCATAGGGTGTCTCCCCGCATAATTTCGCACTCTCCTCTTCCAGAGACAATAATCCTGTACGAATAGCCTTTGTAAACTCCTCACTTTCCAAAGCAGCATCCACGCGGGCAATGATCCATCCCAGATTTTTAATATGCTGAACGATAAACTCCGTTTCCGCCAGCAGGAAATCCTTATATTTCTGCTCATGCGTAGTCAGATACAATTCTACTGCGGCATGTACCTTTGCTTCCCTGACAGCATCTTTGCTTACTTCCGTAACCTCATAAAGCTTTATTGCAGCCTCAAGAGCCTGGTCACTTAATGTATCATTAAAGCCCCGCAGCGCCCGCACTGAACCGGCAAGCTGGGAAGCTGTCATCAACTCTCTTTCAGGATTATCCTCCGTAAACACCCATCGATCATCCTCGTCACCAATTATTCCGGCAGTCATAGCCGCACTGTCTCCCATAAGTACATACTGACGCAGATCATTGGCAATAATGCCCCTGTACAGCCTTCCCAATGCACGATACCCGGCTACTACCGTCAAGATCCCATGTTCAATCTGCTGTAAAATATCATTTTTGCCGTCAGGCTGATGAATTTCAACAACTTTATTTTGTTGGTCAACGGTTGTTGCATCATAATTCACCTGAAATTCTTCATATGCTGCCGCCAGAATGTAGGCTTCACCCGCCTGCGACTCCACGCGCAGGTCAAAATCACCGGCATCATGCCAGCCTCCTACATTAAGCCCAGGCACCGCTTCACCCGGCTGATACTTCGTCAGTGTAGACGGTCCCTGAGCATAACCATCAAAATGAATATGGTTTACCGGCGCCATGCGCGCATCATCATTGTGGCACAGGCCATGCCATACCCGATACTTTTCATTTACCCGCATATGACACATTTGCACCGGGAGAAAATATTCCAGCACCGGCTGCCATACGCCCCTGTCATAAATATCCTCGGCAATCCTGAATATTGCGGATTCTGACGCCCCGTATCGTATCTGATACAGTCCCTCAGCCTGAGCAGGGGAAAAATCAAATATCAAATATTGATAGCGCAGAAAGTTTCCCCATTCCTGTCCCCTGGCTGATGCGATCTGCACCGCACCGTTTTCCGTTATCTGAAAAAGAACCGCCTCATGCCGCTGCTTGTCTCTTTGGTCCAGCTCAATAACTGCCATTTTAGGCTGAGCCGGATGGTAACCCACCTGTGAAACTTGTACTACCGGCTGATACAGCCAATCCTCTACCACATTAGGTGTAATTACCCAATAGACTGCCTGTTTCGTTGCCCCCGCCGGCACCTCACTGCTTACCACAAACCAGCCGTTATTATGGTTCATACGTCCGTCATACAGCTTTAACGGTGCTGCCTTACTTTCGATGGTAATGCGATTGTAGGGATCTTCCGGTCTTACCACAAAACGCTTTCCTACCGCATAAGGCTTCGCCACAATATCATCCGCCACAATAGGACTGTATCCTTTATTGCCGCCGGAAAGCTGCTGCTTATCCGCCTTTTCCTCTACTCCCTCAAAGCTTCCGGACCGTTCAAAATTAGAGGACATAGTCTGCGTCGGTCCGTTGGGCTGCCTGGGAAAAATTCCCTGCTTATCATCCATAATCCACGGTTTTCCAAACAAACTGCCCGGAAATAGTTCCAGATTAAAACACAGCTTTCCTTCATATTCCTGTGGAATCGGTCTGTCCAAATCCACCGTCACAATAACAGCTTCTCCCTCCCCTTTCACAGTTACCTGATAACGGAACTGAAAATCCGGGTAAATCATGGGATTAAAACCCTTTAAATGACCATCCGGATCGGGATAACTTAAATTGGTAATAATTGTATTTTCCTCTTCATTAATATAACGTTCCTCTTGCCTTGGAACCGGCTGCCATTGTCCCGGCGTCGGTTCAAAACGAATATCGCCGTTAGTCGCCACACGGTTTCCATGCATAATAATACTGACTCCCGATTGATGTCCTGCCGGATAAATATCATCAAATGCCATCACGTCCACGCCGCCATTTTTAAAATAACCGGATGAAATGTCCAGTTTAAACCCCTGCTTTTGCTCTGTGGTCTGGTCCGATATCTGTTTCATGCTTGTCCCTCTCTTTCTCAGTTGTCATTCCATGTTCGTTAAGAGTATACCTTTAATGCCAATATAGCATGAAGAAGATTAATTTCATATTGCTTATATTATCTAAAAATATTATAAACCTATTCTTTTTTGATATCATCAAAAAAGGAACGGCGTCAGCCATTCCCTTTTTCCTATTTATTACCTATATAACGGGCCGTATGCCTTACATGCTGCAAAATCCGCCGCTTCCTTGTCCTTCGTTCCAAAGCTGTCCCATACATGAGGACGGAAAATTTCCTTATCCTCCACATTGTGCATGGCAACCGGTATCCTCAGCATAGAGGCAAGCGTAATTAAATCCGCACCCACATGACCGTGAATGAAGGCCCCGTGATTTGCTCCCCAGGATGCCATCACACTGTATACATCTCTGAAGGCGCCCTCACCTGTCACTCTGGGCACAAACCAGGTAGTGGGCCAGGTGGGATCGGTTCTCTCATCAATCTTTTGATGAACCTCCCTTGGAAGAACAATGCTGCTTCCTTCCGCAATCTGAAGCACTGGACCGATACCCTCAACCAGATTTACCCTAACCATAGTGAGCGGCATCTGCGCATCCGTTCTGAAATGAGAGGAATATCCACCGCCTCTGAACTGACACAGCTCCGCAGGACACCAATCCGTTGCCGCCAGACAGGCTTCAATATCCTGATCAGTCATCTCCCACCATGGCTTCATAACAGGATTTCCGCTTTCATCCAGGCTCTTTCCTGCCGCATCCAGACAGGTGGAACCAGAATTGATCAAATGAATGAATCCACCTGCTGCCTCTCCCTCCGGCTTCCAGCCCGTAACTCTGTAAACCGCTTCCGGACTCCAGTAGCATCTTACATCCGAAAATCCGCTGGCCTTTCCTGTGAGCAGATTTCCGAAAAGCATTGCAAGACCGTTCAGGTTATCGTTTTCCGTTGCGAACACATAAGGAGCTCTCTTTCCGTTCCAATCAAAGGTGGAATTAAGAATTGCTTCCGTAAAATCCGCATTGGGTTTATAGTCGGTCCACATACGCTGTCCCTGAAAACCGCCAAATATCGCATTTCTTCCCAGAGCCTCCTCCGCAAAGCCTTTCTCCGCCAGTTTTTCATTTCCCTGCATAATGTCCTTGATGATTATGGTCATTTTCACAACAAACTCCCACTCCTCATCCTTCTGCTCTCTGGTATGTGCACGGGATGCCGGATTAGGATCGCTCCCTTCGGGGCATTTTTCCTTCACCCACTTAAGCCCCCTTTGAAACTCCTCCTCATCATAAATCCCCTGATCCATTCTCCGCAGTATCTCTGTCATATCAACCCATTCAGGACGCATGCCAAGATACTGAACATAAAACAGCGGATCAAGGAAGGAACCCATAATTCCCATAGATACCGCTCCAAAGCCTACATAAGCTCTGTTGCGCATCTGACCTACCACGATAGCACATCTGGCAAAGCGTAAAATTTTTTCCTGCACATCCGCCGGGATGGTCTCATCCTCCATATCCTGTACATCTCTTCCGTAAATGGAATAGCAGGGTCTGTTCATCTGATTATGCGCCGCCAATGCGGAAGCCAAGTACACCGCTCCCGGTCTCTCCGTACCATTGAACCCCCAGATTGCTTTAATCGTAAGCGGACTTAAATCAATGGTCTCAAGGGGATAACACCAACTTGGCGTAACGCTCAGGGTTGCTGCCACATTTCTCTCCTCAAAGTATGCCGCACATCTGGCCGCTTCCTCTCCACCTGCAATGCTTCCCGGAAAAACCACCACCTTAACCGGCGTTCCGTCCGCATAAAATACATGCTCCTCGATCAGTCTTTTAGCGCTCTGTGCCATCTGGGCAACCTTGCCCTCAAGAGCGTCACGAATACCCATTCTTCTGGAATCTACAATGGGTCTGATACCTATAGCAGGATAATTTTTCATCTTCTCTCATCTGCCTTTCTGTAACTGTAAGCTTACCCTATTTCTACTTTCTAAGAACACTTGCATAATCGGAATTGGGACCTGCAAATACATTTCGAAGGTATGCCACCGATCCGGCAGCATCCCTATCCAGCATTTCCACCGTTGCCCCTTTGCTTAAATCACGCCATATCTTGATATCGCTTCCCACACCGCCGCCGCTTCTCACAAAGGGCTCCATAACCACATTTTTATCATAGCCGATGGCACGCAGGGCACTTCCGATTTCATACCAGGGCATTCCTCCCTTTCCCGGAAGACGTCTGTTGTTTTCCCCAACATGAAAATGTCCCAGCTTATCACCCGCAAGCAAAATAGCCTCCACCATGCTGTCTTCCTCTATATTCATATGAAAGGTATCCAGCATGATCTTCACCGCAGGCACATCAACCTGCTCCACAAAGCATTTACATTCCGCACAGGTGTTAAGCAGATATCCCTCAAAGCGGTTTAATACCTCCAGGCAGTAATCTATGCCGCACTCTCCGGCAATCCTTCCTACAGTTCTTACATTCTTTACGCTGCGCTCCCAGTCTCCCGCCTTATCAATGGGCTTACTGTAATCCACAGGCCAGTAAGAGTAGATTCCGCCGCCCAGGGTATGAATATCCAAAATCTCAAGTTTTTTCAATATATCCGTAAAAAAGGCTATGGCATTTTTGGTCACCGTCTCATCCGCACTTGCCAGATTTTCATCTGCTCCGGGTCCGTATCCTGCCGTTAATATCACGCCTGAATCCTGGGCCATTCTTTTCATTTCCAAAAGCTCTTCTTTGGAAACGCTTTTCAGCATAGCACAGGAGATTTCCAAAATATCAAATCCCAAATCCTTTACCTTGGAAATATACTTTTTTTGATCCGCATTCCATTCCTTTTCCCAGTATGCAAAATAAATTCCATATTTCATGCTTTCCATCCTCACCTTTCGCTTAACTTGATAACGCTCTTTCCTTCGTCCGGTTATCCTTTTTCTCCCTGGCTGTTATTCCAGCTCAATCACCTGGAATATCTCAAGCTTCGGCAGATAAATACGCAGCGTTCCCCCGTCACGAAGCTCCGTCCTAAGCTCTGCCCTGCCCGGCAATAAATATGCTTTCTGCCCCTGATCCTTCACATCAATATAGATGTCATACATAGGTGCAATGGGAGACTCCTCCTGCTCATTGATTGCCGCAAGATATTCCTTACCATCCTTTTCCCATGCAAGTACTTCTACAAATTTGGGGGCATTGGAAACCAATGCAGGTTCCTTCATCAGTGCTTGTATCATCCGCAGGAACACCTGACGGCTCATATAGGGTCTGGACATCTCAATGGGTGCCGCCGACCAGATAATCCTGCTCTTTCCTGTATCCTTTAAAATCATACAGGGCTCATCCGTATAAATGCCGGGGGGATTTGAATGGATTGCCGCAAAGTCCTCCGTATCGGTAAGCGTATAAGGCAAGGTTTGTGTTGCAAGCACAGTCATTCCCTGTGCATCCACAATATGAGCCTTCATCTGCGCCATGGGAACGGTAAGGGGCGTAAGCTTATCAAAACCCTGCAAAATATCCTTCCCTGCTTCCGTAGGACTCATGTAGGTAAATTCATGCTCTGTTCTGCCGGTAATCTCAATTCCCAAAAGCTTTTGAAGCCTTTCATGCCCTACCGGACCGCTTATGTATAGATTGCCGCCCCTTTCCAGGTAACCTTCAATTTCATCCATTTCCTCATCACGGATTGCTGCTACATGGGATAAGATCATCACATCTGCCTTCTCATTCTTAATGTTCTTAGTCCCTATCACCTCAAATGCCACATTGTTCTCACGAAGAACGGATGCTGCTGCCACCGGCGCTTCCATATAGTATCCGGGCCAGAATTTTTTATCCATGATCTCACAGCTTTTCTCACCGGGATCATATTTGGCGTGAGAAGCAAACCAGATAGCCGCATTGTGATGCAAGTTACCGCTGATATACTTTTCATAGGGCCGGGTCTTTTCAAATACCTTTTTCATCAGCCCGTGATACACCTCGGGAACAATGGTTCCATCCGGATTGATTGCATCCACCAGCAAAAACGCTCCGTTATGGATCAACGCAGTAACCGCATGCAAAAGCAGCTCCTCCTCCGTCTTGGTGGTGGTATGATAGCAAAGCTCCGGATCACATCTGGAAGTATGATACACAAAGGGCAGATTAGGAGATACGTTCTTATAATATTTGTTGATAAAGGTCTGCTGCAGAAAGCCCCCGTAATAATCTCCGCCGGAATAATCCACTGCCTCCGTAAGCATTTCCGAGCTTCCATCTATCCAGCTTCCCGTAATTCTGGAAAACTGATGCTCCACTGTCACCTCCGGCTTCACCGCCTTCACACAGCCGGTAGCAAATTTCGCATAATCGGCAATCCACTCATCTCTTCTATATACATAGTCAAGCCAGTTTCGGTCCGACCAATCCACTCTTCTGGGAAGCTCTCTTCCCGTTTCCTTCTTGTAGCGTTCCCGGCAGCTGTCGCAGTAGCATACCTCCGGGAAAAAGGTCATATCCAGAAACATGCCTTCAAAATCATACATGGTATTCATTTCTGTGAGGCATGCCCTCACATATTCCCGGTACTCCTGATTGTTGGGACAGACGATTCCATAGCGGCCAGTCTTAAAATCCGTACCATGACGATACTCCCGCATGTTTTTCCCTTCTGCGGTAACCACTCGCCAGGAAGGGTGCTCCTCATAGGCCCAGTTATCAAATATCTGTGTAAAATACGCGATGACAGCAATGCCATTTTCATGACATCTCTTAATCATTTCTCCAAAGTAATCATAGCCCTTAAGCCCCCTGTGCATTCTTCCCACCTTAGTCGGATAATAGCACAAGCCCGTATGGGGCTTGCCTTTCACCATAGCAGCCTGAACGCCTGCGTCTTTAAGCGCCTCCACATACTCATCCACATTTACTTTGGACAAAAACTCCGGATTCCAGTCATCAATATGCATATCCAAAAGATTTCTTCTGTAATTACCTTCAATCCACATTTGCTCTCATCCTTTCTGACTAAAACTAAACGCCCTCTCCGTCAAACTCCGGTATAAAGCTTTCCATGGCAGTTTCGCCCTCCTGAATAAAGGCATTTTCCACCCCTATTTCAAGGGCATAATTGATTACGTCTCTATACTCCCGCTTGGTAACCCTCCGGCACAGCTCCCTGTAATCCGGATTCTCCTTCAGCCTTTCAAAGGGCGTATACTGGTTCATCAAACTTAAAAACACCTTGTTTCCGTAGGTTTCGTATACATATTTAATTACCGCTTTGGCATTTTTCTTATGTCCCGGAAGCAGAAGATGGCGCACGATCACGCCACGTTTCATCATTCCCTGCTCATCAAATACCGGCTCCCCTGTAATCCTTACCATCTCTTCAAGAGCCGCCGTTGCCACCTTGGGATAGTCTCCTGCGGCGGAATACCTCTCCCCCAGCGCTTCATCCATATATTTAAAGTCTGTGAGAAAAATATCCACAATCCCGTCAAGCTCCCTGATAACCTGACTCTTTTCATAACCGCTCCCGTTATAGACAACAGGAATATCCAGTCCCTTTTTCTTTGCCAGCATCACCGCCTCTGCTGCCGCCGTCACATAATGATCAGGCGTCACCAGATTGATGTTGGCCGCACCCTTCTCCTGAAGCTTTAGAAAAATTTCAGCCAGTCTGGGAACTGTCACCGCCTTTCCTCTTTTACCTGCGGCAATCTCATAATTCTGACAATAGACACAACGAAGATTACATCCTGTAAAAAAGACCGTGCCGGATCCCTTTTCTCCGGAAATACAAGGCTCCTCCCACATATGGAGAGCAGCCCTTGCCACCAAAATCTCTTCCCCCATCAGGCAGTAGCCCTTCTGTCCCTCTTCCCGCCGCGCCATACATTCCCTGGGGCAGAGATTACAGGGGTTTAAGCTCATTCCCTGAAAGTTCATAGCTATTCCTGCTCTTCCCCGTAAAGCTCATCCCACTCGTCTCTGGGAATGGCGGTAATATTACCTACATCATAATAAATCTCATAAAAAATATTGATCCAATAATCCTTGTCATCCTCAAGCTCTGATGCATAAGCATAGCTGTAAGGGTTTTCAAATTCCTCCCGAAGCTTCGGAACCACCACAATTCCGTCTCCGTTAATATCAGCCTTGTCCGCCCTGATCATTTCAATTCTTGCATTTTCTTCCCGGTATATCCTCGCCAGATTAACCAGATTTTCCAGATAATTAAAACAAAACCACAGGCAAAGTACACTCACCAGGCCGTATTTGGCCGCCCGGATTGCCACTTCCTCATCTGCCGCATCCACAATTCCCTGAATACATGCAATAAAAAGGAAAATCCCTGCTCCAAAAAAGGCCCTGTTCATAGGAGTAGGCGCCAAAGCCAGCGCATAGCAGGTGGCAATCGCTGAAAGCAAAAACAAAACCGCCTCATTGCTCCGTATCTGATTCCATGCGGAAAGCCTTTTTTGCAGCGCCAATATCACAAGTACAATAACTGTTATCACCAGCACCGTAAAAAACAGCTCCTTAACGGACATGGAAATCTTATATATTCTAGAAAGCAGCCCTACCAGACCCGTATACTCTCCCTCTGACTTAACCTGACTTCTGTTACGCACGCCCGGCGCCGAAATCATTCCGAGAAAACCGCAGCACATTCCAACAACTGCCGCAATCATAAAGGGATAAAGAGCCTTCTTTCCTTCCTTTCTTCTGTCCCACCAAAAATTCAGTCCAAACAAAAGAACCAGTAAAAGGGCTCCCCCTGAGGTGTTTTCATTGCACCAGCCTGCTGCAATCGCAAATAAGAACGTACCCGCACAACACCAAATGGGATGCTTCAAATTCTCCGCCTTATCCAGAAGATGTCTGAAAAAGGTTACAAATCCCAAAATAATCACACTGCCCCACAGGTAATTGCATGCCCCGCAGATCCACAGCATAGTCTGCCCGAAATCAACCGCAAATTTCCACAGGAAGGTGATGATAAGGAGCAGCACAAAAATATCATGCTTCCTTTTCCGCCGGATATTGGCATACATCAAAAGCACAAGTCCGGTAAACATCAGGCTGTTTACCACATTAAAAACCTGCTTGTCGAACACAAGGGAAAGCCGCACATTAAACTGACCGATCACCCGCCCGCTGTTGGACAAATATTCTCCATACTGCTGTTTAAACAGATCAAACAGGTTCTCTGCCTTTTGCACCTCAATCAAATAAAAATAGTCATCCGACATGTATAAGGTTAAAAAGTTATATGCAAATATGCTTATAAATGCTGCCGCAACGATAAACCAGAATATTTTTCTGCGATGTTTTTCCATGAAAGCTGTCACGTCGTTTTCCTTTCCTGCAATTTTATTATAATTTTAGCAAAACCGGATAAGGAATGCAACTTTCCCGGTAGTTTTCCAGTAGTTTTTACCATGGAAATATGGTATACTATGCGCAAATGCAAAATGCCTACGCTTTTGTGTACTGCATATGGAAGCAATGATATCTAATCAACAGTCCAATCAATTTAAAGAAACGGTACAAACAATGAATGCAAAAGTTTTACAAACCTTAGAATATAACAAAATAATCGAACTACTCACCGACAAGGCTTCCTCAGAACCCGGCAAAAAGCTGTGCCGGGAGCTTGTTCCCATGACAGATCAGGAGGCTATTGCCCTGGCCCAGACACAGACCTCGGACGCCCTTTCCATGCTGTTTGCAAAGGGCTCTACCTCCTTTGGCGGAAATAAGGAAATTTCTACCTCACTCCGCTCTCTGGAAATCGGCAGCACCTTATCCGCCACTGAGCTTTTAAGGATTGCCTCTCTTCTTGACAACGTAAACAGAATCAAGAACTACGGGCGCTCTCAAAGGGATGACGAGAAGGCTACTTCTCTCACGGAATACTTTGATGCTCTGGAACCACTGACGCCCCTTGCCAACGAAATCAACCGCTGTATTCTTTCGGAGGAGGAAATTGCCGATGATGCCAGTCCGGGACTGAAGCATGTACGCCGTTCTATGGTTCTTACCGGTGATAAGATTCATTCCCAGCTCACTTCCATGGTCAACGGCTCCTACAGAAGCTATTTGCAGGACGCAGTCATTACCATGAGGGATAACCGCTATTGTATTCCCGTCAAGGCCGAATACAAAAGCTATGTTCCCGGTATGGTTCACGACCAGTCCTCCACCGGCTCCACCTTTTTCATAGAGCCGGCTGCCATTGTCAATTTAAACAACCAGCTGAAAGAGCTTGCCATTAAAGAGAAGGAAGAAATTGAAGCTGTGCTTGCCGATTTAAGTCTGCAGGCCGCTGAACATATCAGCGAAATTTCCGAAAATCAGAAGGTTATGACCTTTCTTGATTTCACCTTCGCCAAGGCTTTGCTTGCTATGGATCAAAATGCAACCATGCCCCTGTTTAACAGGGATCATTATATCAATATCAGAAAGGGACGTCATCCTTTGCTGCCTGCTAAGAAGGTGGTTCCCATTGATATTCACCTTGGGAAGGAGTTTGACCTTTTAGTGGTCACCGGTCCTAATACAGGCGGCAAGACTGTTTCCTTAAAGACTGTAGGGCTGTTTACCCTGATGGGACAGGCAGGCCTGCATATTCCTGCACTGGACCGCTCGGAGCTTTCCATTTTCACAGAGGTGTTTGCAGACATCGGGGATGAACAAAGTATTGAGCAAAGTCTCAGTACCTTCTCCTCTCATATGACCAGTATCGTATCCATTCTGCAAAAGGCTGATCAGGATTCCTTATGCCTTTTTGACGAATTGGGAGCCGGTACCGATCCCACCGAAGGCGCTGCGCTTGCAATTGCCATTTTGGATCATCTGCACACCCGGGGCATTCGAACCATGGCTACCACCCATTACAGCGAACTAAAGGTATATGCGCTTTCTACCGACTTTGTGGAGAATGCCTGCTGTGAATTTAACGTGGAAACTCTTGCCCCCACCTACCGGCTTTTGATCGGCATTCCCGGAAAGAGTAATGCCTTTGCAATCTCCTCCAAGTTAGGGCTTCCCGATTACATCATTGATGCCGCCAGGGAGCAGATCACCACAGAGGATAAAAGCTTCGAAGACCTACTTACCGATTTAGAGCAGAGCCGCCTTACCATTGAAAAAGAGAGTCTGGAAATCGCATCCTATAAGGAAGAAATCAAAACTCTGAAGGAACGTCTTCAGGCCAAAAATGAAAAAATTGATCTTGCAAAGGACCGCATTTTACGGGAAGCCAATGAACAGGCAAGAGAAATTCTGCAAAACGCCAAGGATTTTGCAGATGAGACCATCCGAGTATATCAAAAAGCCGGCCCCGGCGCCTCCTTAAAGGAACTGGAAAAAACCAGAGACCGTCTTCGCGGAGAGATCGGTCAAAAGAACGAAAAGCTTGCAATTAAGACTAAGGAGCCATCCGGCGGTAAGAGACCTAATCCTGACCAGCTAAAGATCGGAGATAACGTAAAGATCCTTTCCATGGGACTGCAGGGCACTGTCAGCTCTCTTCCCGACCACAAGGGAAATCTGTTTATACAGTGCGGCATCATGCGCTCACAGGCTAATGTTAAGGATTTGGTATATGCCTCAGAAAATTCCGCTCCCGCTCCTTCTCCTCTTCAAAGGAAAAGCGCAGGTACAGGCAAAATAAAAATGTCCAAATCCTTCAGCGTTTCTCCCGAAATCAATCTTCTTGGAAAAACAGTAGATGAGGCTATTTCCGAATTGGATAAATATCTGGATGATGCCTATCTCGCTCACCTCACCACCGTCCGCGTAGTACACGGCAAGGGAACCGGTGCGCTTAGGAGCGCTGTCCAAGGCCACTTAAAACGAGTGAAATATGTAAAATCCTTCCGTCTGGGTGAATACGGAGAGGGTGACGCAGGTGTCACAATTGTAACTTTTAAAGAATAATCCGCAGCTTTTAACAGCCGAAAAGGAGACTAATATATGGCAAATAAACAGAAAATTCTGATCGTGGATGATGACAGCAATATTGCAGAACTGATTTCTCTTTATCTTACCAAAGAATGCTTTGAGACGATGATTGCAGGAGACGGAGAAACGGCACTTCTTCTTGCGGATTCCTTTTCCCCCAATCTGATCCTTCTGGATTTGATGCTTCCGGGCATAGACGGATATCAGGTATGCCGTGAAATTCGCGCCAAATCCTCCACACCTATTATCATGCTTTCTGCCAAGGGTGAAATCTTCGACAAGGTACTGGGATTGGAGTTAGGCGCAGACGACTATATGGAAAAGCCCTTTGACTCCAAGGAGCTGGTTGCCCGCGTAAAGGCAGTGCTACGCAGATATAAACCCGCCGCTTCCATGGCAGAGGACTCCGACATTAAGTGTGTGGAATATCCTGATCTGGTTATCAACCAGACCAATTATTCCGTTGTGTATATGGGCAGAACCATAGAGATGCCTCCCAAGGAGCTGGAACTTTTATACTTCCTTGCCTCCTCACCTAATCATGTATTTACCAGAGAGCAGCTTCTGGATCAGATTTGGGGCTATGAGTACATAGGAGACACCAGAACCGTCGATGTACATATCAAGCGTATCCGTGAAAAGATCAGTGATCATGCCAACTGGAAAATTGCCACTATCTGGGGCATCGGATACAAATTCGAGGTACGGCAATGAGAAAAACCCTTTACCTGAAATTTCTTTTGGCATACTTTATTTTTGGCTTTTTCGGATTTATCGTGGTTGCCACCTTTGTAAACAGCATGACTATGGAGCATTTAAAGAGAGAAAAAGCAGATGCTCTTTACAAGGAAGCCACCTTAATTGCCAATACCTACGCCTCCGACCTTTACAATAATGAAACCTCACTGGATACGGTGAAAAAGCAGTTGGATGCTCTGGATACTTACCTATCCGCCAATCTTTGGATCATTAACCCCTCCGGCAGAATGGTTTTGGACTCCAAAGCGCCCATAGATGTGGAAAACGAAACTGTTATTGAGGGTTTTGATCCCACCGTTACGGAAGGATCTTATTACACGGTAGGCAATTTTTTTAACAGCTTTAGTGAAGAACAGTTAAGTGTTTTTGCCCCCATTACCTCGGATTATAAGGTGCGGGGATATGTGGTCATTCATTATCCTATGAGCAACATTATTGCTTCCTGCAACAGCCTTCTAAATATTTCCTACCTGATGCTGATCATTTTATTTTTACTGTCCATGATTATTTTGATTTTCTTTACGGAGATGGTATATCTGCCCCTTCGGAAGATTACAGAGGCTACGGAGCAGTATGCATCAGGAAATATGCATTATGAGTTTCAGATTGACAGTGAGGATGAAATCGGTTATCTGGGCGCCACACTGACCTACATGGCAAGTGAAATTGCCCGTTCCGAGGACGATCAGAAAAAGTTTGTGGCAAATGTTTCCCACGACTTCCGCTCCCCTCTTACCTCAATCAAGGGATATCTGGAAGCCATGCTGGACGGCACCATTCCTCCTGAACTGCACGAAAAATACCTGAATATTGTTCTTAATGAAACAGAACGGCTGACCAAACTAACGGGGAGCCTTCTTATTCTGAACAATCTAAATACCAAGGGAATGCTGCTGGAAAAAAGCATTTTTGACATTAACAAGGTTATTCGAAACACTGCGGCTTCCTTTGAAGGAACCTGCAAGCATAAGGCAATTGCCATCGAAATGATCCTGACAGGTGACGAGCTCTTTGTCAGTGCCGATGTAGGCAAAATCCAGCAGGTACTTTACAACCTTCTTGATAACGCCATTAAATTCAGCCACCCTGATTCCATTATCAAGATTGAGACCACCGAAAAGCATAATAAGGTCTTTGTATCGGTAAAGGACAGCGGTATCGGCATTCCTAAGGATGCCCTGAAGTTGATCTGGGATCGTTTTTACAAATCCGACCTTTCTAGAGGAAAAGATAAAAAGGGAACCGGTCTGGGACTTTCCATCACCAAGGAAATCATTCAAGCTCATGGTGAACATATCAATGTAATCAGTACTGAGGGAGTTGGGTCAGAATTCATCTTTTCCCTGCCCGTCGCAGATGAAGACAATGAGGATTAAAGAAATGTTTGAAACAAAGTATATTATTATTGGTGTAGCCGTTGTGGTTGTATTATTTATCATCTTTTACATCAAGGAAAACATTAATGAGAAGAAGGGTCAAAACGGCCCGGACAAACAGGCAATCAAGGATATTGTGGCAAAGCTTGTGCCGGATGCGGACAGCTTTACCGCTGCATATGCCATCTGGTGGGATAAAAAATACAGCGGCGGCGGAAGAACCATAACTACCACAACACGATATTGGCACTATGCCATTGCTTTTAAGCCCGGTATGATTTACACCATTCCCCTTTTCTATGAGAACGGAAATGTAAGCTACGGGGAGCCTAAATGCCTGACGAAAGAAAATCTGGGTATGGTAAATGCCAAGGCCGGAGAAAACTGGATCTCCTTCTATGATTTAGACCAGGAAGAAATTTTGTCTCTCTCTGTCACATGGTACAATACCAAAGAGGATGAATTCCACCCTGTCAATATCCAACAGAAACCGGAATATGAAGCCTTTATTTCATTCATAAAGGAATTTATGGCAGAGGTGAACGGGTACCGCCAGGTAACGGTAACCGGAAAGTACGGTAAGCCGCTTAAGAAATGATTATAACTGCCAATCTTCTATCAATATAAGGAGAATACCATCATGCACATTATTTTACATCAACCGGAAATACCTGCAAATACCGGAAATATTGGAAGAACCTGCGTTGCTACCGGTACCAGCCTTCACCTGATAGAACCCTTAGGTTTTCATCTTAGCGAAAAGGACATTAAGAGAGCCGGCATGGACTACTGGGAGCATCTCGACGTAACCAGATATATCAATTTTGATGAATTTAAAGCAAAGCACCCATCTGCCAAAATCTGGATGGCAACCACTAAAGCAAAGCACGTTTATACCGATGTTTCCTTTGGCACTGACGATTTCATTATGTTTGGTAAGGAAAGCGCCGGAATACCCGAAGAAATCCTAGTAGACTACGAGGAAACCTGCATCCGCATTCCTATGCTGCCTCAAATTCGTTCCCTGAACCTCTCCAATTCTGTGGCCATCGTACTCTACGAAGCACTTCGACAGCAGAATTTCGGGGATATGCAGTTAGAAGGGGAATTGCACAGATTGCAGTGGAAAGATTGATTTTGCTTTCAATTTCGTCAAATCGTCAATAGAATCCTGAATTTCTCCATGGTATACTTTATCTTGCAGCAACCGTGTTACAAGGTGGTAACCTCCCTCACTTGATTAAGAAGGGAGGTGGTGCGGATGGAGATATACGAAATTATAAGCCTGCTTTTTTTAGGCGGTTCGTTTCTGATTGCACTGCTTACCTACGTAGATAGGATCAATAAGCGAAAATAAAAATGCCTACCTTGTTACTTGGCCGTCGAGGTAGGCATTTAAACTTACTGGGAGGCTAACCACTTTGTGGACGGTTGCTTCTTGTATTCACATTATAGCATATTTTTATACATTGTAAAGTCTTAAATCTCATCTAATATTTTTATAAAAAATTTAAATTTCCCCATAAACTCTCCCCTTCTTTTTCGTATCTTAGATAAAGAGATACATAAAGGAGGATTTTTTATGAATAAAAAAGCTATTTTACCTATCATTTTAACTGCTGTTACAGCTCTTGCTCTTACTGCGTGTCAAAACAATTCCGCCGTTTCCGATACTCAGACATTGGAAGAAGGTCAGGCTGCGCCCACCGCTGAAAAGGATGTAGTTCTTGACTTAGGCGACAAGGTCTCTTACTACACGGGAAACATTGTAAGTGTAAACAGCAGTGAAACTGTCAGCGTCGTTCCTGACATTGCACAGGTTATCTACTCCGTCCGGACAGAATCTAAAACCGCTTCTGACTGCCAGCAGAAAAACAAGGAAGCAGTTTCTTCAGTTATTGCACAGCTCAAGGAGCTCGGTGTTGAGGAAGGTTCTATTCAGACCTCCGATTACTATATGAACCCAATATACAATTACAGCGGCAACACGGCTAAAGTTACCGGCTATGAAGCCACTGCTGCATTAACCGTATCTGATCTTGCCATTGACGGACTGGATGAGATATTATCCAAATCCGTAGACAGCGGCATTAATACGATTCAATCGATTACCTATATGGCAAGCAATTACGATGAAAGCTATCAGGAAGCTCTTCAAAAAGCTGTAGATTCCGCCTACCAAAAGGCACAGGTTCTTGCCAAAGCATCGGGGCGGAATGTGGGAACCGCCTTAAACATCACCGAAACCAGCGGCTACACTGAGGCAAGATACAATGACACCGCACGCTCTAATATGCTCCAGTCCGCCAAAATGGATGCTATGGAAGACCTTTCTTCAGGCAGTGTTATGCCCGGAGAAATCAGCGTCGAAGCAAGCATTATTGTGGAATATCAGATGTATTAATTCTTCGTCGATTTATATAAATAATTAACTAAAACGGCAACGATTGCAGGCATGACCGCCGCCCTGCCGTTTATGGAAAGTAAACAAAAGGCAGAACAGTTAGCAATAATGTTCTGCCTTTTTATATAATCTTTTCATTACTTTCTCTTATAAATATAAATACAAATTCCCAACATTGATATTAACATCAAAATGGCAATATAAAAGCTTTGTATATTTTCAATTTGTTTGCCTGCTTCTGAGTTTATCAATACGTCCCAAATAGCACCTACTCCCCAAAAAAACGGAAAAATACTGAAAATATTTTTAGTAATGTAAAATACAGAAACATACATAATTCCTACCAAAAATAGTTTTAAAAATTCTGGTTGAAAACCTGCATGATGTAAGCTATAAAATACAGCAGTTATAATAATAGCCGGAATTATTCCAAAAGCTCTTTCAACTTCATAACGAAAAAAGCCGTAAATACATACCATTTCAAAAACACCCGCAACTAAAATGTATGTAATCGCAAAAAAAGAATTTTCAGAAAACATTATGGTTTCTGTATTTCCAAATATAAACATAACCAATAGCATTATGGCTGCAATAATATTTATTGCCAAACTAATAACTATTTTTCTCTTGTGAATACCTAAAACTGACACCGATTTTTTATTTTTAATTATAGTAAAATACAAGGGAAAGAAAAACCCTAAAACTAAAATCATCAGTATATCTCTTAATATAATATTTGCTATATCATTATTGAAAATAGTCATAATAACACTTAATATAACTATTCCTGCGCCATTTAACATTCCTATTAAACTTTCTCTATCAATACTAAAATGTATCCATTTATTTTTCATAATGACCATTCCCCTCACAACTTGACAACAATCTCTTTGTTCCAGAGATTTCCGCATTTACTATATCAATCATTCTTTTTAGATTAGCCACATGTAAAGCCGATACTTCTTTTTCCCATAAATCATTATCCTGCTTACTTATACCAACCAAATATGCCTGTAATAATTCTAATCTTTTTTCTAACAATTCCCTTTTCTCATCAGTATCAAAAATATCCATAAAAAACGCTGCTATTGTAAATATATTTGTATCATAATCAAATTGCACTATGGCTTTTCTTATTGCTTCCCGAAACTCTTTCTCTCCTTTGACAGTTAACGTATAGACTGTTCTGTCTGGCATATTTCCAACCTTTTCTGTTTCCCCCTCAATAAATCCTTTTTTCTCTAAATTCTTTATTGTAGTATAAACAGTTGAGTCTGCAATATTAAACCACCACCTAACATTCATATATCCTAATAACTTTGTTATTTCATAGGCATTAAGCGGCTTTTCATAAATAAGACCTAATAACATTGTTGCTGGTTTTGATAACATTTTAATCACTCTCCTTGACTTTCATACTTTTTTAAAGTACTTTATATATAAAGTACTTTCTGTTTGTAGCATAATCATAACATATATTGATAAAAAAATAAAGCAGAAAAGGAGTTTACCGAGCTTGCGGGCGCACAATCGCCAAACTGGATAAGCTAACTGAAGCAGAATTTGCAGAGCTTTCCTTTGAACCTGCGGAGAAATAACTAACTATACAAAAAGCGGATAGTCGCCTGTTTTCGGGGAACTATCCGCTTTTTCTCATATTATAGTTTGCCATTCTTTTGGGATATGACCGTTATATTGTTTTCTGATAAACATTTATTAATAAATAAGTATCCACTTGACAAACATTGAGCATCTGCTTAATATATAGTATGAATTGTAGTTTCAATAAAAAAGTATTTACTATGGAGGAATAATGACTAAGAAAGAAGAACAATATGAAACGCGTAAATGGCAGATTTTGGATATTGCATTAAATCACTTTATACAGTATGGATTTCATGGAACATCAACCAGAAAAATTGCGGAAGAAGCAGGAATAAGCTCCGGTCTAATGTTTCACTATTTTCCAAATAAGCTGGCACTTTATGAAGCATTAGTAGAAATAGGATGCGAAAAACTGACTATTGATAGTGGAAAAGGCGAGTCACCGCTAATGTTCTTTGAAAGACAAATTGAATGGTTTCTATCAGTCGCAACACAAAATAATTTTGCATCAAGAATGTTTGTTTTCATGGGTTTGGCAGCAATAAATGCAAAAGATGTTTCAGAGCGAGCGTCTCAAATGATGCAAAATCACGATATTGAGGCAATGAGTGTTCCATACATAGAAAAAGGACAGGAATTAGGTGTAATCAGAGCAGGAGATCCATTGACACTTTCAGTATTATTTTATAGTAGTATTCAAGGTTTTGCAGAAACATTGGTTACAAGAAACGATCTAAAATTACCAGAAAAGGAATGGTTCTTAGCAATATTGAAAAATAATATTACCATTTAATTTTGTTGGCATTATACAACAGTTTTTTGGAACGATGTTTGAAAAAACTGTTATGAGCGTAGTTACAATTATAGGTTTTTGTTTTGATATAAGAATTGCCTTTGAAAAAAGAGGTTAAATAGTGTGGAGGTTGAAAAATGATAGCATTAATTGCTACAATTCTTTTTATAATTATAATTGTTATAAATGTTCTATTAATTTGTGGATTTCCATTGGGAGAACTTACTATGGGAGGACAATTTAAAATTTTTCCTAAAAAACTGAGAGTTATGTTAGTAGTTCAACTTATATTTCAAATATTTTTTGTGATAATTATTTTGCAAGCTGGAGGATTAATACCATTATGGTTCTCTTACAAAGCCACTAGAACAGTATGTATTGTAATGGCAACATATCTTTCATTGAATGTTGTTATAAACTTTATTTCAAAAAGCAAAAAAGAAAAATATATTATGACACCACTTTCACTATTATCGGCAATATGTTTTTGGATTACCGCATTTCAAATGTAAAGGTAAGGTTGTCTATAATGCATAATTTTATAGAGGAATGGATACAGTGTACTGGCTTAACTTCTATGTTGCTACTAGTAAAAAGGAAAGCCATGTTAGGGCTTTCCTTTTCTTGATTATTATGCAGCTATTTACTATCATATATTTCTATATATCTGTATTCCATCTCTTATTTCTTCTCTTCCCTAAGCCTTGTGATGAAGTGATTAATCTTCTCCAATGCGATCTTCAGATCCTCCAAAGAATACGCATAGGAAATACGAAGAAAGCCTTCGCCGCAGTCACCGAATGCCGTCCCCGGCACAACAGCCACCTTCTCTTCATGAAGAAGCCTCTCTGCAAACTCATCACTGGTCATTCCGAATTCTTTGATGCAGGGGAATACATAGAAAGCTCCGTAGGGCTCAAAGCATTTCAGCCCCATCTCACGGAAGGCATTCATCAAAAATCTTCTCCGTTGGTTATAAGCTTCCCTCATAGAAGCCACATCCTCATCACCGTTTCTAAGTGCCTCCACTGCTGCATACTGGCTGGTAGTCGGTGCACACATAATGGCAAACTGATGAATTTTGATCATCTGCTCCATAATTTCCCTGGGTGCACATGCGTAGCCCAGACGCCAGCCTGTCATAGCATATGCCTTGGAAAATCCGTTAATCAGAACCGTTCTTTCCTTCATACCGGGAAGGCTTACAATAGATACATGCTTATCCTTGTAGGTGAGCTCTGCATATATCTCATCAGAAATCACGAAAATATCCTTCTCCCTGATTATCTCGGCGATCTCTTCCAGATCCTTCTTCTCCATAATAGCTCCGGTAGGATTATTGGGGAAGGGAAGCACCAATACCTTAGTCTTATCGGTAATCGCATCCCGTAGTTCCTTTGCAGTCAGCCGGAATTCATTTTCTTCCTTCAGTTCAATGATAACCGGAACCGCATCTGCTAAAATCGCACAGGGTTCATAGGATACATAGCTTGGCTGGGGTATTAAAACCTCTTCACCCGGATTAATCATTGCACGAAGCGCAATATCAATTGCTTCTGATCCTCCCACCGTCACAATGACCTCATGATCAGCATCATAGCTTACGTCCTGGCTTCTCTTTATGTAATTGACAATCTCTACCTTAAGTTCTTTTAATCCTGCATTGGAAGTATAAAAGGTTCTTCCCTTTTCCAACGAATAAATACCCTCATCCCTGATATGCCATGGGGTATCAAAGTCAGGCTCACCCACTCCTAATGAGATAGCGTCATCCATCTCGTTTACAATATCAAAAAATTTCCTGATACCGGAGGGCTTCACCTTTACAATTTTGTCTGCTAATGGATTTCTCATGGTGTAATCTTCTCCCTTGTATCTTCATATTTTTTGGTAAGGATCGTTCCGTGATCCTTATACTTCTTCAAAATAAAATGTGTTGCTGTGCTGAGCACCCCGTCAAGCGTGGAAAGCTTATCGGACACAAAGCTGGAAACGGCCTTTAAGGATTTTCCGTCAAGAGTCACCAAAAGGTCATAGCCTCCTGAGATCAGGTATACGCTGTTTACCTCAGGATACTTATAAATTCTCTCCGCAATATTGTCATAGCCCTGACCTCTCTGAGGTGTAATTCTCACCTCGATGAGTGCAGTCACCTTTTCAATAGATGTTTTCTCCCAATCTATCATGGTATGATAACCGCAGATAATCCCTTCTTCCTCCAGCGCTTTTAATTCGTTGGCAATATCAATCTCCTCTGCGCCTAAAATAATCGCCAGTTCCTTCAAATCAATTCGACTATTCTTTTCTATAATCGCCAAAATCTGTTCTCTCATATTTATAACCTTTCCTTTCTCTTAGCCTGCGCTGTTTTCCTGCGCATAAAATGATACTTTAAATATTTCATCAGGTGACGGCATGGTAAGATATCTGACCTCATCCTGATTAATCACTGTTTTATCATTTCCCTTATCAGTTCTTCCGATTACTGCTGCAGAAATTCCCATATCTCCAAGCTTTTTCGCAAGCTCCTCTCCGTCCTTTGTAACCATCAAAAGTGAGCCGCCTGACAAAAGCTCATAGGGATTTAAGTCGAAAAACTCACATATTTCAATGGTTTCCTGCTTAATCGGAATATCCTTTAAATTTACGGTAAGTCCAACGCCTATTTTCCGGGATAATTCCCACAATGCACCGAAAACGCCGCCATTTCTCATATCGTGCATTGCATAAACGCCGGACTTAAGGGCTATGGCGGCCTCCGAGGCCACAGATAAATATTTTTCATAGGCCTTTGCCTGATTAATCATCTGCATCGGATAGCGCCTTCCCAGCTCTTCTTCCTTTTCAGCTGCAAGTATCGTCGTTCCCTCAAGTCCTACCCATTTACTTGCTACAATATCCATTCCGGCGGCATCCCTGCAGCCGTTCTTTACCTGCTTCTGAGCAGTATTACAGACCGCTTCCATTCCCAAAAGACCCGTTTCAAAGGCCCCTCCTGCCGCAGTAGCCGTAATGACAGGAGTTTTCACTGCCGGACTTACTTCCGTATGTCCGCCTATAATCTGCATCTGCAAATCATCACAGCATCGCTGTGCCTGCTTCATAATCTCCTTTAACAGTTCCTCCTGTGCATCCTCAGGCAGTATCATTCCCAGCGTAACCGCTGCAGGCCCAACTCCTTCCGCCGCCAAATTATTGGCCGCCGCCATAACCGCCAGATATGCTGCATTCTTCACTGGCAGAGTAATCGTCTGAGTAGACAAAGCAGTCAATCCTTTATACCCGTCTTCTGTTTGGGACAGGCCATTATTCCACGACAAAAAGGCACAGTCTGATCCCACTTCTGCACCTTTCATTACTTCTATTCTGCTATTTTTAATTAGCCTCAACACGGAACGCTTCAAAACGCTTTCCGATACTTTCCCTATTCTCATAGCTGCCCTCATTGTATCCTTACGGCCCGGAAGCTTCTACCTTCCGCCGTTTTAAAGGCAACCGGATCAAAGCCGGATGCCTACTGCGGTACACCTTCTGCAGGAGCCGCCGGCTGATCTGCCGGTGCTTCAGCTGGGGGAGGCGCCGCGGCTGCGGTCAGGGCCGCCGCAACATTCTTTACATGATCAATACTGTTAGTGCCAATAGCTGCCATGATTTCGTTATACACATTGGGGTCTTCCGTTGCCACACCTACCGTTGCGGTTCTCGGTACCATCTTGTAGGTGCTGGAGTTTACCATTTCCCGGCTTATCTCTTCCCCATTTTCCGTAACGATCTTCCAGAGATTAGCCTTATAACCGATATGTGCTGACTGCACAACAACTGAACCTACCGGTGCACCTGCATCCACATAGATTACCTCTGTATCCGGAGATGTTCTGCTGATAATTTCACTTTCATAGCGCACCTGATGGCCGCTGTCTCTGGTCTCCATTCCGTAGATCGTAAAACAGATCTGCTTATCTTCCGTAGTATAGCCCTCTATATAAATAGGAGCCTCCGTATTATTTACAAATCGAAAATCCTTCCCTGCCGACTCTGCAATCGCCGCATCTGCAGAAGGGTCTACATAGGTTACAATCATGGAATGATTATGCCTTTCCGTAACCTCAAGCTCCGATAAAAGCACTGCATTATATAAGGTGGTAGATACCTGACAGATACCGCCGCCCAGACTGTCTACTACCTGTCCGTTTAAGTAGGATCCTGCCATATAATATCCATTGGCGGAAGTAAAGGGTGCTACAGTCTCATAGGTTGAAAATTCATCTCCGGGATATAACGTAGTTCCGTTGATAAGTTCACATCCATTTCTCACATTAGCGCTTCTGGATGAACCGGATGTCTTAAAGCTGGTAGTAAAGGTACCAAGCACATCCTTTACCTTTAACAGCTCTTCCTCAGTTCCTCTGGATTCATCTGTTTTAATTGCCAACTCAAAGGAAGCGTTTTCTCCATCCCAATCCTCATTCAGGAACTGATAAAGAAGGCTGCATGAGCTTTCCTCATCTATCACCTGACCAATCTGACCGGGATGAACCACAAAGTTCCCGTTTTCTCTTGAAAGCGTAGCATCCATTGCATTTACATTATATGCGGAGCACTGATCTGCAATCACATGAGTTGTAAGCTCCTTGTCAATATCAAACTCCAGCTGATATACTACATTCTGGTATTCCAAATCCTTGGCGGCTTTATATCTTTGAACAATATTTCCTCTTTGACCTATGGCTGCCGCCTCATCCACTATTTCTTTATTGGACCAGTAAAAGCCAATATCCGCAGGCGTGATCTTTACCTCATTGCCGCCCACAGCTATCAAAGTAATCTCCTTCTGACATAAGGCCACCACATAGTCCTCTATCATTTTTCTTGCTTCTTCAGCCGTCTTGCCCTCTAAGGAAATATCCTCTATATATATGCCGGACAGTATTTTATTTTCTTCCTGTGCTCTGACCTGTATTCCCATAAGCCCTATAACCAGACAGCTTAGGAAGATACAGAGCATCCCTTTAACGAATTTCATTACGAACCTCATTTCTGTGCCGCTTATCGCACATAACAAGTTTGCATTAATACACAAAAGATGCTATAGTTGGAATAATCATAGCTAATATTAATAAAACAATAATAATGGATGAAACAATTTTTTTATTTTTTTTATTATAAAGGTTAAACATTTCCTACCTCCGATTGTACATCTTTGAAAGGATATTATATATGAGATTCCCGTTTTTTGCAAGTTTTATCGTGTTCTGCATCTGGCTCGGCTACGAGCTGCATAAACGCCGCAATATTGAGTCAAAAGCAAATGATGATTTCTGGCAAAAAGAGGCTGATGCCAACAATACGCGCCGCAAATCCCTTGACCAGCTTAAGTATATTCAAATTCCTTTTGATAAGCTTCCCGTAAACACCTTGTCCGCAGACCCCACTGTCAGGGAATGCTTAGATACCCTTCATGAGTTGTCCTCAGCTCAGATTGTCAATCTGACAGGAATCAGTAACACGGATCTGAAGCTGCAATACGGAGCACCCAATATAGACCTTTTATCACAATACGATCAGCGTTACACCCTTCTCGCACGCACCCTTCAGGCCTGGGCAGATACCTTATATGAAAGGGGATATTCTGACGAAGCCCGGCAGATTTTGGAATTTGCTATTGAAACCCGTACAGATGTAAGCGCTTCCTATAAGCTCCTTGCCGTTATTTATCAGGAAAATGGCATGCCAGATAAAATCAAGGCTTTAGTTCCTATTGCCGAGGGCTTAAATTCACCTTTGAAGAAGCACATTATACAATATTTAAACGAGCTCTGTCAGTAATTCAGTTTATGCTGATTTTTTGAAAATATGATTCAAAAAGTTCCCTTTGAAAATACGCCATAAACAGCTATGTTCAAACGGGAACTTTGTATACATAAAGCCTTCCTTGATTATTTCCAGAATTTCTTTTTCTTTGAATCCTTTGCTTCGCTCTTATCTGTCTGAATATTCTGTGCTGCATTCAGGCTGTCTCCTGTTACAGAGTCAAACTGCTTAAGCAGCTCCTTAGCCTCATGAGAAAGCTTATCAGGAGTCTGAACCACCAACGTTACATAGTGATCTCCTCTCACTTCCTTATTACGAAGCGTGGGAACACCTTTGCCCTTCAAACGAACCTTCGTATCCGTCTGTGTTCCGGGCTTAACCTCATAAATCACCTTACCGTCAACGGTATCAACCACCACATCTCCTCCAAGGGCTGCCACCGCAAAGGAAACCGGCACTGTGGAATAAATATTGTAATCCTGCCTCTGGAAAATCGGGTGACGTGCCACAATTACCTCTACCAAAAGATCGCCTCTGGGGCCTCCGTTCACTCCCGGCTCACCCTTATCCCTGATCCTCACGCTCTGACCGTTATCAATGCCTGCAGGAATAGATACCTGAATTTTCTTGCGGTTTGCAATATAGCCAGAGCCATGACAATCCGCACATTTCTCCTTTATCACCTTACCTGTACCGTTACATTCCGGACAGGTCTGTACATTCCTGACCGTGCCAAAGAAAGACTGCTGGGTAAATACCACCTGTCCTTTTCCACCGCACTTTTGACAGGTTTCCGGGCTGGTTCCGGGCTTTGCTCCGGTTCCATGGCAGGTCTTACATTCATCCTTTAACGTAAGCTCTATCTCCTTATCAACACCAAATACGGCTTCCTCAAAAGAGATTCTTACGCTGGTTCTGATGTTTGCCCCCTTCATGGGTCCGTTATTCCCGCGGCTTCTACGTCCACCGCCAAAGAAATCGCCAAATATATCTCCAAAAATATCACTGAAATCCGCACTATTGAAATCGAAGCCGCCATATCCGCCGCCACCGCCTTCAAATGCTGCATGACCAAACTGATCATACTGCTTCTTTTTCTCAGGATCGCTTAAGATAGCATATGCTTCCGAAGCTTCCTTAAACTTCTTTTCAGCCTCCGCATCTCCCGGATTCATGTCAGGGTGATATTTCTTGGCAAGAGCTCTATATGCTTTTTTAATTGCGGCATCATCCGCGTTCTTGTCTACTCCAAGAACCTCGTAATAATCACGTTTTTGTTCTGCCATTACTGTTCCTCCCATGCCACCAGATACATGCTTAAACGCACAAGAAGAATGGCTCATTAAAGCCATTCTCCCCGAGATGGCTCAGCATCTCTCATCTCGTTTAGACTTCTCTGTAATCTCCGTCAACCACATCATCAGCCGGACCGTCATTTCCTGCGCCCATGTCAGGACCTGCGCCCATATCAGGGCCTGCTGCTGTGCCTGCCTGCTGCATGTTCTCATACATCTTAGTAAACAAAGCCTGTGCACTGTTTGTAAGCTTTTCTCTTGCTGCTTTTAATTCATCCAAATCGGAATCCGACATTTCCTGATCCTTGGTTCTCTCAAGAATAGCCTTTACAGCCTGAACATCTGCCTCAACAGTTGCCTTCTCAGAAGCGTCAATCTTGTCACCAACTTCATTTAATGCCTTCTCAGTCTGGAATACGAAAGAGTCTGCCTCGTTTCTGGTATCAATAGCTTCCTTTCTCTTCTTATCCTGTGCCTCAAATTCAGCTGCTTCCTTTACAGCCTTATCGATCTCATCATCAGACATGTTGGAGCTTGCTGTAATGGTGATATGCTGCTCCTTGCCTGTTCCAAGATCCTTCGCCGACACATTAACAATACCGTTTGCGTCAATATCAAAGGTAACTTCGATCTGAGGTACGCCACGCATTGCCGGAGGGATACCGTCCAGTCTGAACTGTCCAAGAGACTTGTTATCTCTTGCAAACTGTCTTTCACCCTGTAATACATTAATATCTACCGCTGTCTGATTATCTGCTGCTGTAGAGAATATCTGACTCTTCTTGGTAGGAATTGTTGTGTTTCTCTCAATCAATCTGGTTGCAATACCACCCATGGTCTCAATGGACAGAGAAAGGGGTGTAACATCCAGAAGAAGGATTTCACCTGCACCGGCATCGCCTGCCAGCTTACCACCCTGAATAGAAGCACCAAGGGCTACACATTCATCAGGGTTAAGGCTCTTGCTGGGCTCATGTCCCGTAAGCTGCTTTACCTTATCCTGTACGGCAGGAATACGTGTAGAACCTCCTACCAGTAATACCTGACCTAAATCAGCATTGGTAAGTCCTGCATCCTTCATCGCGTTTTGAACAGGAACTGCTGTTCTTTCAACCAGATCATGTGTTAATTCATCAAATTTTGCTCTGGTAAGGTTCATATCAAAGTGCTTAGGACCCTCTGCTGTTGCTGTAATGAAAGGAAGGTTAATGTTGGTAGTAGTAGCTGAGGACAGCTCCTTCTTTGCCTTTTCTGCTGCTTCCTTTAATCTCTGAAGCGCCATCTTATCATTAGATAAGTCAACGCCTTCTGCTTTCTTAAATTCATCGATCATCCACTGTGTCAGCTTGTTATCAAAGTCATCACCGCCAAGGTGTGTATCTCCGTTGGTTGCCAGAACCTCAATTACGCCGTCACCGATTTCAATAATGGAAACATCGAAGGTACCGCCGCCAAGGTCATATACCATAATCTTCTGCTCTTTTTCATTATCAAGTCCATATGCAAGTGCTGCAGCTGTAGGCTCATTGATAATACGCTTAACATCAAGACCTGCTATCTTTCCTGCATCCTTGGTTGCCTGACGCTGTGCATCATTAAAGTATGCAGGAACAGTAATAACCGCTTCCGTAACCTTCTCACCCAGATAGCTTTCTGCATCTGCTTTCAGCTTCTGAAGAATCATTGCTGAAATCTGCTGAGGGGAATATTTCTTTCCGTCGATGGTACGTCCTCTGTCCGTACCCATATCTCTTTTAATGGAAGAAATAGTCTTCTCCGCATTGGTAACAGCCTGACGCTTTGCCGGCTCACCGATCAGTCTCTCTCCTGTCTTTGTAAATGCCACTACAGAGGGTGTCGTTCTTGCACCTTCCGCATTAGCGATGACGGTAGGTTTTCCGCCTTCCATAACTGCTACGCAACTGTTTGTTGTACCTAAGTCAATACCAATTATTTTGCTCATAATGATCTCCTCCTGATTTTATTTGTTTGTTTTATACAATATTGTTGTTGACTGCCTTTTATATCTAGCTGACCACAGCTACCATGCTGTGTCTTACTACGCTGTCTCTGTAGGTGTAGCCTTTTTGAAGCTCCTGTGCAATAATCCCGGATTCGTACTCCTCACTTTCCACCTGCATTACCGCATTGTGAAAATCAGGATTAAACTCCTCTCCCACCGCAAGAATAGGCTTCACATCCATTTTTTCCAGCTCACTCATAAGCTGCTTGTAAATCATTTCCATTCCCTCGGCAAATGCGCCTCCCTTTTCATCCTCCGGAACTGCGGCAAGACCTCTTTCAAAATTGTCTACCACCGGAAGAATTTTTTCGATAACGCTTTTCGCTCCGGTTTCAAACATTACCGTCTTTTCTCTGTCGGTGCGCTTTCTAAAATTATCAAACTCTGCCATCTGGCGCTTTACCCGATCCTCAAGCTCCTCAACCTTTTCTTTAAGTGCATCCTGCTTCTTATCGGATTTCAGCTTCTTCTTGGCAGCCTTTTTATCGGCTTTACTATCTGCTTCCTCCTGCGTATCCGGGGCTTCGCATTCATCCAGCTGCTCCTCGCAGGCACCTTCTTCCGGAGTCTCCTGACAGATTTCTTCTTCCATATCCTCGTTAAACTCCGTCTCCGGTATATCCTTTTTTATTTCTTCACTCATTGGTCCTCATCCCTTTCATGCCTAAGTTTTCTTTTTATATAATTCATCCAGTTGATGAGTAATTGTCTTTAGGGTTCCTACCACCTTATCATAATCCATTCTCTTAGGACCGATAATTCCTATTGTTCCTCGCATTCCCTCACCTAATTCGTAGGTTGCGGTAACTACGCTGCAATCCTTCATGGTTTGGATCGGTGTTTCATTTCCGATATAAACCTGAATACCGGTATTATTCTCATCTGCCAGAGTATCCTGCACCAGCTCTGTAAGCATCTGCTTTTCCTCAAAGGTATTGATGATATCACTGGCCTTTTGCTGATCAGCCAGCTCCGGATACTTGAAAATGTTATTGGCTCCGCTGGTATATATTTCCAAATCTTCATCTGCCTTAATGGATTCCGCAATGGCATCTATCACATCCGCAACAATGGTACTGTGTATGCCTGCCTGCTGCTTCATGGCAGATATCATGCTGAGATTGATTTCTTCCAGCGCCAGCCCATTCAAATGGGTATTCAGAAGAATATTCAGCTTAAGCAGTGTCTCATCATCAAGCTCCTCATCCACGGGAATAATATTGTTTTTGATTACATTTCCCTCTACCACCACAACTGCCAGCAGTTGATTAATATCCACTCTGGAAAGCTGCAAAAACTTAATTTTGTTGGTGTGAATGGTTGGTGCTGAAATCATGGAGGCATAATTAGTGTTCACCGCAAGAAGCTTCGCCACCTGCTTAAGAAGATGATCCATCTTATCTTCCTTTTCAAGCATCATTTCCTTAAGCTCCTCAAGCTCCTTATCCTTCTCCTCCATCATGGTATCCACATATAAGCGATACCCTTTGTCGGAGGGTATACGTCCTGCTGAGGTATGGGGCTGTAAAATATATCCCATTTCCTCCAAGTCCGACATTTCGTTTCTGATGGTAGCCGAGCTTAAATTTAAATCAGTATATTTAGAAATGGTTCGACTTCCTACCGGCTCTCCGGTTTCCAGATAGTTTCGAATGATGGCCTGCAATATTTTTATTTTTCTTTCACTTAACTGCATTTCCATCACCCCTTCCATCCAGATAATGTATGCTGTTTTTTGTTTTGTTAGCACTCATTGGATTAGAGTGCTAACATCTTCTTACCATAAAATATCACTTACCCTACACATTGTCAACAGATATCGCAGAAATTAATTATTAAAAGATTCTAAAAAAGCATTACATAAAAGAAAGAGCTGCCGCCGGCAACTCTTTGCTTTCCAACCTTATAAATCTCTTTTCATTAAATAAAGAAGCTTCCTGTTATAGTTCCATTGATTACATAGTATGTAGTGTTCTCTTCAGGCTTAACATAAAGCTCAACGCTCTTGAAGTCCTCTTCCTTACCATTCAGATCATATTTCCAAACATCCTTGCAGATATTTAACAAATCCTCAGGTGTATAAGATTTTCCGCTAAACTGGAAATTAACAGATTCCTGAACATTAACTTTCTTCACTGCCGCCTTTTTAGGTGCTGCTACCTTCTTAGCAGGTGCCTTTTTAGCTGCTGCTTTCTTAACAGGCTCCTTCTTGGCTGCTGCTTCCTTTTTAGCAGGCTCTTTCTTAACTGCTGCTTCTTTCTTAGCAGGTGCTGCTTCCTTAACCTCAGCCTTAGGCGCTTCCTTCACTTCTTCCTTAACTGCTGCCTTTACTTCCTTAGCAGGTGCTGCCTTGGCAATCACTTTAGCTGTTGCCTTCTTTACTTCTGCCATAACAAAACTCCTTTCCCCGAAGAATTCCATTCTTCTTTCTGTTACCATTAAAAGGTTACCAATTTTCTCCCCCGAAACCCCGTGCCTAAGCACTTTTCATGGGAAACAGTGTACTCCATAATTAACAAATTGTCAACAAAACTGATATTTTTTATGACCATATTCCAAAATATAACAGCACAAGAAGCCCTAAAACAATACGATACCATCCAAAAATCTTAAAATCATGCTTCTTAATATAACCCATCAGGAACTTAATAACTATTACAGAGACAAGAAAGGCTGTCACCATTCCCGTGATCAGTATCATCATTTCATTTCCGCTAAAGGAAAATCCAAATTTCAGAATTTTAAGAAGGCTGGCTCCCAGCATCACGGGAATTGCCAGGAAAAACGTAAACTCAGCCGCAACGGTTCTGGAAACTCCAATCAGTAAAGCTCCCAAAATAGTAGCGCCGGAGCGGGATGTTCCCGGAAAAATTGCTGCAATCAGCTGAAACAGGCCAATAATTAATGCTGTCTTATAAGTAATCTGACTTAAAGAATTAACCTTTACAACTGCATTTTTGTTTCTATTTTCAATAATAATAAAACCAACGCCAAACACAATCAATGCGATTGCCACGCAAACACCATTGTAAAACAGCTCCTCAAACAATTCGTCAAAAAGCAATCCTACCACTGCTGCAGGCAGACATGCCGCAATAATTTTAAACCAAAGCGTCCAAATATCCTTTTTACACCATGCCAGGAAGCCTGTATTCCCAACCGGATTAGAATTATTCGTCTTCCCGAAGGGCCATATCCGGTTCCAGAACAAAATCACCACAGCTAAAATTGCACCCAGTTGAATTACCACCAGAAACATTTCCCAAAACTCCGGGGATACATCCAGCTTTACAAATTCATCCAAAAGTATCATATGTCCGGTGCTGCTGATAGGAAGCCACTCCGTGATTCCCTCTACGATACCGAACAGCACTGCTTTTAAAAATTCTATCATATTAGTGCCCATACCTTTCCTATACTATTTTTCCAAATAATCCATCAGCTTCATATAATGCTTTTCACCATCATGAAGCCCCTGCTCATAAAGTGCCCTAAGCTTTCCTTCATCCTTCTCAATCCGGCCCACATCACTTTTAGTCTCAGGACGAATCACATAAGCTCTGCCCGCCGTCTCCTGCTCCGCCAGATAATCCAAAGTATCATTATAAGCAATATGCCTGTTTTTCATCAGCTCATAAACCTTCGGATATTTTCTGTACTTCAGCTTAATTAAGGAAGCCATGGATGAGGGTTTCCTGCGATACCCCACTTCCTTGGTCAGAATGACAACATTCTTTTCATTTCCGTCCTCTATGGACTTTCGAATGGGAATGGCATCGGAAATACCTCCATCCAAGTAGAAACTTCCGCGAAATTCCACATTTCTGGATACAAGCGGAAGCGAAGCCGATGCACGGATTGCATCAATCTCCTCTTTCATATCTTTAATGGGAATATATTCGGCTTTCCCCGTTTCTATGTTGGTGACCACGCTGTAAAGTGTCCCCTGATAATTGTTAAAGGTTTCGTAATCATAGGGATACAGCTCGTCCGGTATCCTGTGATAGCACATGTCAACACCAAATAAATCACCGGTTTTCAAAAGGCTGTAAGCACTGCAGTAGTTCTTATCATTCAAATAATCAACATTAACATGATAAGCCCTCCCCCTCTGCTTAGAGGCAAAGCTGCACATGCTGCATGCCCCCGCAGACACTCCATAGCAGGAGGAAAAATCAATACCTTTATCAAGGAAAAAATCAAGAACACCGGCGGTATATATCCCCTTCATTCCGCCGCCTTCCAGAACAAGACCTGCCTGATACATAAAATTCCTTCTTTCTTAATAATTTTCCTTCACAAATCTTCGAAGCGCATCAAGTGACCGCTCTACCTTTTCCGTATCAATACAGTATGCCATACGGAAATACCCCGGTACTCCAAAGCTGTCTGAGGGTACAAGCACCAGATCATACTTTAATGCCTTCTGGCAAAAGCTCACTGCATCCTCCTCCAATGCCTTCGGGAAAATATAGAAGGTTCCCCCCGGCTTGGTACAGGTAAAGCCAAGTGAAATAAGCTCATTGTATAAAATATTCATATTAGTTTCATAAACACTCATATCCGAAGTGGTATCAAGCACCTCTGCCACTGCAAGCTGAATAATGGAGGGAGGACAATTGTGACCGATCCCCCTTGAAATCTGTCCACACATGGCACTGATCAGCTCCGCATCGGTACACCTGGGATTGGCTGCCACATATCCAATTCTTTCTCCCGGCAAAGACAGAGACTTCGAATAAGAATAGCAGGACAGCGTATTATCATAAAACTTTGATACATAAGGAGCATCTACACCCTCAAATACAATCTCCCTGTAAGGTTCATCAGAAATAATAAAAATATCATGCCCATATTCCTGCTGCTTTCTCTCAAGAAGCTCTGCCAGTTTTTTCAATGTATCTGCGTTATATACCGCCCCCGACGGATTGTTAGGCGTGTTAATTAACAGCGCTGCTGTTTTCTCATTCAGCATTTCCTCCAGCTTGTCAAAATTAATCTGAAAGCTTTCCGTATCTGCCGGCACCACCTTTAACACTGCGCCCGACATATTAATGTAAGGATTATATTCCGGGAAATAGGGGGCAAAGGTAAGCACCTCATCACCGGGCTTGGTGACACAGCGCACTGCATGGGCTACCGCTCCTGCTGCTCCCGTGGTGGGGAAAATATGGTTTCCCGTGTAATTCATGCCAAATCTCTTATTTAAGGATTCTGCAATCTTGTCCTTCACCGATGCAATACCGAGACTGGGGCTGTAACCGTGAAGCTCCATAGAACTTTTGTTTTGCAGAAGCTCTATCATAACCTGCGTAAATTTCTCCGGTACGGGTACGGAGGGGTTCCCCAGGCTGTAATCAAATACATTCTCATATCCGATTTCTTTTCCTCTTGCTGTGGCGAATTCCGACAACTGCCTGATTACGGATTTCCCCTCTAACATTTTCTTATATTGTTCATTAATCATTTTGCTGTACCTTCCTTATGCTTCTATTAGGATCTTCATCATATTTTACCACAGATAAACTGCTTTGAAAATAAGTGTTATTAACACTGTTATTAACACTGTTATTGACAGAAATCATCCCATCTTAAAAGCAACCCCAATCCTCAGGAGGCAATTTGCGATAGCCAGATGAGACCTTAGGCTCATCCAGGCGATAGCAAGCCGACGAGGATTGGAGCTGCTTTATGCATTTTTCAATTTTTATTCATTATCTCATATATCTTATTAACATCATATTCCGGTGCGGTTTCCCGAGCAGCTTTGCAGATGCGGTTGATGACAGTCTCTTCCTCCTCCAATTCCTGGGCAATAAGCTTTGTGGACTTTCCCCTTTTAAGCTTCTTGACTGTCTGCAAAATAAGCTTTCGCGCCTCACCACGCTCTATTCCACGCTCTTCCGCTTCCTCTGCAATAACCTCTTCATGAAGCTTCTGGTCATATGTAAAAATATCCATTGCCATTACCTCCGCCTTGTTCTTACTCAGGAAATCTGCTAAAATGTTTTCTCTGATACATTCGTCCTCCTTCCGGCCAGAGGACTATATCAAGATACACTTTTATCATGTCTCGGACAAAATCTGTTTCAAATCCTCTGCCTATTAAAATTGTTCAAGCATGGATTTCTTACAAGAATTTGTCTTAGATATGAATTCATAGATTTGCAGAAATTTGCTTTGAGTTTATTGTATTCCTTTTGTCATATATTTACAAGTTTTATTTCGAATAATTTGGGAGAATTGGAAAGAATCAAAAAGCCCCTCCCAATCCTCGTCAGCTTGCTGCCGCCTGGATGAGCCTGAGGTCTCATCCGGCTATCGCAAATTGCTTCCTTCGGATTGGGGAGGCTTATTTATTTTCAATTTTTATTTATTATCTCATATATTTTATCAACATCATATTCCGGTGCGGTTTCCTGCGCCGCTTTGCAGATGCGGTTGATGACAGTCTCTTCCTCCTCCAATTCCCGGGCAATCAGCTTTGTTGACTTTCCCTTATTAAGCTTCTTGATTGTCTGCAAAATAAGCTTTCGCACTTCTCCACGCTCTATTCCACGCTCTATTCCACGCTCTTCCGCTTCCTCTGCAATAACCTCTTCATGAAGCTTCTGGTCATATGTAAAAATATCCATTGCCATTACCTCCGCCTTGTTCTTACTCAGAAAATCTGCTAAAATGTTTTCTCTGATACATTCATCAACTGCCTTGCCAACAGCTTCCTTCACCGTCATATTTTTCTTATAATTTCTAACCTTCTCATTAAAGATCATGTAGCCCTTCAATGATTCGCAGTTTTCCATCAACTCTTTATTCTTACCGTAATTAATGTTCAGCATAATAACCCGAAGCTCTAATTCCGGTTCCCCTGTCTGCTTCAAATAGGCATCTGACAGCTTTAAAACCTGACTTTCGGGCTCATCCTGTTCCCCGTTATAAAAAACCACAAATCTGGGATAGGGTATCTTGGTCAGCTTGGTAGAATACAATGCCTTCTGGGATACAAGCCCTCGGAAGATTGTTGTAACATACTGGAGCTGTCTTAGCGGAATATTCGGATTGACCGTAGACTGATGCTCGTACAAATTTAATTCCGATGCAATAATAAATGACAGATCATTTTTAATCCCGATATAAATTGCATTTTCCAATGTCGTAATAATAAGTTCTTCCGGGTTCTTATAATCGGTTCTATTCATTGCATTATAAAGGGATAACAACTTCTCCTTATCCCTGTAGATCATGCGAAACAGATTATCACGGTAGGTTCTGGATACCCTGACCGCTTCTATACTATTCCACATAGAACGCAGTTCCTCTTCCTCAAAGCGTTCCTTGCTCACTGCTTTCAGAAAAGCGGCAAAGCTTTCATAAGTCAGTTCAGTTCCGATGCTATAATTCATTCGTCCTCCTTCCGGCCAGAGGACTATATCAAGATACACTTTATCATGTCTCGGACAAAATCTGTTTCAAATCCTCTGCCTATTAAAATTGTTCAAGCATGGATTTCTTACAAGAATTTGTCTTAGATATGAATTCATAGATTTGCAGAAATTTGCTTTGATTTTATTGTATTCCTTTTGCCATATATTTACAAGTTTTATTTCGAATGATTTGGGAGAATTGGAAAATCTGAATGTTAAAAATGCGAGAAATGAAAAAGCCTCTCCCAATCCTCGTCAGCTTGCTACCGCCTGGATGAGCCTAAGGTCTCATCCGGCTATCGCAAATTGCTTCCTTCAGATTGGGGAGGCTTATTAAGCAATTACCACAATAATATAAAGAGATAATCATCAAAAAATTTTAATTATTTCAATTCTTCTATCACAGAAAGGTAGTCTTCTAATTTATAATCCTCTGTATACCCAAGGCTAAAATACCAAGTTGTCTCATCTGATAAAAGCAGCCATGTTTCTCTACCATATCTATCGGAACTACCTTTTCCTAAAAATATATAATTACCCACATTCTTTTCAACACTTTCATCAATAGCAGAACCACCATAATCCACACGTTGTTGCACATAGTTATTGAGTTTTTCTTCTACATTATTACCTGGTAGAAAACGGCTATCATCGCATAGTATACTTCCACCTTCATATGAAGGACCTGCAGTATCACTACAATAGACCCCTATTTGATTTGAAATAATAGGATTTTCTGTACCTGGGATCTTTTTTACACCTGAGAGCTTTATCCCTAATGCAGGGCAATATAAAGTTTCATCCCTAATATAGGTCAAGCAATCTATCTGCTCTTCTTCATAGCAACCGAAATCATTATCCCATATATCCTCTACATCATAGTCAAATAAAGTTACAGAAAGAGCAATGCCATTTCCAACAAATGCAACTTCTCTGGCGATATTGTTCTCATTTGGTTCCCTAACCGCATAAGTAATATTCTCCAGAACATCTTTTTGCATTTCCTCATGTTCTGAAATATAACTGTCAATATTACCCTCATAATAATTGCATTCAAAATTAATAGAAGTCATACCACTATCATCTGACAAAGAAATCATAAAAGAGCCAGAGAAACCAAACTGACTCCACTCTGCACTATCTCTTCTTATCATAATACCAAGCTCTTCACTTTTGATTCCTTCTTCATCCATATACCATTCCGGTGCACTTTCTTCCTGTTCCGGCACCTCCTCGTTCTCGGCCTCAGGTTCGATATCAGCCTCTTCGTCTGCTTCCGTATTTTCTTCCTCTCCAGAAACAACTTCTTCCGGTGCCTCCGTCGCTGCCGCTGTCTCCACAGTATCTATTGGAGCTGAAGCATTGGAACCACAGGCCAATAATCCCATCGAAATCATTATCACTACTATCGCCGCTGATAATCTTCTTTTCATAAAAAATTTCCTCCTCATATTTTATTTAAGTAAATCTCCAAGTCCCTTTGACCATTTTGAAATCCTGCTCATTTCCGCATGAATAGAAAATCCCGGAGAGCACATCACTATTTATAGCTTCGTCTTGGTCATACCTGAGATCTCTTCATATTTTAGAGTTTATAACTCTAAAAGTCAATATGTCTGCAACTTATTTTTATAATTTAAACACAAGGGAGTAACGTTACATGAAATATAATGAAAGAATCAAAGAAATCAGAGAAGATCATTCCTATACGCAGCAGAAGGTAGCTAATTTATTGAATGTCGGTCAAAGAACGTATTGCGACTATGAAAGCGGCAAAACCAGAATACCGATTGACAGTATCATCATACTTGCACGGCACTACAATGTTTCCATGGACTATATTACGGGCGTCAGTAACCAAAAAGGACATTTTCCATGTAAGTAAAGCATACAAAAAGCAACTCCAAGCCGACGAGGATTGGAGCTGCTTTATTCATTTTAAATTTAAAATTTTATATTCTAATTAACCGTAGACGCAATGATCTGCATATTTCCGCGAAGCTCTACTTCTCCTATACCGGCAGGCAGAATAAAGTGATCGCCCTTTTTGATCATCTGTCCGTTCACCAGACCTTCTCCCTCAATGACACTCATATTCATAAAAGGATACTCCTGTAATACGGTTACAGGCTTTGTCACATCCAGCTTCCACACCTTGTAATAATCACAGCTGATCAGCTCATTCATTACATTTTCAGGAAGCTTTGCCATGGATTTAATACTGTTCTCCACGGAAGCCGCTGGTACGGTAATCACATCAATGCTCTGCTTAACATGCAGCTGGCGGGGTTTTCCGTCCGTCAATCTGTCGTAGTCGTACACACGATAGGTAATATCACTGTTCTGCTGAGTCTCAAGAAGCATGAGGCCTCCCTTGATGGCGTGAACCGTACCCGGATCAATCTGAATAAAATCTCCCTTCTTAACAGGTATTTCACGAATCAGCTCTCCCCATCTGCCCTGCTCGATCATTTCCTTTAATTCTCCCCTGGTCTTTGCATTATGGCCAACCACTAAGGATGCCCCTTCGGGACAGTCAAGCACATACCAGCATTCCGTCTTGCCAAGGGAACCGTTTTCGTGCACGCCTGCGTAGGCATCATCCGGATGTACCTGAATGCTCAGATTATCCTTTGCATCAATAATCTTAATCAGCAGCGGGAACCTGTCCAGATCAAGGTTTCCGAACAGCTCGGGCTCCTCCTTCCAGAGCTGGGACAAAGTCTTTCCTTTATAAATACCTTCCTTCACCACACAGTCACCGTTGGGATGCGCACTGATGGCCCAGCACTCTCCTGTATTGTCTCCGGGAATTTCATACCCGAACTTATCCCGAAGCTGGCTTCCGCCCCAGATCATCTGCTTAAATACGGGATCAAGGAATAAAATCTGTCTGGGCTTTTTATTAATGGTAAGCTCGGCTCCGTTGGTTTCGATAATCTTCTGATACCAATATGCGGAATCCTTAACAATTCTCTTTTGTGTAGCAAAATCCACATGAACAATTCCGAAACGCTCCGTATAACCCTTATCCCATTCAAAGTTATCAAGGAAGGTCCAAAGGAAGTAGCCTCTTACATCCACACCCTCATCATTGGCCTTCTGCAGGGCAGAAATATATAAATCAAGGAAGTTCTGTCTGTTAGGGTCATGCACCTTTCCATCCAGCGACACATCATCATGACAGGACATGCCGTTTTCGGTAATATAAAGGGGCAGCTTATATCTGTCATAAAGGAATTTCACACCCCAGTAAAAGCAGTCAGGCGTCACGGGCCAGTTTGCCGCAGTCTTGGGAAAGCCTGCAGGTCTGTCCACAAACTCAATATCTCCGTCATCACCCTGCCTTATCATATAGCCATTATAAATATTCTGTCCCATAAAGTCTAAGGGCTGGGAAATTAACTTCATATCCTCTTCCGTAATAACAGGCAGATATTCCGCAAATTTCTTAAGGCCTTCCTCCGGGTATTTTCCAAGGAATACGGGATCATTAAACCACGCCACATTCCAGGTCCAGTTCTCCATGGGCTGGTAAAAGCCAAACAGTACCTTTCTTGCAGCTTCGATATCCTCCGGCTTATTGGTTGCCGGATAAGCCATACCGCAGGTAGGCGCATATCCCACCTTAATCGGACGGCAGGCATACTTTCTCAAATTAATAACAGCCTGTCCATGAGCACGAAGCGCATTGTGCGCAATCTGGAACACATCCTTCTGAGGCAGCTTTAAACCGGGTGCATGAACACCGGAAAGATGTCCGATCCCCACAAAGCATTCCGGCTCATTTAAGGTAATGAAATTCTCACAAATATCGGAAAAATTTTCCGCAACGGCCTTGGCATACTCGCCAAACCATTCTATAACCTCCTCATTCAGCCATCCTCCCCTGTCCTGAAGAGCCTGAGGGAACTCCCAGTGGTACATGGTCAAATAAGGCTCAATACCGTTTTTCTTCATTTCCAGTATCATATCACGATACAGAGCTACCGCCTTCTCATTGATCTTTCCTGTGCCTTCGGGGATCAGCCTTGCCCAACTGACGGAAAAACGATACGCCTTAATGCCAAGCATTCTCATAAGCGCATAGTCTTCCTTATAACGATGCATATGATCGCAGGCTACCGCAGAAGTATGTCCATCCAGAATACGTCCTTCCTCTGTGAAGGTATCCCAGATCATCTTTCCGCAGCCGTCGCCTTCCTCTCTTCCTTCAATCTGATATGCGCTGCTTGCCACGCCCCAGACAAAATCATCACGAAACATCTACTTTTCCTCCTCGTATTATGTTAAATTATAAAGCATCTTATTTCTTTTGAAACTGAAACCACTGAAAGTCAAAACAGCTTCCCGGCAGGAAAATAAACTCCAGCTTTCCCTTGCCTCTTAACGTCTCAATCTCAAAGGTCTGTTCTCCATATTCTTCTCTCCGATCCGCTTCCACCACCTGAATGCTGTTTACACCTTCTCCCGTAAAACGGATCTGTATAGGGTTCAGCTCCAAACCGGAACGATAGTTAATGGTAATTGCTCCTGCACCCTGCTCTCCGAAATCCATATCATGGAATTCCAGTGTAACATTATTTCCGATTTTTTCAATCCTGTCCTCACAGATTTCATAGGCATCTCCGTAAATCCGGTCACATTCCGCCGCCTTTAAAAGAACATAGGCCTTTTTACTTCTGTTAAACCGAATGCCTCTAAGCTGGAAATTATGACCTGTTGTAATATACACCTGAGCATTGCCTTTGATCCGGCGGCTCAGCTTATAAGTCTCCTCCTGAAAGACCATCCACTGAGGCGGCTTAAAATAAAAGCAGTCTGCCAATAGCATACTTTCCTTCTCCTTAGGATTTCCCTCCCAAATTTGGAAGGTTACAGGATTATTAGTGTTGGCAAAGATAGGCAGCACGATTTCCTCGGTTCCAAAATCTCCAAAATCCAGACCGGTAAAGCCTATCGTACAGTCTCCCTCTCCGTCCTCCGTTCCGAGAAAACCGATACCATGCTCAATGCCTTCCCCGCACTGACCGCTTCGAAATTCGCATAAACCTGCGGGAACCTCTTCATAAGGATTTAAAAGCGCTCTGCCGATACCTTCCGCCTTTATTTCGATTGCGGACTGCACACTTACCGCAGAGCCTCCGTTTCTGGCAAAGCATTTCAGCCAGAATTTTCCGTCACCCTCTGCATAAAGTGATACTTCCTTTTCACCGGGATGCAACTTTACATACCCCACATCAATGCCGGTATCATTGGTTGCCCTCCATTCCAGCTCCCGATAGCTTGCATTCTCCGGATAGATAACAGCCCGAACCCGCATTTGCGGTCTTTCCTTTGTTAGGGTACATTCCCCATCTGGATAAAGCTCCAGCTTTCTGACCGGTATCTCTTCCTCGCCAAGAGAAAGCTGCTTTCCTTTCGAACCGCCGCCATAAACGGGATAATCCCGATTTTCTTCCTCTGCGGATACCCCTTCCATAACAGGTACAGAAACAGCATGAAGAGTAAGACTGCAATCCGCAAGCCCTTGTGAGGAAATCCTGACTTCAATCTCTCCCGCCTTAGTTTTGCTTCCGATTACCGCAAGCAGCTTTCCTCCAAACAGCCTTTTGCTTTTTCCTTTAAACTCATCAAAATCCGCACTGTCGCCGTTGTCAAGACCGATCAGTCTTCCTTGGCCCGAAACCTCAACATGGATACGGTTCTTGGCATTCTCAACCGGATTGCCCTGCTGATCTAAAGCACCGATCTCCAGAAAAGCCATGTCCTGACCATCCGCTAAAATCTCACTTTTATCGGGATTGACTATAATGCTATATGCATCCCCAAAGGATCGTCTGGTTTCCCTGGCAATTTCCCTGCCGGACTCATCATAGGCTACCGCAGTAATTTCACCCTTTTCATAAGGAACAAGCCATTTCCCGATCTGGTCTCTTCCGCTTTCATGATTAATCTCATGCCTGCCTCTGCTCTCACCATTTACAAACAATTCCACTGCCGGAGCGTTGGAGCATACCTGTACATCAATGTTCTGCCCCTCTCCAAAGTCCCAATAAGGAAAAACATGAACCATAGGTGCCTTCCGATAGTCTGTCCATTCCGACTGGAAGATATAAAATGCATCCTTTGGAAAGCCTGCGGTATCTATCTGCCCGAAATAACTGTTCTTTGTCTCGTAAGGCGTTGACTCTCCAATATAGTCAAATCCTGTCCAGATAAACTGTCCCATGGAAAACTTAGCATCCCTGTCATCTCCGATACAATCCTCATAGTTCTTCGCTCCCCAGCCCGTAATGCTGTTTCCAAGCGCGGAACACTGCTCATCCTCGTCCGTAAGTATTGACTTTTCTCTGGGGAAATGATAAATACCCCTGCTGGAGAGAATAGAGGCGGTCTCACTGCCGTAAATAACCCAGTCCTTATGCTCCTTATGATGATCCTCATAAAGATATTCCGAATAATTGTATCCCACGCAGTCCAGGTGCTCGGCACATTTTTGGGGATTTTCCCACTTCATGAAATTTGACCCCAATGTAATGGGTGCATGTTTTTTGTAGTCATACCTTCGCACGGCATTTCGTAAGTTGACGGTAATTTCCACGCCCCTTTCCGCAGCCAGCGTATCCTGTATTTCATTTCCGATGCTCCACATCATAAGGCTTGCCCTGTTGCGGTCACGCCTTACCCATGATTCCACATCCTTCTCATACCATTCGTTGAAATAACGGGCATAATCATAGGTCGTCTTGGGCTTCTCCCACATATCAAAGGCCTCCGACAGAACCAGAAATCCCATTTCATCCGTCAGGTCCATCCATTCGGGGGCTGGCATATTGTGGGAGGTTCTGATAGCGTTGACGCCCATTCTCCGAAGCATGAGTAACTTCCTTCTGGCTGCGGCTCTGGAAAAGGCAGCCCCGAGACAGCCAAAATCATGGTGCTCACATACACCGTTTATTTTTACCTTTCGCCCATTTAAGTAAAAGCCTTTATCGGGAGAAAACTCCATGGTTCGAAAGCCAAAGCTTTGCTTTTCCGCCTCAAGAAACTCGCCATCCTTCCACAGCTCCGTACTTAAATAATAAAGATTACCCTTTTCCAAATCCCAAAGCTCCGGGCAGAATAAAGAGCCGATTTTCTGGGAGAGGGTAAGCTCCTGACCGGGATTCAAATCCAACTGATCCTCCACCCTGCCTATTTCATTTCCTTGTGCGTCGCAGATAAATTGCTTTAATAACAGGCCAAGGCTTCCTTCTTCCTCTCCTGTCTTTATCTCCGTATCAATCTCTACCCGCCAGTTCTCCTGATCTTCCCTAACAGGTGTAATGTATATTCCATCGGATAAAATATGGGTTTTGTTTCTGCTTTTCCACCATACATTTCTGTAGATTCCTGCGCCGGAATACCATCTGGTATTCGGAGACTGATAAACCACTTTCACATGTACTTCGTTTTTCCCCGGCTTTAAAAACGGAGTGATTTCCGTTTCAAAGGTAGAATAACCATATTTCCACTCTCCTGCCTCTCTTCCGTTTACAAACACCGTGGTATCCATATACACGCCATCAAACCGCAGGCATATTTCATCCTGCGGTTTCAGCTCACTTAGTTCAAATTCTTTGTGATACCAGCCAATGCTGTCACGATACAGATTATGAACGTCATAAATCATCCAATCATGAGGAATATCGATTTTTTCCCAAACTCTATCCCGGGGTATTTGATGGTTTTCACTTGCAAGTTCCTGTTCGCAGAACTCCCATCCCGCATTCCACAATTGTTTATTTGCCAACTATTATTTGACCTCCAAATCTTTTCCATATCCGGCTTTTAGATTAAAGCTTAAATCTTGCAATTGACTTATCCAGTTCTTCGGCTTCCCTGCTAAGCTCTTCCGCCTTCACAGCAAGCCGTCCGATAACCTCTGTCTGTTCACCAAGGGTTGCCGTAACCTCCTGTGTAGACGCTGCTACCTGCTCAGAAACGGAAGAAATGTTTTGAATGGAATCCTGAACATAAACCTTCTCATCAGTAATCTGCTGAAGACGATTAAGGGTCATCTTAATCCCCTCTACCAGTTCTCCTACACATTCCTGTATCCTTCCAAATACCTCCACCGTCTGAATAAGCGCCTGGGCCTGCTCCTGAACCATGGTTTCGGCACGTTTAGCAGACTCCGTAGTTCTCTGGGTAGTGCTTCCAATTATGGATACAATATCCTGTATTTTGTTTCCGGACTCCTTAGACTGGTCGGCAAGCTTTCTGATTTCCTCCGCCACTACAGCGAAGCCTCTTCCGGCCTCTCCGGCCCTTGCCGCCTCAATAGAAGCATTCAGGGAAAGTAAATTGGTTTGACCTGCAATACTGTTAATCACCTCTACAAAGCTCTTAATTTCTTCGGAATTCTTTTCTACCTCATTAATATTTTCTACCAGCATTTTAGTAAGAGAAACCGTAGAGGCACTCTTCTGATTCAGCTCCTGCACGATATCTCTGCCTTCTCCTACTGCCTCGATTGCCTTATCCGCAGTTTTTTCCATCTGACTGGTTTGATCCGTAACCGCAGTAATATTATCGGAAAAGGCTATCATCTTTTCATTGCTGTTTTCTGTCTCCTCAGCCTGTGACTGAACTCCCTTTGCCACCTCATCCATGGCCTGAGAAGTACTTTTGATAGAGTCATCAATATTTTCTGTCCGCTCTGATACATCCACTGCCATTTCCCGAACCTTAATGCCAAACTTCTGCATATCCTGCATCAGCATACGCATACTCTCCAGCATCTTATTCAGGCTTCCCGAAAGGATGCCGAATTCATCTTTACGCTTTGTATCAAAGCTGCTGCTTAAATCACCCTCAGCCACCTTAGATATTCCAAGGGTCATAGACTTTACCTCACGGCTGATGCCGATAGAAATAAATCCTCCCGTAGCCATAGCCGCTGCTGCCGCAAGAATTACCATAATAATTGTAATTACCCGAATCGTATTGGCCTGACCCATCAAATTACTTCTTGGAATAAGAGCACATATCATAATGCCCGTATTGCCAACCGGAGTAGACAGATAAACATATTTTTTTCCGTTAACCTTTACGTTTTGGCCGATGGTTTCCTCCTGCTGCCTGGAGCTTTCAAAAAAGCTCTGTCCCACAAACCAGGTATCCTCCACAGGCTCATCCTCTTTGCCTTGAATGGAAACAATTTCACGTCCATCTGATGAAACAATGGCTCTGACAGTTCCCTTGCCAAAATCCATCTGTGCAAGCATATCCTTTACCACATCCATGCTGATATCAAATACTAAATAGGAATCCCCTTTTGCAAATTTCTGGTAAAAGGCAATCGCATAATCATCTTCCTGACTTTTCAGGTTGCTGTCTATGTAGCTATGATATCCAAGCCATGCATTTCTGATGGTTTTATTCTCTGACAAATACTGACCTTCCTCGCTCGCAAGAAAGTCATCATGCGGATTTTCAGTCATTGATCCTGTCAGTGATGTGAGATATGCCCCGCCCTCAGGAATAACGCTGTAGCTGTACATGTATTTGTTGGTAGCTTTCGCATTGCCAAGCAGTGTTTTGGCATTTCTCATTGCTTCAATAGCTTTCGTATCCTGCTTTTTATAATATCTCTCAAAGTAATCCGCCACATCGCCTTTTCCGATTAATTCCAGTGCCTTGCTTGAAAGGGAAGAACATATCAGATCACAATAATTTCCAACGGCGGAAACCGTAGATTCTGCTGATTCCTGATACTTGGAAACCATACCTGAGGCCGCTGTATTATAGCACACGATACCAAGCACAATCATCATGGCTACCGGAACAAGAAAGCCTATAAGCAGCGTCTGCATAATACTGCGTTTACTGCCTCCCCGCACTTCCTTCACAGCCTGAGCGGTGAATTTCATTTCCGCCACCTGCTTATCAGCTTTATTTTTGGCTTTCTTAACTGCCTTTTCCTTTTTTACCTTTGCTTCCTTTCTAAGCCTGGCCGCTTCCTTTTTAACCTGAGCTGCTTTTTCCTTAGCAGCCTTTTTTTCGGCCTTAAGCTTTTCCTTTGTTTCCTTGTCAATAACAGTCTTTTCTATGGCCTCTTTTTCCTTTTTCATGGCGTTCCCCCATTTCTTTAATTGGAACCGATAACCGATACAAGATAAAACGGCACCACATCATCATCATGAGTTTCTACAATGCTGATCTCCACCTTATGCTTTCCCGGCTCCATGTGCCTTGTTATGGTATCAATGTATAAGCAATCTCCCCAATCTTCCTGAAAATTTCCATCCAGAAGCACTGCCTGCTCCTCGTTATCATCCACAACAACCCTTGCAATGGGTGTCGGCTTTCTCACAGATTTCCTGTATTGCACGGCTATTCCGGTACAGTCCATCAGAAAGCTGATCTTATCACCCTTGCATCCGGCAGTCCACCCCGTTCTAAAAATCTCCCTGATACACTCCTGAGGCTCCGGGTCGGCCACAAAACCGCTGATTTGAGGCGAAGAATTATTGTTCTGATATCTAATTGAATTTTGGTATGCATTAGCCGTAATCGGGAGAGGAAAATCCTTCTTTGCAAGAGACTCTTCCTCGTTATCCATATCCTGATAAATCTTCTCAAGGAAGTCGGTAATAACCTTTGCCACAAGGGCATGGCCTGCATCATTGGGGTGCAAATTATCCGGTGTGATCTCACTTCTTTCAATCCTGCCCGCTTCCACCTCAGGCCAAATCGTGGATTTCATGCTGACCATGGGAAGCTGATATGCCTTTGCGACCTGCAGGTGCATTTCCTCCGCATTGCCGCCGTCATCATATCTTACATTGTTCATAAGAAGAATTGCCGGATCACACTGATCGGTACATATCCTTCTGATAAGTCCCTCGTAAGTCTCTTTAAAAAATTCCGTATTATCATCATTTACAGCAAACTCTACCAACACAAAATCCGGCTTATACTTCAGCAGGTGATCCTCCACTCTCGAAACGCCGAACTGAGATGTGGTACCTCCAATTCCTGCATTGATAAATGTAATCTCTGACTTAGGAAATTTTTCTTTCCACCAGCTATACACAAGATAAGCATAACATGTTTCCGGCGTGGAGGAAAGACTTCCCTGTGTAATTGATCCTCCGAGAAATCCTGTTGTAACAGCCTGTCCCTCTCTTGCCTTTTTCATGCATTCCTTAATTTTATACCAGTTTCCTCTGTTTATCATGCCTCTTTTGGTTTGAATTTCATATCCCATACTGATCCCCTCCTATCGTCTTAGCCCTTATATTTTTCGTACTTTCTTAAGTATAAAGCAAAAGGTCTGCTTTCGCAGACCTTTTGTTAGACAAATTCCTTCATTTCTACAGAATCTGTACTACCTTTCAACATTATCTTCTGCCAATTTCCGTATCGGATTCTGTTACTACGCTATGCTCCTTAATATAAGCCATAATATCCTCAAACTGGGTAAATGCAAGGCCTACATAGCTGTCAGCGCAACCATAATAAATTGCAATCTTTCCACTTTCAGGATCATGGATCGTAGCGCAGGGGAAACATACATTAGGCACGAAGCCTCTCTCCTCATACCACTCTTCGGGAGTTAAAAGGAAATTCTCGCATCTGTACTTAACAATAGAAGGATTCTCCAGATCCAAAATTGCTCCGCCGATGGAATAAACAAAACCGTTACAGGTGCCGCTTACACCGTGGTAGAATAACAGCCAGCCTTCGCTTGTCTCGATAGGAGCGGCACCGCCGCCGATCTTAACGGACTCCCACCATTCATTTCCTTTACCCATTACATGTCTGTGCTTGCCCCAGTAAACAAGGTCAGGGCTCTCACTTACGAAGATATCACCGAATGGTGTATGTCCACTGTCAGAAGGACGGCTTAAAAGTACATAATTGCCGTTAATCTTTCTGGGGAACAGCACTGCATTTCTGTTGTAAGGAATAAACGGATTTTCAAGTCTTGTAAAGGTCTTGAAATCAGTTGTCTTAGCCATACCGATTGCAGCACCGTAAAAATCCTGACACCAGATAATATAATAGGTATCCTCTACCTTAACTAATCTGGGATCATATGCATACTTAGGCATGAAGGGCTTTCCTTCCTCATCTACAAAAGGAATCTTTTCCTTATCAAAATCCCAGTGAATGGCATCCTTACTTCTTCCCATGTAAATATAAGGAATACCGTTGGTCTGCTCACCGCGGAATACACCGATGAATTCATCACCGTAGGGCATTACTGCGCTGTTGAAAATTCTTGCAACATTCTCAACCGGGTTTCTTCCAATAATCGGGTTTTCTGTATATCTCCAGATAGGTGCACCCTTTAAGTTTGCCGGTTTCTCCTGCCAAGGTACATTTTTCACTGCAGGAGCAATCATTTTTACTTCGCTCATTCTTTTTCCCTCATAATCTTTCTATTTATTTGTATTTAAGAATTCCAAATTCTTTTTGATAAGATCGCATCTCTGTGCTACACATTCCACGGAACGAAGCGGATCCTTAGGTGTGTTAAATACATAGTCAATAAGTTTATCCACCGTAGTTACCGCAACATGCATTCTGGTATCACTTGATGCATAATAAATATACACTTCCCCGTTATCTTTTGCAATAGCGCCATTGGTAAATACCACATTGGATACGTCTCCTACGCGCTCTCCGCCTCTGGGTCCGATCAAAAGTCCTGAAGGCTCAGCAATGACCTTGGAGGGATCATTTAAATCTGTTGCAAATGCATAAATTACATAACGGAGTCCTGCTGCCGTATTACGCACGCCATGGGCAATATGAATCCAACCCTTTTCCGTCTTAATAGGAACAGCACCGGCACCGTTTTTGGATTCCGTAATCGTATGATATCTGCGGATACTGGTCATCTTTTCCTCATCAATCACCGCATGCTCAATATCATCACAAAGTCCAAAGCCAATTCCACCGCCTGATCCCGTCTCAATAAAATCATCCATAGGTCTTGTATAGAAAGCATACTTTCCGTTTACAAATTCGGGATGAAGAACCACATTTCTCTGTTGAGGGGATTTCAGGGTGGTGAGATTATCCAGTCTTTCCCATGTCTTTAAATCCTTTGTACGGACAATCCCTGCTGCTGCCACAGCTGCGGAAAGATCATTTACGGATGTGTCCTTGCTCTCTGAGCAGAAAACACCGTAAATATATCCGTCTTCATGCTTGGTGAGACGCATATCATATACATTGGTCTCCTCAGGGCATGTATCCGGCAATAGAATGGGGTAATCCCAGAACCGGAAACCATCTACTCCGTTGTCGCTCTCTGCCACACCGAAGAAGGACTTTCTGTCGTCTCCTTCAATTCTCGCTACCAGATAAAATTTCCCGTTAAGCTCAATGGCACCGGAATTTAAAACCGCATTGATTCCAAGTCTTTTCATGAAATAAGGATTCGTCTCGGGGTTCAAATCATATTCCCATGTAGGAGGGATATGGTCTCTTGTAAGCACCGGATATTTGTATCTGTCATAAACACCGTTGTAGAAATCTGTATCGATTTCATTTTTTCTACCGATAAGCGCTTCATACTTTTTAAGCACCTCGGCATATTTCTCATGTAGCATATCAAGTACCTTACCTTTCTCAGCTTCTTTTTATTACCTCAAAACACATTCTACCATTATGATAAGGACATTTCCAGGGTTCTACAATAGGTCTTTCGGCATAGGGCTTTCCTTTCGGATCAACCTCCCAGAACCATTCGGAACCGGGTCGCTTATCGATTACATATTCCTTAATAAATTCCCATTCACTCCTGGCCGCTTCTAAATACTCCGGCTTATCAGGGTTCATTTTCCAGCCGTTCAAAAATCCTACTACCGTTTCTGCCTGAACCCACCAGATTCTGTGATTATTCACCACTCCCTTTTCACACTCATTGGCAAGAGAATGTCCGTCAAATGCAACCTTATAAATCTGTGCCGTCAAATCTCTGGTAATAGGGGTCATCTTCTCTACATATTTCTTTTCCCCGAGAACCTCAACACCTCTGTCGATCAGCCATGCCGTTTCAATATCATGGCCATAGGAATGCAGATCAAGAATAGAATTCATCTCGGCATCAAAGAACACCTCCTGCCTGTGAAGCTTTGGATTATATACCTTATCGGCAAAAGTATCCATGATCCACATAAGGCGCTGCTTCACCTCCGGAATCTTTGCCACGCGGTAAAGCTCCGTATAAGCTTCAAATACATGCAGCAGCGTATTCATTGTCTTTTGCGCAATTACACCGTTTTCCGAAAGCTTATCGTTTTCAATTTCATGAAATTTTTTATCAAACGCTTCCTTGTAGCCTATTTCATCAGTACATCTGGTTTCAATAATATGAAACAATTCTTTCGCCATGGAAAGGGCTTCCTCATCCTTCGATGCCTCATAATAGGAGGAAAGAGCATAGATGGCAAAGGCCTGATTGTAGGTGTGTTTGGTGGTATCAAAAGGCTCACCGTTATATTCAATTGACCAAAAAATCCCACCGTTTTCCTTATCCATGCAATGCTCTTTCATAAAAGCAAAGCCATGCTTTGCTTCTTCCAAAAGACTTTCGTCTTTTAAAAGCGTATAGGCATTCGAGAAGAACCACATAATGCGGCTGTTTAAAATACAACCCTTCACTGCTTCTTTATCCAGCTTCAGGTCATAATCCATCCATCCGTAATAACCGCCGAACTCATCATCCCTTAAGGACTTCCAGAAGGGAATAATTTTCTCAAGAAGATGGTTCTTTATTTCTTCTACCATCATTTTTACGATCTCCTCTTCACAAATAGATATTTTTCATTTTAGCCTTTAACAGCACCGGATGTAAGACCGCTGTAAATCTGCTTCTGACAGGTAATAAACAAAATAAGCGCAGGCAAAAGCGATATAATAACACCGGCACAAATTAGATTGTACTTACTTCCCAGAGGACCTACGAAGGTATACAGGGAGGTAGCAACTGTAGGTAAGTTCTTCTTATCCTGTAAATACAGGTTTGCGGAATAATACTCATTGTAAGTACCAACACCCTTCAAAATACAGGAGGTGACAATCGCAGGCTTTAACAGCGGAAGCAAAATCCTGTAGAAAATCGTAAAATAGGATGCTCCGTCCACAATCGCCGATTCGTCAAGTGAAATCGAAATATTCTCGAAGAACTGAATGTAAATATAAATGGAAATAACATCCGTACCGCACATCATAATGATGTATCCCCACAGACTGTTAATAAAATGCAGATTATACATAATCTCATAAACTGCAACCTGCATAGCAACACCCGGAAGAAGGGATGCAAACAAAAACAGATTACGGATCAAATTGTTTCCGGGAAACTTAAATCTGTCCAGAACATATGCGAGCTGTGTGCCCACAAAAACAGATGCAACCAATACAATAATCAAGATAACCAGAGAATTTAAAAACGCTCTCCCCATATTGGCTTTCTGAAAGGCCTGAATAAAATTATCAAAATTCAGCCAGCTCTCAGGCAAAACCATAACATTGGTCTGCTGATATTCAACATCTGTCTTAAACGCAGTGATTACACAAGAAACAACAGGCAACACTGCCACAAATGAGAAAAATACTAATGAAAAATATTTTAGAAAAACCAGTAAATATTTGCCAATTTTCTGTACTATAGTCATCTATTTTCCCGCCTTTCTAGCTGCCATCTTAGCCAGCTTTTTATCACGTTTCGCTGTTGCATTTAAATTCTCATCCTCTGCATTCTTGAAAACGTACTTGAAGAACAGCTTCTGCGCAATGGTAGCTGCAAATATAATCAGCAAAAGAACAATTGCCATTGCTGAAGCCAGACCAACCTTCTGCTGCGTGTGTGCGATCTCGTGCATAACAACAAAGTAGGTACCTGTTCCGTTCGCACCGCTGGTAATAACATAAGGAGGCTCGAAAGCACTTAAGGAACCTGTAATAGACAAGATAACATTCAATGTAATAATTGTTTTAATACTTGGAAGAATAATATATTTAAACTGCTGGAATCTGTTAGCGCCATCCAGCATGGCTGCTTCATACAATTCACTGTCTACAGACATGATTGCACCAATAAAGAGTACCATGTTCTGTCCAAAGTAGCGCCATACGGAAGTGCCCACCAGAGATATATTGTTAATACTCTGGTCCTTTAACCAGTAAGGTAAATTTTCTAAGTCAAATCCACACCACTGAAGCACTGTATCAAACACAAAGCCTCTGGTATAAAAAAATTTAAAAATAAAGCCAATTGCAATACCATTAATCAAATAGGGAAAGAACATAAATCCCTTGAAAATGCTTCCGCCTTTAACCTTAAAGCTAAGTACTGTTGCAAGATAAAGAGATAACGCAAGCTGAACAATAGAACCGGCCATATAGTACAAGCTAAGCTTCAAAGCTCCAAAACAGTCATCTCTCTGAAATACTTTGATATAATTCTTTAATCCTACGAATTTTCTGGCTCCAACATATTTCATGTTGTAAAAGCTGAAACCAAACATCTCTGCAAAAGGCAGATAAGTAAAAGTAAACAGCAGCAAAAGAGGAATAATCATAAAAGCTACCATAACAAATACCTTCTGTCCGTCCCTGCTTCTTGCCCACTGCCCAAACGTTCTCTTCTGCGGTCTAACCGCTAAAGTCTTCGCTGCCATACACTCTTTCCTCCTGAAAATAACATCTTATGATAACTAGAGCCAAGGAGATACCTCCCCTTGGCTCTAATATTCATATCACAACAACCAACTGCTTAATCAAAGATTAGTTGTTTACTTCGATACCAAGCTCTTCCTGAGCTGCGTTCCAAGCTGCTTTCCAGTCAGCCATAATATCATCAAAGGTTTCGGAACCTGTAGCTGCTGCTTCAACAATTCTCTGCACCTTTGCGTTTCCGCCAGCGTTGAAGGAAAGCTCTGACTCAGCGTTCATCTGATTCAAGAAATCAGCTTCACCTTCAAGAGAAGGCTGGTCGCTTAATACTGTAGAACCGTCAAATGCTGCATACAGATCAGGGTTCTGTCCATCCTTATCTACAGTGTAACCACCTTCGTTGTAGCACCATCCGGATTTCTCTGTCATCCACTTAACGAATACCATAGCTGCTGTCTTATTCTCATCAGAAGAGTTTACATTGATACCATAGCTGTAGTCACCGCCAGCTAATGCATACTGTGTTCCGCCAACAGTCATAGGGAAAGGCATATATCCAACATCCTCGCCGTGATCGCCAGCTTCTACCATCTGAGCATATGCCCAAGAACCAAGTACCATAGTACCAATCTCACCGTTGTTCAGCATGCCCTTGCAGCCTTCCCAGTCAGTTGTGGTATAGTCGTCTTCGATCAATCCGTTAGCTACTGCATCATAAAGAATTCTGTATAAGTTGTAGATACCTGTGTCATCACCGGGATCTGCAAAAGGATCTGCAGTATGAACGAACTTCTGGTTCATATAAGTGTCATCACCATTAGATACGATACCGATGTAAGCATCCCATGCTCCCATGGTCCATCCTGCTGCATAGTTTGTATACAGAGGAATAGCATCTGTGTTGTCTTTGATCAGCTGCAAATCTGCAAGGAACTCAGTAGGAGTTGTAGGAAGCTCTGTGATGCCAGCTGCCTCAAATACAGCCTTGTTGTACAGAACGCCCTGTGCGTTAGCCATATAAGGAACACCATAGCTGTTTCCGTCATACTCCCAAATGTCTGCAAAGTTAATCTCTGCAGCAAGATTTTCAAGAGTATCCATAGGCTGGAAGTAAGTTGCCAAATCAGCCTTATCTACTGCAGGGATGAACATAATGTCGCCCCAGTCACCTGTAGAAAGACGAAGAAGTGCATCTTCTGCGTAATCTGTAACACCTTCAGTCTCAACTGTGATGTTAGGATATACCTTGTTGAACTCAGCGATCATTGCTGCAATAGTACCGTCTTCTTCACGGTCTGTCTTGTGGTGAATCCACTTAATGCTTGCAGTAAGATCTGTGTAGTCCTCGCCTACTGTAATCTGTGAGTAAGAAGGAACACCTTCTGCAGGTGCCTCTGTCTCTGCATCTGCTGTATCATCTGCAGGTGCTTCTGTTTCTGTGTCATCTGCAGGTGCCTGTGTTTCTGTATCATCTGCAGGTGCTTCTGTTTCTCCGCCGCCGCATGCAACTAATGATAATGTCATTGCTGCTGCAAGACCGAGTGCCAAAAGTTTTCTCAGTTTCATAATAACTTATCCTCCTTTTTATTTGCGTTCATTTAATGAACAATCAGTCACTTGTGTAACTTTAATTTTAATTATATTTACTTTGCTTTTTTAATCATCACTCAAAATTGCGTATTGTATACCATTGTTGTTTTTTTAGACATTTCTTCCTTTTTCACAATTTTTGCACTTCGAAATTATGCATATTTTACATAAAAAAACAAATTAATATATTTGGTTTATTAATTTAAAATATTTTATTAAGTTAATTTATTTTATTTTTAAATTATTTATTAACTTATTTTTTATTTTTAATTGTGGAATCCCAAAATATCTACTATAATTAGTATGTATTTTTATCTTAACCACTATTTTTATTCATAGAAAGGGCTCCTATATTAATGAACTTTATGTCTTCTTTCCTGAATTCCCTTATATCACCTCCAAAGCTTTCCGCTTCCGAAAAGCCTGAGCTGTTTCTGGGATCATGTTTTTCACAGGATGAAGATGACTCCTCTCCTTTGCTCCGGCTATTATCCGGCGGAAAACTTCAGGCACTTTTTCCGTACTCCTTTGATATCAAAGCCCTGGACTGCTTTCTTTTGTTATACACGAAAAAGGGATGCGGCAAGCTTCTTCTGGGCAGCCAGGTTTACTCCCTGGATGCGGATTCGCTGCTTCTTCTTGACTGCAGACAGCATTTTCGCATTGATATTGCCGTAGAACCATGGGTTTATCAGGTGCTCTTTTTTACCGGAAGTTCACTTTCCTACTACCGCCGCCTTTTTCCCGAAGAACCTTTTCTTATTACTCATATTTTTTCTCACTCTGATACAGCAATGTGCATAGAGCAGCTTCTTGCACAGTATCCGGGAAGCCGGCTTCCTCAGAAATTAATTATCTCTGATCTTCTCGGTCATATTTTGACAAACTGTTTTTCTGCCCTTCTTAAAAAGGAAAATGCCGCCGATCAGATACCGCCGTATATTAAAGATATTCGTTCACTCTTTGACAATGAATTTAAACAGCTCTATACCCTGGACGATCTGGAAAAGCAGTTCGGCATCAGTAAATACCGTTTATGCAGGGAATTCGGTGCCGCTTACGGAATGTCCCCCCTTCAGTATCTGAACAAACGCAGAATCGATATTGCAAAGCACCTTTTGCTTACTACTGATCACAAGGTACATGTAATCGGCAGCATGGTAGGCATTGACAACACCAATCATTTTATTAACCTTTTCAAAAAATATACGGATATGACACCTTTAGAATACAAACAGCGGATGACTTTCTAGCCATCCGCTGTTTTATTCTATCCTGTTATATACAATTTTATTGTCGCCTTGCTACGCTTTCCTTTAATACAATGTGTCCGTCAACAATGTGTATTCCCGGCTTGCAATATTCACCGTTCATCTTTTTGATCAAATTGTTGATGGCCTTTTTCGCCATTTCTTTTATATCAACCTCATAGCTGGTAATCCCCAGCCGGCAAACACTGGGATAAAGGTAATTATCAAACCCTACCACCGAAATGTCCTCCGGCACCCTGTAGCCCGACTTTTTTAGGATTTCCACCAAAACCCCGGCTGTCATATCACAGTTGCACACAAAGGCTGTAGGCATCTCCTTAGGTAAATGAAGCTCTGTACCGCTTCGCACATCTCCCGTCTCCATGCTTCGGTCATCAATCACCCATTCATCCTTAACCTTCTGCCCATGCTCCAGAAGAGATTTGCAATAGCCAAAATAGCGGTCCGTAATACTGTCCGTATAAAGCAGGGTCCCTACATAGGCAATATCGGTATGCCCCATATCAAATAAATAATTAGTGAGCATATACATTCCATAAAAGCTGTCGGATATCACAGCATCACATTCAATACGCTTGTCATAAAAATCAAGACATATAAAGGGCACTTTAATGAATTGATCCAATCTGGTCAGATAGTCCTCCTTCATAAGTCCTATGATAATCAATCCGTCAACCTTATCCTCCTGCAGAAGCTTTGGCATAACAAGCTCCTGCTCATCCTTCATGCTCACAATTTCCAGCATGGTAAAGCACTCCTTGGATACTGCCTTGGTTGCCACCACCTGATACACTTGAAGGTAATAGGACTCATACTGGTTAAAATATCTTTCCGAAATCAAAACACCAATATTATAACTCTTTTTGCTTTTGATCAGCTTCTTTTCGGAAGGGGATTTATAGCCCATCTCCTGTGCCAGCGTTTTGATCCTTTCCCGCATTTCATCACTGACACCCTTTTGATCCGACAATGCTTTCGATACCGTCACGGTGCTTACATTTAAAATAGCCGCAATATCTGCCAGCTTTACCGACTTTGCCATTTTTACCTCTCAATCTCAAACAATCTTGCCATTACTGTCTGATTGAATTTTATCTTAAGAATACCCTCATCTTTCCTGTATTCCCAACTGCAATTTTTCTCCATGCTTTCCTTAGGATAAGCCATGGAAACCCTGCCGGGTCTTTGTCCTTTCCAAATCTGTTTTAAAGGAACTTCAATTTCGTCCTCTCCTCCCCGCCTCCAAACTGCCATATATGCCTTGCTTTCTGTCTTAAGGGCGAAAGCAAGCCATTGATCCAGATTATCGGCATATCCTAACGGCCATACCGGTAAAGCCTTTTTAATATGGGCACGAATGGACTTATAATAATCAATTCCTTCCTTAACCAGAGTCTTCCTTACATCAGAAAGCTCCGCAAGATGTCCGCTCTGATGAATACGTAAAAGCAATGTATTCACCATGTTATAAATCGTCTCTTCCTCGTCCCCATCCCTTTGAGGGTAGGACCATACCGCCGCCTGCTCAGGCGTAAGTCCTGCCGATGCATTGGCAGAAATAGTGGCATAGTTCCGATAATCCTCCTGGTCGGAGGTGGACTGTATGCTGTATCTGGAAAGCATTGCATAGTCTGTACGGAGACCACCGCTGGAACAGTTTTCAATCACCAAATCCGGATATCTTTCAAACACTCCGTCCAGCCATTTCAGATAGGCACGCTCATGCTCTAACATTCCCTGGCCTACGCTATCGGCATAAAGCTCTGTTCCGATCCCCGGCTCAATATTGTAATCCATCTTGATGTAGCCTACGCCGTATTCCTTAACTACACGATCAATAACCTCATCCACATGCTCAATTACCTGTGGATTGCGGAAGTCCAACTGATATCTGCTTCTGTCGAAAACTCTCTTTCCGTGGCGTACGAAGAACCAGTCATCAGGTGCCTTTCTGGCCTTCTCACAGTTTATTCCCATAACCTCCAGTTCAAGCCATACACCGGGAACCATTTCCCTGGATCTGATGTAATCGGTAACCTCTTTAATTCCACCCGGGAAACGCTCCCTGCATTCCTGCCATTCTCCTACGCTGTCCCACCATTGTCCCGGCGCATACCAGCCCGCATCAATCACGTAATACTCGCAGCCCATCTCAGCCGCCGCATCAATCAATGGGAGTTCCTTCTCAGTGGTCGGGTCACCAAAAAGACAATTCATATAATCATTAAAGATAACAGGCAGCTTCTCATTATCCTCATTGTAACGTCTTATCTTTCTTCGATAGCCGGTCAGGCGGCCCATTGCGTTGTCAAAATCAGCATCCGCCACACCTACTGCCACGGGAACCGATGTAAAGCTCTCCCCCGGCTTCAAAACCTTAAACCAATGAGACTGAACCTCCGTAGGCCCGCTTAAAGCAAGATAAAAATGATTGTTCTCATCACCGATCTCTGTATGCCAGGAACCGTTATGCTCAATCTGCCAGAACAGGGAGGTATCGGCACTGCTGTTTTCCAGATAACCCATAGGAAGATATTCCTTGGTGGACCAGTTGCCGGTATTGGTAAACTCTATCGTCTTAGAGGTTCTCTGATACACCGTAGGCTGGGTCTGGGCCATACCAAGCTCCGGAAAAGTATAGGTATGGAAACTCATCTCCTTCTGCCAGCCGTGATGAGCAACCGTCACCTTCATCTTGTCATCAGAAGTGCCGTCTCCCTCCTTTTCAATTCCCAGATAGTAAAAGGAAGAAAGATATTCGAGGGTTTGATCCTCCGATCCAATATTGGTAACCTCATTATAACTCCGCAACACGGAAGTGCCCGTATAAAACTGCCAGAAGGTTTTAACTCTTGCGCCGGTTACATGATCCTCCTGCGTAATGACAAGAAGTCTTCCAAGCTCATTTCTGGTATCCTCCATACCCACATATTTAAGCAGATATCCGGGAGCTGTAACGATATGCTTGTTTCCATGCTTTTCATAGGGTCTGTTATAGCCGGAAAAATTAACCTGAACCAGCTGAAAGCCCTCCTCCAAAAACAATCTGCTCTCTTCCTTCTCCTCATAAGGCTTTGAGGAGAAATGCATCAGCTTAAGCTGTTCATTCTCTGTAATCGCAAATACCAGATAGATTCCATCTTCTTCTATTTTGATCCAGTCCTTAATATACTCCATTATGAAACCTCCAAGATATGGATCAGGCGGCTCTTATAATCTCCCCACATATTCTGTACCAGATAGCCCGCCTTCATCAGAACATCACCGAAGTAAATTCCCTCTTCTCCTTCAATGCGGTATTCCTTCATAGGATCAAGCCCCTTAAAGAAAATTCTCCTGCTGTGATAGTTCGGTCTGTTCAGAACCTGCACGAAGGTATACAGGGCCTCCTTCTTATCCTTACTTACCACCCCATAACAGTCATAGTAACGGTTTTCACTGTAGGAAGCAATTCTGTAATAATCACCTTCTCTGACAAGATCATTGTATTTATGATACATTGCAACCTGCTCCGGAATCATCTCCCGATCCTGCGCAGGGATTTTCGTCACATCCAGCTCATAGCCAAAGGTTCCTGCCAGAGCCACATGTCCTCTTGTCTCAAAGGGTGTTACCCTTCCAACCGTATGATTAGGACAGTCCGAAACATGAGCGCCCATTGCGGATAAAGGATAAATCAGCGCTGTTCCTTCCTGTATTTTTAGTCTCTCAATTGCGTCCGTATCATCCGAGCACCAAATCTGCGGACTATAGTAAAGCATTCCGGGGTCAAATCTTGCCCCTCCGCCGGAACAGTTCTCAAGCAGAAGATGGGGGAAATCTTTCATAAGCCGATCCTGCAGTTCATAAACAGCCAGCACATACCTGTGATAAAGCTCACCCATTCTTTCTGCCGGAAGATACGCAGAGCCGATATCCGTAAGCTGCCTGTTCATATCCCACTTCACGTATTCAATGTTAGCGCTGCGAAGCACCTTGGCAACGCTTTCATAGGTATAGTCAAGCACCTCCCTGCGGGTAAGATCAAGCACATACTGGTTTCGGCTTAAGGTTCCCACCCTTCCGGGAATAGCAATGGCCCAGTCCGGGTGTGCTCTGTAAAGATCCGAATCGGGAGAAATCATTTCCGGCTCAAACCAGATGCCGAATTTCAGACCAAGCTTATTGACCTCGTCAACTAAATATTTCAAACCGCCGGGCAGCTTTTCCTCATTGACGATCCAGTCACCCAATGCCCTGTTATCATCGCAACGGTTTCCAAACCAGCCGTCATCCATAACCAGCATTTCAATGCCTAGCTCCGATGCCTGCCTGGCAATGGCTATCAGCTTTTCCGTATTGAACTCAAAATAAGTAGCCTCCCAGTTGTTGATCAAAATAGGACGCTTTTTATCCTTATACTCGCCTCTGATTAAATGATTTCTGTAAAAATCATGAAATGTACGGGTCATCTTCCCCAAACCCTCATCGGAATAGGTCATAACAACCTCAGGAGCCTGAAATTCCTCCCCCGGCAAAAGCTTCCACTTAAAGCCCTCAGGATGAATACCCATGGTCATACGGATTTGATCAAACTGATCGTTTTGAACCATCACCTTAAAATTACCTGAGTAGACAAAGTGCATTGCATAGACCTCGCCATGATCCTGATCTGTTCCTTTGGTCTTAACTGCCATAAAAGGATGATCCTGATGACTGGATTCTCCCCTTACAGATTCTATGCTGAGCTTTCCATGACTTACAGGCACCGTCTGAATGTGACGCTCTCTCGCCCATGAGCCGTGAAGGGAAACCGCCTCAAAATCGCGATTATCCATATCTAAGCAGGCCGAAAAAACCTTTGTAAGATAAAGCTCCTCATTTCCTTTGTTCATCACTCTGACACTTCTGGTAATAATATCCACATCCTCAAATACCGTATACAAAAGTGCCGCCTGAACACCGGTATGGGCATCCTCACATAATATTTCCACGCTGCTGCAGGTGTTCTTCTCTCCAAAGGATGCAGGAAGCCCCAAAAGAGCAGGCTTTCCCTCTGTTATTTTATGCGATACATAGTTAAGGGATAACCCCATATTACCGCCTCTGGTCTCTAAAGCAATACAGCTTTCTCTGTAATCGCCCAGTCCTTCTGCCGGATATTCCATAGGAAAGCTGTCCAAAAAGGAGCCCCTGTCACGATTATTTACAGAAGGCACAAAGGGAGCCTCCTTAACCCGAAGCACATGGGCAAGACGGTAATCATTTAAACGACTGCCATAATAGATATGTCCCAAAAATCCTTCACTGTCCACCACGCCGATCACATAGCTGGTTTCCTTAGTATCCAGCTTAAAAATCCCCCTAATCTCATCTGATATATTCTGATAAAATTGTATCGCCATAAAAACCTCCGGTTTATAAAATTTAGAAGACTTAATTTACTTAAAAAAGGTATAATTCACTTAAATTATAAATTAAAACAAATTAATGTCAACCAATTAATTTGATCATTCCATATTCAAAAATGCAAAGGGATCTTCCCTGCTCATTTTCAAAAATGCCATCAGCAAAAACCCTGCCCGAAGCGACAACCGCTCCTGCCTTAGAATCCGCAGAGCTTCTCCTTTATCCACCAGGAGAACCTCTATACTTTCCGTATCCTCCAGGAATCTGCCTGACAGCTCTCCATCCGCAAAGCCAAATACGGACGTGCTGGTCTCATCCGTCATTCCCGCTCCCAGAAACAACGGATTTCTAAAAGCCTCTTCTCCTCCCTCATAGGGCGTAAAATCAAGTCCGGTTTCCTCCTTCATTTCCCTGACGGCAGCCTCACAGGGAGTCTCACCCTGATCAATCAGCCCTGCCGGGAGCTCGTAAACCCACATACCTAAGGGATAACGGTATTGCCTGATCATCACCAGCTTATCAGGCTCTCTTCTCCACACAGGATAAATCACGATACCATTACCAGGCACCCTTCCCGTTATCAGAGGAAGCTCCTCCTGCCTGTTTCTGGAAGCAAAATAGTAATGAAACTCTCTTCCGCCGTCAGTCAGCGCATCCATCTCGTACAGATTAAGAAATTTGTTGTCCGTAAGCTTTCGGACATCCGTATACTTTTGAGATTTTTCTTTCATAATTCCGCTCCGGTTACATATTCAGATACTGTGCTTCACGCTGAATTTCCTCCGGAATATCCTTTCCCTGACTGCGAAGCTTTTGGCAGATATTGTCCATCCTGTGGCGCTTTTGTTCCATACGAATTTCATATCTGTCCGCCAGCTCACGGTAAAGAGGATTAGCCTTCAGTTTTTCACGCAAGGGCTTTGTGAAGGGACAATTGTTAAAGAAAATCGTTCTTGCCACCTTGTTTAATCTGGGAGCACCATTACTCTCATAAAGTATCCACAAGGCATAATCCTTTAAGAACATTTCCTTAAAGCTGTTTTTGGCTCTTCCAAGATCCGTTTTAATCTTATCCTTTGCGTCAGGAGATAAATCCTGATTTCTTTTATAAAACTGCACATAGTCAAAGTATTCGCTGGTAAGAGATTTTTCTGAAATATCATTCCACCTTGCCCCCTGAACACGCTTACACATTTCCCATCGAAACTCTCCTGTTAAGCGGATCAAAATAAGTGCCAGATCCTCCAGCTGGAAAACGGAGGTCATCATCCTTGCCGGTGTAGTTCTTCGTTTTCCTTCGATTTCCTGCCACATAACTCCTCTTGTACCTACATTAGGCATTAAAATGATATCCGGCAAAATTTCCACATGAATAAATTCCTTGGGAATGCCCTGTTCCGGCTGGGAGTACATGGTTTCACGATAGTATGCTCCAAAATCCTTTTTCCTTATTCCGTCCAGAACCTCCTTTATCCTTTTTTCCGAAACCAGCATAGTATCTAACGGCTTTAACACATTATGCTCGGAAAATAAAGGACAGAAGGTACTGATTCTTCCAAAGGTCACCTTGTTTACCGTTGGAAATACATTTTCCAGCTCATACATGACCTTTGCGGAGTTGTTCTGGAGAAGCTCACTCTCCTGCTGTGCACTGATCTTACCCATCCGCTTCTGTTCATGGAGATATCCCGTGTAATCCATATCAAATTCATTTCTGCCGGGTTCCTTATGCTCTTCAAAAATTGCCATCAGCCATTCGTAAAGAGAATATACTCCCTGATCAGGATTGGTGGGAAGCTTGTCCGCTATCTCGTACAAATATTGTGCATTCTCTATTCCCGCCAGTTCCTCGTCAACATAACCAAATTCAAAGAACATTTTCACCACTTTGGGAATATCTTCATTCTTCACACTGTTTTGGAATGCACTAATATAGATTTGATTGAACTCCTTTGCAATTTCCTGACGAAGACGCCTGATATCATCCTCCGTGCCGTTTTTATTACTTACCTTTTTGAACCGCTCTACATTCTTTCTAAAGGAATCCGACAGTTCAGCCTCACAGCCTGCGTAACTGAGAATTTTTTCCAGGGAACCTGAAATTTCCTGCATATCCATACCCGAGGATACCGTTTTTTGCTGCAATTCAAGGGATCTTTTCTCAAATTCTGCTATCCGCCCGGCAATCTGCTCCTTCCTGCTATCCAGGGCATGAGAATCCCTATCCTCGCAACCCTCCAACTGATGAAGCACATCATCCATGCCCCTTCTTAAAGATATCACATCATCTGCCTCTGCGCCCGCTGCACGCACGATCTTTCCATACAAATCAAGCATCAGACCCAGCATATCCATTCCGTTTTCATTCATCAGATATCTGCAGATATCCTTCTGATATTCCTGCATTTCACAACAAAGAGACAAAATATGCTGAATATCCTGACATGATTTCAGTAAAAAACCGCACGCAAAGTCACAATCCGTTTTGTTGTGATCCCACACCGTAAGCATCTGTTCTAAAGTGGAATAATATCCGCTAATCCATTCCGGAATCTCTTCCTCCAAAGAAAGAGGCGTAAGCTCCTCGTAGGAAGCAGGCTCCCCCGGAGTAATATGATACTTTTCGCACAGCTTCTGATAATCCTCATATATGCTCTTAAGGTATTCATAAAGGCTTTCACCCTCATTTTTTAGAAGCTTATACTGCCCTAATATCTCATTGAATTGCCTGAAGAAGGAAGAAAGAAAATATTTTACCGCATCATTGCTTGCGTTAAAAAGTTCCTTTAGTTGTGTACTTCCAAACGGATATGCAAGCACTGATAACTTTTCCTGTGCCCTGTATTCCATATAGGCCTCTGTATATCCTGCCTCGCATAGTCCGATCACATCTCCGCTTCGCAGAAAATATTTTCCGCCCGGATAGGTCACACTGACCGTCCCCCTCATAATCATATACATGACATTAATTTTCTGCCCCGCAGAATAAATAACCTCTCCCTGTTGTATCTCCTTCATCATGTTTATAACCCTGCCTTTTCTCCGTTTATTCTTCTTCCGCCCAGATCAGCGCACACCTTACGGCCTTTTGCCAACCCTTTAAAAGCTTTCTGCGCCGCTGCTTATCCATTTCACTTTCAAACACTTTACCCAGCTGCCAGTTTTCCCTGATTTCATCCTTATCCCTAAAATATCCACATGCAAGTCCCGCCAGATAAGCAGCTCCCAGAGCCGTGGTCTCAATACATTTCGGCCTGTAAACCCTTGCACTCAGAACATCCGCCTGAAACTGCATCAAAAAGTCGTTGGCACTGGCGCCTCCGTCCACCTTAAGCTCCAAGATGGATACCTGCGCATCCTCCTCCATGGCCTTTAATACATCATAGGTCTGATAAGCAATGGATTCTAACGCAGCCCGGATAAAATGCTCCTTCTTACAGCCTCTTGTGATTCCCGTTATTGTTCCTCTTGTGTATGGATTCCAGTAAGGCGCTCCCATTCCCGCAAATGCCGGCACTACATAAACCTCACCCGTATCCTCCACCTTTTGCGCATACTCAGCTGTCTGGGAAGCCTTCTTGATCATTCTCATTTCGTCCCGAAGCCACTGCACCGCTGCTCCCGCCACAAACACACTGCCCTCTAACGCATATTCTACCTTGTCGCCACAGCTGGCTGCAATGGTAGTCAGTAGTCCGTTCCCCGAGCTGATAGCCTCTGTTCCCGTATTCATCAAAAGGAAGCAGCCCGTACCATAGGTATTCTTCACCTGTCCTTTTTCAAAACAGCACTGCCCGAAAAGTGCAGCCTGCTGATCTCCTGCTATCCCTGCTATCGGAATCCGTCCTCCTAATACGGAGCTTTCCGTCTCCCCATAAACGCAGCTTGAAGGCTTCACCTCAGGCAGCATGGATGCCGGAATATGGAAAAGGGACAGAAGCTGCTCGTCCCAACAAAGATTATGTATATCATAAAGCATGGTTCTGGACGCATTGGTATAATCCGTCACATGGATTTCTCCCTTAGTCAGATTGTAAATCAGCCAGCTGTCCACCGTTCCGAAAAGCAATTCTCCTGCATCCGCCCGCTGTCTTGCTCCCGGCACATTCTCCAGTATCCATTCAATCTTGGTGGCGCTGAAATAAGCATCGGGAACCAGCCCCGTTTTCTCCCGTATCATCTCTCCGTATCCGGCCTTTACCAGTTCGTCCACCCGCCCCGCAGTTCTGCGGCATTGCCATACAATTGCATTGTACACCGGCTCGCCGGTAGCTCGATCCCACACAATGGTGGTTTCTCTTTGATTGGTAATCCCGATGGCAGCAATATCCTCAGTTGAAGCCCCCACCATAGCCATAGCCTCCATAGTCACCGCAAGCTGGGAGGACCATATTTCCATCGGATTATGCTCTACCCAGCCGGGCTTTGGATAAATTTGAGTAAACTCCTTTTGCGCAATACTGAGAATTTCACCTTTCTTATTAAAAAGAATACAGCGTGAACTGGTAGTTCCCTGGTCAAGTGCCATAATATATCTGCCCATATAACATCCCCCTGTTTTTTATCTTTTTGCCGACCCAAATTCTTTATTTTGAAATATCCATGTTCCCCGTAGCAACCACGCAGATACCTGTATCTGCAACATTTTCAATCATCACATCCCCTACCCTTATGGGTGCTTTTACCGTTGCCTGTCTGATTTCCTTCATACAGGCGGCTATCCTTCCTTTGGGAATCTCCTGTGCTGTTTTTACTGGGATCACCTTACCTTCCCCGCCCTGCACACGGATAACGGAAGTAATTGTTCTAACCGGTGCCGTCATCTCGCTTCGCACATAGGCTTCGCCCTTCTTACAGGTATTTCCCGTAATATCCAAACTTTCATCTTCGTTCCGCTTTACTGTAATAAGACACCCTACCGGACAGCCGATACAGATAAGCTGACTGCCTGCATCTCTTCCCTCAGGCAGTGTGCATTTGGTCTTCTGCGGAATTTTAGGTCTTACTGCCGCACCCCAATCGCTATGTCCCTTCAAAATGTACTCTGCCGCAAACTCACCGGCCTTTTCGGCCTCCCCGGACACATTGTCCACCAGATCATGTACATGAAGCACATTCCCACAGGCAAAAATTCCCCGTGCAGTAGTTTCCAATCTGTCATTTACCACCGGCCCCTGCGTCACATCATCCATCTTGGCCCCTGCATCTAAGGTTAATTCATTTTCCGGTATCAGACCACAGGACAAAAGTACCGTATCGCAGCGCACGAATTCCTCTGATCCGGCTATGGGTTTTAAATTTTCATCTACTCTGGATATTGTAACTCCTTCCACTCTTTCCTTTCCATGAATCTGAGTCACCGTATGATTCAGCTTTAAAGGAATTCCATAGTCATCCAGACACTGCACAATATTTCTTCGAAGGCCTCCCGAATAAGGCATAATTTCCGCCACCAGCTTAACCCTGGCACCCTGAAGCGTCATTCTCCTTGCCATAATCAATCCGATATCACCGGAGCCTAATATCACAACTTCCCTTCCGGGCATTCTTCCCTCGATATTCACATAGCGCTGAGCGGTTCCCGCAGAGTATATTCCGGATGGACGATATCCGGGTATATTCATAGCTCCCCTTGAACGCTCTCTGCATCCCATGGCAAGCACCACCGCAGCTGCCTCTATTCGAAACAATCCCATTTCCTTATTCATAGCGGTAACCACACAGGGATTTCCCGACTGCACACCCACCACCATGGTATGAAGCAGACTGGGGATCTGCCTTGCGGCAACCATATCCACATAGCGTGCTGCATATTCCGGCCCTGTAAGCTCCTCTTTAAAGGTATGAAGTCCGAAACCGTTATGAATGCATTGATTTAAAATGCCTCCCAGCTCCTTATCCCGTTCCAAAATGAGAATATCCCGGATCCCCTTCTCATAGGCTGCAATGGCTGCAGCCATTCCCGCAGGCCCTCCGCCTATTATTACAAGCTCTTTCCTTTTATTCATAAGCGGCTCCCTTCTCCTTCACCTGCTCCTTTGGCGTAAGGTACCAGGACGCTTCTCCTGATTTTCTGATCCGGCTCTCATCCACCGAAAGCTCTGCTGCCAAAAGCTCTACCACCCTCGGATTACAAAAACCCGACTGGCAGCGTCCCATGCCCGCACGGGTTCGGCGCTTAATTCCATCTGTTGTGACAGCACCGAGAGGCCTTCTGATTGCATCCAGAATTTCTCCCTCCGTAACCATCTCACAGCGGCAAATCACGTTTCCATAGGCGGGATTGGTCGAGATCAGGTCTTGCCTTTCCTCGTCTGAGGAAAGAGCCATACTGGGTATCCCCTTTCGGGTGTTGATAAAGCCCTCTTTCTTTTCCGGCTTTAAGATATCTGTCACTATTTCCGCTACATACTCTCCCAAAGCAGGTGCGCAGGTAAGCCCGGGAGATTCAATCCCCGCCACGTCCACAAACCCGGGAGCATCCTTTGCCTGTTCAATCAAAAAATCTCCCTCCGCACAGCCCCGAGGCACTGTAGTGATATGTGCTCTTAAACCCGCAAAGGAGGTAATCACCTGGTTTCCCGGTATACCGGGAACACTTAAGGACGCCATCTGCTGAACCTGGTTCATACCCTGCGCAGAGGTAGCAACCCCGTCCTTATCCTCAATATCCTGCGCTGTAGGTCCTGTAAGAAGGTTTCCATGAACCGTGGGGGTAACCAAAATTCCCTTTCCCAGTGCGGTAGGCAGCTGAAACAGCGTATGACTCACTAAACTCCCCACTCTTTTGTCATAAAGCAGATACTCCCCTCTTCTGGGAGTAATTTCCATTTTACTTTCGCATACCATATTATGGATTTCATCAGCATAAACTCCGGCGGCATTGACCACTACCTTTGTTTCAACATCCCCCTGATCGGTTTTCACAAGATACCCTTCATTTTTCTTTTGAATATCTAATACCCGTGTGCCAAAGCAAAACTCCACACCATTCACCGCAGCATTTTCCGCCAACGCAATCGTAAGACCAAAGGGACAGACAATTGCGCCTGATGGAGCATAAAGCGCTGCCACCGCCTGATCGCCTACCGCGGGCTCCAATTCCAAAAGCTCCTGTCTGTCTAAAATTCGAAGCCCCCTGACACCGTTTTGCTCTCCTCTTTCCTTAAGCTCATTTAGCCTGCCCACATCCTTCTTATCGAAGCAAAGTACCAGAGAGCCGTTCTGCCTGTATGGAAAGTCCAACTCCTCGGAAAGCCTTTGCATTCTCCTGCTTCCCTCTACATTCAGTCGTGCTTTCAAAGTCCCCGGTTTCGCATCATAGCCTGCATGTGCAATGCCGCTGTTTGCCTTGGAAGTTCCCTCGCACACATCCAATGCCTTTTCAATTACTAAAGTATTAAGCTGATATCTGGATAACTCTCTTGCAATGGCACAGCCGCTGACACCGGCGCCAATTATGGTTACATCATATATCACTCTGTTCTCCTTTCGAAATTTTCCAATAAGAGAATTTCGAATATTTTTTATTAATATCAGTATAACATATTTTTACTTAATTTAGATAAAGAGATTTGAGTTTTAGAGCATATTTATAACAAAGCCGAAGCAATTTAAAAAGGTACAGCCCAAAAAGCTGCACCTTGTCGTGAAATTATAATTTACCAGGTCAGAACCTCATATCTGTTACCGCCGATTTATTTTTCGTCAGCAGTAAAGTATACGAAAAATAAATCTCCCTCAGAGTCATCATCAAACATCTCGAGATAGGAAATGGAAAAATCCTTGTAGCCTTCAGGTACTTCAAATACCAAGAGACCGGTTCTCTCTTCGTTAATGCTCAGCGCATATGCTGCAGGAAGCTGCTCGTCACTTACAGGATCCGCATAATAAGTAACAGGCACATCATAATCGTCCTCTCCATCAGTGTTCCACTGAACCTGAAAATCGGTGTCATACATTTCTATAGATTCATTATAGGTATTCTTCACCGTTACATCAGCAACAAGCAGACGCTTACCATCTGCCGGCAGATAACCGTTATACTCATCACAAAGATATGCGCTGTTAACTCTGTAGCTGAAGAAATAGGTTTTCATAACGTCGCCGAAACGACCTTCACCATAACCGTCTTCACTGGTTATCTCTGTCGATGTGCTCTGAGTCTCCTGTGTGTCCTGAGCTTCTTGTGTGTCCTGAACCTCCTGACTCTCCCCTCTGCCAATGACATCCTTTATACCACTGCAGCCTACCAAACTAATGGCTAAAACAACTCCTACTAACGAATAAATAATCTTTTTCACTTTTCATTTCTCCTTCTTTTCGTTTCCCTTTATATTCCATTTAAAAGCATTCCAAACACTGCTTTAAATGTCGCCAAATTATGACTTACCATGTTAGGATCTCATATCCGTCCTCTGTTACCGCCACGGTAACCTCCCACTGCGCAGAAGGCTTGCCATCCTCCGTATACACAGTCCATCCATCCTCATCATCAATATATATTTCACAGGTTCCCATGTTTACCATTGGCTCTATGGTAAATACCATTCCCGGAACCATAAGCATTTCCGTTCCTGCCTTAGTTACATAACTGACAAAGGGCTCCTCATGAAATTCCAGTCCCACACCATGGCCTCCGATATCTACCACAACACTGTAGCCGTTGGCCTTAGCATGATCGTTGATCACCTGCGCCATATCTCCCAAGAAATTCCACGGCTTTACCATGGCTAGACCCTTTTCCACACATTCCTTCGTAACCTGTACCAGCTTTTTCTTTTCCTCGCTTACCTCACCGATACAGAACATTCTGGACGAATCCGAAAAATAACCCTTATAAATGGTGGAGACGTCTACATTGACGATATCTCCTTCCTTTAAAACCACATCCTCGGACGGAATTCCGTGACAGACCACCTCATTGATAGAAGTACATACGCTTTTCGGAAACCCCTCATAATTAAGAGGAGCCGGAATGCCTCCCATCTGAACCGTCATATCATGTACCAAATCATCAATCTGCTGGGTAGTCACTCCCGGCCCGATCATTTTTTCCACCGCATCAAGCACTGCAACATTAATTACGCTGCTATCCTTAATTCCTTGAATTTGCTCCTTTGATTTCAGCATACTTCTTTTGGGTACAATATGTCCTTCCAATTCATAATGATGTATTTTCTCATCAAGTGCCATATGGCATGTCTTATATTTTCTGCCGCTGCCGCACCAACAAGGATCGTTTCTTCCTATCTTTTCCATTCACTGCCACTCTTTCTGATTATTCGCGGAAGGCTTCCTGAAACTTAGATATATTATCGGAAATACTGTTCTTCCTGAATACGCCGGAACCTGCAACAAAAACATTTGCGCCGGCTGCAAGTACCTCTCTTACATTTTTCTTTCCCACACCACCGTCAACTTCAATTTTAACATTTAATCCGTGGCTGTCAATGTACTCTCTCATTCTGCGAATCCTTTCATAGGATTCCTGAATAAATGCCTGCCCGCCGAAGCCCGGCTCCACGCTCATAATCAGCACCATCTCAATCTGACTCAAATAAGGAAAAACTGCTTCAAGGGGGGTTCCGGGCTTAATGGAAATTCCCGCCTCTACGCCGCACCTATGAATTTTATCAATAACGTCTCCGGGATCCTTAGCAGCCTCAAGATGAAAAGTAATTCCATCCGCTCCACAGCGCACAAATTCCTCTATGTATCTTTCCGGATCAACAATCATTAAATGCACATCAAAAAACTGTCCGCTCACAGGTCTGATAGACTCAATCAGCGGCATCCCAAAGGATATACTGGGTACAAAAACCCCATCCATCACATCAATATGCAGATACTGTGCTCCTGCCTGTTCCGTTTCTTTAATCTGCTCTCCCAATTTTGTAAAATCTGCTGCCAGAAGAGAGGGGGCCAAAATATACATGTGCTTTACAACCTTTCCTTGATAACGCCGTCTGTACTTGCATGAAGGAAGAATGGCTGTAAAAGCCATTCTTCCCCTGATCAGCTATTTATTCTTATTTCAGAAAATCCTTCGTCTGCTCAAAAATACCCTTTCCATCCAGCTTATACTTCTCAACAAGCGCTGCTGCCGGTCCGGATTCGCCGAATACATCCTGCATGCCAATCTTAAGCACCGGTACGGGATATGCCTTACAAAGTGCATCGCATACGGCACTTCCAAGTCCTCCGATTACAGAATGCTCTTCCGCCGTAACAACCTTTCCAGTTTTCTTAGCGGATTTGATGATAAGCTCTTCATCTAAAGGCTTAATTGTACAGATATTAATAACCTCTGCACTGATGCCCTCTGCCGCAAGCATGTCTGCTGCCTCCAGTGCATTTCCTACACAGATGCCGGTAGCCACGATAGTAACATCCTTACCCTCGCGAACTACGGTTCCCTTACCGATTTCAAATTTATAATCAGGTCTGTCATTAATAACCGGACATGCTGCACGTCCAAATCTCATGTAAACAGGTCCGACATACTCTGCCGCTGCCTTAACCGCTGCTTTTGCTTCAATATCATCTGCCGGGCACATAACCACCATACCGGGGATCGTACGCATCAGCGCAATATCTTCATTACACTGATGGGAAGCGCCATCCTCACCTACCGTAATACCTGCATGAGTTGCTCCGATCTTAACATTCAAATGGGGATATCCTACGGAATTTCTCACCTGTTCAAATGCTCTGCCCGCTGCAAACATTGCAAAACTGCTGACAAAAGGAATTTTACCTGTAGTTGCCAAGCCTGCCGCAATACCTACCATATTACATTCTGCAATACCGCAATCAATATGCCTGTCAGGATAAGCTTTCTTAAATACACCTGTCTTAGTAGCTGCAGCCAGATCGGCATCTAAAACTACCACATCAGGATTTTCCGCTCCCAGTTCTACCAATGCATTTCCATAGCTTTCTCTGGTTGCAATCTTCTTTACTGTACTGTCTGCCATTATGCTTCCTCCTTTACAAGCTCTTCACCAATTTTATTAAGATCTGCCATTGCTACCTCATACTGCTCATCATTCGGTGCAGTGCCATGCCATGATACATTGTTCTCCATAAAGGAAACTCCCTTACCCTTTACGCTGTGCGCAATAATGGCAGTGGGCATTCCCTTGGTTTCTCTGGCCTCCTTGAATGCTGCACGAATAGCGTCAAAGTCATGAGCATCAATATTAATAACATGGAAATTAAATGCTTCAAATTTCTTATCAATAGGATAAGGAGAGCATACTTCATTAACCGGTCCGTCAATCTGGAGCCCGTTATTGTCAACGATCACTACCAGATTATCCAGCTTGCGATGTCCTGCAAACATGGAAGCCTCCCAAACCTGGCCTTCCTGAATTTCGCCGTCACCAAGAAGCGTATATACTCTGAAATCCTTTCCATCCAGCTTAGCGGAAAGCGCCATTCCCACAGCTGACGAAATTCCCTGCCCTAAGGATCCGCTGGACATATCTATACCGGGAGTATGCTGCATACAGGGATGTCCCTGCAGATGCGACCCCAGCTTACGCAAGGTAACCAAATCCTCTACCGGGAAAAATCCTCTGTGTGCCAATGTAGAATATAGACCGGGAGCCGTATGCCCCTTGGACAATACGAAACGATCCCTGTCTGCCATTTTCGGATTTTGAGGATCGATATTCATCTCTTCAAAGTAAAGATAGGTGTAAATGTCTGCCGCCGATAGTGAACCGCCCGGGTGTCCTGCTTTCGCACTGTGAACAGCAGTAACAATGCCCTTACGCACCTCATTGGCCATTTTTTTAAGCTCCAGATTGTTCATGATTACCTCCATTCCCGTATTCATAACCTGTAAAATTTATTTAGCTTTATAAGCCACAAATATTTTAACATATTAGAAATTTTGCGTCTATATGATATTCGTGCTAAGTTTTTTTCACTTTTTGCTATTTTCCATCGTACTTTTTCTTTTTGCAGCCTCATATAATCAAAGGAGTATTTCCCTGAGGTTACTGTCTTGTCTCCCAGAAAAAATCTGACCCCAAAACAACGCTTTCTCTGTATTGCCATTTTAATTTTTGCTTTCATAGGTATTCTCATTGTCTGGTTATTTACGGATGATGCACGAAAGTTCAGGCTCTTTTCCAGAGATTTATTTATTTCAGAGCTTTCAGGCGACACCTTAAGCCTGCACTATACTTTGGCATACCCCGAAAAATTTAATCTTGATACACAGGCCTGCCTTCCCTCGTATCACACAATCACTGAACAGGATGCCGTTTATATCAGCTCCCTTTTGAATCAATTATCAGGCATCAACCCTGACCGCTTAAATGATGAGGATGCTTATACCTACGGCCTTTTAGTCCGCTATTTAACGCTGCAGCTTTCCGGATGTGCATTTCCCTATTACAGGGAGCCCTTATCCCCTTCCTCCGGAATGCAGGCTTCTCTTCCCATTCTCTTAGCCGACTATACCTTTCGTTCAGGAGAGGATGTAGAGGATTACCTCAAGCTTTTGGATCAGACTGATACCTATTTTGATGCCCTAATTCAATATGAAGAGGAAAAATCCTCACAGGGACTTTTCATGTCCGATGCAGCCGCCGCAAAGATCATCCGGCAATGCACCTCCATTATGGACGAAAAGGATTTATCCTCCGGAACACATTTTCTCCATTCCACCTTTACAGAAAGGCTAAGCGAATTAAAATCCAAAGGTCTTATAAACCAGCAGCAATATGACATGTGGTGCTCCGAAAATGACCGTCTTCTGACTACGGTTATGGCTCCCGCCTATGAAAAAACCGCTGACGCCTTTACGATACTTTCCGGCAGCGGTCTAAATGACGAGGGACTTTGTCATTTCCCTGACGGCAGGGCCTATTATGAGTATCTTCTTTCCCTTAACACCGGAAGCAACAGAAGCATTCCTGAAATTAAACAGCTTCTTTTTCAGGATTTTCAGCAAAATTATACCTCCTTAATCAACCTGCTGCAAAAGTATCCGGAGCTTTCTGCCTACACTTATCAAACCACCGAGTTACCCTTTTCCTCTCCGGAAGAAATGCTAAGCGACCTGCAAGTCCGCATGAGAGAAGATTTCCCTGCCTTTCCAGGCACCAAGGAGGAATTCTCTCCGGTATGCACAATCAAAAAGGTATCCTCTGCCATGGAGGCATATTCCAGTCCCGCCTACTACCTTACGCCGCCGATTGATGACCTAAGCACTAATATTATCTATATTAATCACAGAAACCAGCCCGATTCCCTGACCCTGTACACTACGCTGGCACACGAAGGCTATCCCGGGCATCTCTATCAAACGGTTTACAGCCAGCTGCATTTAAACAACCGGAAGGATACCACCATAAGAAGTATTCTGCATTATGGCGGCTATGTGGAGGGCTGGGCATATTATGTGGAAAATATGTCCTACATTTATGCACAATCTATTGCAAAGGACGATCCCCTTACCTGTGCCTGGTATGAAGCATGCCGGCTGAACAGAAATCTCCAGCTCTGCATGTATTCCCTTTTGGATATTGCCATTCACTATGAGGGAGCCGGTCCTTCCCATGTGCAGCAAATATTAATGAAAATCGGAATATCCGATACCAAAACCACTACCGCCGTCTATCAGTATATTGTTGAGGAACCTGCAAATTATTTAAAATATTATCTGGGCTATTTGGAATTTCAGGAATTAAAGGTAACAGCCCAGAGGCTGTGGGGAGAAGACTTTTCTAATAAGCGGTTTCACCAGTTTGTTTTGGAGACCGGCCCCTCCGATTTTCAGGGACTTCAAATGAAGCTTGAAGCATCAAGGGCGGTCACTGCCTCCTAATCTGCCGGTTAACCCTCCTCCATCATACCCTCTAAATATCCACCATCCCATAATAAAATTTTCAGTTTTTTTGCTGCCTCTACCGCAGGGGCAGTAAAATACTGATTGGTCATCACTGCTCCCACCATTCTGTCATAATAGTCCCGTCCCGCATATGCTTCCTGAATTGCCTTTACGCCTACAGGCGCCGTATAACATTTACACTGAACCGCATAGGTAACTCCGTCCTTCTCCGCAAGAATGTCGATTCCGTAATCCCCGCTTCCCTTAGTCACCTCCACCTCCACAAAGCCCTTCTGCCTAAGTAGATCTGCGCAAAAGTACTCAAATTCGTGTCCCTCCATATCCTCAAACAGCGCCGGCCTTCTTCTCCTTCGAAAAACCAAAACCACTATTATCACAATAAGCAACAGAAGCACTGCTGCCAAAATTCCTGTTTTCAAATTAATGAACATTTATGTACCACACCCTTCCCTTTATTTGACAAAAAAATAAAACACTTTTATACTCATTGATTATCATGCTTTTCTATCACGCAAAAGGAGCCGCTATGGAAAATTTGATTTTCAGCTTAAATGCAACCATCCCTGTATTTCTTATTATGGTAATTGGATACCTTTTAAGGAACAGGAACATCATAGATGAACCCTTTGTAAAAACCCTGAACTCTTTTAACTTCAAGGTTACTCTTCCTGTGCTTCTCTTCAGGGATATCACCGAATCAGACTTTCTTTCCGTATGGGATACCAAATATGTACTCTTCTGCTTCCTTTCAACGCTTCTCTGCATTGCCTTTATTTGGATTATAACAGCTAAGGTGTCCAATAAAAAGGATCTTGTAGGAGAATTTGTACAGGCCTCCTACCGAAGCAGCGCAGCTATTTTGGGAATTGCCTTTATACAGAATATCTACGGCAATGCAGGCATGGCTCCCCTGATGATCATTGGAACCGTTCCTTTGTACAATGTTGCTGCCGTTATCATTCTCTCATTTACCGGCCCCGAAAGCCGGGGATTAAACAGCAGCACCCTCAAAAAATCTCTTAAGGGCATTATCACCAATCCCATTATTCTTGGCATATTAGCGGGAATCGTATTTTCTCTTCTTCCTATAGAGCTCCCTCTTATCCTGTCAAAAACCATTAACAATATTTCATCTCTTGCCACGCCTCTTGCCCTGATCGGCCTTGGAGCAGGATTTGAAGGCAAAAAAGCGCTGGCCAAAATAAAGCCAACGCTGATTTGTTCCTTTATAAAGCTGATCCTGCAGCCTGCGGTTTTTCTTCCCATAGCCGTATGCATGGGCTTTCGCACCGACAAGCTGGTAGCCCTTCTTATTATGCTTGGAGCTCCCACTACCGTCAGCTGCTACATTATGGCAAAGAATATGCACCATGAGGGCGTTCTTACCTCCAGCGTGGTAGTTACAACTACCTTCTTAAGCTCGATCACCATCACTGCATGGCTTTACCTTCTAAAATCCCTGCAGCTTATCTAACTTTCCAGCTTTTACTGAAGACAGATACGGAAGGAATAACTAATATCCTTCTCGCCGCTTACGTGATAAGCCGGCTCCACATCTGATCCCCAGCTGTCAATTCCGCCAACGCCTCTGACCGCTCCGTAAACACAAAGCACAGTCCTTCTCGCAGGAGGCAGCTCCTCCATATGTGTGGCATTCTCCAGCTCGCAGGCTGTATAGGGAAGGCAGGAAAAGGCAAGTCCGTCCAGCTCAAAGCGAAGAGATGTCATCTGCTTTTCCTTATGCGTATTGTCAAGTTCCGTACTTCTAAATACGGTAAGATTTTTCGTATTCATATGCATACCGCAGTCCTGAGGCACCAAATAAGGGGTTACCGGAAGTCCCGAAATCTCATAAACACCTTCCACGCCTCCTGCCATTCTGTCAGGATAGGTTTCTCCCGATAAGCCTTCGTAAACGTATTTATCCGCACATGTAGGCATAACCATTCTAAAGCCAAATACCGGAAGCTCAGGAAGCCCCGGCTTCCCGTAATAGTGAACGCTTACCTTGATTTCTCCGTCACTGTCCACAAAGTAGCTTATCCTTACCTGCGTCTTAGGATCGGTTATTGTCTTATAGGTAAATATAATTTCCACATTTTCTGCGGTTTCATCTCCGCTGTATTTATTATTTTCAGGTCCCACAGGAAGGGGAATATCCTTTCCATCTATACGGATCCGGCTCTCCACACAACTGATAAACATATCTGCAGCCAGCCACATGCCGCTTCTTAAATGGAATTTATTTCCCCTGTCATTGTCCGTAACAGCTCTCCAAAAAGCAGGGCGGGGCGTCCGATACAGCCACTCTCTGCCCTGAACGGACAGCGACTCCATTCCTCCCGTAGCCCGGGAAAAGATATAATGAAATTCTTTGCCATAGGCAGTCCCATGAACGCCAAGCGTCACATCACCATATATAACATTTAATCGTTTCTCCTGTGCGGAATTATTTGTGTAAGCCATAATAATACTTCACCTCCTGCATAGCCGGTTTCTCTGTTCTGTCAGCAAATACAATACCGTTTCCCGAAAATTCGTAATCCGCAGGTCTGTCGTCGAAATCTCCTCCATAACGCAGCACCCTCTGCCCTGTCACCTCATCCTCTACAAACAGCGCCTGGTCAATATAATCCCAGATAAAACCGCCCTGATACATTTCGAATTCATCAAGCAGCTGGATATAAGAGTTCATTCCGCCAAGAGAATTTCCCATATCATGCATATATTCGCACAAGATATAAGGCTTCTTAGGATTATTTTCAAGATAATTTCTTACCGCCTGCGGGGGATCATACATATGACTCTCCACATCCGAAACAGTGTCCTCATATACTCTGTTTTGACATACTCCCTCATAATGAACCAGACGTCCGTCTGCCTTTTCTTTAAAATAGCTGTTCATGGCTTCTATATCGTCACCTACATAGGATTCATTGCCAAGGGACCAAAAGAGAATGGATGTATGGTTTTTAAAATATTCAAAATTGCTTCTTGCCCTGTCAAGCACCGCCTCCTTCCACTCCGGCAGGGAACAGGGTACATTCCAGGAAGGATCCAGGGTTCCAAGCTTGGACCATGACCCATGGCTCTCCAAATTGGTTTCCGACATCATATAAATACCATTTTCATCACACATATAATACCACGGAATCTGATCCGGATAATGACAGGTACGCACAGCATTAATGTTGTTTCTAAGGAAACACTGCATGTCCTGCTCCATCTCCTTTATTCCGATGCATCTTCCGCTCTCTGCACTCCACTCATGACGGTTCACACCGTTTATGATCAAACGCTTTCCGTTTAAATGAATCACCTTGTTTATCATTTCCAGCCTTCTGAAACCGATTCCGTAAGGCACAGCTTCTACCAGCTTATCTGCTTCGTCATACAGCTTAATCGTCAATTGATACAAATATGGGGTATGATTATCCCAGGGAATTACCTTTCCCACATTCTGCGGCTCCAGCTTACAGCAAGCTTCTATATAGGAAACTGCCCCGCCTTCCTTACCCTGTGCCGGCATCGCTTTCACATTTCCCGGAAGGAGCATGCTGCGCTTAAGTAATTCTTTTCCTTCCTTATCCTGAAGTAAAATCTCTGCACTTCCTATAACTCCTTCCTTCATGGAAATTTTAAGGTCAAGGCCAAGGCTTCCCGTTTCATCCTCATTAAGCACTGGCTTTGCCCAGAAATCCTCCACATGCATTTCGGGCTTTGCATACAGCGTCACATTCCGAAAGATTCCAAAGAAACGGAAAAAGTCCTGATCCTCCAAAAAGGCTGCGCTGCTTCTCTTATGAACCTCTACTGCCAGGCGGTTCCCCTTTTCCCTGATATAAGGTGTCAGATCAAACTCAGCCGGAGTAAAGCTGTCCTCCGAATATCCTACAAAGCTTCCGTTTATCCACAGGTACATTGCCTGCTCCACACCTTCAAAGCGAATAAATACCCTCTTATCCAAAAGTCCCTGATCCAAATCAAATTCCTTCACATAGGAACCTACCGGATTATAAGAAGCCTCGCTAAAGCTGCCCTCCCACAAGGCCTTTCCGTCAAGGCTGTGAGCGGGGCGCCTGAAAATATGGCCCTCCCACGGATACATAGTGTTAATGTAATGAATTTTGTCATAACCCGCCATTTCAACATGGCACGGCACCTTAATCCGATCAAAGCCGGAAATATCAAAATCCTCCTTAAAAAATTCTGCCGGACGTTCCTTTGCACATACGCTGTAACGGAATTGCCACATTCCGTTTAAGGACTGCTCCAAGGAATTTTCTCCTTTGCGAAGCTCCTCCTCATTCACAAAAAAGTAATGGTCGCTGTGTGCCGGTATCCTGCCCACCTCAAACACTTCCGGATCATCCAGCCATTTGATTTCTGCATTCATAATTTTCTCCTTCTCAGCTATGTCAATCGATGGTTTACCTTCTGCCTATATGATACCTGTTATCGGGAGAACAGGCAACAAATACTTATGGATGTTTTTCAGCTTTCTCATTAATTCGTTCCACTCTCCCGGAATGCAGTCCACATCTTCTGTTCCTCTTCGGTAGCCTGCCTTAGTCCTGTCAGAAGATCGCCCTCATACACTGTATACAGATCTACCGCATCAGAAGCATAGGTTGAATTGCCGCTATGCTCTGAAATCCACTGACTGTTCTTTTCATCATAAATTCCTCTTACTTCCTTACCCTGAAAGTACATTTCAAATCCATAGGGCGGCTCCCACGCCCAGCTCAGACCAAATTCCCGGTAGGGCTCTAAAATTTCATCACACTGTGCCATTACCTGCTGGCGGAGCTCATTGTCCAATCCCGTATAGTAAGACTCAATGGAGACCTTAAGTTTCTCCGAGCTTACTTCTGATACAATCCGCCCGGTTTCCTCCTCTATAAGCTCTGCCATCAACTGCTCATCCGCCAACTCTTCATGGGTTCTTTCCTGAATAAAGGTGTGCAAAGCCTCCTCCGCCTTAAGACGAGCATCTCTGTATTGAACGGTAGTAAGCTCCTTTGGCTTAAGGATCGTCATCGTTACCACATATTCCAAGATTGCATTCTCTTCCGGCTCCGGAAAACCCGATACTGTAAATCCGCTAAATTGCCTGGTCTGCCATTTTTCCGCCGTCAAAGGCTCTAACACCTCTCCAAAGTACCGGATAAACTCCCATAAGACTTCATCCTCTTTATCCGAAGACTCAATTGCCCAGTCTGTATTTGAAAACTCCTCCAACAAATCCCTGTATTCCGACGAATCCGTCATTTTCCAAAGCTTTTCCTGATATTCGGAAACCGTCATGGACTCATAACCATCCAGCCATACTGCTGCCAGCATCTCTCCTTCCTCTTCCGTATATAAGCCATCAAGGGCAGCCTTCAGATATTTCCCCCGCTCACTTGTCTCTGCGTAGGTTGCAAAGCATACAAATACTGCCACAATCAATACCCCCGCAGCCGCAATTACCGGAAAGGAAGCTTTTCTCATCTTCATCACCGCTTTAATCCGCTGCTCTATTGCATTCTTACTAAAGCTGTTGCATAGCGGCAGTAACCCGCTCTTTTTTTCCTCCATGCTGATCAACGTGCGGGCATAATCACCCTTCGCACTCTCTCCGAAATGACGAACCACTGCCTCATCACAGGACAGCTCCAGATCACGGTTGAACAACACATACAATAGCCACACAGCGGGATTAAACCAATGAATGCAAAGAATACAGGTTAGGATCAGCTTTGTCAATGCATCAAACCTTTTGATATGCACAAATTCATGCTCCAGCACAAAGAGAAGCCTTTCCTCATCATTCCAGTCAGTATTCCCCGGCATCAAAATCACCGGACGAATCATACCGTAAGATAAAGGAGCACAGACACATCCTGACCGGCGTACATAAATCGAGCGTCTGAGAGGATGTGTATCCAGCCATTCCGATACAATCCTTTCATCTACGGGAAGAGACTCCTGAAATTTTCTGCGGCATCTGATATAAGCAAAAACAAAATATCCTCCGCACAGCATCATCCCTGCAAAATAGCAAATCAGCCAGATTTGACCGGCTTTTCTTTCCCCGGCAATCTTATTCAATTCCGACGCATCCACAGCTTCTTCCACTACTTCAAAGTCTGATTCCGCTTTTTCAACCCCATTATTTGTGGAAGTATTTACAACGCTGCTGTTATGAAGCGCCTGCTCTTTTTCTCCACTATTCCATGCACCTGCCGTCCCCATATATTGATCCGGCAGCAGTGCATATACACTTAACCGGGAGGTAGCCGAAAAGGGAACTGCCAGACGAAACAATGCAATTGCCCAAAGCAAAAGAAAGACCTTTTTAGGCAGTCTGTTAAGAAGCAGTGCACGGATCAATGTCACAATTAAGATGATTACCCCGCCGGTAATACTCATTTGAAGCAATCCCATATTCATAAAGTCTATCTGCAATACCTCCATCCCCCTCACCTCATTCCAGCTCATCCACAAGCTTTTTAAGTCTGTCGATCTCATCTTTGGACAGCTTCTTCCTGCCAAGCAGGGCTGCAAACAGCTTGTCTGTCGAACCGTCATAAATCTTGTTAATCAATTCCTCTGTCTCCGCCTCCTGCACCTGCTCCTTGGGAATAAGCGCATGACACATAAAGTTAGGCTCGGAACGCAGGATAGCTCCCTTTTTCATACACCGCTTAATCAGCGTATAAGTGGTGTTAATATTCCATCCCACCTGCCCGCTTAACACTTCAGCTATATGCCGGGCCGTGCAGTCACCCTCCTTCCAAAGAACATCCATTACCTTAAGTTCAGAGTCAAATAATTTTATATCCATAATTCGGAGCCTCCATAAGACTGTAGTAGTATGTTTATATACTACCGCAGTCTTATATAAGTGTCAATAAATTTTATCTTTTTATTGACTCTGACGTTTCGTCATAGTTTATAATGAGCCAAACGGGAGGAATCAAATATGCGGACTGTAAATGAAGTAAGCAAGCTAACCGGTGTAAGTGTGCGCACACTACATCATTATGATGCCATTGATTTACTGAAACCAACAAAAGTAACGGAGGCAGGCTATCGCCTGTATGACGATACGGCGCTTAGTCGTTTGCAAAACATTTTAATGTTTCGTGAATTACAGTTTCCCTTAAAGGAGATTAAAGCAATCCTTGACAGCCCGGCTTTTGACTCAGAAGAAGCACTTGCACAACAGATTAAATTATTAGAGCTTCAACAAAAGCACATTGGAAAGCTTATCGACCTTGCCCGTGAAATTCAAAAAAAAGGAGTAAATACAATGAACTTTGATGCATTTGATAAAAAAGAAACTGACCTATACGCAAAGGAGGTCATGGAAAGATGGGGACACACGAAAGCCTGCGAAGAGTACCTGCAAAAGACAAAAAATAAAACTGATGCTGAATTCCAGAAAACAGCAAATCAACTGATGGCTCTGTTTACTGAGCTTGGTTCCCTTCGCCATTTGCCGCCTGCTGAACAAACAGTACAGGAAAAAATAGGTGCCTTACAAACATTCATTACTCAGAACTATTATAACTGCACTGCTGAAATCCTGAATGGATTGGGACAAATGTATTCATGTGATGAGCGAATGAAACACAACATTGACACGGCAGGCGGCGAGGGTACCGCCGAATTTGTCAAACAGGCCATTTCCATTTATTGCTCTTAACAGGAGAATTACATCATTCCCGCCAGCACTACGCTTGCGATAATTCCTGCCAGGGTGGAAATCAACGCTCCGGTAAGTGTGTATCTGGTTTTGGTTACCTTTGCCGCCAAAAAATATACGCTCATAGTATAAAAAATAGTCTCGGTACAGCTCATCATGATTGAGGTGATAAGCCCAATCATAGAGTCTGTACCGTAATTTTTAAAAATATCCAGTACCAGCCCAGTCGCCGCAGAGGATGAAAACATCTTAATAAACGCAAGTGGCACCAGCTCTGCCGGAAACCCTGCCCTTTCACTTAAAGGCCGTACCAAATTTCCAAGAAAGGCTAAAAAACCGGAAGCACGCAGTATGCCCACTGCTGTCATAAGAGCAATCAATGTAGGCATAATTCCAACTACTGTTTTCAACCCGTCTTTGGCGCCCCTTACAAAGTCTTCATATACATTGGTCTTATTAATCACGCCATAGGCTATAATGTAGAAGATGATTACCGGTATGATAATGTTGGAAATATTCGATAAAACGGAAGCCATATATTGTGTCCTATGCTTTTTGCATCTTCTACAATATATGGCTTTTTTATTTAAAGTATTCTAATTCCAATAATCCATTCCAGTCTAAAAGACTTAACATCTGCATCAGTTTGTTTTTATCCCCTCGAATTCGAGGGGTTTCAAATTAAGCTTGAAGCTGATTAAATAGAAAATTTCTTACTCTATCTCATACATCAGCGCATTACAGATCGCTGCTGCCACATTACTACCGCCCTTTCTCCCCCTTGCCACAATATAGGGAACATCACACTGCATAATCAGCTCCTTGGCTGCCACTACATTAACAAAGCCTACCGGAACACCGATAATTCCTTCCGGTCTGATCCTGCCCTGTTCCATTAATTCATAGAGACGGACTAAAGCCGTAGGGGCATTTCCGATTGCAAAAATCAACCGCTTTTGAAGCTTTGACGCCTTGTCCATGCTGGCAACCGCACGGGTTGTCTGATTTTCCCTTGCTATGACGGCCACATCTTCATCACTCATAAAGCAATATACTTCACCACCATATTTCTCCAGTCGCTTTTTGTTAATTCCGGCTTTAGCCATTTGCGTATCGGTAACAATACAGGCTCCGTTTAAGATAGCCTGCTGAAATCTGCTTACCGCATCATGGGAGAAGCAAAGATTTTCCACATAATCAAAATCTGCTGTGGTATGAATTACTCTCTTAATAATTGGTGCCTGCAAGGGGTCAAGTTCCGTATCCCCAAGCTCCTGTGTAATAATCTCAAAGCTTCTTTTTTCTATTTCCGCAGGGAGTACCTGTTGAAACTTCATTTTACAATCTTCTTTCATAATTTGTTCCTCTTTCTATGTCCTGCTTTTCTGTTCAAAATCACTTATATTGCAGCTTCTGGGAAAGTCTTAATTCTGCAAGTATTCTACACATTTCCGCTGATTATCGCATAAATCTTCTCCATATCAACACTTTCCCGCAGAATATCCGCCAGCTTGTCAAACTGCTTCTCCCGGTATTCCTCATAAGAAACCATATTCCCGCTATGATACGGTATTCCCTTTCTTTCACACAGCATACGGACAAATGCTGACCGGAACTCCTCCTCGTCAAAAATACCATGAAGGTAGCTTCCTAAAGTATTCTCCGCATAACCGCCATCCTTTTTACCCGGCAGTTCAAGCAGAAAATGCTCTTCCGATTTCCATACGGATTTTCCCATATGGATTTCATATCCGCTTACCTTTTGGCCCGAAAGAGCCTTGAAAGCACCTGCCAGTTCTCCGGTTCTGCCCTCCACTCTGGTTCTTACCTTTTCCGACTCAAAGAAGGTGTTCATGGGTAGAAGCCCCATTCCCCGAATGCTGCCAAATCCCTCTATTCCCTCTTTATCCTCTATGGTTTCACCAAGCATCTGATAACCGCCGCAGATACCGAAAATAACGGTTCCTGTACCGGCCAGACGCAGGATCGCTCCTTCCAATCCACTCTCTCGCAGAAAACGCATATCACTTATGGTATTTTTGGTGCCGGGCAAAATAACCACATCCGGCCCTCCCAGCTCCGATACCCTTGACACATATCTTACCGTCACATCGGGCTCTAAGGCAAATGCCTGAAAATCGGTGAAGTTGGAAATTTTAGGAATCCGGATAACCGCTATATCTACATTTTCTCCCTTTTCCTTTCTTTCAAGGCTTTCGGAAAGTGAATCCTCATCCTCAATATCAATATCCATATAAGGAATTACCCCAAGTACTTCCTTGCCGCACCTTTCGGTAAGCATGGATAAACCGGGCTCCAGAATTTTTCGGTCTCCCCTGAATTTATTGATCAAAAGCCCCTTAATCCTGTCCTGTTCTTCCTGCTCTAAAAGCATCACCGTACCGATCAGCTGTGCAAACACACCGCCCCTGTCAATGTCCCCCACAAGCAAAACCGGAGCATCCGCAATACGGGCCATCCCCATATTTACAATATCATTCTCCTTCAGGTTAATTTCCGCAGGGCTTCCGGCTCCCTCTATGACAATAATGTCATATTCTGCCGCCAACTGCTCATAAGCCTTTTGAATAACCGGAATGTAATCCTTCTTCTTTTTAAAATAATCCATGGCTCTCATGTTGCCCATCACTTCCCCGTTTACAATCACCTGAGAGCCCATGTCCGTGGTAGGCTTTAATAAAATAGGATTCATTCTTACATCAGGCTCCACTCCACAAGCAAGGGCCTGCACCACCTGCGCCCTTCCCATTTCCAGATTGTCCCTGGTAATATAAGAATTAAGCGCCATATTTTGTGATTTAAAGGGAGCCACCTTGTAGCCATCCTGCTTAAAAATTCTGCAAAGTCCTGCCGCAACCAGACTTTTTCCGGCATTCGACATGGTTCCCTGTATCATAATTGATTTTGCCATTTTCCAGACATTCCTTTCCAAGCCAAAAACTCATACTGCAGACCTTTCAAATCTTAAACTCTCATGCCGCAGGCTCTCCACCTGCGAATCAGCTCCCTGTTTTCTTCGTGCGTTCTGACCGCAATACGATAAAATTCCTCCGACAGATTTCGATAATTTTCACAGCTTCTGATTAAAATTCCCTGCTTCAACAATGCTTCTTTAAGTCCTGCCCCAGCCTTAAAAAAAATATAATTTGCCTCCGAGGGATAAATTTTATCTGTAAGCCCGCCTGACAGCTCCCTGACCAGATAGTCCCGTTCTATATCAATGATTTCCCTTGCTTTCTTCACATAGTCTTCTTCCCCGCAGGCTGCACACCCTGCCAGCTGTGCAGGCAGTGATACGCTCCATGGCTGCATACAGCTTTTTATCCTCTTGGAAAGCTCTCTGTTCGATGTCATCAGATATCCCAAACGCAGTCCCGGCATTGCGTACAGCTTCGTAAAAGCGCACAAAATCACCAGATTCGGGAATTCCTTTAAATAACGCTTCATGGTAAGCTCCTTTTCCCTCCAAAGAAAGGGAAGAAAGCATTCGTCTAAACACAAAACGGTTTCCGTCTGTCTGCACCTTTTGGCAATGCTGCAAAGAAGCTCCCTCTCTATCACGGTGCCCGTCGGATTTCCCGGATTACACACAAAGAGAATATCCGTATCCTTTTGGATTTTTTCCAAAATTTCATCTCCAGGCCGGAAATCTTCCTCCTCTTTTAAATACAAAAACTCCGGTATTCCTCCTGCTGCCAAAAGCGCCCTTTCATATTCCAAAAAAGCGGGAACCGGTATCAATCCCTTTTTCGGCCTGATTGCATAACACAAACTGTAGAGAAGCTCCGCAGCACCGTTCCCCGGCACAATCCAGTCTGCAGGCACTTCTTCCTTTTGGGCCAGTTTCCCACACAGCTCTTCACATTGACAATCCGGGTAATGCATAGAAAGCGCAACTCCCTTTTTAGCCGCTTCCATACAACTCTTTGGCATTCCCAGGGGATTTATATTTACGGAAAAATCATACTCCACCGTATTTCTGTATATATCGCCTCCATGAAGCTGCTCCATTTGTTCTCCTTCCCAACCAATGTTTCGGATTCGTAAACTTTCCTAATCTCCAGACAATATATTCCGTTCAAATCCTGTTACGCCAAACGTTTCAATGAGCCTCAGGAACTAAAAACGTGTTCAGCAAAGGCTTCCACGTTTTTATGAGTCTCATTTCCACGGCGTATAAGGCTTTTCACAGAATATATTGTCTGAAGATTCATCAAATTCCGAAATCCCACAATTACCTGCAATTCATATATACGCCGATTACTGCAAGCACCGCCACTCCCGTCACAAACACCAAAAGCCCTGTAAGATACATCAGCCGATTGACCCGCCTGATATCCTCCGGCTCTATCTCCCTGACCGGATCGCCGATATATGGCTTTTTTTTCAGTACACCAAAATACCACGCATCTCCCGCCAGCCTGACATCCAGCGCCCCTGCACAGGCTGCTTCTGTCTGCGCGGAATTAGGACTTGCATGATTGTATCTGTCCCTGCAAAAAATACGGAATGCATTCTTTCCGTCCATTCCCAGCAGGAAAGCCGACACAATCATATATAATGCGGAAATCCTTGCAGGAATAAAATTGCAGATATCATCCAGCCTTGCTGCCGCCGTTCCCAGATAACAATACCTGTCGTTTTTGTATCCGATCATGGAATCCATGGTATTCACGGTCTTGTAAAACACCCCTCCGGGCACACCGAAAATCAACATAAAAATCATCGGCGCAATCACCCCGTCGGAGGTATTTTCCGCAACTGTCTCCACTGCCGCCCTTGTAATTCCCTGTTCATCCAGCCTGTCCGTATCACGTCCCACAATCATGGAAACAGCATATCTTGCTCCCTCCACATCCTGCCTGACCAGATGCTTATATACCTTCATGCTCTCCACTTTCAATGATTTTTGAGCCAGCATTTGATAGCACAAAAGAATTTCCAATCCAATCCTGAGAGCGGGGTGTATCTTTCCTGCTCCATATAACAGCAAAATACAGCACCCCATCGTAAATGTAAGTACTATGGCTGCAAGCAGCACACCGGATAACTGTTTTTTTCTCTTGTCAGCCTCTTTGTCCTGTCCCAGCTTAAAAATGCGCCGTATCAGCTTTTCGGTATATTCAATTACTTTTCCTACTCCCCGTACCGGATGCCACCAAAACTGAGGATCTCCCAGCAAAAGGTCCAGAAGATACCCCGCACACAGCACAAGAATCCTTTCCCACATACCAATCCTCCATGCCAGGCATTTCATAATGTCTGCCATGCACCTGAAATGCCTGATTTTAGGCTTCCGTTACACCTTCCTGATGTTGCGGAAAACAAATCCATCCTGTTCTATGCTTCCTTCTGTTTCAGCCGCAAAGCCTTCGCCGTTTTTTACCTGCCAGTCATAATAGCTTTTGTGAGGCAAGGAATAGCGGTCCAGCAAAGACATAATTGTTCCTCCATGCACTACCAATACCAGAAGTTCTTCCTTTCCCTCCTTTTTGTGCTGCCTCATAACCTTCTTAAATCCCTCTATGCACCTATTTTGAAAGGAAGCCAAATCCTCTCCCCCCGGAAATCCCGCTTTCCCGCCGGAATCGATAAACCGCTGAAAATCAATGTTTCCGTCAAGGTCCTGATAATTCAAATATTCAAACTCTCCAAAATTACATTCTCTAAGCTCAGGAATCTCGATCTGCCTGCTTTTGGGAAAAAGAATTTCACCGCTTTGCCGGCAGCGCAGCATAGGACTTACAAAAATATGCTCCGGCTCCTTCATGCGGTTTGCTTCCTGATCTTCCCAAAGAAACCTTTCCTCCCGCAACGCCTTTGCCCGTTGTAAAAGCTCTTCCTTCCCTTCCGAAATCAGCTCTTCATCTGTGCTTCCCACATACCGGTGCTGCTTGTTTCCCTTTGTCATTCCGTGCCTTACAAGAAGTATTTTCATTTTATTCTCACTCCTATTCCGCATACTATGCGGATTACCTGATTTGCCCTTTTTGCAAGATATCCTGCCACTCTTCCTACCTGTTCCCGGTAAAGACGCTCTTCCGGCTCCATAGGCACCAGCCCGTATCCCACCTCATCACAGATTATAATCATCTTTTCATCCTCCACCGCAAGCCCTTCCACTTCCTTTAGAGGCTCCAGTCCCTGCCGGAGCTGTTTCCTGACCTCCTGATGATAATGATTGATGACCACATAGCCTTCCCCAAAATGCTCCCTGACATAATCTTCTTTTCCCTGATAAGCCCCGCCGATTACCAAAATCATTTTCTATCTGTCCGCCTTTCCAAGACTCTGCTTAAAGCCCCTTAGCCCATTAACAGTTTTTCCGTCAAAATCACTGCAATTAACATCATAAGCTCACATACCTGCAGAAAGTATCCCGCCATATCCCCGGTAACTCCGCCGAATACCTTGTAGGACATATTCCGATAATACCAGTACGTAAGAAGCGCAGTTACTATGCAGGCACCGCCATAAACAGGATTTATTATACAAAGAACAATATTGCAGATTAAAAATTCCACCGGAAAAATAACGTTGTTTATCCACTTTTCCTCTTGCTTCGCAGCATCTGCAAACGCCGCTGCCGTACCGTCCCTTTTGGCTTTCTTTAAGGATACGACAGAATAACCGCTTAGAATCCTTTCATAGACATAACCGGCTGCCATGACCGCAAGCCCCTCTTTTGTGATTTCATAATACAAGCCGAAAGTTACCAGCAGATACACAATTGCATAAATCACCGCAAACGCTCCCGTATGAGGGTCCTTTAAAATTTTTAGCTTTTCCTCCATGGGCTTAAAAGAGCTTTTGGCATCTACCGTGTCAAGAAAACCGTCCATGTGAATGCCTCCGCTTATCAGTATCGGAAGCACTGTCATAAAGGCAGCCATAGTAATCCTGCTTACCGAAAGAGCATTCAACACGTAATAACATCCCAGCTCACAAAATCCGATCACCACTCCCACTAAAGGGAAAAAGCACAAGCTGTAGCGCATATTTTTCTCATTCCACTCCACCTTGGGCATGGGAATTCTGGAGTACATTGAAAATGCAATTATGATCGATCTCAGCATAGCTTTTCTCCCTTCACCCAGACGGGTATGGTGTAAACTACCTCCACCACCCCTTCCGCCTTTTGTGCAAGACAACGATTAATATTCCCCAAAAGCTTAAGATATAGCTGGGTTTCCTGCTCATACCTTCTTCCATCAGAAAACACCTCATTGGTCACCACAACCAGGCATCCTGCCCGCCCGGACAGCTCCCACACAGGCCGCAAAATTGCCTCCTGCAGCTGCTCACAGACTTCTCCGCTCCGGCTCTTTATCCTGCCTTCTCCAAGATACATTTCATTGGCAAGAAGATTGGACATACATTCAAGCAGCACCACATCCTTCTTTTCCACAGAAAGCCTTTCTATCCCTGTATAACATTCCTGGGTAAGAAATCCCTTTCCCTGACGCATACTGCGGTGGCGCTCAATCCTTTGCCTGCATTCCTCATCCTGAGGATACATTGCCGCTGCATAATAAAGCTTCCCGCCGCCAAAATGCTCCTTCCGTATATGCACCGCCAGCTCTTCCGCATATTCAGATTTTCCGCTTCCGCTTCCGCCCGTAATCACATACAGCATTTTCTTAGATATTCCTTTCGTAGGCTCCGATCTGATGTTCCTCAAAGCTTCCCATATTTTGATATACGCTGACTGCCATATCAAGCAGCGGGAAAAGCGTCATGGCTCCCGTTCCTTCTCCCAGATGCATCCTTCCGTGAATAATCGCCTCAGCCTGAAGCTCCTTCAACACTTTCTCCGTTACTTTCTCGCTGGATTGATGAGAGGCAAACAGATAATCCCGCACTCTTCCATCCATTCGGTCTGCCGCCAGCGCTGCAATCACGGAAATAACGCCGTCCGCCACAATGGGCACCCCATATTCCGCAGCCCCTAAGAAAAGACCTGTCATACCTGCAATCTCATAACTTCCCGCCTGGGCAAGAATCTCCATGGGAGACAATTCCCCTTCTGCACAGAGCGCTCTCACCCGGTCAACTGCCATTTGGACGACCTGCTTCTTCCGCTGAAAGCCCTCATCAGAAAGCCCTGCGCCACGTCCGGTAACGTCCCCGGCGGACAGCTGCAAAAACAACGCCGCAAGCACACTGGTGGGAGTCGTGTTTCCTATTCCCATCTCTCCGGTGGCAAGAATACGGTATCCCTTTCCTGCAAGCTCCCGGACAATATCCTTTCCCACGTTCACAGCCCGGATACATTGATCCGTTGTCATGGCAGGTTCCCTTGCAATATTTCCGCACCCGGCTGCCACCTTTCTGTCAACGACAGCCTCCAAAACCAAATTTTTCTCCTGATAACAGGGTGTATTCATTCCGATATCCACGGTGTACACATCCACCTTCGCCTGTCTTGCCATGAAATTAACGGTAGAGCATCCTCTGGCAAAGTTTTCCGCTACAATCCTTGTAACCTCGCTGCCTGTCTGGGTTACCCCCTCCTGCACCACACCATGATCACCGCACAGGATCACCAGCGCTCTTTTTTCAATTTCAGGCGGCAGCGGCGTTTTCGCAATACTGCACAGCTTAACCACATGCTGCTCCAAAAGCCCCAATCCGTCAATGGGCTTGGCGATTTTGTCCCAGTGCTGCCGGGCTTTTCTTCCTGCCTGAAAGTAAAGGCAGGTTTTTAAAAATTCATATATCATCTGCGGGTTGCTGTAGTAATAAAAATGAGGAAAGCCTGCTGCCAAACGCCCGCTATGTACCATACAGGAATAGTCCTGACCTCCCATAGGCTTCCTGGCCTGAAAATCCTCTCCGTTTTCCGTGCATTCCCAATAGTGAAACTCATGTCCCTTTATACTTTGTCCTGCGCCGCCCAACACGCCGCCTGTTTTGCTGCAGGCGCTGATATATCCGAAACGGCACAGCCTGTCTGTGCGATAAGCCCTTCCCGGAAGAACTCCCGCCATGGCTCTGACAACTCCCTTTTCGTCCTCAAGCTCTCTTTGCAGATACAGAAAACCGCCGCATTCCGCCAATGTAGGCAGTCCGTTCAGGCATTTGGTTCGAATGTCCTGACGCATGGATGCTGCCGCCTCCAGCTTTTCGGCATAGAGTTCCGGGTATCCGCCTCCCAGCAGCATACCGTCAATCTCCCGGGGCAGCTTTTCATCATGGAGGGGAGAAAAGTACACCAGCTCCGCTCCCATCTCCTGCAGCAGCTCCAGATTTTCGGCATAATAAAAGGAAAAAGCTTCATCTCTGGCCACGGCAATCCGCACCTTCTCCTTCAGCACGGGCATTGGGGGCTTTTCCCCCGACAACGGGGATGCTCCCCCGGCAAGCTCTAAAATTCCTTCTATATCTACCGTCTGTTCCAACGCATCGGCTGTCTGCTTAAGCCACCCCTCAAAGGCATCCATCTCCTCCGGAGACTGTAACCCTAAATGCCTGGAGGGCACATGAAGCTCAGGCAGATCGGGCAGATAACCAAACACCAAAAGACCACATTCCCGTTCAATCAGCTCCTTTAACCGGGAATAATATCCTGCCGATACCCTGTTTAAAATCACACCCTGAATCCCACTGTCCGCCCGATATTCCGCAATCCCTTTAATCAACGCCGCCAGAGAAACACTGGCACCCTTTCCGTCCACAATCAAAACTGCCGGGGTTTCCGTTACCTTCCCGATCTCATAGGTGCTTCCCTGCTCCGACTGACCGCCCAGACCGTCATAATATCCCATAACACCCTCCAGTACGGTAATATCCGCACCCTCGGACCTTTTTTTCAAAAGATAACGGGTGGTATCCTGATCTGTAAAAAAGGTGTCAATATTTCCGGCACAGATTCCCAGAACCTTTCTGTGAAACATGGGGTCAATATAGTCGGGACCACATTTTAAGGATGCAACCTTTTTGCCCCGCCTTTTTAACACCTCAATCATTCCGCAGGTAATCAGGGTTTTGCCGCTGCCGCTTTTCGGCGCCGTAAACAGAATTCTGTCATTCATCTATCCAGCTTCGTTCCTTTCTTCTTAACCGTTCCTCTATTCCTACACAGGCGTAGCTTTTCCAAAGCTTACAATATAAACAGGATTTTCACCTTTCATCATATGGTATCCCCCAAGAACCTGACAGGCAGACAGGGATGCCTGCATAATATCCATTTCCCGGTATTCGGGATATTCCTTCCGAATCCCGGGAAGCTCTGCCAGCGTTTCCAATGTGATCGCATTTAACACAAAGCGCACATGGGAATTCTTTTCTCTTACTGCCTTAATAATTTCTGCCAGATGACCGCCGCTTCCTCCTATAAAGACATGAGTCGGCGCAGGCAGCCGATTCAGACATTCCGGGGCTGTTCCCTCCACAATTTCTAAGTTCTCTGCCCGGAATTTTCTTCTGTTTTCATAAAGCAGCTCTACCGCTTCGGGATTCCTCTCAATGGCAAACACCCTTCCCTCCCGGCATAAGAGCGCTGCTTCCACAGATACGGAGCCCGTTCCCGCTCCCACATCATACACCACGCTGTCTTTCGCAAGCTCCAATGCGGAAAGGGACAGCGTACGCACGCCTCGTTTGGTCATGGGCACCTTTCCCCGGACAAACGCTTCATCCGCAATGCCCGGAACCGGTCTATGCTCCCTTTTATGATCGTATTCCATATAAAGCACACTAAGCGCATCAAAGCTCCTGTCTACAAGCTCCCCTGGGGAACCTGTTAAAATTCTTTCTTCCGGATAGGAAAGCCTCTCTCCTACCGTCAGTCTTACATCCTCCATGCCAAAGTCCAAAAGCATTTTACATATCCCGGAAACCTCTCCACCTTCCGAAGAGGATTTCCCCAAAAGTGCACAGACTTTTCCCTCTTCCAGTAAGATGGAAATCAAGTTCCGTTCCTGTCCATGGCAGCTTACCAAAGGCACCTGATCCCAGGGCACTCCTATTTTATTTAACAAATAGACAGGAGAAGAAATTCCGCAAACCGGAATAACCTCATACCCGGAAAGAAGCTCCCTGATTCCCTTTGCGCCGGAATAAAACCCGATATCTCCTGAATATACCAGTGCCGCTTTCATGTAACTTTTGTTCTCGTTTAGGAATTTGACTATTTCCTCTTTGCGGTAGGATTCAAACACGGGCTTTTGTGCGATCCTCCCACAAGCCTCCAGGATTCTGCCTGCGCCGATCATCACATCACATTCCAGCAGACATTTTCTTGCCTCTGCGGTCAAAAACTCCTCTGCGCCGGGCCCTGTTCCAATCAGATAAACGGATCTTTTCTCTCGAATACCAAAATAATTTTTGATATAATTGACAGCCTCATAAAGCTCCATCACGCTGCTATTGTCTGCCCCAAAAACTGTCTGCTCCACTCCCGGACGTCTGATCACAATCACCTTCGCACCGGCCCGCAAAGCCGCCTGACATTTCTCCTGATAGCCTCCTTCTTTTCCGGAATCCTTGGTAACCAGAAACCTGCAGTCTGCCTGCTTCAGCATACAATAATTCATTTCCTCGGAAAAAGGCCCCTGCATTGCTATCAAATTCCTGCCGGAAACCCCCAGTCTGCTACAGCTTTCTATGACAGAGGGCACCGGAAGCACCCGGGCAATACACCTCTCCTGATAATCGGAAAGCCGGGTAAAATGTTCAAGCTCTTTACTTCCCGTTGTAATGAATATTTTCCCTGTGCTTTCCTGTAAATAGTCTACCGCCTCATCCACATGGTCAACATACAGGATATCCTCCCCGTATGCGGCACTGCTCTTATCCTGTTCCCTGACCACTCTGATTATCGGCACCTGAAGCTCCGTGCAGGCTCCGGCAATATTCTCTGTCACCAAAGCCGCATAGGGATGGGTGGCATCAACGACCAGCTGCGGGCTTATCTGTCTCAAAAAATCCTTGATCTGCTCCTTGTCCATACGCCCTACATGAACTTTCGTGCTGCTATCCTCCAGAAGAAGATCAGCCCCATATTCCGTTGCAACACATACATGCAGCATAAGCTCTGTCTGTTTTAACGCCTCACATATTCTGCGGCCCTCAACGGTTCCTCCGAAAATTACAACTGTGGACATTGTGCCGCCACCTGCCTTTCATAGCCTCTGGGGGTAACCATTTTCCCCATAACCTGCTTCGTCTGGGAATTACCTATGAAAACCGTGGTGAACATGTCTACCTGTGTATCCCGAAGCTCACTAAGGCTTAAAATTTGGCAGCTCTCCCCCTGCCTTCCGATGTTCCGCACATATCCGCAGACGGTCTGCCCGCTCCGCTCCTGCAGAAGAATGTCACACGCCCTTTGAAGATAATCCTTCCTCTGCCTGCTGGAAGGATTGTAGAGGCAGATCACAAAATCCGCCATGGCAGCACCTTTTAATCTCTGCTCTATTTTTTTCCATGGGGTCAAAAGATCGCTTAAACTGATTACCGCAAAATCATGCCCCAGCGGCGCCCCCAGCACTGCTCCTCCCGAAAGAGCAGCCGTTACTCCGGGAATCACATGGATGTCCACCTCAGGATAATCCGCCGACAGCTCCAGAAGGATTCCCGCCATCCCATACACGCCTGCATCACCGCTGCAGATCAGGGCCGTTCTCTTTCCCTTTTCCGCCTCCTGCAATGCCATATGACAGCGCTCCTTTTCCTGCCGCATTCCTGTTGTAAGATATTCCTTATCCGGGAAATAGGGCTTCACCAGCTCCACATATACCGTATAACCAATAATCAAATCACATTCCTGCAGTACATTCCTTGCTTCTATGGTCATTTGATCAAAGCTTCCCGGTCCAATTCCTACGATAAACAGCTCCTTCAAAATGTAATCCTTCCTTTCCCTGCTGCCAATGCCACCGTTACCCCGTCATAAATCCTTTTTCCGCACAGCAGCTCTCCGCCGGAAGCTGCCACTGCGCTTCTCTCACACACATTTTCCACCCCGGTGATCTGCTTTACAAAGCCGGAGCCTGTAAATTCTCCGTCCTGGACTTCCAGCTCCTTAGATGAAAAGGTCAAAAAGGGCAGCCCCTTTTCCTGACAATAAGCAAGAAGACCTTCCTCCCCTCTTTTCAGATCAATGCTTGCCACCTTACAAACTGCCTGAATTAGAATATGGTTCTCCAAAAGGCAGCTTTCCACCGCCTGCGCAATTTTTTTCTTGGAAATATTCTTTCTGCACCCGATCCCAACTGTAACCGTCTTCGGTATCAATTGCAGCGTAAGGGGAAAGGGCTGCTTGTCTATCCCACAGGGAGAAATAAGTACCCCTGCCTGCAGCTTTTGCCCGCTTTGGGCGCAGAATTGCTCCGCAGAAAATCTCTCCTTCCCTTCCGCTTCCATAATCTGAATCTGCTCCGGCATTTCTCCTTCCGGTACAAGCCGGAACGGATCATCCACCAAAAGCCCAATCGTCTCTCCCTCCAAAATGCGGGCGGAAATTTCCTTGGCCTTTTTCCAGTCTGTAATCACAAGACCGTTTCGCCTGGCAAACTCATCCACAGCAAACTTCCCTTCCCTGTCGGTTGCGGTGGTAATCACTGGAACGGCTCCTAAAAGCTCCGACAACTGCCGGGTTAATTGATTGGCTCCTCCCACATGACCGGAAAGCAGAGAAATACAAAAGCTTCCGCTTTCATCTATGACTACCACCGCCGGATCTGTAGACTTGTGACCAAGATAAGGTGCAATGCAGCGGACGGCAATCCCCGCCGCACCGAAAAATACCAGTGCATCCTCCTTGTCAAACCACTCTCCCACGCATTCCGTCAGACTCTTTTCTTCGGAAATATCAGGAAGACTTCTGCACTTTACCTTACAGATTATCTCATCTGCCGGATTGCTCTTTAGCCACAGCCCGGCAGTTCTATTCATAAGCTCGCAGGCACGCCTGCTGCATGCAATAAAAAGCAGCCTCATATGATTCAATCTTTTCCCTTTCGGTATTCTGTGGTAAAGGCCGGATCATACAGCTTAGACTTCTCATAATCACCGGAAAGCACCTCTCCCACTACAATCAGCGCCGTCTTTTGTATATCCGCCTGCCTCATGGCTTCGGAAAGCTCTCCTAAAGTGGTTCGAAGAATCCTTTCATCCGGCCATGTGGCCTTATACACCACTGCCACCGGCGTATCCGGCCCATATCCGCCTGCCGTCAGATCTTCCTGAACCTTTTTTGCCAAAGCGGATGATAAAAACAAAACCATGGTAGCACCGTGGGACGCCAGCTCCTTAAGGGACTCTCCTTCCGGCACCGTGGTTCTTCCCTCTGCTCTTGTAATAATAACACTCTGAGATACCCGGGGCAAAGTATATTCGATCTGAAGAGATGCCGCCACCCCAAAAAGGGAACTGACGCCGGGACAGATATCATAATCTATTCCCCGCTCTGCAAGTCCGTCCATCTGCTCCTTAATCGCACCGTAGATTGCAGGATCTCCCGTGTGCAGGCGAACGGTGGTAAGTCCCTTCCTTTCCCCTTCCTCCATCACATGAAGCACTTCCTCAAGGGTCATAGTAGCGCTGTTATAAATGGCGCAGCCCTCCTTTGCCCACTTTAAAAGCGCCGGATTAACCAGAGAACCTGCATAAATAATCACATCCGCCTGTTCCAGATACTGCTTTCCCCTCAGCGTGATCAAATCCTCTGCTCCGGGACCTGCCCCCACAAAATGAACCATCAGATTACCTCCTTCATCGCCTCAAGCACTGCCTGTGCATCCTGCGTCTGCCCTAAAAATCCATACTTTTCTGAAAACAGTATAACTCCAAACCGCAGCCTGTTTCCAGCCCTGCGGCTCATATGCTCCTGAATTTTATCGCAGAGGCTTTCCATTACAGCACCCTTAAGTCCCCACATCTCCAGTTTGCCCAGCATTTCCTCGGTGGTAATGCAGTTCATAAGCTCCCTTGCCATTTCACCGGTTCCTCCCTGCAAAACCGCGTGCACCGCCATAATTTCACCTCTGCCGTCGGCAACCTTTGAATGGGTATTCATAATACCTGCGGCAAGCTTAATCAGCTTCCCGATATTGCCCACCAAAAGAAAATCCTCCATCCCGTAGGAAATCGCAAGATCAAGAGTTTCTCCGATATAATTACTGCATTTGATGCTTTGACCAAGATCCAGCTTTAAATAGTTTGACACATATCCCTGCCCATAATTTCCGGGTGTTATGAGAAGACTTTTCCCTCCTTGCACCTTTAACTGGCGTATCTGCGCCTCAATGGTATCTATAATGGCCTTCTCGCTCATAGGCTCCAAAATACCGCTGGTTCCCAGAACGGAAATCCCCCCTTCAATTCCCAGAACCGGATTAAAGGTTCTTTCCGCCAATTTCCTTCCCTCCGGTATTCTTACGGTGATCAAAAGCTTTCCTCTATACTCATACGCCTTACAGATTTCTCCCACTGCCTCAAAGATCATCTGCCTTGGAACCGTGTTGATGGCGGCCTGACCGATCTGCTGCTCCAGTCCCTGTCTGGTAATCCGGCCAATGCCCTCTCCTCCGTCCAGCCAAAGCCCCGGATATTCCTGATCGGTAAAGACAAATTGGGATGCCTCCGCATCATCCGAAAGCTTTTCCACACTGACATAAATTTCCGCATGATTTGTCACATCAGGATCGTCTCCGCTGTCCTTAATGACCATACATTCACACCTGTCACAGGAGCTTTCGGATATCTTCACCGGAACAGTTACGGTAACGCCTTTTGGGGTTTGTATTTTAACACCCTCCTGACTGACTCCTGCAATTAAAAGCGCTGCCGCCCCCTTCGCCGCAGCGGCGGCACAGGTGCCCGTAGTAATTCCGCAGCGCAGCTGTTTTTGATTTTTCATCATGTACTGTACTTCGCCGGTGGTAAAGTAACCAAGCGAATTGGCGTAATCAAGAAGCTTTCCTTCTATATGAAATAAGTTGCAGACATAATCCCCCGCAAAAATCTCTTCCGGCGTTCCAAACCGCTCCACGCCCCCTTCTCCAATGCAAAGCACCTTGTCCGAAATCTTCTGTGCAAGGTCCATTTCATGCAGGGACATAATCACCGACAGCTTCTTTTTGGCCGTCATCTCCTGCAGAGCCTTAAGAAATTCCAACTGATATCTGATATCTAAATAAGAGGTGGGTTCGTCTAACAGAATAATTTCCGGTTCCTGACAGATCGCCCTTGCCAGCATAATGCGCTGCCGCTGGCCGTCGCTTACCTGTCCGAATTGGCGATCCTTAAGCTCCGAAATGTGAACCAGCTCCATGGCCTCTTTCACGGCCTGCCTGTCCTCCTCCGACAACAAACCGAAATGCCCGGTATAAGGATACCGCCCGGTTGCCACCACGTCCTCACAGGTCATCAACTCCCCATGCACCTTATCTGTAAAAACCACAGCCATCCTTTGGGACAATTCTGCCCCGCTGTATTCGGTCAGCTCCTTTCCATCCAAAAAGGCAGTTCCCGCCACAAGCGACAGCTGTCTTGCAATACTCTTTAAAATGGTAGATTTCCCTGCCCCGTTGGGTCCGATCAAGGTTAAAATCTCTCCCTTGTTCAGCCCGAAATCCATGTCACTGATCAGGGGAATATTTTGATATCCCACACTCATTTTTTGTGTTCGGAAATAGTAATCAGCCATTTTCCCTCTCATTCTGCCGCTTTATCGGCTCTCCTTCTGCCTGCGCAGCATAATTACAATCACAATGGGCGCTCCGAATACCGCCGTCACCGTACTGATGCTAAGCTCCGTAGGGGCAAACAGCGTTCTGGCAAGAAGATCACAAAAAAGACAGAAAGCGCCCCCGCCAAGAAAGCAGGCAGGTATCATCAAAATAGGCTTTGCGGTTTTCAGCAGCTGCTTTACCAAATGGGGAACCGCAATCCCTACAAAGGAGACAGGCCCCGCAAAAGCAGTGATGCAGGCTGCAAGAATACTGGAAAGCAGCACAATAGCAATGCGCAAAAGCTTAATATTGACCCCCATGTTATGAGCATATGCCTCACCCAGCTGATAAGCTGAAAGAGGCTTTGCCATCAGAAATACCGCTGCCGATGCGGCAAACACCACAATCGTCATGGTACTTACATTTCCCCAGGTTATTCCCGAAAAGCTCCCCTTAGACCAGTTGTGTAGATTGACAATATCCGCATCCTCCGCAAAGGTTACCACAAAATCCGTAACCGCCGAGCAGATATATCCGATCATCACTCCGCTGACTATCAGCATGGACATTCGATCCATCTTCCTTGCCATAAGAAGCACAAAGCCCATGGAAAGAAAAGCCCCCACGAAGGCCGCCAAAATAAGCGTAAAAGAATTAAGAGCAGCAGCCTGCCCGATTGAAAACACCATAACAAGCGCTACCACCAGCTTAGAGCCGGAGGATATGCCCAGTACAAAGGGACCTGCTATGGGATTATGAAAAAAGGTTTGAAGGAGGTATCCGCAAAGCGCCAGAGCTCCGCCAAGCACTGCCGCCGCCAAAGCTCTGGGCATACGGATTTCACGGATAATGGTTCGAGCGGTTTCTCCCACCTCCCCGCCGCCAAAGCTTCCTATAATATCGGAAATGCTGACAGCTACGCTGCCGATGCAGATATTCAGCACAAGTAACACTGTCAGCAATACCACCAATATGATAAAAGCGGCAAGATATCTTATTCCAGGCGATACAGATACTGCATGTTCTCCTCTTTTTCTCCCATTAACATCAGATGGATGTCTCTGATCATCCTTCCGATGGACATGGATTCCTGATACAGATTTTTTGTGGTACAAAAGACCTCTCCTTTCTGTACTGCATTAAAATCCTTAAGCAGACTGCTTTTTGCAAGAAGCTCTTCCAGGCTTTCCACCTCTCCGTCTATGCTGCTGTTGTAAATTAAATAGTCAGCTTCCCTGGCCGCTGCATAAAACTCCTCCATCTGCATGGTCATAGAAGTGGAATGACTGTCATCGCTGCCTAAATCATCAAAAATATATCTGCCGCCCGCAAGTTCAATCATCTTCGGTATATAATCGGAAGTCTTGCGGACATTTACGGAACCATTGGCAGTAATATAAAAGAAAGCAACCGTCTTTTCTTTCTGATCACTGCTTACTGCCTCCGCAATTTCCTGCTCCTGCTGCTGAAAGATTTCAAGCGCTTCTCTTTCCTTACCTAAGAGAGCTCCGTACAGCCTGATCCACTCCACCCGTCCCATAGGATGGGTCTCATAACTGGAATGATCCACCAGCACCGATATTCCGAAGGACTGCAGCTTTTCCTTTACCTCCGGCGCATGGGTAATCATGGTATTTTCAACAGCAAGTCTGCAGCCCTGCTCCAAAATCAGCTCATAATCAGGCGCACTGTATTTTCCCGCATAGAGGATTTCTCCCTGTTCCATGGCGCTTTTGGCTTCTTCAATGTACCATCCGTCCGCATTTGTGCCGGACAGCCGCACTGCCGGAACTTCATCCAGCGCCCGGAACATATCCATCACGGCAGAGGCCACCAGGTAAACCTTGTCAAGGGGCCTTTCAATGATTACGATATCCTGATCCAACTGTTCCGGAACCTTAGCTCCTTCCGGAACAACCAAAAAACGACTGCCATCTGATATGGATATCAGCGTATAGTCGTTATAATAATCCAGGGCAAACTCCTTGGCATATTGAAGCTCCTCCCTGCCGTCATAGGTAAGCTCCGGGCTGATATCCTCATCCACCTTCAAGACATCTCTGTTTTCCTTCGATAATCCGCAGGATGCCAAAAACACAAGACAAACAAGCATGACCATAATACACCATAGTTTATGGCCATGCAGCTGTCCCTTTCTTGCTTTTCCGGCCTGAAAAATTCTTTTTCTCATTTTGCAGCTTTCCTTCTTTTTACCACGATTCCACAAATCACCGCTGCTGTCAATACAACAAGGAGCAAAAGCAGTGAAATCCACATAAAAATATTGCCGTTATCCTTTTTTACGGAATCCATATGGAAGGTCAGCATATATTCAATCTCATGAGGAGTACTCATAGCCAATGTATCTGCCATTACCGGCATCGGACTGTCAAATACCATCACCGGAATTTCAAAAACGGAATTGCCTTCGGTGTTGACAGGCAGATATTTCTTTCCGCTTACCAGCATATAATCATAATTGGAACTGCTCCAGGTGATCTGCGCCGTTGCCAATCCCTTTGTTACCGTCATCCTGGCAGGGGACTGAATAGAAGCTTTTCCGGTACCGCCCTCTAAATCAACTACAATCTCATAATCGCCGTCCTCTAAGGAAACCGTCTCCTGCTCATAAATCGGAAGTGTAATTAAAAGCGCCTCTTTGGGAAGGGAGCTTGCTTTAAATAAGATTTGATGGTCATACCACTTTTCCTTCCTCTTGCTAAAGCTTGTGCATTCCAGCTCCATATCAAGAGCTTCTACCGGAATCTCATAGGTATAGGCGCCGCTCTCATCCTCCACATAGGCTGCATAATCGGATTCCTTAGCTGCAACGGCCTCCTGCCCGGTTCCCATAAACAGCTTCAGATATCCTTTGCCCCCCAGAGTAATTACTGCGCTCATCTTTCCATCGGATACAGTCAGCTCTGCCTCTACGATGCGGAACATGGAGGAGCTTGATTCTACTTCTACCTGATAAATACCGTCTGCAATATCACTGCCATAAACCGGGATCATCCCCTCGGCTCCCACCTCTACGGCAGGCGCTTTTTCATCCTCACCGGCTATCATATCCGACAATGTCTGCCCTTCGCTTTCCTTCTCCGCAGCCTGAATATTTACCGGCGCAGCAAAAACGCCGGTAAATAAGGCCAGTAACAGAAAAGCAATGCAAAATACATTTTTTCTTTTCACGTTGTTTCTCCAAAATATAATCTTAATATTTGCTTTAATTTCCTAAGCTGTCAATAGCTTCCTTTGTATGTGCCACATAAACCTCCTGAATGGCAGAAATCTGTCCAAGACCTTCTAAGAGGCACTCTACCTCATAGCCTTCCTTCTCAAAGCTGGTTTTCCAGGAATCATCCTCATCACCGGCCATGTCATTATTGGCATGATCGCCTGCTACTACCATAAGAGGCTCTAAAACTACCTTTTTGTAGCTTCCGTTCGCATTTATTGCTGCAATTACATCATCCAAAGAAGGCTCGGCTTCCACCGTACCTACATAATAATTCGCATATCCGGCCTGGGTAAGCTTTTCCTGCATCTTGCCATATATAGCATTGGAATCTGCTTCCGTACCATGACCCATAAAGCAGATTGCCGTCTCTCCGTCATCATAGGAAGCGGTATGCTCTGTAATTGCTTTCACTACCTGATCAAAATCCTCATCATCGCTTAAAAGCGGCTGACCTAATACCACCTTGTCAAATTTGGACTCATACTCAGCCAAAGCATTTGCAAGATCCGTATACTCATATCCATCCATCAGATGGGTAGGCTGAACAACCAGTGTCTTGACACCGTCTGCCACTGCTCTGTCAAGCGCCTCCTCCACGTTATCAATCTCAAGACCGTCACGCTCTTTCAGTTTATCAATAATAATCTGGCTGGTAAAGGCTCTTCTGACCTCATAGTCGGGAAATGCCTTTGTAATTGCATCTTCAATTGCGCCAATCGTTACATCCCTGCTGTCATTATAGCTGGTACCGAAGCTTACAACCAAAATCACCTTTTTACCCTCATCCTTTTTGCCGCAGCCTGCAAGCAAAAGGGCCCCCAGCATCAGCATTGTCATTAATGTTACCATTTTCTTTTTCATACGTTCCTCCGTTTTTAATGCCCTTAGGCTATTTTGAATAAGTACATTAGATTCTTTCAGCCATTTTGGCATACCAAAAACAGAAGATACAAAAAAGCCCTCCCTACCCATAAACGGGCAAAGAGGGGCATTTACTCAGTATCATCTGAATATAAACGTACTCCCAATTACTCGTAGGCTGAAATTTGTCATTTCTGTACAACACTCAGGCAGGTCTCCTGGCTTATAGATCATTGCTCCGGCCATCTTCCCGGTTTCCCAGTGACATTGCGGTCTTTACTCCCTAAATACAGTGACGAGTTCGTACAGGATTCTCACCTGTTTCCCTTTTCACCAGATCAAGCCTTACAGAAAGCTTATCTGACACCTGATGTTTGCTATTCAATTGTAGATAAACATATCACATTAGCGGCGATTATGCAACAAGGGAGAGGAAGTTTCTGTCAAATCCGGTAAATTGCCGCCTCCCCAGTCAGCACATCCCTCTTCCCATAATCGAAAAGCACAAGCGAAGGCTTCTCCATCCTTTCCATTCTCACCGGCTCTGTTCCAACCTCATGGATGCCCTCCCATGAAAAGTTCTCCCACACAGGATAATAAAAAACCTCCATATGCGTCATTTTCATGGTCGCTCTGGCATGGTAATCGGCATAGGCAGTAAGATAATGCGGCTTTTCCTCCTCCTGCTGATAAAATTTCCAAATCTCATCCCGCCACTGTGACAAATCCGCAGCAAAGGCAGGTCTGCTCTTGGCATTTTCCCTGAGGTAAAAATCAAGGGTCAAAAGTTCCTTAAAAAGCTCCTTCTTTTCAGGAAGCTTACTCTCCGCAAATTCCAACAAAACATGATAGCGGTGGCTTCGGGCGGGGGAATTGATAAAATAACCCTTTTGCTCATAAAAATCTGCCAGCTCCTCATACATGGCAAAAGACGTGTCAAATTCCTTCTCAAGGAATAGGAGCGTATTCTTAAATTGACCGGAATTATAATACAGCTCCACCATTTCCTCTATTCTTTTTAACTTTAAGATTTCATCATAAGATATCCACTTCGTATACAACACCTCATAAGGCGGCTTGTCCCCGTATACAATTCCATACAAATCCGCCTTTTCCCAGATAACCGTTCCCTTCAACACCTTTAAAAAGCCAAGCTGGAGCTGATGTGGTCTCATCGCATATACCTCATTAAAGGATTTTTGAAAGCTCTCATAATTCTCCAACGGAAGTCCTGCTATCAAATCCAGATGAACATGAATATTCCGGCTCTTTAAAATCTCCCTTACAACCCTTGCGATCCTGGAAATGTGGGTAGGACGGTTAATCTCCTTCAGCGTATCCTTGTTGGTGGTCTGAACGCCGATTTCAAGCTGCGCAAGCCCCGGGCGCAGAGTCTTCAAAAGCGCAAGCTCGTCTTCCCGCATAATATCCGCTGCAATCTCAAAATGAAAATTTGTGACGCCATTGTCATTTTCTCGAATGTATTCCCAAATTTCCATGGCATGATTCCTATTGCAGTTAAAGGTTCTGTCTATAAGCTTAACCTGTGGAACCTTATGATCCAGAAAGAACTGAAGCTCCCCTTTGACCTTATCCATATCTCTAAGGCGAACCTGCTTATCAATGGAAGAAAGACAATAGCTGCACCGAAAGGGGCACCCTCTGCTGGTTTCATAATAAATAATTTTGTTTTCCAGCTCTCCGAGATTTTCATAAATAAATGGCAGCCCGGCAAAGTCGGTAAGCCCTCTTTCCGGTGTCACCCCGTCCTGAAGCACCAGCCCCGGTATCTCCCTAAGACTATGATATTTACATATAATATCAGGATTTTCCTTTGCCGCATAAAAGGTAAGAATATCCTTAAAGGTTTCCTCACCTTCCCCGATCATAATCCCTTTAACCTTAGGAAACTGTTTCATCAGGCTTTCCGCCTCAAAGGATACCTCCGGACCTCCCAGCCAGATATCCGTATCCGGCAGCACCTTGGGAAGCTCCATAAGCAGCTCCCGTATCAGATCAAAATTCCAAATATAGCAGGATAAACCCAGCGCATCCGGATGTCTCTTATACAGATCCCCCAATATTTCCTCCATTCGGTTGTTAATAGTATATTCTGCCAGGGTAATAAAGGGACGAAGCTCTTCTCCTGCATAGGCGCGCAGACTGTAAAGTGCAGGATTGGTATGAATATATTTAGCATTAATTGCCGCCAGTAAAAACTGCATAGCTTAATCCTTCCTGTTAATCAAAAAGTGCTGTTTGCGAAAATAAAAGCACTCCCTTACAGAGTGCTTTTCTGTCTGTCTTTATTTTATAGACCGGCTATAAATCTGTCAAATGCTTCCTGGCCTTCTGCCGTTCTCTTATAAACACCTGCATCCTCAAGCACCTGCATGAACACCAGTCCGATCTCCTTTTCCACAATCCTGTCAATGTTGGAGCTGTCGATACAATCATATTTGGACCGAAACTCATCTACCCAGTCGGCATGCTTTGCCAAAACCTCATCGCTCCTTAAATCCCTGCCCGCAAGCATGGCTTCCTTAAGCTTCTCCATTTCATCCTTCAATCTGGTAGGAAGCACAGCAAGACCCATTACCTCGATCAAGCCGATATTTTCCTTTTTGATATGATGAAGCTTTGCATGGGGATGATAAACGCCCAATGGATGCTCCTCGGTAGTGATATTATTCCGAAGCACCAAATCCAACTCGTAGCGTCCTTCCCTTTTTCTCGCAATAGGAGTAATGGTATTGTGGGGCTCACCTTCTGTCTCCGCAAAGATAAAGGCCTTCTCATCCGTATAGCCTCTCCATTTATCTAAGATTACATCTGCAAGCGCAATGATCCTCTCTGTATCACTGCCACTTAAACGGATAACAGACATGGGCCACTTCACGATACCTGCCTCTACATCCTCAAAGCCCTTCACGGTAAAGCTTCTTTCCACCGGTGCCTTTGCCATAGCGAACTCGTAATGTCCGCCCTGAAAATGATCGTGGCTTAAAATAGAGCCGCCCACAATAGGCAGATCCGCATTGGATCCTACAAGATAATGAGGGAACTGCTTTACAAAATCAAACAGCTTGCAGAAGGTATTATGTTCAATCTTCATGGGGACATGCTGCCCGTTAAAGACTATGCAGTGCTCATTATAGTAAACATACGGTGAATACTGGAATCCCCATATATCCCCCTGGATGGTTATGGGAATGATTCTGTGGTTTTGTCTTGCGGGATGATTAATTCTTCCCGCATAGCCTTCATTCTCACGACAAAGAAGACATTTGGGATATCCTGTCTGCTTAGCCGATCTTGCTGCAGCAATGGCCTTGGGATCCTTCTCCGGCTTGGAAAGATTAATGGTAATATCCAAATCTCCATATTCCGTAGCCGCAACCCACTTTACGTCCTTTACAATGCGGTACCTTCTGATATAATCCGAATCACAGCTTAACTTATAATAAAAGTCCGTTGCCTTCTTGGGACTTTCCTGATAATAATCCCAAAAGGTTTTCACCACCTCGCTGGGACGGGGCATTAACATACCCATGATTTTCGTATCAAAAAGATCTCTGAATACTACGCCGTTTTCCTTCATGATGCCTTTTTCATAAGCATAGTCCAGCATCCTGTCGAGAATGCTTTGAAGGTCTCTATCCTGTGCCTCACCGGACGGCTCTGTCAGCTCATCCAGTTCAAACAGCTCTAACAGTCTGTTCGTTGTATAAATCTCATCTTCCTTGGGGACCAACCCTGTTTCCATTCCGTAGGCAACAAGCTGCCTGATATCATCCTGAATCATATTTTCTCCATTTCCGCACATTTAAAAAGGCGCTTCGCTTTAAAAACTATAAATACAATTACAATGTACAGGGACCGTCACCGATTTCTACCACATAAAAGTCTGCCGCATATCCGATCTTTGCAAGGTATGCCTTTCCTACCTGATCAATAAAGCGGTCAATCGCCTCATCCTGAACCAGGCTTACCGTACAGCCGCCAAAGCCTGCTCCCGTCATGCGGGAACCGATAACGCCTTCCACCTTCCATGCCTCTTCAACAAGTGTATCCAACTCAATACCAGTAACCTCATAATCATCCCGAAGGGAAACATGAGATGCATTCATAAGCCGTCCGAACTCCGCAATATCATCCGACTGAAGGGCTGCCACAGCCTTAACAGTTCTCTGATTTTCATATACGGCATGCTTTGCTCTTTTTACTCTGACAGGATCAGCGATAGCTGCCTTATGCTCCTCAAACTGCTCCTCCGTCAAATCACCCAACCCTTTAATGTCTACCACCTTTTGAAGCTCTGCAAGGGCCGTCTCGCATTCCGCTCTTCTCTCATTATACTTGGAATCTCCAAGTCCGCGTTTCTTATTACTGCAGGCAATCACCAGCTTTGCTCCTTTCAGCTTAACCGGAGCATAGGTATAGGATAAATCAGCAGTGTCCAAAAAGATGGCGTGATCCTTCTTTCCCATAGCAATGGCAAACTGATCCATGATGCCGCAGTTTACACCGTTAAAATTATTCTCCGAATACTGACCGATCAAAGCCAGATCCTGATTGCTTACATCAAAACCGAAGAAATCCCGGAGAATATAGCCTGTTAAAACCTCCACAGATGCAGAGGAGGAAAGCCCTGAACCGTTTGGAATGTTTCCGTTCAGCAAAATATCCATCCCTTGGGGAATTTGAAATCCCTTCTTCTCAAATGCCCACATAACTCCCTTGGGATAGTTGGTCCAATCCGCTTCCTTCTCCGGCTTCATATCCTCTAAGCTTGATTCGATCACTCCAAGTTGTTCAAAATTCATGGAATAAAAGCGGAGCTTTTTATCCTGCCTTACTCTTGCTGCCCCATAGGTACCGATGGTAAGTGCACAGGGAAATACATGTCCGCCATTGTAATCCGTATGCTCACCGATCAGATTAACGCGCCCCGGTGCAAAAAACACCTTCACACCTTCCACATCCCCAAATACTTCTTCAAACTTTTTTAATATCGTCTCTTTCATTCTGATAACCTTCCCTTTCTCTCAGCCCGCAACATTGCAGAAGCTTTAGCTCCTTGCGAAGAGCACCAATTTGCGTGTGACCAATTACATGAAACCCTTATGCTTTAAATTATATAGTCATCCTTAACGGGATGCCAGCCTTCTTTGTTACATAAACCTGTCAAAATGTTAACTGTTAATCCGATTGACCTGCCCGATAAAATCTTCTATCTGGTTCAAATATTCTTTATTTCTCCAAGTTTCTCCCTTTTGCATCTCCTTGCGGTAAGCAGATGGCGACATGTTCTTCATCTGTTTGAATGCTTTGGTAAATACCAAAGGATCCGTATACCCACAGGACAGGGCAATGCTTTCAATAGGAAGCTCCGTAAGCTGTAAAAGCTCCGTTGCCTTGGTGATGCGGAAGGTAGTAAGAAACTGCTGGGGCGACATTCCCACTCCGTTTTTAAATAGGGTATACAAATAGCTCCTGTTGATGCACACATAATCCGCCACATCCGTTACTTTAATAGGATTACAGTAATTTCCCTGAATAAACTCTACGGCCCGCCTGACGTAATTATCCGCATTTTCCGCCTCACCCTTCTTTTCAATGGGAACGCTTTCCGCAATAATAGACAAAAACAACTGGAGCTGTCCGTTTCTGCGAAGATCATTGGCTATTCCATAGGTGTTATGCTCCATCATATCCTTAACTGCCTGATAAAGCTCATCCGCCCTGTCAGACTTGAAAATCGGATTAACCAGTGAAAGCCCCATTGCTTTCACGGTACTTTCCGCCAAAACACCGCTGAACCCTACCCACACATAAATCCACGGATCCCTTTCATCCGCCTGATAAAAAGCAAGCTCCTCCGGCGGTATCAAAAAACCATATCCCGGCTCAAGACTGTACTCTTTATTTTTAATGATAAATTTCCCCCTGCCGCTTAAAACAAAATGAATCAGGTAATGGGGCTTTTGCGCCGGCCCAAAGCTGTGCAGCGATTCTGTTCTGGAACAGCCGCAGCAATTCACAAATAAACTGCCGCTTTTTTCCCCTGTAAATTCCAGCTTATATGCTTTTTCCATAAGCTATACCCTCCTTATCTGTTCAAAATTATTTTATCTTATTCCGTACTGTCTTTCAACGACTGCCTGACATATAATGCCATAATAAAAATTTTGAAAATGCGGATATAGAAGGATAATGCATTTTTCTTGACACTGTCAAATTTTTTATGCTAATATGCGAAAGGAAAAATAAAGATTGCATACGACACACGTAGTGCTAAGGCACGTAAATCTGATTACGGTACAATTACTTCTAACCAGATTACGCCTTTGTACTGCGTGTTTTTTATGCTTTCAAATAAGAAAAGGAGTGTATTTTTATGCCACAAAATCAATTTCAGAGAATGGTATTTGCCCTTCTCACCGTTTTAATCACCGTACATGCGTATGTGTTTTACAGCCTTTACGTTGTTAATGGAAACATCCTTACATCCGTAAACGGAACAGACAGTGTAATTGCTGCTATCAACAAGCAGGGCGGGGTATATATGTTTGGAACATTTCTTCCTATCTGGACTGTTGTCTTAGTAGAGTTTGTTCTGGCATATTCCCTTGAAATACTTATGGGAAGTCCATGCTCATTCAAGCTTGCTTCCCGTGTTTTTGATCCACAAAAGGATCACCCTATGCTGTTTGAATCCGCTATTATTTGCGCTACGGTAGGACTGATGTGCCCTGCCATGAGCTTCCTTGCCGCTATTTTATATTATCCGTATTATAACGGCTTTCACATTGTTACATTGCTTGCAAACTGGCTGAAGCTGGTATGCTTTAACTTTCCCTTTGCATTCTTTACACAGCTGTTTTTCATTCAGCCTCTGGTAAGAACAATCTTTAAGCTCTTATTCAGAAATGAAGTGAAAACCCAGCCTAAAGCTGCCATCAGCTAAACATACAAGCATACTAACCAGGCTTAATGCCTACGTAAATAAAAAGCATGTAATCGAGAGTAAATACTTCTACCGATTACATGCTTTTTATTTTTAAAAACTAATTCAGATAACTGCCGACAGGTGAGGCATTATACTGCTTTTTGATTTCCATCATGACGGAACCGTCTTCCAAAACTTCCTCAGATAAAATTTTATACTTGGTACCTGACCTATCCAGCCCTGCCTTATATCTCTTTACCTCTTCCTCTACCATTTTCTTTGCATAGTCTCTTCCGAGATCTTCCTTTAACATAAAGTGAAGTGTTTGTGTGATGCATGCTGCTTTGACACGTTTCATTGCTGATTTCCTCCTTCCAGCTTCATACATGTACGGTGTGTTATTCGGCTTATTGGCTTCTCACTATTTTTTAAGCACCTTCCCATCACATAAATAAAAGAATTGCTGCATTCAGTGAATTTGAATGAAACAATTCTTATTATTCATATAAATTACCTGCATGTATTTACTTTTTGATAAATTTATTTTAACATCAAAAATCAGATTTTTGTAAGCAAAAAATTTAAAATTTTTCAAGCTTCATATGCAAACACCATTGTTTCTCCTACTGTTATCACCCCAAATCCTTTCTTTACATAAGACACCGCCGGCGGTATAAATGCAACCTCTTCGATCTCATATTCCCCATACTTTCTAGGGACTCCAATCTCCCCCAAGTTGGTGACTCCCAAATCCCGTTTCTTCTCTCCTAAATATCCCATGGCCTTTGCCAATTTTTCCGAAAGCTTATTCCGATAACATCCATGTACATACAGCAGCACAGAATCTATCAAGGATGGCTCAAGCTCTGCAAGAAACAAAAACACAAAATATTTTATGCACAGACTTTCCAATTTCTTATAAATCTCTTGATGAACTTTCTTTGCGTTTTCCCCAAATGACTTTTTCTTTGCATACTGATAATTAATCCTTATTCCTGTCACCCAGTTTGCCATGGAATGATTTTGTTCTCTTACATTCACCGGAATACCCACCTCACTTTCCTTTCCTACCTCCCTTAAAAGTGCTGTGACAATGTAGCTGTTGACAGAAACACCTATTTTCTTTGCATCATCCTTAAGCTTATTTAACTCTTCCCCTGAAACGGTCTTTTGTTCAATATGCGAATTATGGGATTCCCAATATTTCCTATGCACAAGATAATAGTCCTCCCACGTAAAGTTCTTCCCGCTCTTTGTCCACTTTTTATTCATTACATTTACAAACAATCTCACATATAGCGGCAGCTTTTCCCCTGCCGGAAAATCCTCCTTTGTCACTATCCTCATTGGCTTGAACTGCCTCGTCTCACCGGATAAAATTCTCATAACATCTTCCAAAAAATAAACAATAGACTTACCGTCTCCTGCCAGATGATGTGCCATAATCAATAACTGAGCATTACTCCCCAACGGGATTATAAACACCCGCATTAATTCCCCACGTTCAAGCTCAAAGGGTTTTCTCTCGTTTTCCCTGATAATTTCAAAGACCTCGTCTTGCGCAATCGTTACCTTACAGCCGCTTTCTTCCACCTGTTCATAATAGGCCGCTCCACTCTCCTCCAAAACAATTTTGGACATGGCTGCCTCGTTCACCGTAAATGCCTTCTTCACAGCATCTGCCAGCTTCTCCGGTTTTGTTATGCCCTTGATCTTTACTATGAACTTAATATAAACATTTGGCTCAAACAAATTGACACGTTCCGTTAAAATATAATTCCTCATCTGCTCAAATTCCCTACATATACTTTTTAATGCTGTTTGTCCATAGCTTCATAGCCAGCCTCTGAGGCATCAGCTTTACATTTAAGTGCTGACATTTTACATAGAAGGAACAAACCGACATATCTTTTCCGTTCTTCGCATCCTTTAATGCCCTTTCCGCCACCTGCTTTGCTGTAACTATGCCCGGAAACTTCACCTTTTTTCCATTAATTTCCTTTAGCAGCAGTTCCGTATCCACCCAGCTTGGACAGACCGCAGTTGCTGTTATTCCAAGTGATTCCAGCTCCACATTAAGCGCTCTGGAATAGCTTCGCAAAAAAGCCTTTGATGCCGCATATAAATTGATGTAGGGATTGGGCTGAAATGCGGAAGCGGAAGAAATATTTAAAATTCTGCTTCCCTTTTCCATGTAAGGAATACATAACCTGCACAGAAGCACTGGCGTTTTGCAGTTAATGTTCACAGTGGCATCGATCTCATCAATTGAAAAATCTTTGTAAGAACCCATTTTGGCAGCACCGGCATTGTTAATCAAGTAAGAAACAACAGGAGCATTTTCTTCAAGGCACCTGCCGATCTCACATACCTCCGGCACCTTCGTTAAATCCTTGGAAATTGTTATAATTTTATCTCCCAGCTCTTGCTTAAGAGCATCTAATTTCTGCTGATTTCTTGCAACAGCCCATATTTCATCTATATCCTCCTCTAACAGAAGCTTTGCAAATTCCCTGCCAATTCCCCCACTTGCACCTGTTATAACCGCAATTCTCTTTTTCACATTTCCTCCTATTATGCCGTCCCGGCATTTCTTTTTCCCTACTTACTGTCCTTTAGCAATATACGCTCTAAATCCTGTACCGAAATCATTTCATATTTCGTGGTAAATAACCTTTTTAGGGCATACAGGTATATGACTCCCCAATAATAATCAGCAAGCTTGATAGCGGATCCTTCTACTACACTTCCCTCTCTTTGTCCCTGCTCTATAATTTTGGCCGTATAAGCATAATAATCTGTCTGATAAGTAGTATCACAGACAGAGGAATCATCCGTCATCTCCAGAAGCATCTGTGCATTTAGTGCAACGGATGCCGCAAAGCTCTCATCCTTATTCAGCTCATCCAGCAGGGTTTTTGACAACCTATGCAGCTTTTCTTTGGCTGAGACAGGAATTGCAGATAGCAGCTTTAATCTTTTAATATCACTATCCCTGTTAGCCATTTTAAATATTTCTTTAAACAAATCTTCCTTTGACTTGAAATATACATAAATAGTACCTTGGCCAATTCCTATCTGCTTGGCCAGATCACTTATCTTGGTTCCGGCAAAACCGTTTTTGGCAAAGTAAAGCATGGAATTATGCAGTATTTTGCTGCGCATCTCGTCCCTTATTTCCTGACATCTCTTGGCTGATTTTGGCATTTTGTAATCCTCTTATTTTGAATGAATATTTGTTCATTAATAGATTAGCATACTGTTTTACTTTTGTAAAGCTTGCGGCTCTCTTTTCAATATGGTATTGTAATTACGGACAATTTCTTATTATACGAAAATAGAAAGGTTTATGGTTATGCAGCAATTTTCCAACTGTCTTCGCAGAATTACTCTCATATGGGGGATTTTTTTATGTTTGATCCTTACGGGCTGTGGAGGCCCTTCCGAGGAAAAGATTGCACAGGCGCAAAGTACTTACGCCCAACTGGTAGAACTTCACAATCAGGTAGTGGAAGCACACAAGGAAATATCCGACGCTTCCCTTGATAACAAGCTTGTTGCTTTGGCTGAAAAAGCAGGTAAAATTGAAGACTTTAATCTAAGTGAAATGAAGGATGAAGATATTGATGTGCTGATAGAAACTATGAATTCTATTATTTCCTCATATGAAGAATGCTTACAGACAATTAACGACATTAAGGGACAGGAAGATGCTGCTGTGCTTACTCCTATTTTAATTACCCTTTTAAATTCCACTGACCAGACCTTTCGTACGCTAACTTTCTATGAAAAGGATGACACCTCTGCTAAATCCGATGTTCTGGAGGAAACCTCAGGTCTTGGCCCCGGTCAGTCACTTGCCGGTCTTATGATTTATCGGGATGTAGACAACACCCCATGGATTTTGGAACTGGAAAATACTGATGGAGCCTGCACAAAAATAGAGCTCCCCGTAAAGGATTTTGATGAAGAAGGAGAGCATCTGACACTTTCCGTTGATCCCGAGACACAGGAGTTAAAATGTTCTTGACAAACCATGGTCTTCGATTGTAGAATATGTTTTGTGTTATTCCTGTCATATGTATGACAGAAAGCGCCCAGATAGCTCAGTTGGTAGAGCAGAGGACTGAAAATCCTCGTGTCACTGGTTCGATTCCGGTTCTGGGCATTTTATTAAAAAACACTGTTAATCTTAAATTTGTTGTGCTATAATACATTAGTCATGCGGGTGTAGTTCAATGGTAGAACACCAGCCTTCCAAGCTGGATACGTGGGTTCGATTCCCATCACCCGCTCTATTTTTTTGTCCAAATATAACAGCTCGCCTTCATGCGCCGTCCCGGATAGGTTACTGCTTCTTTGATAACAGCTTAGCGACGGCGCATGAAGACAGAACCGTTACTCCGGCTTATTTAGCCAGAAAATCATACTGTGACATATACAATCTATAATAGTCTCCCTGATTTTTAAGAAGCTCTTCATGGGAACCGATCTCCCTAATTCCACCCTTGTCAATATACATAATAAAGTCTGCATTTTTAATGGTAGAAAGCCTGTGAGCAATAATAAAGGATGTTCTTCCCTTAAGCAGCCTCTCTAATCCCTGCTGCAGCAATATTTCTGTTTCCGTATCAATACTGGAAGTAGCCTCATCCAAAATCAATATCCTCGGATCAGCCAAAAGCGCTCTTGCAAAGGATATGAGCTGACGCTGTCCTGCCGACAGCCTGCTTCCTCTTTCATTTACCTGGGTGTAATAGCCATCCTCCATTCCCATGATAAAATCATGCGCACAAACGGTTTTGGCCGCCTCTATCACCGCTTCATCATTGACCTCATTATTTCCATACCGAATATTATCCATAATCGTACCGGAAAAGATAAAGCTGTCCTGCATCATTACGCCCATCTGCCTTCGCAGCGATTTAATGGTTACATTTTCAATATTGATTCCGTCTATTAATATCTCTCCGCTGTCTACGTTGTAAAAGCGGCTGAGCAAATTTACTATGGTGGTCTTGCCCGCACCTGTAGGTCCTACAATTGCTACCGTTTGACCCTTTTTCACGGAAAAATTAATTTTTTTTAGAATTTCAATGCCCTCATCATAGCTGAAGGTAACATCCTTAAATTCCACCTTACCTTCAATCGCCGGCATTTGTCCTGCACCTGGTTTATCCTTGATCTTAATCGGCTCGTCAATGGTTTCAAAAATACGCTCCAAATAAGATACCGCCGTCAAAACAGAATTGTAAAAGGATGCAAGTGTATTAATGGGCTGCCAAAACCGGCTGATGTAGGCGGTAAAAGCAATCAGTACACCTACCGTAATGCCGGAGGCTTCTCTGCTCATCCACGAAATGCCCAGCACGTAAATAAAGGATGTAGTCACTGCACTAATGATCTCCACAGACGGTCCCATAACAAAATTGTACTTTACCGCCCTCATCCATGCCTGTCTGTATCCGTCACTTAACCTGTTAAAAATGCCGCTGTTTTCATTTTCTCTTACGAAGGACTGAGTCACACGAATACCGTTAATGCTTTCCGCAATATAAGCATTTAAATTAGACTGCTTGTTGCTCTGTATCTGCCATGCCCTTCTCTGCCGCTTCTTAAGAAAGATCACCACCACTGTCAGCACCGGAAGACCGCACATGCATACCAGCGTAAGCTTCACGTTAATACTCAGCATAAAAAAGATAATAAAGAACAAATTACACAAATCTGTTACCGTATTAATAATACCGTTGCTTAAAAGATCACTCAGATTATTTACGTAATTTACCACCCTCACCTGTATTTTCCCATGAGGCCGCTCATCATAATAGGAAAAAGGCAGCTCCTGCAAATGATTAAAAATATCGTATCTAATCGTATGAATAATATTTTGCCCTACATTTGTCATCAGCTTAATCTTGATTCGAAGGCTGATGCTGGTATATAGCGCTATCAAAATTGTATATCCGGCATATATCCAGATTTCCCGCATATTCTTTTCGGGTATGCACACGTCCATCACCGTCATTACAAACTTCGGAATCAACATACCCAGTGCAGAGGATGACAGCATGAGAAACAATACTAATACCATCTGCTTCTTATAGGGCTTAATATATCCCGCCAGACGTTTTAGCTGATTGACGTCAAATTTATCCTCCAAAATCTCATCCACGTCATATTTATTTCTTGCCATCTACTTCACCTCCCCCTTCTCCTGAAAGCTGCCGTATTGATGATGGAAAGCAGATGCATAATAGCCTCCTGCCGCCACCAGCTCATCATGAGTTCCCTGCTCTACGATTCTTCCCCTGTCCATAACCAGAATTAAATCCGCATCCTTAATGGAAGAAATCCGATAGGCTATAATAAAAATCGTACAGTCTTTTTCTATGCTTTTCAGCTGCTTCTGAATATAGCTCTCTGTTTCCATATCCACTGCAGAGGTAGTATCATCCAGAATTAAAATGGCAGGATCCTTCAAAAGAGCTCTTGCCAGAGAAATTCTCTGCTTCTGACCTCCGGAAAGTCCTACTCCTCTTTCCCCTACAATAGTATCATACCCCTCCGGCATATTCTGAATGAACAAGTTCGCATCAGCCATCTTAGCCGCTTTTTTAACTTCCTCAAAGCTGCAGTGGGAACGTCCGTAGGCAATATTTCCTTCTATAGTATCCGAGAACAAAAAGACATCCTGCATAGCCATACCAATGTTATCCCGAAGATCATACAAATCCAAATCCTTCACATTGATGCCATCTACCAAAACCTCCCCCGAAGAGGCGTCATAAAATCTGCACAGGAGATTCATAACCGTAGATTTTCCCGCTCCGGTGGAACCGATAATTCCAACTGTCTGACCCCTTTTCACCTTAAAGTTAATATCCGTAATAATATCCGCATCATCAGCATGATAGAATACATGTTTAAATTCCACATTTCCCTCAAAATGTTTCCTTTCAACCGGAAGCTCCGGCTCTCTTATATCAGGCTCCTGACTGTAGGTAGCATAAATCTTTTCCGCAGAAGTGGTGAATCTGTGAATATCATTAATCCACCAGCCCGCCATTCTAAGGGGTACCGTCAGCATCCACAAATATCCGTTCACCGTAACCATATCTCCCAGGGTGATCTCACCCTGAATAACCATATATCCTCCATACAGCATCAGAACCACTGTCAGCACATTAGAGAGAAACTCAAAAATCGGAACAAACTTCATCCAGATTGCAGAGGCATTTAATTCAGCATCCCTGTATGCGTCATTTTCCTTATTAAATTTTCCGATTTCATAATCCTCTCTTGCAAAAGCCTTTACTACACGATTGCCGCTGATATTCTCCTGTACAAAGGTATTCAGTGAAGAAAATTGCTGCCTGATCTTTTGAAATGCAGGGCGCACCCTTTTGGACTGTCCGTAGGTAGCCAGTGCCGTGAAGGGAAGCACTATCAGCATACAGAAAGCCAGCCTTACATTCACAGTAAAGATCATCAGTAAAGCAAAACTAAGGAGCAGTATATTTTCATATACCGCATAGATAACATACGCAATAAAATGGCGGATTGCATCCATATCACCTGTCTGACGGGACATCAGATCACCTGTACGGTTTTTATTGTAAAAGTCAAAGTCCTCCTGCAGAAGCTTCCTGTATACTGCATCTCTCATGCTGTAGAGAACTCCTTGAGAACAAATTTCAAACATAACCTGAGAACTGAATCTCAAAATTCCCTTTATGATCGTTACTCCGATCAGGCATCCTATCATAACAGGCAGAAGCTCCCTGTTCCCTGCCCCGATTACGTCATCAACAATGATTCCCGATATGTAAGGACTTACTATCGTAAGCATAGCAATGCCTGTAGTCATAAGCAGCCCTAATGCCATTTTTACCCTATATTTTTTTAAAAAAGAATAAACCCACTTAACCGGTGTCATAACTGATCTCCTGTTCATTTACTTTATCAAGCAACAAGCTACTTTCAATATAAGAGGTTCTGTCTCCATTTCATATAATAGAACCAGTCAAAAATAGAATATTTCTATTTTATTCTTGCAAATAAATTTAGGAAGAAATACACTAGTAGCAGAGACTGTTTTTCCAAAACGAATAATGGATGAAAATATTTATTTTTTGCTTTGAAAGGATGTAATATTATGACTGCGGAGCAAACACAATCAGAAAATGAATTGCTTGCAAAAACTGCAGCGGCAATGGAAAACCATGAAATTATAGCCTATTATCAGCCGCAGTATGATGCCATTACCAACAGGCTTGTCAGTGCGGAAGCTCTGGTAAGATGGGTCAAACCGGATGGGAGCATTATTCCTCCCGCAGAGTTTATTCCTCTGATGGAACAAAGCGATGCTATTTTAAAGCTTGACTGGCATGTTCTTAAAGAGGTTTGTGCCTTTTTGGACCGGCAAAAGAAAGAAGGTATTCCCAGAGTACAGATTGCCGTAAACTTTTCCAGAATGCATGTATTATATGAAAATAATTTCGTACAAAAATTATGTGATATCGTGGAACACTACGATATCCCTCACAAACTGATTGAAATAGAGCTTACCGAATCGGCATTTGTAGATCAATCCGATCAAATTGAAAAGCTGGTAAAGGATATAAGAGAAGCCGGATTTCGTGTTGCTATCGACGATTTTGGCAGCGGTGTATCCTCCTTAAGCTTTGTCAAGGATGTGGAGGTTGATACGTTAAAAATCGACAGATCCCTGTTAAGCAGAAACTGCGAAGATGAAAAAGAACGGATTGTTTTGGAAAGTATTTTTAATTTTGCTCATCGCCTGAAGCTTAACACCATAGCCGAAGGAGTTGAAACAAGAGAGCAGCTTGGATTTCTGCGTACCTGCAGCTGCGAAAAAATTCAAGGCTTTTTACTTGCCCGCCCTATGCCTGAACAGGATTTTATTAAAGCATGCAAAACGCAAACCACTACTTCCGAGACAGAGGACATTTTAATGGTTCAGGCTCCCTCCAGCGCTACCCAGATGCTTTTGGAGGTGATATTTACCAAATATCCCCTTGTGATTTTTTCAAACCTCACAAGAAACAGCTATTACATGATGGCTTACGAGAATTTTACTTCTACCTCCTGTCCTTCTACCGGTATTTTTGAAGAGCTGATTGCCCATGGTGCTTCAACTATGCATCCGGAGGATCAGGATGCCTTTAAGACAACCTTTAGTATCGAAAATCAAATGGCTGCCTACAATAGAGGCGAAAAAACTGTCCGCCTTGTCACAAGACAAATAGGCAATGATGGTATTTACCGCAGAGTGGAAACCACTAATTATTTTGTGAAAAGTCCATCTGTGGATGACCTTTTGGTAATCAGCCTGTGTGACAACTTAAATTAAAATTATATAAAGAAAAAGGAGCATGAATTTGAAATGACACCAAATGATAATTTAAAAACCTACTCTTTAAAAGAAATGCAAAATTACAAAATTCACGGAAGAACTGATGAAAGCCAGTATCCCCTGCCTTTATTCTTTAACGGAAGCGGAATTGAAGTAAACGCAACAGGCAGCGAGCTGTGGATTGACGTTGAAGTGGATTGCGATACTCATGAGCCTTGGATTTGGACCGCATTAAACGGAGCCTTTATGAGCAGACAAATGCTGCTGCCCGGCTCTTATTCCATTTGCCTTTTCAGAAGCATGAGTCCTGAAGCTGTCAAAAATGTTAAATTCTTTAGAGAGCTGCAGGCTATGTCAGAGGACAGCCGCTGTTATTTACTGATTAAGGGCTTTCGATCTGACGGAAGCTTCCTTCCTGTTGCCGACAGACGCTTTAAATTAGAATTCATCGGTGACAGCATTACCTCCGGCGAGGGAACCTATGGTGCCAAGGATGATACGGATTGGCTTGCTATGTATATGGGTACCAGCCGTAATTACGCCAGAATGGTCTCCGATGCGTTAAATGCGGAATACCGCCTGGTTTCTCAGGGTGGCTGGGGTGTTCTGTGTGCATGGGACAATGATCCCCGTCACAACATTCCTTCCCGATATGAAAAAATCTGCGGCCTTGCAGAAGGCGAAATGAATGAAAGGTTAGGTGCCGGCAAGCCCTACGATTTCCAAAGCTGGAAGCCGGACGCTATCATTGTCAATCTGGGCACCAATGATGCAAGCTCCTTTAACCAGCCGGAATGGACCAACCCCGTTACCGGAGAAACCTTCAAGCAGCACAAGGAACCTGACGGAAGCTACAATCAGGACGACCTTAACCGCTTTAAGCAGGCAGTAATCGATTTTCTTATTATGATTCGCCGAAATAACCCTGATTCTCATATTGTTTGGACCTATGGTATGCTGGGATACGATCTGACCTTTGCTATCACAGATGCCATGAATTCTTACCAGAAAGCTACCGGAGATATTAACATCGCCTTTCTCCAGCTTCCAAGCACGACAGAGGAAACTGTTGGTTCTCATGCTCATCCCGGTGAAAAGTCCCATGCTAGAGCTGCAAAGGTTATTATTGAATATCTACAAACAATTTTGGAGGCGTGAAACACGCCTCCTTTTAATTTACCTATAGATGCTTTAAAAAATCAATAATCCCTTTTGCAATATCTTCTATTCTCTCGTCTATCCACCTCTGTCTGGATGTAGATATACGCTTAAGATAACTCTTGTCCTTGAATGAATTTTCTACCCGTCTTACAATATCCTCCATGGTGTTTTCACGCATCAGAGCATCATCAAAAATCAACAATTTTATGCACTGTAATAACTTCTCGGTATCTACATAATCCTTCAGATAATATATATCATAAATGTCCTTATATCTTTTATCATTGACACCAAAGATGAGAAGAGCTCTCAACTTTTCAGTAACTGACTGCTCTCTGGAATTTTTCAGCAGACTAGCTCCTTCATCATCCATACAAACATCAAAGCAATATTCCTCTTGTTCAAGTTCCAAGTGTTTATGTACTCCTATATCAATTTTACTTTCAACAAAACTACCTTCCTCATCTGTAATTCGTACTTTAATGGATTTCCCATGATAATCCTGATGCTTGAGCTCCTCAATATCCCCGATAATCTCCAATTTAATTCCTTGTATACAATTTATTTTTTTTATAAATTCTCTAATTGCTTCATCTTCTATGGAATAATGCATAAAATCTAAATCAATGTCTCTTGTAGCACGTCTGTTATTATTGGTCAAACTCCTCATAACGACGCCCCCCTTAACCGTTATATTTCTGCTAAGAGGACCATCTGCAATTGCCTTTAATACAATATCCTGGCATACTCGTGCAGCTGCCAGTTCCCTTGTCAGTCCGTCTTCATAGTACATTTCCATCATTTGTTGCAAATTCATCTATCAAAAAACCTCCTCTTCAAGTGCCTTCTTTATCATTTTGCTCTTTGGAAAAATATCAGCATATTCCTGTATTCTCCAGATTTCAAGTTCTTCGATTATCCGCCGGTAATTACCAATAATCTCTTTGTACAAATCATGTGGCATAGATTTTCTATTTCTTAGCAGTTCTATTAACATTCTCTCTTTATCATAAATTTTGACAGTTACACCATTTATATCTTTTTTAGTAGCACCCAACATTAATAAGTCATCTCTAACATAAATTTGTACAATTCTGGAATCTAAAAGTTTAGCTGCTTTTGCTTTTGTTGCAATATAGTATTTTTCCGGAATCACATCCGTCAAGTCATGACAATAAAATGCATATTCACCCGTTAAGATAGCGTTAGGATATTTCTTAACAATGATCTCCAATTCCTCTGCATAACGCTTTGTTGAATACAGACCGGATTCTACGCGATATATCTGCTCTTCCGCTACAGCTTTCTTCAACTGATAATCACTTCCATATCTATCTATGCACTCTGTATAAGTTAAAATCATTTAGGTTCACCTCGGTAAATTTTATCATTTTCCCGTACTCAACTTAAATATATACTTTTATCGCTTATTTGTCAAAGTAAACCTCGGTAATAATTAAAAATTTACCGAGGTTTACTTTGTTTATCTTTCCTTATAATAATATTATAAACAAATAAACGAAACTCATAATGGAATAATATGGAATATAATAACTGCATTTGTATTAATCAACATTCTCATTTATTTTGTATATAACCTTTTCTGCTTTTGCTTCATCTATATTCGCATTTTTGGGTCAGATTCCATCATCCTCCTCATCTTCCTCTATTGCTTCAAACTCCAGCATCCTTTCTCTTCGTCTTCCGATACTTGTCAGTATCACAAAAACCACAAATGTTATTACAAAAATCATCCCTGCATATACCGCAACACATATCAGAACTCCGTTGATATCCTGATGCCACTTCAAACCCGAAATTGCTCCCAGGATACCTCCTACAATTCCTGCAATCAGGCTGTATCCCAGACATGCTTTCATTCCCGGTATCTTCCTGGACTGATAGCTCCAAACGCCTTTTCGAACCCAGCCGATCAGAACAAACACACTGGTAACCATAAAAACAATCCATTCTCCCTGAACCTGATCGCCTTTATCCATGATCACCCCCTGAATAACCAAAGCTGCAAAAAGCATCCAGTACATCAGCCAGAAGCCGTAATGCTCTACCACCATCAAATCTCTTTCCTGTCTTTCATCTACCTTTTTAGAAAATACTTTTTTAAACCAATTCATATAATAACCTGACCTTTCCTTCATAATGTTTCCTATGCTTGTGATGTTGTTTGATAATTTCCGGATGCAATTATCATTCCTCTGCATTCTCCCAGAACAGCTCATCCAGCGTCTTACCCAGTGCTCTGCATATGGAAAGACACAGCTGAAGAGACGGATTAAACTTGCCTGACTCAATCATTCCGATGGTCTGTCTGGTAGCGCCCACCAAATCGGCAAGCTGTTCCTGAGAAAGATCTTTTTCAATTCTTGCAATTTTCATCTTCTTATTCTTCAAAAAAATCCTCCTTTCGTCCTCTGACAATATTAATATATTCTTTATTTGTCTTTTTGTCAATTATATTTTACATTTTGTTTTATAAATTTCCCTTTTTGACAATTTTATTTTCGTAAAGTGAATTTTTAAATTCGTAAAGTGAATTTTTAAATTCCAGTTTCATTACCCCCAAAAACACAAATCTGGAATTTACTCTTGCACATGGTTTTTGTTACAATCTCATATGGTTATCTGTCTGTCGGAAAGGATTACCA